>JACKZZ010001215.1_pt1 | contig 13537 bp, 12 predicted proteins | sample 8027871 | NCBI WGS metagenome assembly JACKZZ01 (sample SAMN15724774, study PRJNA655200) | protist metagenome | isolation source: fluorescence activated cell sorting (FACS) single amplified genomes of... | place: USA: West Boothbay Harbor, Gulf of Maine | collected 2000-07-19
CGATGAATCAACTGATAGTTTAGATATGAGTTATCAGACCTTTATGAATCCTGTTAATGAAATAAGATTAGATCCTCAATATGGTCAGGAAAATTTTAATAAGATTTGTTTTAATATTTGTGCTACAAAAAATGATGATGAAGAACGTTCAGATAAAGGTCCATCATATATAATGAATGGTAGATGTAATACTTGTTTAGATGAAGATGGTGAACAAAATAATCCTCGCATTGGAGCACGTAATTATCTAATAAATGCTGGGTTATATCAGATGTGTAATATCCCTGAAAGTTATTCTATAAGTCAAGAAGGTTCAGGTAATGTAAGTTTAGGTGCTTCGGGTGGTCAATTATGGTTTCAAACACAACAAAGTGCAAATATGTTGGGATTAAGCGTCGACGGAATTGATTGGCGATCAGCTAATTCTGACACTGATGCTGGCACTAGGATTCGTAATTATTGGATGAATGCAGATAGAGGTATGACAAATAGGGAGATTCTAAGATATATTGGTAATAGAATTCCGGGCACGATGGAATATATATTACCCGAAGAATATGTAAGACCACAAATGTTAGGAACAACCGATACATTAAGTGTAGATGTTTATGATTTCGATAAATTAAGAAGAGATATAAATAATGGCAGAGGTTCTCTTATCAATTGCGTAGAAGGTGAAAATAAACCTGATTGGGCGATTTGTCCTAATGGTAAATTCGGGTCCGATGATATTATACCAGAAGAAGTTGAAGATTTTACTAGACAGATGATAGATGATATGATTCGTAATGAAGAACAATCTAGTGCTGCCATGGATAGTTTAAATAGTTTCAGTAATATGTTATCGGGATTACAATATGACTCAGCATTTGAAACTTGTGTTAATGATAAATTAAATACAGGTGATGATGATTTTGAGATACAATCGCGTATTGCGGGATATACATCAATTAAAGAATTTACAACACTAGATATAAATTATCTGAAAAGGAAGTTAAGAAAGATTATTACTATGAAATCTCATCAAGTTCAAGAATGTATGAATTTATTAAATTTAGGAAAATCTATGTGTCAAACTGGTGTCGCTGATAAAACACTTATGATAGGTTCATTAATATTCTCTATTGTCGGAAATGATAAAATTGATATTATGCAAGCCGATAATGATGAAAAATATAAAATAAATAAATTAGTTGATGAACTAGGACCATTAGTCCCACAAGCAGTTAAAAATATTATTGCTATTTCAAAAGAATACGAGGCAAGAGTCTGTAATGTCCCATCAAACACAACACTTCTTTTAGAAAGATTATATACTGATTTATATGATAAACCTACTCATGTCTCGTTAGATTTTAGTCCTTATTTAGATTTTAGTTCATTAATTAATATGGATGATAATGTGAAATTTATCAAAACGATTGTTGTATTAGTTGTTTTCGCTTTCTTGTTTATGCATGGTAGTAATTTAGTTATAGCATTTCTAAGTAGAGGTGGTGGTAAATCCGATTAGATATAATTTTAAAAATTTGATAATCTTTTTATTTAAACATATCAAGAATAAAACTTATTGATATGGAAACACTCTTTTGGGAAACTCATAACAACTCTTTATTTAATGTATTTATTCGCGATTTATCTATGGGATTAAATACTAATTTAAAACATATGATCCTTGATAATGATAAAACCATTAATGATAAAATATCTAATAAACCTATGAAAAAAAAAGATTTAATTATTCAAGAACAAAATAAAAAACGATTTGAAAAACTTATCAAGGATGATCTTATGAAAATAGATTATGCTTTTAAGAGTATTAATGAAAATAATTTTACTGAAAAATTTAATAACCTGAAAACAGATGAAGCCAAACAAGTTTTTAAAGTAAAACTATTAGATTATTTTATCAAATTACAGAAAAAAGGTAAACGAGATTATATGTCTCAAATATTAATCTTATATTATAGTCTTAAATATGGTCATAATGAATATATTATAAATGATGAAACATATATAAAAAATAGTAGAAAATTAGATAAGAAGTTAAAAGATTGTGATGTGAAAAGTTATCTTATGAAAGAATGTAGTAATTTATTACCACCGTTAAATTTTTGGGATAAAGGTGAATATAAACTAGATGACTGGCAGAAAAATGTTATTAGTCTTATTAAAAAGAAATCATCAGTATTAGTAAGAGCACCAACATCCGCGGGTAAAACATTTATAGCGATGGCGACAGGTATCCTACATAATAAAATATTATATGTGTGTCCAGCGAAACCAGTTGCTTTTCAAGTAGGAGCAAATTTTATTAAAATGGGTTATAGAGTTCATTATCTTTTAGAAAATATGGGTCATCTTTCATATAATAAAGATACAAATATCTTTATAGGAACACCAGATATTATTGAACAATATTTACCTCGTATATATACAGATTTTGATTATGCGGTCTTTGATGAAATTCATAATTTAAATGATATGATAGAATATGAAAATATTATCAAATTATTAAATTGTTCATTTTTAGCGCTATCGGCTACAATTGAAAATATATCATTCCTTAGAGATATCTTTATGAAATTATATCCTGAAAAACATATAGAATATGTTGAATATAATAAACGATTTATTAATATTCAACGATGGGTTTTTAATGAACGATTAACTTCATTACATCCATTTGCTTGTTTTGAAGATAATTTTCATAGTATCATAAATATACCATTTACTCCAAAGGATTTAGTAGATACTTATGAATCTATATATGATATCTTTGAAAATGAAGATTTAGAAGAAGTGATTGAATATTTATCACCAGATAATTATTTTAAAGAGGATAAATTATTAACTCTCGATGATACAAAAGATTATGAAAAATTTCTTAAAGGAGAATTAGTTAATCTTCATGGAAAATATCAGAAACATATGAAAAATCTTGTAGAAAAATATCAGAAGAAATCATGTATTTCAAAGAATAATATTATTCAGTTGTTTAAAGAATGTAAATCTAAAGATCTTTTACCGATGTTGTATTTTCATACTAAGGAAGAAGTCTCTAAAGAAATATTTTTAAAATTATATGAAGATTTAAAACGAGAAGAGTATAAGGCATATCCTTTTCATTATGATATTCTTAAAAAGAAAAGCGAACTTTATCAGAAATTTTTAGAAAAGAGACAAGTATATTCAGATAGTATCAAGATAAAAACAAATGATGCTCGTAGTGAAAAGAGTGAAAAAATGAATCAATATGATAAAGACCAAAAATATAAATATATATCTGATATGACTGATTATTATACACGCTGCATAGGTAAATGTGATGGATTACAGATGAAAAATATAATAAGAGAAAGAGATGAATTTTTAGAGAATCCCGATTTTAGAGATGTTGATATCTTTAAGAAACATCAAGATTATGTTTTTAGTCGCGGAGAACCAATGAGTGGCGATGAAATAAGAAATATTCGTAGAGAAATAAAAAAATCAATTGGATTAACAATTGATTATGAAAATCCTTATTTTCAGTTATTAAAACGAGGTATTGGTTTATATGTATCATCAATGCCTGATGTTTATAATTGGATTTTACAAAGACTAATGAGTGAAAAGAAGCTAGGAATTATTATTAGTGATAAAACATTATGTTTAGGAATTGATTTACCTATTCGTAGTGTTACGCTATCTGGTTATAATGAACCTAATTATACTACATCTGATTATTTACAAATGAGTGGCAGAGCAGGTAGACGAGGTCATGATACACAAGGGAATATTATCTTTCATAATTTACCTAATTATTTAGATTTAATGAAAAATAATTTACCTAAAATTACTGGTTCAGATACTAAATTAGGTGATAGTTATTCATTATTAAATGATATCAATAAGAATATTGATATGAAACATTTATCATGGAGAATTGATAATTCAGAACAAATTATTAAAGATATACAAATTAATCCTAAGATTCATAAATTAGGATGGAATTTAAGATATTATATAGATACAGAAGATTTCTTAAATGAAATCTTTAAGATTGAGAAAAAAATATTTAGAATAGATGAAGATACCAGAGATTTATGGTTTTATAGATATATTCTTAAGAGTTTGACAGATATTGATATAGACAAATATATACATATTTATAAAAGTAATAAGATTATAGAAGATATTACGGAAACAGTAAATCATTTAATAGAAATCGGTAATATTCATAAACATATAGTAAATTCATTAGATAATACATATATGATAACAAAAAGATGTAGTCGTAATATATTTAATACTATTAAAAATACAGTTTATAAATATAGAGGATTTGAATAATTAATTAATATAACACGCTTTACAAATACAACGTTCAGTTCTATCGGACTTTTCATTGTTTACTTGAAGTTTGGGGACACAGTCCATACACCAAGATAATCTATGTATTTCTCCACCATCTGTTATTTCAGCTTTGCAATTTTTACCATAACAAGTACCTGCTATCTTACAATGGAATAATTTACTACAACCAGCACAAATAATCTTCATATCATCCAATTTAATTTTTTCTTGACAACCACTACACGTAATTAATTCCTCCATATCGTATTTTGGTTCAGGATGAATTTTAGATGATTTTTTTAATTTCTTTTTTTCTCTGATTTTCTTATGAGTGAAACACATTTTAAGAACTTTTTATGTTATGATTTAAAATAATTTTAAATATCAAATTTATAGTATTTGTGTTTTCTTATAATTTTTATTTGTAGTATAATATAATGGCTAAAAATACTAAACGAAGAAATAATAAGAATAGATATTCTAGGCGCAGAGTTTCTAGGCGTAGAGTTTCTCGGAGCAGAGTTTCAAGGCACAGAGTTTCTAAGAAAAATAATAAACGGAGTAGAAAGATTTATAAACGAAAAATGATGAGGGGTGGTTCAGGAGATGTAATACTCCCCAATTATATATCCCTTGAATATCTTGTTGCTGTTGCCCATTTAAGTTTAGCAATAGGGATATATCCCATACTTTCTCCACGTAGTCCTTTAAATGATTTACCTGAAGATATATTAATGAATATATCAAAGCATTTAGCAAGAATAGTTCAACCATATAAAGTGGGTAATCGTGTTATTATGAAAGATAAAGTGAGTTATGATGACATTGATATAAGACCAGGCAGGGGGGGTGAACGCCTAAAAAACGTTCTCATAACTGAAATTCCTGAAGATAGAGAAGGCACATTTAAGGGAATTGTTTTTAGTAGTTGGGATATTGGTTATAGAAATTATGAGTTTAGATTAAAAGATATCTTGGGTAAAATTAAAGGGTTTGCGGTAGGTGAAGGATGTATGGTAAAGAATGGGTATGTTGGTATAATCGTAGGAGCACCTGGTTTGGGGGGGGGTCCTTTCGGGGATGAACCCGAAAATGGTAGATATCATGTTTATATACCGGTATCGCAAAACAGACCCCCAGATTACGATACAACTGGTGGTTACTATAAAAATATACCTGAAGCGGATATTGATTATTTACAAGAATATCCGGATGGATCACCAGATACGCACAGTGCGTTTCAATTTTTTATACCTTGGGAAAAAGATCAATTGGCCGTTCCACATAGAGACGATGATTATTAAAAATATATTTTATTATAATTTGTTTTTATTATTATTTTTTTATTTTTAGTATTATATAAAATGGAAACGTTAAATGAAGTAAATGAACTTTTAACAACGAAAATGTGTTCACCTGTTATCATCTATGGTATAATATTAGTCTTATCTCTAATCTGTGTTTATATGGTTAGACAAAGATTAGGTAGATATAATACTATGAAAATGGAAAATTTATATAATATGTATTCAGCACAAGAATTAAAATTCTTATTGGTTCTTGGTGTTACTATGTATGGTTTATGTCAATACAATAAAACTGAACTAGCTTGGATCTTCTTAATATTCCCTGTAATTTATATAATCCTTCAAAATGTTTTATTATTTATTCATGTTTCTTCTGGATTACAGAATGCTCCGGCTGAATCACCTACTCTTCAACAATATGCGGCAGGTATGAATTCTCCTTTACTATCGGGTATGGGACCGAGTCCGCCCCAAATATCTACTCAGGAATCACCACCTCCAATGAACCCTCCTCCTCAGCAGGAATTTACATTACCTAAGATGACAAATCAGTCTAGCAGTATGGGTGGAGGTTTCGGGGGAATGATGGGTTCCAATGAACCTAGTGGTTATTCATTATAAATTAAAATATATTTTTTAAAATAATTTTTCATAATAATGATATCTTTTAAAGATTTAAAAAATTATATCATTAATGATCCTTTATCAGATTGGTTTACAAAGATAAATGATAAATATAATGCTTATGAATCTACTGAACCTACTAAGTTTGAAATAATGTTAAGAGATAAAAAACATTCATACAAAGAAAATTTTATTGAGTTTTTAATGAATACTAATTATCATACAACTATTCATTTAGATTATGATTCGGTAAAAGATAGAATAGATGCGAAACAGAAATGTATCTTTATTAAACCCAATTTATATCATAAGAAATATGATTTATGCGTACAACCCGATTTTATTATTCATAGAGATATCTTTAATGAAATATTTAATGAGGTTCATATACCTGACCTACATGATAAATCATTGCCACAGAGTTTGCCACTTTATATTGTATCTGATATAGTTTATCAAACGGTTCAATTAAATTCAGATATGACTGATTTAATAAATGAAAATACATTATATTATTACAAATGTAAAATATATCTTTGTAATGAGATTTTAGGTTATAAAGATTATGGTATCTTATTCGCTAAAGAATATCGGAATAAAGATAGTGTCCTAAAAAAGAAAAGCGTTGTTGGTAGATTCTTATTTAACGATGATATGAAAGATAAGATAAAGAGTGCCTTAGCTTGGTTAGATAATTTAAATAATTATTATGATGAATGGTTAATTTATCCAAAACCGACTATCACTGAATTGTATCCAAATATGAATATTAAAACGGGTCCTTGGATAAAAGAAAAAAAAAGATTAGCCGAAGAGATAAGAGAAATTACACTTGTATGGAATATTTCCTATCATAAAAGATGTCTACTACATGATAAAGGTATTTATACTTGGTCAGACCCTATGTTATTAAATAATATATATCCTTATGAGATAAAAGAAACAGAAAGAAGAAGGATTCAGGAAAAGATGATTCATATGAATCGGCAAAATGAATTAAAAATTTCACCGAGGCGTATCAAAAATAGAGATTTTATTAATCATATTAAGGATAGAGATAACTCAATTGTATTAGATTTTGAAAGTGTAATTAATATTGAAGAGCGCACTAGTTATTTTAATGATAATGTTAGAGATGAAATACCTAAAATTTGTATTATTGGATGTATTAACCTGAAAAATAATATTTTTAAGGATTTTACAATTAAATATCTAAATTTAGAAGAAGAAGAAAAAATAATAAAATACTGGTTACAATATTTAAAACGAGTTGTAGGAAATGATATTAAAATATATCATTGGTCATCAGCAGAGCGCGTTTATATTGATTATATGATGGAACAATATCCGCATTTAGATTATCCTAATTTTACATATGTTGATTTATTATCTTATTTTAAAAGTGAACCGATTACTATTCAGGGGTGTTTTGGATATGGATTAAAAGAAATCGTTAAAATGTTGTATAATCATGAATTAATAAAAAATGTATGGGTAGATGATATAGATGGATTAGAAGCTATGATAGAAATTATAAATAAGTCTCAGGGTGCCCTTGATAAAAGAATACCTATAAAAAGATATACTGAAATAAAAAAGATAATTTATTATAATTATATGGATTGTAAAGTCATAGTAGATATCTTAGAGATGTTGGAAAATATGATTTAATTACTTTGTCCATGTTTCATCGTGATTAGCATCTCTTTTTATGTAATGATCTCTAATTCCATTTAAAATATACATAAAATCATGTTTACCCGATAACTTATCTGGATGGTATTTACGTGATAGTTGTTTATAATCTTCTATAGTGAATTTATGATTTAAATTCATAATATCTTTTGGAACATCTTTTAATTTCATATTAAACTCTTCAATGAAAGGTTTTAAATCAAAGATTTTTTTCTTATCACCTTGATCTGGTAACCAATTGTATGATCTCTTTGACCTTTTTCTTTCATTATTCCAGGCATTGTATATCTTTTCCCAGTTATCCCAATGTTCGCGAGATTTTTCCTGTTCTTTTTTTCTATCTTTAGCTTTTTGATTTTCTTCTTCTTCATTTTCTCTCTTTCTTTTTGTATTAAATTTACGAATCTCAGCTTCATCAAACACAAATTCTTTCCCTTTGGTTTTTGGTTTTTGTTTTGCTTTTTTAGTGAATACTTTATCCCTGTTTTCATATTCTTCAATCTCAATCTCAAGGGTTCGTATTTCCTTGGATAATTTTTCTTTTGTTTTTTCGCAATCACATTTTTTAAGTCGTTCTCTTTTCTGCCTCACCTTCTTGACATACTTCTTCTTCTCCTTTTCATTAGAGATCTCTGGTATATCAGTATTTCCGCCTTCTTCAGGTTTCAACCCTGTAAATGTATTCATTTAAACTCAATGATAATATTTTGATTTAATTAATCTTAAATTAAACAAATCAAATTTGTAGTAAATTTGATATTCATAGATTAGTTATTCATTAACAAATAAATGATCCTAAATATAAAATATGTCCGAAAAGAAACCTATTCAGTTGGGTCTCTGTTGTATGAATACAACATTAAAAGCTCAAAAACCACCTGTTTATGCAGCAAGAAGAATCATAATAAGAATCATTGATGAAAAAGGGATTGATGAATTGAAGAGAAGGATTTTAGCAAACCTTAATGATTTATATAAAATGTTAGTATGGAATGAAGAAAATGGTATTAGAGTATTTAGATTAAGTAGCGAATTATTTCAACACAAAACAAATCCTAAAGTTCCAGATTATACATATGACTTTGCTCTACAACATCTAAAAAAGATAGGAGACTATGCTATAGAAAAAGGACATAGATTAACCTTTCATCCGGGTCAATTTAATGTTTTAGCGAGTATTTCAGAAAAAGCTTATTTACAGACTTTAAAAGATTTAGAATATCATGCTGATGTTTTAGATATGATGGGTTTAGGAAAAGATTCAGTAATGGTTATTCATGGTGGTGGTGTTTATGGTGAAAAAGAAAAGACTATGAAACGATGGATAGAAAATTATCATAAACTCCCTGATAAAATAAAAAATAGATTGGTTTTAGAGAATTGTGAAAAATCATATAGTATCGAAGATACTTTAAGAATACATGAATCTACGGGAATACCTCTTGTATTTGATACTCATCATTTTGATTGTTATATACTATTACATCCTGATGAAGAATTTTCACCAGCCAGTGAATATATACCACAAATATTAGATACTTGGAAAGACAAAGATATCAAACCTAAATTTCATGTTTCAGAACAGGGTTCAGGTAAAATAGGTCATCATAGTGATTATATAGATATTTTACCACAATATTTATTAGATATACCTGAAAGATATGGTATAGAAATTGATATTATGATAGAAGCTAAAATGAAAGAATTAAGTATTCAGAAACTATATGAAAAATATCCTCAATGTAATTGTAAAATTATTTCTTCTTAGATCGTCGCTTTGTTTTATTTAATCTTTTTTTTGTTTTTATTCTTTCAACTATTTTTTCATCATCTTTATCTTTGTATTCTCTATCAGAAAATTCAAAATCAATTAAATATAATTTATGAGTATTTGGATTTATAACTATATTTTTGAAACGTAAATCATTATGATAATAACCTAATTTTTTTAAATTTTTATATAATTTTTTTATTTTAGGTAAATAATTATTATGATCACAATCATATTTATCACAATATTCTTCCAATGAAATACCTACTGTTTTAGTGCGTATAGTTAATTTATCACAATCAAAATCAACAATTTTTGGTATAAAATCAATACGTTTCTGTTTAGCTAATAAATAAAAAAATAATTCATTTTTAAATATTTCAATATCTTCTTTATCATAATAAGTTGTCGCGTATTTTTTAGTAAGTTTTACTCTTTTCATAATATATTATATATATATTTTATAATTATCCTTTAATGAATAAACTCATAATAAATAAAAAATACAATGAATTAATACTATTTTTATCATCTAAAAAAGTTTCTCTTGGTAATTCAGGACCTACATACCATTCACATAAATCTAAATATGCTTGTGAAAATTGAGAAACTAATTGTTTATATTCATCATTTTTCTTTTGATAATCGCGTTCAAAAGAGTCTAATGAATTATAATATTCATTTTTGACTCTTGGATCATAATCTTTGAGACCTTTTAATAAATTTTCATAACTTTTATCAGTTTTTAATGAATCGTCTATCTCTTTTAATTTTTCTGATAATTTATTAATATCCATATATTTAGAAAGTATTTAAAAAATTAAGTTTAAATAAACTTGTTATCTATATAAATATGCCTAATGCAAAAGGTGGTAAAAAATTTAAAAGAGGAAAGAAAAATACTTCATTTGATAAAAAATTAATTTATAAGGATCCAAAAGAGGATCAAGAATATGGAAAAGTAATCAGAGCAATGGGGAATGGTAGATTTGAAATTTTATGTTTTGATGGGAAAAATAGAATGGGTATTGTAGCAGGTAATATGCGTAAGCGAGTATGGATAAATAAAGATGATATTATATTATTTAGTAAATGGGAATTTACTACAGATGATGATAAATGTAGTATAATTCATAAATATGATATAGATGAATCAAGAAAATTACAAAGTGAGGGTGAATTTCCGGATAGTATTAGGTTAGATGAGGAAAATGAATTCGGTGATTCAGATAATTTTCATTTTGATTATAGTAGCACAGATAGTAGTTCAGGATCAGATGATGATGAAGAAAAAGATGATAAAGAAAAATGGTGGTCAAAAGATGATAAGAAAGAAGAAGATAATATAGATATATGGGAAAGTGAAAAGATAGATTTAGATGATATTTAATAAAATTATTTTCTATGGATAATATAATAAAATGGTTGTACCACTTCCTACTCCTCAGTTAACAGTTAATGAAGGTCAAATAGCTGGTTCACCTCTTTATAGCCCGAATTTAACAGGTGGCGGTAAAAGAAGAAGAAGAAGAAGAAGAAATAGAACAAATAAGAAACATAGAAGTACTAAACGGAAGATGAGAAGAAGTAAAGGAAAGCGTACTAAACAATGTAAATGTAAAATCTGTAAATGTAATCCTTGTCTTTGTGGGAAAAGTGCTTCAATGGAACGACGTAAAAATTTAACAGATTTTAGGGCATCTTTGAAAAAAAGGTGAATATAAAATATATATTTTAAATTTGATTTTTTTAATTTAATCTTTATTCATAATAAAGATGTATTTAACATTTGGAAAATATCGTAATCATACGATAAAAGAAACAGTAGAAAAAGATAAACAATATTCACAATGGTTAATGACACAACCTTGGTTTACTATTAAACATAAAGATTTATATCATTTATTAAAAACTGAATTAAATGAAACAATACCTAAAACTATTAATGAAGATTCATTTATAGCTTATACCGATGGAGCATGTAAAAATAATGGTTCACAAAAAGCTAGAGCAGGTATAGGTGTTTATTTTAATAAACACAATAAAATAAGTATACCTAATATTTCAGAAAGATTAATTTATAAAACACAAACAAATAATGCAGCCGAATTAACGGCAATCTTAAAGTGTTTAGAAAAATGTTTAGAATATAATGTTAACAAAAAAATATATATTTATACTGATTCAGACTATAGTATGAAATGTATAACACTTTGGTATCCTGAATGGATTAAAAAAGGTAATTATAAAGATAGAAAAAATATTGATATTTTACATAAAATTAATAGTATCTATGAAAGATTAGATGTTGATTTTATTCATATACGTTCGCATACAGGGTTAACAGATATTCACTCAAAAGGTAATGAAATGGCGGATAAGTTAGCTGTAGAATCTATTTCTTAAGCGATCATAGGAGCACTGATCTTATCATGAAAATTATAATCATCTAATTTAAAATATTCTTCAGTAATATTATCAATATCATTTAACTCATCTGATATAGTTAATTTAGGGAATGCATAAGGAATTCTTTTTATTTGTGTTTTTACTGCTTCAATATGTGAATCATAAATATGAGTATCACCTAATATATGAATTAATTTACCAGGTTGATATCCAGTAATCTTAGCAATGATATATGTTAAGAAAGAATATGAAGCGATATTAAAAGGAACACCTAAAAACATATCACCCGATCTCTGATATAATTGACAATCTAATCGTTTATTTTTAGTATCTACATTGAATTGACACATGACATGACAAGGAGGTAAAGCCATTTTATCTAAATCAACTGGGTTCCAAGCACTCACTATGATTCTCCTTGAATTAGGTTCATTTTTTATCATATCAATAACATATTTTAATTGATCTTTTCCCTTACCCGAATAATCTGAATTACAATTTATATATTCAGCACCAAAATGTCTCCACTGAAATCCATAAACAGGTCCTAAATCACCTTCTTCATAATCTAAACCACGTGAATCTAAAAATTCCTTACTAGAGTTCTGAGACCATATATGAACATTTTTATCAGTTAATAATTGATTACTTGTGGAACCATTAATAAACCATAATAATTCTCTTAATACTGTTTTATAACCCACTCTTTTTGTTGTTAATAAAGGAAAACTTTCACTTAAATCAAATATCATTCGTTCACCAAAAGTAGACAATACAGCACTATTCCTACTCTTTGTTATAATTCCTTCTTTTAAGATTTTTTCTAATAAATTTAAATATTGATATTCATCTGTATTAATAGTATTTAGATTCTGATAAATATTAAATGTAAATGTGATTGATTTTGTATAAGTTTCACTTAAATATTCTTGAAGAAAACCTTTAGGTTGATTATCTATATGAGGTCTAGAGCATATTTCATATATTTTATCAGATGTTTCTACGCATTTCATATTCTTAAATAGTTGGATAGGAAAACTATGAGTAGAATTTCTAGGATGATAATTATCATCAAACTTAGTCACATAAATCTTATATAAATCTTGATAATATTCGGATTTACAGCATTCATTAAATATTTGTGAACCACCAATTACAAATACTTCACCTTTTAATTCTTTGGTGTAAGCAAAAGCTTCACTTAATGATCTACATAATTTAATATCACTTGTTTCCTCAATACTATGATTACGACTTAATACAATATTATATCTTTCTTTAAGAGGTCTTTTTGTTTCAGGGATACTTAACCAAGTTTTATATCCCATAATGACTATATTTTTGTGATCGCCCTCTGTGGTAATCTTTTGAAAGTTTCTTAAATCTTTTTTAG
>JACKZZ010008350.1_pt1 | contig 13524 bp, 6 predicted proteins | sample 8027871 | NCBI WGS metagenome assembly JACKZZ01 (sample SAMN15724774, study PRJNA655200) | protist metagenome | isolation source: fluorescence activated cell sorting (FACS) single amplified genomes of... | place: USA: West Boothbay Harbor, Gulf of Maine | collected 2000-07-19
ATGTTTGGGATTACTACGAGTACGATACTTTTGCACTGGATAGGCGAATCTACAGGACAAAATGAAAGACGACAAAATGACGGCTAGTACGATGGCTTGGGCAGGAGATGGCAAAGCGATGTAGTCAGTGGTCTGGCAGCTCTCGTTGCCGCCCTGGTGGAGTTCTACGAGAAAAATCCTTGTTGTTCGGTCATCTACATCTACTTTCGACGCTGATGGAGAACTAGAACTCCATTGCTCCGGCAGATGATCTTGAGCACGTTTTCGAATTGAGATTTTATTTTTATTGCAAACCTAAAGATATGATTACGCTATTTCTATACGACAATGATACGACTTCACAAAAAGATAAAGAATATGATGCAGTAGACCAAATACAGGTACAGGAAAATCGCAAGAAAATGATACACTTACACTCACAATTGACGCAGAGAAATATTGATATCGGTTGACTCTCTCGTCCGATCGAAAAAAAACTTTTCGTGAAGACGAGGGTATATGGGTCAATAAAACTCACATTCACTTTAACTGATTATAACAAAAAAAATGTATGTTATGATATGAATAAGAACACTAGCGCCCAAATCTTTTTCTCGCAAAGAAAAGATGCTTTCTAAATCTGAATGTGCGCAGACCTTATGCTGACCCCGGACGAGCTTCCGTCTTGTCTTCTTCCTCTGCAAATGCAGTTGTCGATACCTCTTGTACCTCATTCGCACATCAAGAACGGGGGCAGCAGTTGCGCGCGCTGGTGATGCTGAGGGTAGTGTTTAGATCGAAAGACCGTCTCGGCTCACAACTATGTTGCTCCCTTTCTTGTCAATTGATTTGTATTCTTTCGATACTTTTTTCACGAACGCAACGGCAATCGCGCACCGTTCAAGCTTTATTTCACTTATGTCAACACCAACAGCGGCACTGTTGTGCTTAATTGTTTACTTTTTTATCAAATTATCACCTATGCACCAGCGCCAAGAATTCTTTGGCATCTGTCAGCAAGAAGAAAAGCTTCCCTACAGCCACAAGGCGCGCTAATTTAGCAGACCCAGGACGCCAGAGGTACTGCATCGAGTAGAAGAGGCAACAGCATTGTCGGACTCCCGACGTTTTTCTCTGTAGCGTAAATCGCTACAGAGGTAGTGTCAGGCACGGGAGACCAATGATATCGATGAGATTTATCGATGCAAGTGGTCAGAAAAAAGCCTCGTCGCGTTGGATACTAGAGGTCGTTGTACTTAGTAGTGCGCTCTTGCAGTGCTATGGCGAAGATAGTGCATGTATTATTGTATATTTTTACTTTTTACTTCAAGGATAATGACGCCGTCCATAAATAATTATACAGAAGAATAAAATGTCTGGTAGGTGTCAAGCTATCGAACACGACTCACGAGGACTCGTCATGCGCGCGGCGAGATTCTTCGCCGGCTGGTTCTGATGTGATATTGCTCAATCGTCATGTCAGATTCAGAAAGATGAAAAGATGCACCAGAACAAGTAGACAAAAGTTGTTTACTTTTTTTCACAACGCGCACGACGCTATTTGTCATCAACCTTACTCGACTCAGAGCTTATCCTTGATGAGTGGTTTTTTACCAGATGAAAGAACGCTTGTTAATGTTGATCTGTACCAAGTAATTATTGATTTTCCTTGCAAAATTTTCTGTCGTGGAATACTAGAACTTTGTTAGCACGATTAGCACCTCCGGCCTGTAGCAAGTTTGCAGACCAAGTAGAAGTGCTATTTCATACAATATATCCACCTTGATACAGCTACAATTTTTCCCTCGGAGCCGTGTATAATAATAAATCACTGAAAAATAAGATAAGAACCAAAAATATGATGATGCTATCAGAGGCAGTTGTAGTTGTGGTTGATGAGAGTGAGTGTCAGGATCTTCGGAAGCTCACCAAGGCTGGTGCTGCATGTATGAGAGAGTTGCCAACCTGACCAAAAAAAGAACGGTATACGTACCAAACTGAGATTGTTGTGCTTGATGTAGACGTTCCCCGTAAGCCAAAATGCATCTTACCAAAGCATGCAAGAACTTATCACTCACGAAACGGAAACGCGACCGTGGTGGAACATACCGATACGACACATCATTACCTCTTCCTCTCTTTCTTATGTATTGCAGCCACTAGTATTTTCATTTCTCGAGTCTGTTACTTAAGCGAAGACTCTTAAGCACCCTAAAATGAAGGATGGCCTACATGGTGACTTTGGACTCTGCTAGTCCCGCGAGTCGGCAGGTTCAGTCTTCATGTGTAGCCAGAATCACAATGTGGTTGTGCTCCTAGTCCTGCCTTGATATTGATGGTGATCAATATGAAGATATCATGAGCCTCGATTTTCACCGGTCACTTTTTTGCCCTCGTAATATTGCAACTCCAAGTGTCTCAAAACTACCTATAAAAGAACCACTCAACTACACCGAGCCACTGTATGCATGTAAAAACCTGAAACTGCATCTTGTGATGTTGACCCTTCAGCATTATGCCGCTCCCTGCTACACAAACCACGTGCTCGATCTACCAGAGTACGCCAAGAAAATTTATTCTCCACCCAAGAAGCAGCGCAAGTCATCATGGACGTCGGGCTATTAATTATACGTACGTGCCAGTATCAGTTTGTTTTCCAGCGAAGGGCGTAGACGTTAGGAAAAAAAGCAAGTGTCTTCTTGAAAAAGCAGAAGAAAAGCAAAACAAGAAGATACCATGGAGAATAAGAATATTCTTGTCCATCGCATTAGTAATTAGAATTACACCCGTGGAGGAAAGCAGGATAAGAGCTACATACTTGGAGAAAATCGACTTGTTGTGTCCATGAAAAACGTCTGACGCTGACCAGATGAATGTGGACATGGAGCAGTGTCGTGAGGAACCCCCTCCGAAAAAATGATGCTGGCATAGATATGGAAATAGGAGGATAGAAGTGCCCGCTATTGAAATCAATGATGAAGCGATTCGCTTCGTTATTCCGAAGGCAAACTACTTACCCAACTTTTCTTCCTCCTGACCTGCTATGCGTATCAAGAAAAACCTGCCCTTTACATGAAACAGCTGAAGCTGCTGGTGGACGGAGATAAAGCCAAAGAACCTACAAAAGTAGGAGCGACGGCTGCGCAGGCACGCTGCTAGAAACTATGAATATTACAACACGTTGAAGAAGCACTAGCTGCGTACTTCTGCTTCTTCCGACTTTCTGGCGACCTGACGTCGCCGTATGCTAGTAGTGCGTACAACTAGCAGCAAGCAACTTGCGGCGTGATCATGTTCTCAAATTATCAAGGAATTTCTGCTAATAGAGGAGGATCAACAGTACTTCTGCGCGTCGGTGTGCTCCTGTAAATTTTTTGGGATCGCGATTTCTAGAAACGCACTCTATTGTGCGTAGCAGCTGCGAACGAGGGAAGACCTAAATAAGAACACATAGAGCAAGCACTCTTATTTCGAAGACGAGCGGCAAAAATTTTAATTTATTGAAAACAATATACAAATGATCCCGAACGAACAAGATCTATGGGTCTGACATCAGCATAGTCGTGCAAATGCAATTTGCTATCGGTTGATATGTTTCTGTGCCTTACCTCAAGTCGTATTCTATCGGTATTGTATTGGTATAGAAACTCGTGGCCCTGGCCGAACGTGAGAAGTGCCTGCCGGAACTTTTTAACTACATTGATTGATCCACACTAGTAGAAATAACAAACTGACTACTTACAATGTTTCTCCAACGCATAAGTACGCAAGAAAGTCAATTACAGATAACAAAGGACAAGAACGATCGCCGTTTGCGTCATCTATCAAAAAGTATCTTCTACTCTTCACAACTTTTTTCGAACCACGTTCTCTGTTTCAGAATACGATATTCTACTTCATCAAAATCGAAGGAAACGGTCAAAATGAAGCATTGCGCCCTTTCGATGGCGGGAACAATTCATGCCACCCTCCTGCTGCACTCTAGTGGTGTTGGCTTATACTTTTGTGCGGCCCTTCCTATCGTTCAGTTGGGGGCCAGTAGCAGCGCCACTGCAGGTTTTTTTCCTGCTGCAGGGAACAAGAACGGTTCGAACGATAATCAGGGGACTTCTAAAGATGCGACTCCATCGACGAGCGCCGATCTGCTCTTCGATACTGTGCAAAGCGGACGAAAAGTTTGCGTCCCGAAATGTCCGAAGTTTTACAGTGAGGACGGGGGCGAGACCTGGACGTGCGACGAGGGCGACGATTTGGCAGCCGATGCTCCGACGCAGACCACGGAAAATGACAGGGCTTGGTACAACTGCAATCTAGCGACGCAGAAGGGCGACTGCGCGGCGAGTGGGTGCGAGGAGGTTGAGGGCCCGCCCTACGGCTTTTTGTACTCTCGCGGAACGCAGACGAAATCGGGAAGCACTTGTGGGGAAAACACTTGCGCGTACTATGAAAAGGAAAAATCCCCCCTCCCCATATCAAAAAGGAAATCTGTGATGCTGGATTTGCGTACGCAAATCAGATATGTATTGCAGGAAGGCATTGCAGCCAGATCCCCAGGCTAGGGAGGGGCGTATGGATCTAGTTGGTCAGCATTGCAAACGGCTGACCTCCAGGCCCAACAGCATGGCAAATCGTTTCCATAATGGGGCGGAAGCTTCTGCCCTTGTCTTCTTGCAAGACAAATGCGATTTGTGACCTCAAATCAGCAACAGAAATTTTCGAAGAGATACCTTTTCGATATGGGGAGGGGGGATTTTTCCTCTCAATACGTACGACGGCACTGCGGTCACGCTCCGTGGCTTGAGCTGGTTCTGGTCCAATTGGTCTGATGCCCAACCGGGTCACACGGACCAACAAGGGTACGCGTGGCACCGCGCACGCGGCGCGCAGTTTGTGCGTGCGCTGCGCCAAAAGTACTGCGGCACCCTCGCCCGTTTCGCAATGGGCGCGGGCCACGCCGGCAATGGTGGACAAGAAGCCTGGAACGGAAATGGCACCAACTCGAAAGCACTCATGAAAAGGATGGCCAAGGCCGCCATTCGCGAAGGCATCTATGCGCTTCTGGATTGGCACAGCGAAAGCTCGGCGTTCGACGACCTAGACAAAGCCCCCGGGCTATGGGACGAAGCAGGTACCGAGTTGGGTGTCGCCCAGATGTTTGGGCGCTACCCGAACACCATGTTCGAGACCTGGAACGAGCCCGCGATCAATGAAGGATGGGACGACCATTCTGAGTGGAAGAATGTGAAGCCGTGGCATGCGCAAGTGATCCCGCACATTCGCAAGTGGTCCGACAATATCATCACGCTCGGGAACCCGGCCTGGAATCAGCACCCGACGGACGTGGTCCCCGAATTGCTCCCGTGCAACGCTCCTGGTATGCCGTCCTACGAAGGGGCGACCTGTGACTGGGCGGAAGAAAAGAACTTGCAGATCTCGATTCACTACTACGTGATCCAGCACCCGTATAGTACGCCGGATGGCCGTCCAAGCGCCTTCGCCAACGAGTACAACAAAGCGAGTGAGCAGCTTCACGCCGGGGGGAAGGGTGGCTTGTTCATTTCGGAGCATGGCCAGAGCTTAAGCGGCTCATTTGACACCGACTGGAAGGGCTTCCAGGAGTATGGCTCTTGTCTTGCTGACCCTAACCACATCCCGCAGGCGATGTGGGCCCTGGATAACCTGCCTCAGGGTGACGCGGTGCTGAAGCCGGGCTCGGAGGTCAAGGAGCTCAGTGTGTCCTTGAACAACTATGATACGGATTTGACCACCACCGGTCAGTGCTACATGTACAGCATTTGGCAACGGAACACCGCGGATAAAGGCCGGCAGAAGCAGTTTGGTTGGACCTGTGCAGGCGAGGGCGCCGCTCTGGAACCGCCGTCCGAGTGCAGTAACCTTAAGCAAGAAATGCCAACGCGGGTTTGTCCTAAAGAGGAGCTCTAGGGCATTCGCTCGATGCTGTAGCCGCCATTTCTGCAGAGGGCTGCTGCTGTGCAGTTCAATTTCGCATCCACGCTTACAGGGTTGCGCAATGTGTGGAATTTTCCTTTTTGTGACGTTCGGAAGCACATGCTCGTGTAGGACGTCTAACTACAACATAAACGTAAGCTTTCAAATGATATCGGTGAAAAGTATATTTTGTTCCTGCTTGTTCGTGTGAGACGTGTGACAAGTAACGGAGACGACATCACAAAAGCTAGTCTGCTATTGCTGCTCTTTTCACGCAAAGTCTCTAATGAGCATGAAGCTTCACGATTGCTTTTAAGTACATGGAAATATCCGTAGTCTGCTTTTTCCTTCTTTCGTTTTCGCTGAGAATTCCAGGAGACGAAGTATTCGACTGCGGACTGACCGTCTCTCCTCGGATGAGATGAACTTGAACCGCAGAAAACCTGAGGCGCATTAATCCAATACTGCAGAGGCAGGAGTGGAGCGGATGATGACTCTATAGTATGAAACAAGTAGAACGAGAACGAGTAATGAGGATACACAATGAAAAATTGTCACACGACGTTTAACTTGTGATGTGCCAGCAGTTTGAAGAAAGCTGCTTAAGAGAAGATGTTGATGTTTCTTGTCGAGAACTTCTACAAAGCAAATGTCAATGTGCAAGTGTAAGTGAAGAAAAAATGGGTTTGCATCAAGTAGATGAAGCAGTTGCGAACACCGTGCTGCATGACCTCGACTACGAGCTGCAGATATGATGAAACTCAAACTACAAGAGGACCCGCATAATTATTGGCGGGCCCGCGTGGCAGGTCGAGGATTTTGCCGCGATATATCCGAGAAAGGCTGCGTCTGCGTGTTCTACTGGAACAAGCTAAAAATCCATGCGTGTCTGTCGTGACTGAAACTGATCATGTTGATGCGAGCAGAAACAAAGAGACCTGCGCTGAGGTGGGGCGCTGATCAAGAGATGGAGATGATCTGTATCAGATCTATCTTTGCAGGAGCAACAGGATCGTTTGCCGCATGTTCGATGGCATCCCGGAAGATGATCTCCGTGGCGAATATGATGTTGATTTTTTGTCTCTTGGGAAATGTTGATTTTTTCTATGCGACGAGAGCATCAGAGCGACTGATGATTGTGTTTGTACGTGCTTTCCTTCCGGCGCATCAAAAATGGATCCGCGGCTCGGCCAGGGAGATCTCAACACCAACAGAAAAACGCAGCGTCCGGCGACCGTCGTTCATGATCGAAGATCCCGTTCGTTCTTCGAATAGAGGCAGCACAAAAAGTCGTTTCGTTGCACGATGCCTGTATCGTCTGCGTCTCGTCTCCCTATTATAGAAGTGTGTGAAAGTTGTCGATTCTCATTCTGCTCTATACATATATTTAAGTAGACGAGTTGTATCATGTTTATGCATACCTCATTCATTGCTCTCGCTGTGTTGGTGAACAGGCCGCGATTTGAATGTTGGTGCAATCACTGAAAATAGCAGATGTTTTCCAATCATGATCCGCCGGAGAAAGGCAGTGCTGGCACGTCGGCCGCTGCGCATCAACAGTGGCAGCAGGGGAACGCCACGTCTTCCGGCTTTTTTGGAACCACTTTGGTACATCCACCGGTCACCGCTGGAGGTCAATTCGCCAATAATTATCCACCGAACGCAGTGAATGCGCATGCTAAGAATGCACCAAGCGTGCTCGCTCCCACCGTGACTTCGTCCAATGAGAGAGCCACGACCGTCGAGTCGGTCCACGACGCGCTGGAGATTCAGATCCTTCGCGACCAAAAAACGGGTCGGCTTGGATCATTGCCTCCCAGCGCCAGCAGCACGACTTCTAAGAACACTGCGCCGTACTTGAAAAATATAAATGTTGCGGCCAACCGTACTACAGGTACAGGTGGTGCGAGCGCTGCTGCAAGCTTGGTCGCCGGTGGTGCAGCTCAAAGAGATTCCTACTTCGATCTGCAGCAACAAAGACAACTTCATGATGTAGACCACGCCACAGGGACAAGAAGTTCACCACTCTACCGTCTGTCCGACATTCGTGTTTCGGGCCCGATCCCGACCGCATTGATTCTGCTCGCGACCGAGCACGGCCCGCCCGGGGTCTTCTTTCACCGGAACACCGGCGTTGCCAGTGTGGCGATACAAGTCACCGACGACAGTCAGGGCTTTTTCCCCTTCCTGAGCCGCGTCTCGGCTTTCCATGTCACCTGGGAAGCCCGGGCGAGGGACGCAGGACTGAAGACTAATCCGGGGGCGAATAGTACCAGTACCGGTCGACAACATGGAAGTTCGTCTTCCAGTGGTGGTCGCCAAATTATGAATACGTCGAAGAACGCGGTTGGGGGCGCCGCTGCCATCCCGGCTATACCGCCAAAAAAATTGATCGAGAAACATCTGCCCATGGTTTTTGTCGGCCAGATCTTGATTCTCAGACACTGCAAATGCGAGATCAAAAAGCCGAGGTTCTGCAAACTCACCGCCGGGGGCTACCGGGTTCTGAGCCCGGAGGAAGAACAGGAAATTTTGAGAAATGACGACTCAACTGGAAGTGCTCTACTGACTTGCGCGATGAACACCAGCAGCAGGTCATCTTCTTTCACTGCGCACGAACTTCATCGAATCCGAGAGCTGATTGCCTACCGCGGTTGTGTGTTGCGAAATTCAAAAGACTCCGTGCACGCGGTTTACGGATACCTCCGGGACGACGACATTTATTCCAGTCTCAAAAAGACGGCGGCGAACATGTTTCGGCTGAGGCTGTTGACGAGAAAAACTGCAGCGGCGTATGGAGTGAATCCGGGCACGATCAGCAAGTCAAATAAATCGACTTGCTTGGGACTGTTGCAGAAAGCACAGGGCGACGGCGAGAATCGTCCACAACACGAGAGGAACGTCAAAAAGCAGCAGACAAATTATACCAAAAGCAAACTGATCGACATCAAATCGCGGCACGAAAACAACGACTTTTTTCTTTTGAAAAATCTGGACCGAGCATCCCGAACCGGGGCCGTGGTAAGAGTCGTCGTCAACAATAGCAATAGCGGCGGTTCGGATCATCAAAACAACGCACTACAGACAGATCTTGTTTTGAGCAGCAGGCAATGTCAAGCCGTGGATACTGTATTCCAATCGACAACGGACCGCGTGACGCTCGTGCATCCGGACTTCTTTTGCGCGCAGCAGGAGCAGCAACACAACTTGAGGTACAGAAGTGAACAGCTGCAGCACGACGAGAACGTCCCGCATCAAGTAGTAAACTCAGGAGGAGGGGTGAAAATGGAGGCGGACAGTGAAGTACAAGTAGAAAAGAACGGAAATAAAACTTTTTTTCTGCAAGCCGAAATAGTGAGTCAGTTTGGTGGCACCAGCTCTAACGCCTTTTTTTCCTCGTCGCGAGGCTCTTGCTCCTCTGTCGCTGCAGCACCAACGGGAGCTCTTTGTATGTCCGTCCGTGATTTCAAGGCTTTTCTTCGCCGAAAATACTTCCAACCAGCAGTCGACGCGTCGGATTGCTTGGTTGCGAAGATTCAGGAGCAGTTGCGCAAGAGGAAGATCCAGGGGAGATCGCAGAGAAGTCAAGCACCAGCATTTGGGCAGCAGGAGAACGACCAGATGAACCATTTAGGCGAGGATGTGGAAATGAAAGCAGCCGTTGACGATCCTACTGCAAGGACTGCATCAGAAATTTCATCTTCTTGCACTAGCCAGAAACAGTACATAATTGTCAATTACGACGAGTGTACCTTTCTTGGTGGTGGCCGTGTGGAGTTACCACCGTACGAACAGCAAGCGCGGACGCGACCAGGTAGTAGCAGCAATATCAGCAGCTTTTTCGCCAGTACTGCCAATTCGTCCACAGAGAGACCCAAACTCTTTGCCGAGTACGGCCACGTGGATCATTTTTACGTCGCGGCCTGGGAGCTCAGAACGTCACGACATGATCCGGATCGTCCGAAAACATTACATAAGTCTGGCGTTCCACCGAACCAGGAAGCCAGCGGGGGGCCGTCGGCCAGCGCGTGTTCTGGTTCTGCTGGGAAGACGAATGACGAGCTTGGACAAGATGAGAACTCCATTATCGTGTATTCCGATGAGCTGGAAGATATGCTCGCGCCCTTATTTGAAAGCGACGAAGAGTTCGCACTGATGTGTACTACATCTGTGACCCCAGCAGGCAATCATGGAAGCTCAAGCTGCGCGGAAGGTTCGTCTTCTGTCATCTTCGAGAAAGCGATGGAGCGACTGTTTCAGCCCGAGGTCGTTCCTCTTCCAGAAGCGGACCTCCAGAAGGATCCGAACAGACAACAAGATGGAACTACACACCTACAGTGTAGTTCTCGTGGTCCAGTAGGAACGAGAAACCATGATCAACCTCGGCAACTACCTCCTAGCTCCCACGCGGGTAACTCGTCTTCCGTTGTTCATCAGCATGACAGATCTATTTCCTCAGCGAACTACGAAGTGAATACCACGTCGAACAGCACATCCTCGAAGGCAACGAGCAAATCGAATGCGACATTATCACGAGGAACTTCAAGTCGAGCAGCAAGTCTCTTCCCCGGGAAGGGCACGGTGTGTGTTTCCCTCGGAACGGATGGAAGATCTGTGCCCGGTCCGCATGCAATTCCGTTTGGGGAGACTGTTTTCCGAAACGCGTACAAAATCACGCTGACCGAAATCTTTGAGCGAGGCACACAACCTGAGCTTGCGATGAAGTTCAGTGAAGATGTAGATCACCACCACCATGAAAGAACTCGCCATGAAGATGCAGCTTCTGCCGCGGAAAATCATCATGATAACGTTGACTTCGAAGCAGAAGCAGACGTCATAATGCAGGATTGAAATGGAAAACCTGTGGTCCGCAATAGGTGCTGCGCGAATGACGTGGACATAGAGCGCTCACCCAGAACCCTAAAGGCTACGTTGTTCAGCCAATATTTTTCTCGCTCTCTGCAGATCGAGTCGGTCCTCCGATAACGTGAGGCCGCCCTCACCAGTTTGAGTTTGGTGAGTTCACTTGGGTCTCATTGTTGCTCTTGTGTGATAGATCTTTACCTGTCTTCCTCAGCACAGCGGTCATCACTCTATTTCTTTGCTCGTTATTTTTTGTAGATGCAGATGATTTGGTATTGGTGTAGCGGTAAGTAGAAGCCATTTCATTTTCTTTGATCAACATCAAACCAAGACCAGAAGAAGCAAACTAATTGACAGACAAATTGAAATTATCACTCAAGCCAGTATGGGCGCCAACAAGGGGGGAAAGGGGTCGTTCTCCTGGTCTAAGCGCGACCCAAATAAGCCGAGACTAACGGATGAAGAGAAGCGGGCCAAGGCGAAGATTCATTTGGAAGCCTTTCGGGCGGCAAAGCAAAACGGAAAATTTCCCGACAAGGACAATCCCGGGAGCTGCAATGCGAACCACGAATCGACCTCGGCACTGACCCACAAAGAGAAGCTGAAATACGAGTATCAGGAAAAAGAGCAGCGGAAGGAAATGGTGAAGAACGCGATGCTAATTCAGGAAAAAAATCCGGATCTGCGGGTGCAATCGGTCAACCACAATTCGCTGATGTTTGGGAAGAAGATGCGGCGTGAAGATGGTGTTGATGACGACGAAGAAAGCGATGCTGAAGCTGGGGGAAACGACAGACATTTTCTCGGGTCAAAACGAAGTAGAGAGAATTCGTCTGAGGAAGAAGATGGTGAAAATCGGCAGCAGCATTTCAGCAGCCGTGCACCGACCGCGAAAAAGAACATCAAAGATGATTTCAACGCGCAGCTTTGGGATGCGCATGCAAAATCTGCCAGCGCGAGCATTGCGAGGAGTGGAACGAGAACAGGAGGCGTCGCTCAGCAAGCAAGGACAACGACCGCGACCGCGAGAACCGCTAAAATAAATTCGTCTTCTGCAACAGCAAGCAAACCGTCTGACAGTTCAGCCGAACAAGACGAAAGTAGAGAGTTTGCCGTGGCTTTGAACTGGCACGAGAACTTGGAATTTCTAGCGACGGCGGAGTTGGAGATTATGCGGCAGTATTTGGAAAATAGCAAAAGGCAACTGCAGAAGGCGGCGACGGACTTCGATAAGAAAGACACGAGCGAAGACACAACCGCAACGACGCTGCAGTTTCCCCAGCTCGACGACTACAATACGAGTTTGCTGAAGTTTTTGGTGAAAAAAAGGTTTAACTTGCAGGTTTTGCCACCCGTGAAACAGTCTCTGGCAACCTCGAGGGTGACGAACGACGCAACAAGTAGGAGAAACGGCGGCATTCGCGTAAAAATTCCGTCGACTGTTTCCAGTGCAGGGTTTGTCCCTGCTTTCGGCCGGCGGAGTGCTAGTACCGTCGCTAATGCTGGCAACGAGAAGAGCAGCAGCAGTGCAACACCTTCTATGACCCTCCCTTCCATGTCTGTCGTAGACCTGGTTTGCACCTCAACCGGCGCAGCGGAGGTGCCGATCACCATGGGAGTGGAGCAGACGTTTGCCGAGGAAAGATTGAGGCAGTTGCTGCGGCGCATGACAAAGAACTCAACCAGAACTAGCAAGAGCGATCTGCTCTTCATCAGCGACACGGATTTCAAAAAGCATTACGAGGACAACGACAGCAACAGCAACTCTGACGAGAGCGACAGCGACGATAATTTTATCGGCGGGCCACCGAAGAAGCTGCTCCAAAACACCGCGAAAAGAAGGAGAGTGGATGATGAAAATTCTGCTGCGGGGAAAGATAGTACAGGTGGTAGAATAAACGCCGCGTCCTCTCCTGCAACATCATCTGCAGTCGTTGTTTTTCCGCACTATAACTTCGACCGTTTCCGCGAACAGGAAGGCAAGTCGTGGAAGGAGAATTGGGCGACGGCGAAGTGGCCAAGCCTGAAACTGGACAACCGTGCCCAACCGATCGAGGTAGACACGAAGAACGGGGCAGTTTTGTCCTTTCTCTTCACGCCGAGGGACTTCGCTAAGGAGAAAGAAGGGCTGGAACTCCTGCTGGAAAATTTTCCACCGAGAAGAAACGGTGGCGATTCCAATCTTCCTGCGAACACAGTGGGAGAGATTATGAAGATGAAACCCATCTCGCTGCGGTTGATCCGAGCAGAGAACTTCAACAGGAGCAAGAACAGAAGTCCCTGGAAGTTGAAGATGAAGGGGCTGCTGGAGAACATCGAATATTGTATTGGGACTCAAAACAGCAAGTCACCACTGTTCTGGATGGAGAAGGAGTTTGAGTTTTTGGAGAGTTCCCAGCGGATTTGGATCGCATTCCTGGATGGCTGCAAAGTGGTGGTGGGCACGTACCCAGGGCTGCTGCAGAATAAGATCGCGGAGTTCCAGGTGATCAAACCGGCGGAGGACGGAAGTAGTGGAGAGGGAGAAGTAGACGGGAACGATGTCACCAGCAACGGCGTTAGAATGACAAAAGTTCGGTTCGGGTTCGTCGGTGGCGAGAAGGGAGGGCAGTCAATATTTGGCTTCGGGCGTGCAGTGCCGACTGTCACGAGTATCAGTCTGCAGCCCAGGAAGTTGACAGATTTGCTGTGGACGAACGTAGAAAAGGAAGTGCCGTCCAAAGATACGTCCGC
>JACKZZ010015537.1_pt1 | contig 13523 bp, 2 predicted proteins | sample 8027871 | NCBI WGS metagenome assembly JACKZZ01 (sample SAMN15724774, study PRJNA655200) | protist metagenome | isolation source: fluorescence activated cell sorting (FACS) single amplified genomes of... | place: USA: West Boothbay Harbor, Gulf of Maine | collected 2000-07-19
TCCCGACATTTGTGAATTTTGTGGGTATAGATGTGCAAGGAGGCATGGTGTTTTGCTATATGATCTAATTGATAGCTTTCAGTTTGATATCTTCGACATGCATACCATAGCGGACGTCAACCTCTCTAATTTCCCGTTCACTCGACTAAAGGCAGAACCATGGAGTAAAGTGAATGAGACTGATGGATGTAGTGTCACACGTGATTTTACAATTTTCCAAGATTCACAAGAGGAGTCACACAAGTTTTTGGATTTCTTAGACAAGCTTGTATTTTCTGCAGAGTGTGTCGTGGATGGCTTCAAATTTCTATGTCTTCACGCACCTAGCAATATAGCTGAGTGGGCTTTATCTTGTTTGATAGAAATGCTGAGTGATCCGGTACATCAGGACGCTCGCATTTGGAGCACCGAGGACTTGGAGTTTTATGGTACCAATAAAGGTAGTTTGGATTTTGAGATGCACATTGACTTCCTTGAGATCGCCGCTGCTATTCAGAATAATGACGTGAGTCTGACTGGTTTTTTTCGTGAATTCGAATTCGTTCTATGTTATCTTTCACAGGACGAAGGGGTCAATCCTTTTAGTGCTTTTTCGGTGAAGTTTAGCATAGTTGAGTCAGATGAATCAGATAGGTTGTGGAAACTTGTAATTGACGGGGTTTTCGCATCGGAAATCAGTGAATCTAACTTAAATAAATATCTGGCACATTATCTCATTGTTTTTCCAAAGTTTATTCTGCAGGGTAATAAAGAAGCACACCGTCGTGATTCTGGCGGCGGAAGCAATTCTAAGGGTAGTAATTCAGCTCTTCATTTATACCATCGTAAATTTCTGATGCCACGAATTTGTGAAAATTGGCCGGAGGAGTTATTTATAGCATCCCATTTTGGAGCTCATCACGTTGCGTTGCTGGAGAGTGTGGGGAAACATGTAGACTCCTGCTTAGAGAATTCAAAGTACGGGGGCGATCATAAAGACGAGCATCATAAAAGTGTAGATAATGACTTGCAAGCGTTTTCTGAGTTTATGAGTCTGAAGAATTCTTTGAAAGATAGCAAGTGGGTTAGCCGGATTCTCTCCGAGTATTCCCCTGCGGCCCTCGGGTTTCGCTTGCGAGAAATGGATCAGCTGTGTGCAGAGTTTTCCGATGGCTCGAATGCTGGAAGTGGTAGTTGTAAAGTTGTGGGGAGCGCGGAAATTAGCCATGTGAATCACGAGACGACAGCTGACTCTCAGTGTTGTGTTGAGAAAACAGATTTAACGCCACCGGGGCAAAGATCTAGGTTCGAGGAGAGATATTTATCAGTCAAAGCTGATGTAGAAATGGTATTGGAATTTTCGGCATTTTGTCGACAGCAAGTCGATCGCGACAGGCAACAAGGCACAAAAAATGGTCTTATGGACACTTGCTGGTTGCCTCCGTTTACAAGGAGCAACGCCATACCAGAAGACATTACAGCAGACTTCGATGAAGTCAAGACTCGCGATGATTTAAAATCCAAGGAGTACGATGAATTGCTCAAAAGGATTGAGTCGTGGAATTTTGGTGGGCCTCTCCCTTCAGATGAGATTCAGTATAAGGAAATAGATCAACCAACTCAAAATCTATATAAAGAAACTCTACGAGAGCTTTATGAAGAAAACTCGAAGTATTTTCAGCAGTTTGATTTTCGTCCATGGAATATGTCCAGGAGACAAGATTTGCTGACGTGGAATCAGCTGGCTGAACGACACTATAATATGGGTCTGGATCTACATCTATTTGTAAAGTCAGTGTCATGCACTGACCTGTCAGATGAATCTCGACGTTACTTACTGTCAGGTGAATCCCCAGAGTTTGATTCTGAACTGTTCACTGGACTCCCAAGTTTTATGATCCCGAAAAGCGAGTGGTTTCAATTGATAGATTTGTTTGATCAAAAAGATATTGACAACTTTTTTGAAACTGAGCTTGAAGAAATTTATCCTTTTGAAATACCAAGATTTCCAACCGGTTTAGTACTTGAGGTAGCTGTGAGACCAAAATTACTTTCAAATATGGAAAAACAAGACACATATTCGGAAGCTGACACGTTTTATGAATTTTATGTCAAGCGAGTTGGGCGTCCGGGAATGTTCGGATACACCAAGACCCAAGATCAAATGGTGAAGGATATATATCGCAGTTGTTATGGGGAAGATCTCTGTGGTGCACAAGATGGTGAAGACTTACCATTCTTTCATGTTGAGGACGTGAAATGGATAGCCCTTAAGTGCAATAATGACAATGAACCGTTACGACTAAAACATGACACAGTGACATTAACGAATTTATTACAAAATAATGGCTCGAGCAGTAGGGGTCGCGATGATTCTGATGATCTCAAAACTAGGCATGGAGTGTGTGTGTTATCAGTGTCACATCTGCGGTGTACCAGCACGCTTATGTTGGTTGATTGGGCGGAGACCGCCGCTAGTGATAGATGTTTGCCAGAAGAAGAAAGAGCAGAACTGAAGGTTTTGTATGATAAATTTATAAGTTTCGGCTTCAAAGAATATTCATCACTAAAGCTGATCAAAATGAAATTCGATTCGATAGGCGCAGAGATCCGCTGTTTGAATATGGATGATAAGGGTAATATCTTTCCATCAATGGTTCCAGAGAATAAAGTGTGTTTCCAGTTCAGTGTGGGATCCTATCAATATGCTCTTTTTAAGAAAGTAAGTCACGCTTGTTAAACTTTTTGACATTGTTTTTTGCTTCATTTATTTGATTTAAGTTCGGTTCAGTGTTTAGTTTTAGGATTCAACTATGAGTAATTATACAAACTTTTGTTATCAATATAAAATTTCTTCCAGTCCATTTCGCATGCCGAGATATCGCTTGCTTGTGATCAACTTAGTGTTGTTTTGGAGCCGGATTTTGGGTGCTTGATAAGGCGGTCACACTTGCTACCTGAGATTGACTTACCAGCAACATGGCTTAGGCAAAACGGAAAACAAAGGCAGATTAATCTGCTCAGAATGGATTCGGAAAGGCTAAAGCAAAGAGTAAATCGGGCAAGGAATTCGTCGAAACTTGAGACAGCTTGCGCCGAGATAAAGCATGCAATGAACGAATTGATATGTTTCATCTATCAGGTTTGTGTCTTTAAAGCGCGATACAACTACTCCAGGAACTGTAAAGAACAGAATTTTTTTTCATTTGGAATGAAGAGCAGTTACCGAGCGAAGTTGTTTTTACAACTACTGGACAGGGTGTCTTGGATTTCCGGTTTTCTACCGCATTTTCGCTTGAGTTCTGACTTAGTGGTTGCGTATTCTCGTGAAGTTAAGGTTCACAGAACTCTGCAGAACATTTTAGATTCAGAGGTAGAACTTCTAAGGCCATTTCTTAATGAAGAAATTTCTGAAAGCGCTCGATTGAAAAGCATGTCGGTGTCTAATTTTCTTGCAACTGGAAGTGTTATGAAAGGTACGTCGGCTTTTAACAAAATTGTGAGTTCATACAATTTTTCGCGAGTCAAATATCGTGGGCTGCTGTATCGTTATGATCTGTCTGAATTGTTGGTTGATTTTACAGACCGTGTGAATGCAATAGGGAGAAATTTGTTTCATGAAGGGATCGTAAGTTTTATAGAGCAAATTTCTGAAAACGAACGCTCAGTTCGTGAGCGAGATGTTGATCATGAGAAGACAACATATTATTATCAAGATCCTGAGCGTCCAATTCTGGAGAGATACTCTAGTTTGCTTCTAAGTTTCGCGGATTTTTCACATCACAGCTTATGGATGAGGATAATCTGTTCAATATTTTCACAGGCGGCGCACCTAAATATCACGCTCCAAATAGAAAAACTGCATGAGAGTCTATCGGATAAGACTATGCGACGCCATTTGGCTGACTCATCTGAGAACAGTATTTTTTCGAAATACATAAAACTAATTGAGAAGTGTTTGAAAGGTTTTATGGATGCGGCGTCAAACTTGGGTCATTTCTACTCTTTTATCCAAGAAAGTAGACAACTTTCACGTATAATTATGAATCGAGAAGCGGTAAACACAAGGTCAGTAGCTGATGCCAGAAATAAAGAGGAGTTTGCTGATTATCTGTCAACTATGTTGGATCTTGGACAGATGTTAGTGGGGTTGGTTTCGCAATTCATGATCGATGCCGAGGTTCAGTCATGGGGAGTTGTATTCAGCTTCGACAAGTATAAAGATGAAGCGGCTCTATGGGGAGAAGTAGAGATGAGTCGAAGGAAAACAGTTTTTTTTGAAGTGATTTGCTTTGCGTACAGATTCACTCACTCTTTTGGTGGAGTTAGTGATTCGGAAATGATGTATTATGTAAACATGGATCAAATTCTTTGGCGTGTGGAGTGTGGGCGAGCGGACGTGGGACCTGATGATATTCAAGCTGTGAATTACAGGTGGAAGTTCCATGCAAATGAGGATGGTAATCTTTTTGTAAAGAGAAATGTATCTGTGCCGGGAACAAATACCAGGAAACCAGCTCCTGACCAATTCTTCAAGAATTTCCGTACAACAGTTAATTTTTTGGAAGACACTCAGCTGCGTAGGTCGTCCTGGTTTTATCTGGATGGGCAGCTTTTCAAGACTTATGTGGAGCGCGAAACTCAGAGACTGAGAAATATGTTTACTCCAGAGTACAATGGATCGCGTCTTTACAAACTATGGAAAGTTCGTAAGTCGCAGCGCCAAGCGCTTGAGAACGGTGGGCTGAGTGCGGTTGATGAAGGGGCGGAGTTAGGGGAGTCTTGTAACGCTGCAGAGACTCAGAGTTCAGAAGTTCAGGCGCTGGTAGCACAACAGGCGGTGGACCTGGTGGCTACTAATAATACTAGTGGGAGCAGCAGCAGCAGGCGCGCTGTCGAAGTTTCTGTTCAGCCTGTGCTCAATTATGTTGCTGATGACATTGATTGTGAGTCTGGCAGGGTGGGGATAGAATGTACTGGTAGTCAAGGAGCAACACCGTCAGAGTCAGACTACCCAATATTTGCACCAATGTCAAAAGCTGAACAAAAAAGACGTCGCTATGGTTACAGTGTCAGTAAAAAAAAACAATAGATTGAGCTGGATGTACCAGTCTGGGTGGTGTCATTGAAGTACTGGTACTTAGGAGTAAAAGTGGTAGGACTAGAATTCAGGTGGCACTGGAACTATACATAAATCGGCAGCGATAGTACACAAAAGAGAGTGTTGGCAGTAACAGAGAGGAATTGGCGGTTTTGAACTCTGGTAATGGTTTAGCGTCTAGTGAGAGGGGGCTCTTCGGAGTATGGAGAGAACGACTGAGGTTTTTTTCAGTCAGTGTTTATATCACATATTTCGTGGTTGTGAAGATTTGTGAAGTCGTGTTTAGTAAATAGTAGGGCCCTCCGGCAGGCTTATAAAAGCTGGAGAGACGTCTCTTAAAAGATTTTTATAGTCTACTGGTTTTGGACAGTAGTACCCAATAGTCTCAAATAATAATTATTAATTTGCATTGCTTGATTCTTGAATTGTGTATAGTCTCAGTCTGTCTCACATTTCTGTTCAAGCTCATGATCAGGTCGTAGCAAAGCGTTAAACTTTATAGCAGTATCAGTAATTAATTTCAACTCCGTCTCTGAGTCTAATCCTGGTTAAAGTCATTTGGTAAAGGTAGATGTTCGATTGTGCCGTAAAATTAGATATCGATATTAATCTGTTGCCTTTGCGTATTTACTATTTTGTCTTGATGCAAAATTTGAGCATCATTCGTATTGTAAGTAAGTTCAGCCGTATACGCTATCAGAATAGTGATATTTTCTGGTGAAGCTAGAGAAGAGACGTACGTCTCTCCTCCAGACGTACGTCACTCCTCCCCTCTTCTCTTCATTGGATTCAGATTGTAAAGTTGGGGTAGCTCTCAGCCTATTGTATACCCAGTCCAAAATTGTCTCTTGTTTCTCGTGGAAGTTTTGTGTTTTGAAAATGGAGGGCTTCAGGTAGTTCAGATTCTGAAGAACTATTGTATTATTCCCGTTCAACTTTGAAGCTGAGGCGGATTGATCTGAGTGTACTGTTTCACGGCAAGTTTTGCCGTTGATCGGCTGTCTCATCGGCTGTGATTTTGAGGCTTGATTCAGTTTTTGACATCAATGTTCAAATTTCTTGACTCTTCTGTTTTGTGACTCTCCATGGAATGATGCGTTTCCATTTTTTGTCTATGATTATCATGCGGCGAAAGATTTTTGTTGTCCTTTTCAAAGGTATTTAAAAGATTGCTTGTCTCGTCTCAGATACAGTAACTGTTTATTGCTAGATCGACTCAATGTACCAAAGCGCAGGCTACAAACGAAATTGGTCTTACTTACTTAGTTTTACAGTTACATAGTATTAGCGTTTCGCAGAAAGAGTTTTTTAGTCTTAGCTATACTCTATTTGATTGTGTGTTTCAGCATAAGACGCTTGGTGGTTTCTCTAAAATACAAACTTGATTCACCATTCCGTCAGAGTCAGACTTGTGTAGTATAGTTTACTGTAACGATGTTGAAGTTCAAGTTGTCGTATTTGATTGGATTCGTTTTCATCAGCCAAAGCCATGTCTCAACAATTCTTCCAGCCAATGCAAAGAGGCTTCGCATGATCAGGCGGCTCGCACCCTCAACATCAGTCCTTTCTGGAAGCCGCCGTTTTCAGAACGGCGCTCCATCGAACATCAAGATTCGAAGTCTGGCCGGCGGAGGGTGTCGGTCGTTGGCTAGACACAAAGTCACTGAAGTCGAGCCGAAATCTAACGAATCTAACGTAGTCAACGAAGTTGGGGAGTCAGAAGTCCAGAAGACAGTGCAGAAGACGGTGAGTAAGCTGCGTCCCATCGAGTGTGAGCACGTGGATGAGGAGATTATCGGCAAAGATGGTGCCACCACGTATAAGCCTAGAATCAGCCCCGGTGTTCCCGCAGTGGGCCTTCCACGGGAGGGGTCGGGCGTCTATATGCCGGTGATTTTGAAAGCTAGTTGGGTGAGAGCGCCTTCTACCTCATTCTCATCCTCCCCTCCACCTTCATCTCCTCTCGCTCCGTACTTTGGCCGGGATCGGAACGGTGACAGTTGTGACAGTCACAGACTGGACTTTGGCGATGATGATCAAGTTCAAGTTTTAAATGGGGAGAATCCTTTTCACTTTTTGTCTGACGTGAGATTGAATCCTGATAACGGAATGGGTATTCCTTTTGACTGCGACAAAATCAGTTTGAGCTATGATGACATGTCAGATGAGGTCAGGGTGTACTCTGAAAAAGCTGAAAACGTCGACGAGTTCCTTGGTTCACTAAAGGCAGCAGATTTCGACGAACGCGGCAGGAAATACATAAATTTTTTCGAAAGACTAAAGCTGAAGCAAAATCTGAAGTTAACGTTTTTTAACAAAGTATTATTCAAGCAGGTTTCGGAAATGTGCTTGTGCTGTGTGTTTCGAAAATACGGTTATGAGGTGGGGTTGCGATATATAAGGTATGCTCAAGGGAATTCAGAAGAGGGGAGATTCAGGGAGCTTAGTAACGCCTATATACGTGGGTACAAATGTTATGAAAATTCGACTTACTTGCAGTCAACCCTGTACGGAACGGCCAGCTGCGAAAGTTATGATTTTCGGGCGAGTCATGATAGTGGAAGTGTGTGGGGAAAATCTAGCAGGAAGGATAATAATATACATGATCGGAGTGGGAGCGATTTACCCAGTTACAGTAGCTTCTTACAGACCAGGCGTTATGTAAATCCTAAGTTGAATCAACCTGGCTTTAAGCGTAGTGTTAAGATCTCCGAAAGCGAAATCCTGGAGTATCCTATGAGAATGGCTGAACAAGCGCGGCGTTATTTGAAGTCACCGGATGACTATCGCTTGTTGCGTCCAACGGATTGTTTTGAGCGGATAATCAGAACAGTTGAGTTTAAGCACATTGTTGCAAATAAAATCGTCCACTACGACTGGAAATGTAAACGTTATATGGGCATTCTGCCGGAAAATACAGAGCCGTCTTTACAAACCTATCACATTCTTTTGGTTTCGCACCTCTACAAACGAGCATTATTTGTTGTGGAGACTATTTTATGCAGCTTTGATTCTTTTTTTTCTCGAGACGACTCTCGTTTTGCCACAGGAGCTGTGCGAATAGCAGGGTCAATTGTTTTATGTGAAATGAACGATATGGATGAGCGCTTAAGAGAGTTTAGGGAAAGACAAGTTTCTGAAGTAAGGGACCGTGATACTGTTAATAATAGCAGAGTGAATGTATGGAAGTTTTTGATATCATTATTTGATTTAGTTTCATCGAGAAAATCAGATGACAGAATCGACTACCATCACTCTTTTTATCCAGGTCTGCTTTGTGGTGAAGAGTTCGTTCATTATTTGATGAGTTTGAGCAAGGCTGCGGTGTCAAGCGAAAAAATAGAATGGGAAAAAAATGCCCCAAAGCTTCAGGACATTTTATTTGCCTTGTCGAAGTACTATTTAAAGGTCGTGTCACCCTTCGAGCTTGTAGGTGACACTGATATTATAGCCCTAATGTCGAAGTCACTAGATGATGGCCTGCGGTCCAAAGATAGTTCAGATTCTGTTGAGTGCAACATGAAGAAAAACCACCGTAACTGTTCAGAAACGCTGGGTGATGCTCTTGAGGTTCTAAATCAAGCTGTGAACGTTTTTCAACTTTTAGATAATAGTAGTAATTTGAGGAGTGAGAGAGACACGGGCGCTGGAGATCATTGTTGTGATGCCACCTCTAATAAAGATGAGTTCGTTGGATCAAGTTGTGATGCTGACAACGGTGTTTCGGTCAGTGACGCCATAAATTCGCGTTGTTTCTCATCTGACCAAAATGACAAAACATATGTTCGGACTTATCTCCGAAATTTATATGAAACGTGTTCTCCGATCGCTTCGAAATACCCACACCAAAATGAGATACTTGGCAAGTCCGAAGATTCTCCAGAGGGCTGTTCTGCTGGAGCTAATGCTGAGAATAGCATTCCTGATACGAAATCATATTTCTTTACGGTGCTGGATAACTATTCGCCTTATTGGTCTGAGGTTGCTCCTGACATTGGCGAATTTTGTGGATATAGCGTTGGAAGAAGGTCTGGTGTTTTGTTATATGATCTAATTGACAGGTTTCAGTTTGATATTTTCGAGATGCATGGCATGACGGAGTTCAACCTTTCGAATTTTCCGTTCACTCGACTAAAGGTAGAGGGATCGAGCAACTCGGTCCATGAGACTGATGGATGGAGTGTCACACGTGAGTTTACAATTTTCGGACAAGATTCACAAGAGGAGTCTCACACGTTTTTGGATTTCTTGGATAAGCTTGTTTTTTCTGCAGAGTGTGTCGTGGATGGCTTCAAATTTCTGTGTCTTCACGCACCGAAGAATGTAGCCGAGTGGTCCTTGTCTTGCTTGATAGAAATGCTGAGTGACCCGGTGCATCAGGACACCCGCATATGGAGTACTGAGGACTTAGATTACTATGCAGATAAAGTTAGTTTTGATTTTGAGATGCACATTGACTTTCTTGAGATCGCCGCTGCTATTCAGAATAATGACGTGAGTCTGACTGGTTTTTTTCGTGAATTCGAATTTGTTTTATGTTATCTTTCACAGGACGAAGGGGACCTCAATCCTCTTAGTGCTTTTTCGGTGAAGTTTAGCATAGTTGAGTCAGATGGATTAGACCGGTTGTGGAAACTTGTAATTTACGGGCTTTTCGCATTGGAAATTAGTGAATCTGACTTAAATAAATATCTGGCACATTATCTTATTGTTTTTCCAAAGTTCGTTCGGCAGGGTAATAAAGCGACACACCGTTGTGATGCTGGCGACGGAAGCAATTTTTCTAAGGATAGTAATTCAGATCTTCATTCATACCATCGTAAATTTCTCATGCCACGAATTTGTGGTGGATGGCCGTCGGAGTTCTTTGCTGCATCCCACTTTGGCGCTCATCACGTTGCGTTGTTGGAGAGTGTGGGAAAACATGTAGAATTTTGCTTAGAGAACTCAATGTACTATGGGGGCGAATCTGAGTCTCATGAAGACGATCATCATAAAAGTGTAGATAACGACTCCCCTGCGGCTCTGAGCGGGCGTCTCTTGCGAGAGATGGATACTCTGAAAGATGGTGAGTGGGTCAGTAGACTACTCTCTGAGGACTCCCCTGCAGTTCTTGGGCGTCCCTTGGATGAACTGTGGGCAGAGAGTACTAGTGACTCGAACCCTTCAACTTGTCCAGGAGATGAACTAGAGATGGGCTGCACCGAAATGTCAAAGCATGCAATGGACGAATTTCTTTGTTTTACTGATCAGTGCGCTCGCATCCTCAGATCGCAATTGAGATACCGCAGGAGCTGCAAAGAGCTTGACTTTTGTTCATTCGGAATGAAAGCTGGTAAGCAAAGCTGGATGCAGCCGACGGCCACTGAAATGGACAAGAACAGTCACCGAGCGATGTTGTTTCTACAAGTATTGGACAGGGTGGGTTGGATCACCGAGACTTTTCTCCCGCATTTTCGCTTGAGTTTTGATTTACTGAAGGCTTTTTTGCGCGAAAGTGAGTTTGACATTGTCAACAGTCTAAAGACGCAGTCACCAAACTCACCCCTGACGCAAGGAAACCACTGTCAATTCACTCTGCATCAGAATATTGATCTTCTGAGACCATATCTGACTCTGTGTCAAGAAGTTTCTGAAGAAAGCGCTCGATTGGAGATGATGTTAGTGTCTGAAATTTTTGCAACTAAATGTCTTAAAGGATCATATAAGCATATTGTGAAATCATACGATTGGGCACGAGTAAAATATCGTGCAATCCGACTGCGGTATGAAGCACCTGTGTCTGAATCTGTTGCTGATTATACGGAGCGTGTGAACGCGTTAAGGAGAGGGTTGTTTCATAAAAATATCGAAACATATTTGGAGCAATATCAAGGAGAAGATTTTCAATCGATTTTAGAATACTTACCTCGTAATTTTGGGAAGTTGAAGCGGTTCGAGTTCTTACTGGGAGATGATATATCTCTAAAAAATATGGCGTCCTCGGTTTCGTTTCATCTGTCCCGAGGCAGCCTTTCCTCTGAGAAGACAATATACTTGAATCCCATGCACTCATTTCTGGAGAGATACTCTAGTCTGCTTCTAAATCTCAGTGATAGTACTTCACACTACGACTTATGGATGAGAATAGTCCGCTCAATATATTCACAAGCGGTGCACCTAAATCTCACGCTTGAAGGCGAAAAAGTGTACAGCAGTCTAAATGTGAACCTTGCTGCTATAATTCCATATAACAGTGACACGTCAGCATCAGGCTCGTTATCGTCTGAAACTGCACAACGCAGTGTAGATGACTCATCAGATGATGGCATGCTTTCGATGTGCAGTAAATCAGTGCAGGATTGTTTCCTAGTTTTTTTGCAAGTTACGTATGACTTGGATGATTTTTACTCTTTTATCCAAGAAAATCAACAGTCTAGTGCTGCCAGCACTTCGTCTAGCTTGTCTGGATTCAAAGTCGTCGTGGAAGACCATTTTCGCGGAAAATTTTATCATCTCGACACTCTTTTGGGTCTCGGGCATAGTTTAGTGGCGCTGGTTTCGGAATTAATGATTCACGCTGAGATTCATTCCTGGGGAGTTGTATTTAACTTCGACGATTATAAAGATGAAGCGGATCTGTGGGGAGAGCTAGAAATGAATCGAAGGGAGACAGTTTTTTTCGAACTGCTTTGTTTTGCTTATAGATTTACTTACTCTTTTGGTGGTGTTTGTTGTGCTGATATGAGGTATTATATGAAGATGAATGTAAGTCTTTACCGTGTGGAGTGTGTAGGAGCGGACACAGCGGGAAAAGATGATGATATACAAGGTGTGAATTGGATGTGGAGGGTAGACTGTACTGAGGGTGATGATGTCAATGGTATGTTTGTCATGAAAAAGGTGTCTGAGCCGGACGCCCTCAGTGGGACAGAGGGCCAGACAAGATTGATGTCTCGCAAAAAGTTCTTTAAGAATTTCAGAGCAACACTTGAGGTTTTGGATATTAAAGTTCAAGATCCCCGGATCAAGTCTGCTTTTTCGTCCTGGTTTCATCAGGATAAGGACGCTTTTAAACGTTATGTTTTCGCCGGTATCGCTCCGAGACTGGAGAGGATGCTGTTTCCTCCAACTGAAACTCTATACTTCGGTTACGACTGAACGACTTGCACTTCATTATCTGACTGAACGACTTTCACTTCATTATCATAAGATATGGTAGTAATAAGCACCTTAGGCTTATAAATTCTTAATCATAGAGAACATATGTAATGTCAGAACCATATTACGTTACACCCTTCGGTATAGTGGTAGACACAGATTTTCTACAGTTACAAGCAGACACTCAAATTGCGTCAGGACAATTAGTTCCGGTATTACAGTAGCTGTTCTTCTCACTAGCACACCTAGAAGAAAGTTAAGTATTTTCCTAATCATGATTTCTAAGATTCACATTACATATGTATGTACCTTCGAACATTGTAATTTTTAAATAAAGCGTGTTCTGAGTCTCTGAGCGCTTCGACGTTACTGATTCAGATTGAATTGTGTGTAGCAGCTTACGGATTTTATTTTTTCTGTCTATACTTCGTTCGTCTCGCGTTTGATTTTAGTGTTTTTCCGTACTCTCCTTTTTCAGGGAGATCCTGACCCATCACCTGGGTCGGATAACAGTTTAACTCCGAGTGGCAGGTGAGGTTGGTTTCAGTAACTATTTTTTTTCATATATTTTGTTCATGTGAAGTTTTGTGAAGCTCTAAACAGTATGAGTAGCCGCCCGATAAGTTTGCAGGAGCATAACTTACAAGTAGGGGATACAGCCACGTGAAAATTTTCTATTTCTCAGTAACACGATTACTTTATCAGTTTGAATTGTGTGTAGTCTGTCTCACGTTGTTTTTCAAGCGTACGATCAGAATGTAGCAAAACTTTAAACTTTATAGCAGCAGAAGTAATTGAATCATTGCAAGTCAACTTCAAGTGTCAGTCTGAGTTTCTACTTCTAGAAATAAAAAAATGTAGTGTCAAGTTTAAGTTAGATGTTGCTTTGCAGAGACTGATTCGGTAGTTTTGTGAATTTTTTTTGAGGTAGAACTACGAGAGTATCATCTGTATTGAAAAATTAAATTGAAGTTATTCTAATCAATTTTAGGCTTACTTTGTAGAGTAATACTGGTATTATAAAATTCAAGCCCTAAAAAGCTATAGCCTATTGAGTACCTATAACTTTCGCGATTCAATGTCACTTCAGTGTATCTCAGATCGATTTGATATTATCATGTTTTTCGTCTCATTTGTTTTGTAGTGTAGGTAAAGGCGGGTCGGAGGCTAGTGTCTCATTGCTCTTTCTGGCTTAGCTAGATAATAAACTTAAATTATAAAGTTGGGGTACTAGTTACCTGGTATGTGTAAGTACCCAAGTCTTCAGACAGTGTACCCATTCCAAAATTGTCTGTAATTTTTC
>JACKZZ010018494.1_pt1 | contig 13518 bp, 8 predicted proteins | sample 8027871 | NCBI WGS metagenome assembly JACKZZ01 (sample SAMN15724774, study PRJNA655200) | protist metagenome | isolation source: fluorescence activated cell sorting (FACS) single amplified genomes of... | place: USA: West Boothbay Harbor, Gulf of Maine | collected 2000-07-19
CAGCTTCAACGAGGAGCTCACGTTCAGCAGAAGGAGTTACAACAACATGGTCCACTTGCGAGGACATCCTTTTCGATTGTATTTCCTCGATTTCTCGGGGTTTTGGTCTGTTGATTGCCTTTACAAGAGTCCTTATGACCCGAAAGCAAAACGTAAAAGCCTTACCTCGATACAAAAAAAAATAAAAATCTTCTTCGTTTCAGTTCACACAAAACAAATATCTTTTAGGAGTCTTGCTTTTTTGGCTCACAAGGCCAGGTGGAAAACTGAAATTGTAACTACTTCTAGGGAAATAAGGTGGGATAAGGATAAAGTGATAAACAACAATGATGAATGCACTTAGGGGGCCTAGCTCAAAATCAAAAACAAAACCTTCCTCACTGACATAACAAACTAAGTAAAAGTTTTCTGTCTTCTTTCATTCAAGTGCATCAACTCACAACGTCTTACCCTAAATTTCGTAGATCAATTTTGCTTATGATCGAAACTGAAAACATAGATCCACTTCCATTGATTTTTCATGTCCGAGATTGATCGGCTTCGGCAGGATCCAACTCGAAGAGGCTTCCGTGAGAACGGCAATAAGCGGCTGAGCGATTTATGCTCGTGCGGGCAGGAAACTTTAACTCGAATTTTCGCACAGTATTAGATAGGGATCGATTTCAATTTATTCACAAACACGAAGATCGAGACCATAAGAACTACCGAGCTGAAATCTTATCAGGGATGCCACGAAGATTTGAAAGTCGTGAATAACCCTGCACCTACTGCTGGGAAGCACCTACTGCTGGGAACAGACCGTCAAACTTTGATCCTACTTTCCGCAGTGTATCACCTTGACTTGCCGATCCTGTTGCCCGTGCCCAAGCGACTGACTATGAACAAGCATCTTATACAAGCAACGCTTTCATCTCGCACAGCTTTTGCTCATCTCGATCTCGATACAATACGTTTCGCAGATGATCGAAATCATCCTACTCACGACTTCTAGACAGTAACCTCGGCCCACTCGCCGTCGTTTGCCGCGCTTTGGTGGATCGCGTCCGTAATCAACTGCGCTCGTAGCCCGTCTTGAAACGTCGCCATGTTAAGGAGGGCATTTTTATCGTCCTTTTCAAAAAACGCCCGCACGCGCTGCATCAGCGCTGGCGTCCCCACGTCCTGCCACGCGTTACCCTCACCCTTTATTACCCGTTTCGTCTCCATCTCCTTCTCCATCGGCGTGGCGGTGTCCGGCGCTGGATTCTTGTAAATCACCAGTTCCGAGGTGAGAAAATTAAACCTGATGGTAGCTTTCGGACTGCAGATCACCATTTCGTCCACTTCCTCAGGCAGGCCCGGGTTGAAGCCATTTATGGTCATTTGAATGGAAATCTTTTTTCGCCCCGTTACCAGCATGGCCTGGCACATACCATCCGCACTGGGAACGTCGCCGTTCTTCGCAACCACGATGCCCCGCATGGGCCGCTGGATTGCCGAAACCTTTTGGATTTCCTCGGAAAACAAAAACCGCACCAAGTCCACGTAGTGAATGCCGATGGCTGACCAACACCCGCCTCCAGTCTGGCGATAGTGCCAGTGACTAGCCTTCACGCCGGGCTGCATCCACGCGAAGTTGCGCAACGACGTGAAGGACACGGAAATGTTCACGTTGCCAATCAGGTTCGCCGTCAGAATCAGGTCTCGCAGCTCGCGCAAAGCTGGCACGCACCGCAGCTCGAAGTCCACCAGGCAGACTTATCGAAGTGAAAACGAGGAGGACAATTTTCTTTATGCTCCTGAGAAAAGGCTTTTACCTAATAATGCCATTGAGGGCCAAGGCAAGGGCTTCTTCCAAGGACATGCGTTGAGCACAACGCGTGCCTGTCCAGTCCGGCTTCTCCTTCTTGAATTATAAAACTGATCCTACAATATCGTTGTACATGTACTTGGATGGCAACACAAAATACCATGCAGCAAAGGAAACAGGACCCTGCTACTGAGTGACTTTTTTCACAAGAGCAAGGAAATCTGTATACGAAAAATTCTTTCGATGTGGTAACACTTGCGTGTTGTTCAGCTCGCCTGTAATGGTCTGCACCCGCTTGGCAATCTCCTTGGCCTCGGGGTAGTTGCAGGCGATGGGCTTCTCGCAAAGAATGTGTTTCTCGGCCTGGAGCGCCTTGGAGACCGCGTGGCCCCGGCGGTGGGCCGGTCCCACGATAGACACCAAGTCGACATCGGGACAGGTGCAAATCTCCGTAGTATCATCACCAAAAAAAGCATGCCCGATTCCTTCCCGCGCACAAACCTCTTTCGCCTTCTCCTCGCTCCGACTCCAGAGCGCCGTCACCTCGAAGCCCTGCTCGCGAAACTTCGGGAGCTGCACCCGGACCCCCCACCCGGCGCCAATAATACCTACTTTCGGGATCCGGCCCCTCTGCGCTGCGGGCGGCGATGCGGAGTCAGTGACCGGCGTGGCGGCCTGCATCATGTGTTGGTACCCGTGTCACGGGATCGAAAATAATGATGCTTTAGATTTGCAGACATTTACAACTTCATTTGCAAATAAACCTAATAATTGAGCCTAGCTTATTTCCCCATCATGCTTTGCCACCGACGGCCTTACAGAAGTAAATCCAACAAGAACTCAATCTTCAACAGAGGGATACGACTGAAGACTTGATTTGCTTTATTGCAATTTAGAAGGACTCCAAAATCTTCCGCATGTGTCAAAATCGGTGAGTGCTGCTTGTCATTTTTTGCCGTAAGAACTGTGTAAGTGTTCGGGTGGTCGTGCAGCTTGTTCGCTTTGCGAAAAGTCAAATTTTCCATCTTGACGATTTCATTTGGGTTTCCCATCTGGCGCTCGAACTTCTATACTGCCAGGGTAAGAATCTATCCGAGCCTTCCGACGACGATAACAACAAGAGCACGATCATATCGGAATGCAAGTCGGAATTCAAAAATCTTGTCGTCGAGCGCTTGAATAATAGGCAACCGAACTTCTACCTCTGTTTCCGTCATGCAGAGGGATCTATTTGTCAATGGTGCTCAGGATCCCGATCCACCTAAATGGAACTCAACAAACCAGTCAAGTCGCGAAACCACGAGCCACCCGTCACCCAGAGGACAGGATCTAGCTACTGAGCAACGATCGCGGCTTACCTGCTGAAACTGATGCTTTCCTAGTGCGGACCCAAACGCAAATCTCCAAATCTGGCACAACCGACACAAGGGCAGATTCGAAAATCTGAAATCAAGAAAAACCAGCAAGAGGGCGAAACAGGAGTGCCCGGCAGAGCACAGACAACAGAACACCTCCTCGCTGTAGCACCAGGCAGAAGTATGGCAGGTGAGTTCTGCGCGGCGTGCTCGTTTTTTCTGCGATCATATGTACGTATGGTTAGGTAGTGGCGGAAGATTTGGCTTTGTCGAGGTGGTGTCGTGAGATTTTGTCGAGAAACAAATATATTAGATACCATCAATCGGGTTAGTGTTTGCTTCCAGGGCGGCGGATATTTTCGATCGACTTTCTAAGGGAAATAAAAATGGGAAAAGCACATCTGCTATGGTCGTTCTTCGCCTCGTTATTTCCTGTCCATAAGATGTTTCTCTGCACAGAATGAGTGTAGTAAATCCGATGTTTTGTTTTGCGGTGTTGCTCGTTTGCCATTGCGAGTCGTGGTTGGGCAAATTTGTGATGATGTGATGAGCTTCGTATCGGTAATGTGCCGAGTCTGATTTCAAATTTGCTGTGATGCAACGTCACTCGTGGCAAACTGTGCTGTGAATAAGAGTAAGCACCTCCCCCCTGCAAGTTAGTAGCCATCAACTCCTTCCCGACAGTGTCGCTAAAAAAAAGCGGAGTTATTGAAGCGGGAATGGAGTCGCCACTAAAATGCAGAAGGTAGCTACCACTCGGCCAATCTCATCTCAGTTGCGGGTGTGGTTCGTTGGGCTAAAGGTAAAAAGTGGACGATCATAAAAATGGTAGATAACAAAACTACGTCGTGTAATAAAAAAGAGTACATTAAATGTTTTCCGAAAAATTAGTAAATAAGCTTCAGCACCGACGGCAGAGCTATGGAACCCGTCTTGGATTTGGGTTCCTGTGTTCATGCCGCGTGTCAAAAGTCAAATTCTAATTTCATCGTAATAAATAATCGCAGCATAGATGTGGCTCTGCTGCTTTGTCTGCTGTATTATCAATCATCCCCTAAAAAGAATACTCAAACATCGCCTAATTGGTACAAGTTTTTGTGATAGAAAGAAACGTCGCAAAAGAAATTTTAACAACTTTGCCTAAGTAGATCACTGTGCAACCCCCTGCAACATCGAAACTCCTGTTAAACTTCATTAACCTTGCCTATATCAATTCAGAAGAGCCTAATCCTTCTATTTTGCCTATAATTCCGAAAAAAGATCAAGATCGGTGGTGTCATAACGTCATAGAAACGGTGTGATATTAGATCATGTGAAGTACAAGCTAGAAGCATTTATCTAGTAGAAACCTGGTGTGATTAAAAACTCGTTCGAAACTATTCGCCTGCGAATCATAATTCCGTTGCTCATTTTCACTGACACTGAAACTTCTGCATCAGAAAATGTGAATATCAATATGCTCTGCATGATCGCCTTTCCTATCGGCATGGACGCATTCGTCCATCCTCTCTGGCAGGTTCGTGTCCGCGTGTCTGCTTTTGCGCAAGAAACTCGCTTCAAGCACCAAACTATTAATTTCGTATTGCGTGTAAAGCGACTTTCTGAGTGAAGCGACACACCTGCAGTAGCGTTTGCCGAAGGAGAAGGACGGATACTGCGTCTGCGATATACGCGTCTATTATGATCAATGCTGCCAGAAACCCTTTTTCTTTTCGATACAGGAGGCTCCAATGTAGATGTCGTATTCTAGTATACTGGTACGGGTTAGGAAAGCTGAAGACTCAATTGATCCCTAATTCTGGTGGCTCTTTAGATGTTCATGAATACTTATTTTTTTCCTTGCGATGCATTATTCGGACAAGCGTAAATCTATGTGACAGAGGTGTTCTTTGCTGCTTTCCAAACGGACACGGCCGCCAGAAGGACCAAACCTTCTTGATGCAGCGTGAGTCACGACTAGTCTGTGCAGCATAATCTTCATTTTTGTCGTTTAGAAACGCCTGCCTCCCCCCAGCATCGAGCTTGTCACTACGGCATTTCATGTACGTGTGTGTTTTGTTTTTGTAGCTACAGCCATGTAGTACCCAAATAAAAAATTCTCGTTGTGCATATCATTAGCCAACATCAATTTTCTACTATATTCTCTTTAGTCAATAACAAGTTCAAAAATGATAAAATCGTATCAACAAAAGCCACAATGTAAGTCTCGTGATTCCGAGTTCCTATCGTATTCGTAAATTCGGACAACTATAACCGCCATTCGAACAGTTATCCGCAACCCAAAATATAACTGTGAAGCTACGTAGTAGAGAAAAATATAAGCAAGCGCTGCTAGACAACCCCCCGCACACGATAGGTGCAACCATAGCCTTGAGCAGCGAGTGACTCAGACCCCAGTTGACAACTATTGCATGCGCAGACTAGCAGCCATCTGCTGCACCGAACAAACTTCGTCTGAATTTCATCAATTATCATATATCATGTAATTTTTCAAGTGCACTAGCAGTGATAATGATATTACCCCTATGCAAAAATCAATATCAGCGAAAATAGAGGCAGTGCAAAAGTACGATAAATCCTTGCGATAGGACTGCGAGGCAGCCACGTAAGCAAACCAACTCCACATATGTATCGACAATGAGTTTATCGAAGAAGTAGAATATCAGTCATATCAACGTCAGCAGATAACACAACGACTCCACACCACCAGCGGAAATTTTCTTTTGATATTTCTATTACACACATCTATACATGCCACATTTACAGCCTCCTACTTCTAGCGGTCTCTGATACCTATTGGTCCTGCCTGATGAGACGTGACGAAACTCACGCCAGCCTCACCGACGTGTGTTCGAAACTATCTTCCGCATCTTTTCTGCAGGAAATTAGAAACTGACTCAGTGCGCTGCAGAAGATCATTTTGGGATTGTCTACCAGAAGATATGGAGCTAGCATCTGTGACAAGGAAGTGCGCACAGCACTCCAGGTTATGCATCGTACAGGGTATTCACCTGAAACCACCAGAATGTAATAGTAATGAGCCTCATTGTATTCAGGGTCGAAATAGTTTCTTTAATTATTTCCGGCAAAGATTTTACAACAATGAAATCGTATAGACGCAGTTACTAAACCGCAAAGCTTTCAGTTTTAATCATTTGACTTTCATAGCATTAACATTGTACAGCATCGATAAAAATTTGTACCAATCTAAAATTTTCACATTTTCTAATTTTCGCAGAAGAATAGTCCCGTTGAATCACTCGATGAAGATGATCCTGTTCCTCACCTCTCGTCTTCTAAGGCTGTGTCAGTGACTGAGGCGGTATTGCAGGCCCTGCAGGAGAATTCGTGCGAGCGATTTTGCGACGTAGAGCGTGTCTCCGGGGTCGTCATCGTTGTTGCGACCAGAGAACGCGTGGCCCTTGCTGGGACAAAACCGGTCCCAGTTGTGTGCGTAGGCGACTAACAACTTCCGCAAGATGACGCGCGCCACCTTCTGCCCGAAGCACCGGCGCACCCCCGCTCCAAACGGCACCGCACGGAAGCGGCACTTCTTCTCGTCGTGCCACCGATTTGGGTCAAACAGGGACGGGGTTTCTTCCTCGTAGGCGTTCAATTCGGTTGCAGTGGGCAAAGATGATGTTGAATCTGTCGGTTTGCTGCTTCCACTTTCGCTGCCCTTCGTTTGTTGCTCCTGCTGCGCCGCGAGAAAAGGGCACGCGGATGATCCCATCCCGCTGCTCGCCATCATACCACTAACCGGACAGGTGCTCTTCTCGCCCTGCACATACTGGTCGTACTCAATGAACACCTGGGTACCCTTCTTGAACCGGACGTCGCCCGTGGCCTCCTCAAACACGTCCTTAGTCACGGTTCGCTCCAGGATCGGGAACGGGTGCGCACACCGCATGCCCTCCAACACCACGCGATCCGCCACCTCCTCGCTCGGGGTTCGTTCCCGCAGACCCAACTGGATGCCCGTGTTCGGGTGGGGCTGCGCGTTCGGGTCGGGGTTCTGTGAGTGTCGTGAAAAAGAAAATTATTACGTGAATGTGTGTGATTTTTATATACTCAAACTCATGTTTCAGAAACAATAATGCTGCAGAAGAATACAACAAAATCCCCAATGTACTAGCAGTGCTACACTTGAAGTTCAGACGGGCTGGCATTTGTCCTATCTTTTTGGCGACGACAATAAAGGTGGTATTTGTATTTCCCAGAAACGAGTTGACACAAGTCATGCTCAAGAACAAAATCTTGGATACTAAAGCTGCACCTTTCAAAAACACTAAGTAGGTCATTTAGTTCACCATGTTTGTACTGTTTTTTACCTTTGAGAATTGCGTGGGATTGCAGATTTCTTCTCGCCAGTGGGGGTGTCGGTCTAGTATCTTCTTCAAGGAGCTGAACACGTCGGCAAAGTTGATCATGGGCGAGATGATCATGGGCTGCAGAATGCACGAGAGCGTGTGTATGTTGTCCCAATCAAAGTGGTAGTTGTCCGCCATCTTTTGCGTCTCGGACCGGGTCCTCCGCACCACCGGATTGGGCTGAGACGGGGCAAGAAGCGCGTCGCGGTCTGCGGTCGTCGTTGTACTGGACGTAGTTCTTAAAGTTCTCCCTAGATGCACTCCGTCATCGTGTGGTTCCGCTACGGCCTGATCCTGCTCCCCGCTCTGGCTCCGGAAAAACGGACTTTCCTTCAGCGATTTCCGCATGAAGGCCAGAAACTCGAGCTTCAGCTCGCTGTCCGCGAGGCCCTTCATCGCGATCATCTTGCGCCACTCGTCCACCGCGCGGTGCGCCATGTCGCACTCTTCCGGCGTGGGGTACTTGTCCGTCAACAGCTTGTAGAAAATCTCGAACGAGTGCCGCGTCACGTCCGCGCACTTCACCTCGCACTCCTCCTTGCTCTTCGAAAACGAGAGCTTCTTCGTTTTGCTCGTCGTGGGCGACGGTCGGGACGACGACGGCTCCTTGGGGCAGGCCAACGTGTTTGACGTTCCCACCACTCCCCCTGTCTGCGATGCTGTCGTTGATGACGTTTGGTGTAGTTCTTGACAAGAAGTTGCACTAGTGGGCTGCTGCTCGACATGATCTGATTTGTTTATGCTAGTACAGCCCGTCTGCGCGGCGGCGCCTATGTCGGCTGCAGTCCCCGTCAGCTCCTCCAACGAGCAGCCGGCCACGTCGCTGCCGGTCCGCGGCCGGGAGCTAGCCGTGTCCACGTCCTGCGAGGAGGTCGAGTTCTTGTCCTTCTGGCAGTCGTGCACGTCCGTCGTGTTACTGCTGGCGCTGCTGTCGAACTTTCCCAGGGTCAACTTCATCCCGGATGAAGCAGGGGCCCCCGGTGCAGTGGAAGTAGTGGCATGAACTCCACCGACGTGCAGATGTTGTGCGGAAAACTCTTCCACGTCGCTCACCTCGCGGCTGCTGTCGTGGGTGGTGGAGGACTGCGCGGTGAGGGTCGAAGCCGTGGGCGTCATCGTGTGGATCGTGGTCGAGCTTGGGGTGGACAGAAAGTCGGGGCATTCCGTCGTCACCTCCGACACGTTCCGCTGCATGCGGCTGTTGGCCGTGCCGATCCGCAGGTTGGCGTCGCGCTCGATCACCTCATCGATCACCTTGTCCAGGCGGTCAAAGATGTCGATTCGCGCAAATACCATCCCCAGCGACTCCTTCATCTTGATCGCCTCCGGGTACGTCACCGATTCCACCGAACGGACCGGACTCCAAGCGGGGCAGGCGATCAGCTCTTCCACGAAGTGACCTGTGTGCGATAAAGGTGATCTTCAGGAGTGCGATCCGAGGTGGTAGATAGATAGCTATAGAATCGAATACGTATTTCTAGTGTGGTAAGATGAAGTAGTCCTAGTACCTGAACCTGCTGCTGCTGTGTGGCCGAAGAAATAAAAAAACAACTAATTGATAAACAATTCAATTGTGATCTCGGAGCATGTTCTTGTTGTACCAGTCTTCTACATCACTTTTTTAGTACCTTTGTTGCTTCCCTCCAGAACTTTCTCGATCAACTCTGGATCCTTGACCGGGTCTAGGAAATCTACTGGGGTTCCCTGCAGCAAAGCCAGGAGTTTCAAAAAAATCCGACGCTCGCTGACCCCGCCGACGCCGTTCCCGCAGCGCACCCCACGCACCATCTCGCCCACTGGCTCCAACGCCTTGGTTAGGAAATTGAATTGCGTGGGGACGAGTCGCTGGTACTCGAGGTAGTTGGCGCGCAGCTCCTCCGACTTGAGCATCTCGCGCTCCTCGTCATTGGCACTGTAGCTGAAGATCTGCAGTGCGATCCCGAAGTGCAGCAGGGGGATCAGGACCATGAACAGCACAAGCTTGGTCCCTGACGCGGCATAGCTTTGGAGCGAGGCGAAGTGCCAGAAGCGGGATGCTGCTGTGGTCATTGTCGCTGCGGCCGCGAGGATGTCGGCTTCCTTGTTCCTGGAACCATTAGAAGCAGCGTCCTCCGCGGTAACGGAACTGAATCCGCAGAACAGCGCGACAACCGCGAAGGCAAGCGCGGTCGCGTGCAAGATGTGGGCGGCAAACCCGGGGTGACGGCAGTAGCTGTAGATGCCGGCCATGGTCACCGTGCGAACGTCCTCCACTTCCTGAATAGTGGTACCGCTGTGCTTCTTCGTCTTCGGCTCCGACTTGCTCGACTTCCGCCCCGTGTTGGTTTCGTGCGTCTTCTTCATGTCGGAAAACTCCTCGTCTGGAAGCTGGAGGCACCGCGCGGACGGAATCACAAAGAAAACAGCGAGCAGAGTCGTGCCACACTCGTGTAAATACGAAAAAAGTTGATCTGTCATAGAAGATGCAAATTATCCAACTGAGTGGATCATACAGTACTACGGTACCCATACCCAAGGAATTCCTTTGATTTTTTTTCGTGTGTTTCTAGTTTCGCATTAACACGAGATAAACGCTTTGCTAGCTGTTTTTTTGCCGGGGGATAGACCGGTCGTAGTGGTCACATTCGTCCATGCTGCGGTACCGCAAATAGCAGGCCGCCGCGGTGAGTAGTATGGACAACAGGAAGAGCAGGGCCTGCTGCACCGTCGATAAAATCTTCTGGTCGGAGGCTTGTTGCTGCTGCTGTTGAAGAACAGTTGTCCCACTCAAGGACGAAGAGAAAAAGCCGGCGCAATGCTGGAACAGCACTACGGCGAAGTAGCACACCACCATCGGCGCCCCCAGCGCCCATAGGTAGTGGACGCCCCACACGAGCCCGGCGCGCTTCCAGTCCTCCGCGGAACGCGGCGTACGGTAAATCTGCTCCGACCCGAGAGAGTAGGCAAAGTTGAGGAAGACGACGAGAAGGAACTGCAGAGCGAAGAAAAACCGGGTTTTGGTCGTCTGCGAGAAAAAAGCACCTGCCTCGGCATTGTAGTAATCAGCGCTGCTAGAAGTAGAACCACTCGAATTTATCTTCCCGGCGCCGCGGTAGGCCAAGTCGACCTGGCAGAGGAAAAAAACGGCCGCGATGCAGCAACAGCTGATCAGGGTCTGCGCGTAGTGGTTTTGCTTCGCGGTCTTCTTCAGCAGCGGGTCCTGTTCCTCGTCGCCGCCCGCCATCTTCAGCAGCTTATCGAGCACGTTATGCAGGAACCGCAGAAGAATGTTCTCCGCCGGTTTCTTTTCCCACTCCAGGCCCGCGACCTTCTGGTGCGTCACGAGGAGGTCGAGCACCTCTTTTCCGTACAGAGAACCGTACTTGAAACCGTAGCCGTCCAGCCCGGAAGCGAGAATCACCCGGTTGTCATAGTCCGGAATGAAATCCAAAATTGCCCCGAACTTCTCCTCGGAACCTGAAGGAGGAGTCGAGTGCGAGTACGTAGTCGCGTAGTTATTTTTTCACATAGAGATGAATCACGCGCCACACGCTCTCTTCAATGATCGCAGTGACAAAAAGCGTTTCTTGGCTATTCTCAACAACAGAGAGGGGTTAAGGTAGAGTAAGAAGATGAAAAATAGGAAACACAAGTTGCTCTACTAGGTAGTATGTTTCTCGTGCCTACTTGTCATGACCACGGCAGAGCCTGCGGTCGTGAAGAGAGGACCACATCAGCTGCTCACAAACTATGAACAATTAATTCCATCGTTCTAGTTGTATAGATACCGATTGACAATTGCGGGTATCGGCAGCTGTACTGCTGAGCCGGCTTTTTAGACACGAGCGCGTCCTCCCGAATGTAGTCCGTCAGAAACTGATCCACAGTGGCGATGTGGTCTTCCGAATGCGTTTGGTTCTCCGGATCCGCACACCACTTGGACGGGTAGTTGGGACGGATGGACATCACCTGTAGATATTTCGATCGCGTACACTTTCGCTTTGGATTTGGTTTTGCTCGTACTGCGACACCGACATGCAAATGAATTTACACTTCTGCAGTAGCAGTGGAATCATATTGATGGCACACGCATGTTTAGCGAGATTGAACCACATTCTTGCCCGTCAACAAGAAAGTCTAAAACTTTGCTGGTGACCCATGAGTTCCAGACTTACGGTGTTAGTAGTAGCTTGTAGTAGAAATGATAGCAACCAAAATGACGCTCGAACGGAGAGGAGGAGACCGAGACGGAGATGAAAAAATACGAAATGAAACATCCAATACCTTATGCCCTTCGTGCGCGACTGCCATGGGGAACCCGTAGATTCTTGCACCCGGGAACGCAAAAAGCGGGCAGTGATTCTCCACCGACAGTGGCGGCGGCTGCGGGGAGGTGCTCGCCTTCCGTCGCTTATTTGGCGATGAAGGGGCTCCTGCTCCTGGGCTAGTTTCCGCGGAATTGTTGACATTCACATCGTAGCTGGGGCACGTGAAGACGCCGATCTTGGTCTTTGTCTTGAAACCCATGTTCTCGAGCAGCTCGCCGGTCCAACCGCCCCCCGCAATCACGACGTGCTTGGCACGCAGCTGGAAGGAGCTGTGTGTCGGATCCTGGCTGTCTGCGTCCTCGTCCTCGGCAAGTTTACTTATTCCGGTCGAGGATGTCGTTGTTGATCCGCCCGTCGTGTACTTTTCTTGCCTCACCACGTCCACGCAGTCTACAACGATTATCGTCTCGGTCGCGGTGGCGTTTTTGCTATGCCTATCGGGACTCTTACTTCTCACTTTCCGCACGTTGGTCACGCGGGTGTTCCCCCGAATAGCGAAATTACTATTTTCTGTTTTTTTACCACCATTGCAGCCGTCTACAAGAACTGGAGATTGATGTCCACCTTCTCCTGTCAAGGTTGCTTGCCCGGCGGGACCCTTAACATCGCTAGTGCAGCTGCTCTCCAAGGAAACGAAGTTTCCTTTTTTGTGGAAAAACGCCAAAATCTGCTTGGTGTACAGGGCCGCGGCGTCGCTGTAGTAGATGCCAAACACGTTCCAGGATTTGAACTGAAACGCGTTCTTCGGGAGCTTATTCAGCACCTGGGTGCGGTTCCACAGCAGTTCCAACCCCCGTGGCAGGGAGTCTGCGCCCGCGAAAACGCGGCGGAGCGTCCACCAGCACAGAAACGCGATCAGCAGCAACCAGCCGAAGGGGAAGATTGAAACGACGAGTACCTCCCCGATTACGTCAAACAGTGGCGGCGGTGGCTTTCTTTTTTGCCCGGTTGTTCTGCCCTCCTCCTCCTCTTCGATTTTCTCTATTTCCTTCAAATCGCACCAACTTGTCCACGCCTCCCGCACCCGGGTCCCGGGCGCCAGGTCCAACGTGCCAATCCTGCGCGGCCCGCCCCGGCTGCTGCCCATCGACTCCGAATTCGGGTCGTGCGCGCGCTTGTTTTCGTTGGCCACGTCCCACTGCTCGACCAAGCAAACCTTGGCCCCACGCTCGGCCAGCGTGTATGCGGTAGAAGACCCCGCAATCCCGGCACCAACGACGATCACATCGTACTCGCTGTTGTCGAGGGAGGAACTTGTGCTGCCCCCTTCCACGTCGGAATATCTGCGTGATTGTTTCGCGGATTTCGAGTCACGGACGTTCAAGTTTTAGTTTTATCAAACAGGAAAGTAAATAAAGCAGGAACCGCAAGAATGGCATTCAGCAGAAGTGGCGGTAATGGTTGCTCGTGGTTCAAGAAAAAATCGAAAGTCCTCGTCGAGTAACAATGCATGATAGAGGACATTTCTAGTCACTCATTTCAAACCAATTGGAGGAACTCCTGTAGTTTTTCACTCCCGTCATGCAAAGTAACAAACAACTGACAAACAAATTACCTGTGCAGCAGCCCGGTCCTCTTTTCTCTCCGTGCCAGATGTTTTCGTCGCCTCACTTCCGCGCTCATTTTATTTTCTTCCTTGGCAGCTTGACTCCCGCCGAACAGCTTCTCCCGCAAGAAGTAGTCCGCACCGAGGTTGC
>JACKZZ010008250.1_pt1 | contig 13516 bp, 4 predicted proteins | sample 8027871 | NCBI WGS metagenome assembly JACKZZ01 (sample SAMN15724774, study PRJNA655200) | protist metagenome | isolation source: fluorescence activated cell sorting (FACS) single amplified genomes of... | place: USA: West Boothbay Harbor, Gulf of Maine | collected 2000-07-19
ACATTGACTAGGAGGCTTTGTTTTACTGAAGATTCTCTGGGTTTAATAGAGCATTTTTCAATATTGAAGAAGAGTGATTATATGCAAAATGCTCTTAATGCTTGTTATCAACAACCACACACTGGGTAGTATCTCTTAAATGGTGAAAAACAGCACAATTTAGCACGAGCCATCCCGGCTGCAGGCCACGATCAAAGACTTTTACAGTGTTTAAGGTGGTGTGCAATATTCACAAAAAACAACCCCTACTACACCATTCATTCATCCTTAGTTAATTTGACACATTTTTGTATAGAAGATGACAATCTACAGTGGTAAAGGCCCAATCCAGCTAATTTTGTTAGTTGTGGTGATAGGTCTTGTTATTTATGTGGCATTCACTGAAAAGATAAGAAATTCCGTATTAAATGCATTCCATGTATCTGCTCTACAAAGAAAAACGCCTCTAAAAGTAGAATATCTTTCGATAGAAGAGCTTCAGAAGGAGTGTCAATTATTCATGAATGTGTGGAATTCTCCTAAAACTAATGAAGGAGATCACGCGGACAGGGATGACGCATTTATGCAATGGAATGATCTCAATTGTGCTACTGTTATGTATAAGAGCGCATCTATTTCGAACCGGAATAGACAATTTTCAATTTCTAAAAGAGTCAGGAATTGGAATTCTAATTCAGGAGTGCAGACCTTGCAAGAATATCAGCAGCAGCAACAGAAAATTGATGAACGTGAAAAGAACCCAATACAACCGCGCCTTGCTTATGGCGAACAATTCATAAGAGAAGCAGCTGCGGATAGCCCTGATACCAGAGGTTGGAAAGGGCGCCGTCTGGGTATCATTAAGAGTGTCGCCAAACTATCTACTCAAAGTAACTCTGGTTTAAATATGTGTCGCAAAATGAAGAAAAAGCATGCTGTTGAAGTAGGAGCTGTCCCAAGTTGGGGTACACTGCCCTCAGAGTTGCAAAACCTCTGGATTAGTCTTAACTGCAATGACTTATTTCGTGTTGACGAAACAGTGGAAGCCACCACGTCATCAATATTTAAACAGCAAAAAAGTAGTGAGTCATTAGAAGCCCAGCATATGCACTCAATGACTAACGGCGATCATGTTACGGATGACTACGTCAAGGATACAATGTCCTCGACCAATCAGCACAAAAAGCAGGCAGTACAAGGAATGCAGGTAGTGAATGAAGTACCACGTGTGCCATTCACGATTGCTTCACGTAAAGTATTAGCAAAAGACCAGGTAAAAAATAATGTAGTAGATACTGCTCTCGTGCTATATGATCCAGCGAACGATGTTGTTAGTGAGATGACTGCACTCCCCAAAATGAACCCAGTGGATATGGAGTGGTGCTCAGAGAACCTTCAAAAATATGATGTTATTCCACAGAAATCATGGGGAAGACTTCCACAAGCTTCAATATTATCATGGAAATCACGTAAGTGTGATCTTACATTTACAGTTAAAAGAATGATGAAAAATGCTGTTTCAAGTTGTAGTGCAGAGAATTATTCAAAATCGAGTGAACTTCCCTTAATATCAATCTTAGCCGCATCAACATCAAGAAAAGTCGAAAAACCAAGTGTACGTAATTTGAGTTTATTTATATATTTGTTACCATCATTGATACGTACACTTGATTGTGGATTCCGATATGAGTATACACTAGGTTACGATGTGGGGGATCCGTTTTACGACACGGAGAAGGGAATGGCTAGTGTTGATGCATGGTTTGCGGAGAATGTCATTAAACCTTTAGGTAAAAATGGTATATTAATACTTCCAATACGTAAGGTTCGTGTGAATAATACACTAAGAAAACCAGGACCTGTTTTCAATGAAATGGCCCGAGGGGCGTATGAAGGAGGTGCTGACTACATGTATAGGGTGAATGATGACACTGAGTTTTTACATCATTGGCCTAATACTTTTGTGGAATCATTGAATACTATACCTAATAAAATTGGTGCTGTTGGCCCCACATGTACACAAGGCAACACTGATATTCTAACACATGATTTTGTTGCCCGCATTCACATGGATATTCACGAAATGAACTACTATCCACCTGAACTAGTCGACTGGTGGATGGATGACTGGATTTCTTACGTATATGGACCTAAGCGTACTTTCCGTGCAAGTCAAGTTCATGTTGTACACCATACAGGAGCCCATGGACGTCGTTATCAAGTCAATAACGACAATAGAAGTCATTTAGGCAGACTCATGAACGAAGGTAAAGTAAAAATTAGAAATTGGTTACTTAAAACTAATGCAGATGACTCTATTATTAAGTCATGGGACAAAAATGTTTCCAAGAATTGGGTATTTCGACATAAAGATGTACCTGCACGATACTTGAGAGGCGATAAAAATGTTAAAAGAGCTCCATAACCCTAACATGAGTTTCTTTCCCTTTGGAGACTGATTACTGCGTGAGTAAGGGGGTGGACCCCCAATAGAATTGTTATTATTGTTGCAAGTGTAAGAGTAATGTAAGTAGTCCACAGCTATCAACTCATATGAGAGAAGCCTTCCATAAGAACGGATGCCAAAGAGGTTTTCAGTAATATCACAAATATACATAGTTTACAATGGGAAGGAAAATTTAGGGTGCAGCATCTTTGCAATTGGTGATATACCGTTGAATGCGCTTTTTATTTTTAGCTTTGTCTTTCTCATCAAAGTGATCAATAAAGAGTTTTCCATCCAAATGATCATATTCATGGAGAAAAATGCGTGCTGGCAATCCTTCCAAATGAGCTTCAAGACGTTCTCCATGTAGGTTTTGATACTCTACTACAATGCTATGAGCTCTTTCGACCTTCCCATGTATTCTAGGAAATGATAAACACGATTCTTCTTCAATCAATGTCTCTTTTGACTGACTGACCACATGCGGATTACATAGTACCATTTCAGTATCAATGTCTTCAGGTTCACCAGTCTCATTAAAGACCATAATTCGTTCATTCATTCCTACTTGAGGGGCGGCAAGCCCAATGCCATCTTGTACATACATTGTAATAAGAAGCTGTTCTGCCTTTTCTCGCAATTCATCTGAAAATGATGTCACTTCTGCATTATGTGCACGAAGTTGGGGATGCGGATATATCAACACATCCAATCCGGGATTATTCTGAATTCGTGAACGTAATAGACTCTCTCGTTGCCGTTGCTCGTGTTCTTGTCTCAAACGAGCGAAGAAACTCACCAATCGTCTCTGTTGAAACCCTTTCGCACCAGCATATCTAGGTAGCGCTGACAATACGACAGGTATCCTCTGTATCATACCACAAATGCACTATTTTATTGTTCGATTGCAATAGCAGCAGTGTAAATGTTATTTTAAACACGTCAAAATAGATATAGTTTAGTCAAAAAGGACTTCTGTTAAAAATGAATCTCTGGATCTTGCTTGACGACGACAACCACTCCGCTTTTTAACATGTTTTACACTTTACAGAGTGTATCATTCAATCTGCAAATCAATTAACGATTATCTACTGTCTTGTTGTGATTATACTACCCCACTCGAAATAAAGTTGGAAATTCTCATTGATTATTGAGATCATCCTTCGAAATTAGAATATCAAGTGATCCAAGTAACATGGCTGGTCTTCCAGATTTCGAGCTCAGTCAGTTTGTTGGAACTGAGGTACCTGAGCAAAGTCAGTTCGAAGAAGAGGAGAATTACAACAATGATGTGAATATTGAACAATCTGAGATGAATCCTACTTCTAGCGCAAATATGCAAGAATCTCAATCTACAAATACAATGAGTATGAAAGTATCCCTGGCAGCAACCGTGGTAGCTAATGCAACAGGACCAAAAGCTGAAGATGGGGCACACATAAGAGACAAAACTTCTTCAAGTTCAGATGGTGGTGCAGCTCTACCAAATTTCTTTGCATCACAAAGTTATGCCTTTGATAGTGGGACGGAAAGTGAAGGAGATAAGCAAGGTGGTGTTGGTGATGACACAGACACAGAAGCAGCAAAGTATACTGCTGAAATGGGGGATGGACACACAATGGATACAGTGCACTCGAGAGATGGTGTAATGGCCAAGCCTGAACAGGGGGAGCTCAAGTATTCTGCCCCTTCTCCACCAGCGTTTTCGCAGTCACAATCTCAATCATCACCTGTGAGGTCTATAGTCGAAGCTACACATGCTGAACCTTCCGGTGCATCTTTCCCACAAACCACAACAGCACCAGGTTACGGATTTGATAGCAGAGGGGCTGAGAAAGGTTCTCAATCGGATGGTGCATTTGTTACTTCACCACCGATGTTTGCAAGTATAGAGCATGCTGAAGAGCCCAGTGTGTCAGAGCCGCAGCAGTACAGCGTTGCTGTCAAAATGGATGGTGGGTGTGGGTTGAGCCATCAGGTGGAACGAGATTCCAAAACTACACGAACGCTACAGACGAGTGTTCAGTTAGAGAGTGAAAGAGATGCAGGCGACAATGATGATGGATGGGAGACTAACACCCCTGCACCCGCCAGAAATGCGGTCGCTACTATCACTGCTATTCCAAAATCCAAGCCCCGTCTACGAACTACTGCACTCATGAGCTCAGCTAGTAGTGGTACCAAGTCTATGTCTATGGCGAGAATGGGTTCTGTGCGCCCTGAGGGTCGGTTCAAGGTTCCTGTTCATCAGTCACAATCAACTCGTCGCACCTATTCTCAACCATCCCAACTTTCACAACAACAACGTATACAAAGTGGAGTGGAGCGACAGGAGGATGACGAGGATGATGGTGTAGAAGTCAACATGTCTCAAACAGAAGAAGACTACTTAGAGAGCAGTATTTCTGAGTTTGAGCATGAAATCGCTGTTCTAGAACGGAGTATACAAGATAAAACACAACAAAAGCATAAACTTCTAGCAGAAATCAATTCACTTGCAGGAGCACTTGGGGCAAATGAAAGGAAGGTGGCCACTGAGAAATTACGCGAACAAATCAAAAGTCTGGATCTGTCCATTATAGAAGACACCCGACGCATCACAAGCAAGAGTAGACACTTGACTAACCAGCGTGAAGGTCTCAATGCGCTGACATCCGATGGCAGCAGAACCACTGATCACGGCAGTGGTAGCAGTATTGACACATCTTCTATGCATCAATCAGCAATGTTGCCTCCTATTCGCATCACTTTTCACTGGGTGCAATGCGAAAACTGCGACAAATGGCGTCGACTACTCCCTGATTTTCATCCAGACATTATTCCAACTAATTGGAATTGTCAGTGGAAGTATCAAAATAGCCATGTTTGGTCAATTGAAGGTGCCAAGTATGATTGTGATGTACCTGAAGAAGCAGAGCAAGAGGGCGAAATAGCTCTGTCAGGAGAGATAGGAGTTCCAGAAGCAACCAAAAGTGATAATCCACCCGTGATAGAGATGATAGTCGAAGAAATACCTACAGAACTTGAACCAAGCGTGGCCATGACTGGCTCACAACAACTCGCAGTGTCATCTCTTATGACTATCCGTGCGGGAAAGGATTCTCATGCGCAAGTACAGGCAACAACTACAGGACTTCCTGCTTCAGCCGGTGAAACGGCATCCACCGCTGCTGATGGCCTCAGCCCTTCTCCGGCCAAGCGCTCATCTGCTCCTACTGCTCCGTTCGCTACCACGACGACCAGCCCGACATTAGCGTCTGATGTTGATGTGAGCAGCAGCGATGATGATGGGTGGGTACATAACTCAGGTACTACCAGTCCCCTACGAAAAACTGCAAGCAAGAAACCCCGTGCTTCTGCTAACAATAACAGTATTGTTAACGGCAACGGTAGTAGTGAAGAAGAAGAATGGTTAGGGAGTCCGACGGAGGGTCGCGGTAATCCCAAGATATTCCAGACAACTTCTCCTTCACCCCCGCGCAAGACGTCGGTTTCTAGCCCTAGTCCGAGAAACGGGCGCCTGGTCAAGACTAAAGATACACTCACTAAGAGTAGTAGCAAGAAGCTTAAGTCTTTAGCACCAGAATCACCTAAAGGTGGTGACATGGAGTCACAGAAACTGGCGACTGGTACAAAGTCATACAGTAAAGGTACTACTCCGTCATATAGTAAACAACCAGTGGTAGAACTCCTAGACGAAGGATACGAGGAAATGGGTCCAAATGTTTTACATAGCTACGATATACCAATTGAACTCACTCAAATGAAGATTAAGATATTTCGCCAAGAAACAGTTCAAGATGTATGGAGAAGGTTGCAGGCATATGGTTGGAAGTGGATTAATGCTCCTGAGCTTTCACTTGATAACTACTGGTATTTGCGCCCAAAACGAACCCATAAAACCAAAGAAGATAAAGAAAAGCTAGTACGCGATTTGGATTACTTCGTCTCCCCAACTGAGTGTTACGAGTATGTAAATACTTGTTTACAAAGCTTAAAAGCAAAGACGAGTCCTAGCAAGAAAAAAAAGAAGCGAGAGCGGGAAAGCACACACACTAGAAATAAGAACAAGAAGAGGCCCCATTCTAGCACTTCTAGTCGGGATATAGATCAAATGCATGTGAGCCGTAGCAGAAAGCGTAGAGTGCAACCATCTGTGCTACTTAACAGTGGGCAATGGGCAGCAGATTTCGACACACAGGCTTTAGAGGGTGACCAAGAATACTCAAGTGACATATCTTCCAGTGATAGCGAAAGTGAAGGAAGTTCAGATAGCAGTAGCGATAGTAATAGCGGTGTTCATACTGCTGCATCTACTACCAGAACAGGTCTGCGCTCCCCATCTAGTTCTTCGTCACGTGGGAGTGCAACAAAAAGGCAAAGAGCAACGGCCTCTGCGCCAACAGCTGTAGAACCAGTGAATGATTCAGGTTACGACAATGATAATTGCTATAATGCAACGCAAATTCAAGGTGATGATGAATATAGTGCAAAATATGATCGGGGGCTATTACACACGAGGGCACCCCCCACAGCATTATCAAAACCGATTCAAACTGCACAACCAAGGAGCACGACTCCAACTGCACAGAAACAAAAGAAGACTGAAGAAAGAGTTATGAGTCATCATGAAGAGTGTGTACATATACAAAAAGAGCAAGTTGAATCGAGCTCCAGTACAGGTGAAGTCGATGTCATGTTCGCTGGCACAAAGTTCTTTTTTACAGGAATAGAGCCGAACGAACAGCGAAAACTAATTGCTATCATTAAACAGCACTCTGGTATGACATATGTTGCAGATCAGCGCTCAGCAGTAAATCCAGATATTGAATTAAGGAAACGCGTATTGATGATGACTTCAGTTGCTGAGACTCCTGACGAAGCTGAGTCAGAGGCACCATCAAGTCAATACGAAGACAATGAGTTAGAAGAGGTGGTATTGGTGGCTATGCCCATGGCTTATAGAAGAGAGAAGTTTTTATTAGCTCTTGCATCTCATAGAAAAATTATAAACAAAAGTGGCGGGACTAATGGTAACACAAGTGTGGTACTTGTGCACCCTAGTTGGATTACGGCATGTCATGAAGCCCGTCACAGAGTTGGAGTTGCACAATATTCCTTACCATTAGGAGGATCACTTTTACGTCCATTTGCACGTCTTCAATCACATGTACCACTCAGTAGGGAGTTAGCCAAAGCTATACCTCTACCATGGGATACAGTAGACCAATCTTCTTTGGATCAAGGTTCAACAGGAACCTCATCTATGACCACAGAGAAAGGACATAATATGCAAGTAGATGATGAAGGCTGTGAGCTTTTATCACCTGACCCAAATGGTACTAGTGCTTCTGGAGTGTTATCTGGTTTGAACATAATCAATTTGACTGGTTTCAAATACACTAGAGGCCACACGGAGGCTGCGGTATCAGGTTGCGATTGGACTACTGTAATGTACGCTGCTGGAGCAAATGCGGTATGTGAGAGCCCATCTATTGGTCTCATAGAAAGTATCCGGGATGGGCATAGAAACGTTGATATATCTAAAGAAAATTTTGTAGGAGTTGTGAAAAATCAAGAAACTCTCCTAAGTGGGGATGTTATCGGTGTGGTGGACTTGTTAGCCTTTGTTGACTGCGCTATATCTTTGGCAGCTGAAAAAGCAACGGGAAGTGATAATTCACAGCATCGTAGCCAGCGCAGTCAATCTTCTACAGGAAAGTCGGCTACTTCAGCTATGTCATTACCAGTCCTAGAAGCAGCTCACAGCTGGGCTTCATTGCATTCAAAGCCAGTGGGAGATGAAGCTAACGACAACCCCGCCAGTGACGACTCGATTGTCAAGGCCAATGAAGAGCATTCACAGAAAAACATCATTGCCCCTTTTCGTATTTTAAGCACAGAATGGGTAGTAGAATGCCTAGTATCAGGAATACGTGTAGCTTATGACGAGGATGGCACATTCACACCGAATCTGGAAACTAATTTAGAGGAAATGGATACAGTTCCGCGAAATAAAGGACTGTTTAAGTTACCAGTAGGTGAGGCCTTGTCACACAGGAGCGTACATAGATGCAATGGAGCACGTTATGCTGTCAATGACACAGCACTCTTCAAAATACCTACAAGTAAGAGTAAAAGTAAGAAAGAAGTTACTACTGTTGTTGCATCAGATTCATCAGAATCTGGTGGAAAAGGGAAAATACAATCATTTTTTCCAACCCCAGGTGGAAAAATGTTAGTTACATTGCGTACATTTGAAAATCAAAAGAAAGAAAGGCTTCTTAGAGATGGTAATACATCAGTTTCAGTTTCTGCAGAAGTGACTTTAACCGAAACAGGAGAGATTACTACAAAGGCCGACGACTTGCAGGAGCGGTCCCTGGTTTTGCGTAGATTGGACTACGAGTATCTGAACTACACTTCTACTATCACAACGTCTTCAGCTTCAGATGATAGCAACCTATTGCTTTTTGCATCTGATGATTGGGAAAAGCGTGAAGAAGCCCGCGATGTATCGTTCGCCAAACGGTACTTTCCGCACTTATTTTGTCCGAAGCCAACCGACGATACTAGCTACGATGATGAGGCATGGAACTTGCCAATGTCTCAAGACTACTAGTTAGTATCTTGTTTGTGTATTATGCAATGCTAAGTATGATTGCGTTCAAAAAGAGAGATGATGTAAATTTTGTTAAATAATTAAATAAATTAATACAGTTATGCCTTCGGCACCTTCCAAACTACGACACATGAATCTGCACCAGCACTAATAAGCTCGACATCAGGAGCTCCATCACCAGCAGCGTTGCTAGCTGCTGTGAATGATACGTGCTGCACCCCCCCCCTGTGAGCAAATTTAAGTTGTTTTTTGAATTTAGTATCTGTAACATTCCATAAATAGATATTTTCATCTAATGAACCAGATACAAGATAAGTACCACTTTGTGACCATTCTAATGATGTAATTTGTGATGTATGGAATACCCATCTACCTTTAACCACTGTATCCCAATTTGTAGTAGAATATACCTCAATTTGTTGATTTTGATCACCAATGGCTATCATATCTCCTGCTGAAGTATATGCCAAAGCAGTGACTGGAGAACGTGTTTCGATTACGGTTAAAGAGTCACCAATAGAAATATCATCTACATTAGAAGTATTGAGGGCATAAATATGGGTCTTCATATCTGTGCCACCAATAGCTATCTGTGTTTCACTGCTATTGATTGTAATAGATTTTCCTTCGTAACCAGTGAACGATGAAGTACCACAACTACGCTTATTTTTAGTATCGATGAACATCACCTTATCTTTCATTAATACGGCAACAAGACCACCCGTGGATGCATGGGTGTGTACGCTCATATTTCTAGGTTGTGCACCCAGGGCAACATTTGATGCGTCATCATACGTTATGGTACCATTACTAATCACACCAAATCGCACCAAATCGTCCCATCCACAGGATACAACAAGTGAATCATCAACAACTATCATACCAGATGCTGCACCATTGTGAACACAATTTGTGATACTACGTTTGTTTGTTGTTTCCGCTTTGATTGCATTACCATTTTCATCTGAAATATTACGCATTAATACAGCACCATTAGTGTCTGCGGTAAAAATAGTATTAGATGTAGATGAATAAAAAGAAGCAGATATACCTACACCTTGATGAGAACATAAAGATGTACTGGTTCCAGCATCAGCATCTAAAATATTCAAGTTACCATTCAAAGATAATGTAATGAATTTACCCCCTTGATATGTTTTATTGAAAGCACATGCTACTTGCATATCACTAACTTGTGCAACAGTTTCAATAGAAGAAGCAGTAAAAGTAAAGGTCTTTTCAGCAGTTCTAGTTCCAACGTCCCACAACTTGGCTGTCTTATCAGCACTGACCGTCAGCAGCTTGGTACCATCTCCGTTAAAGGTAGCACTATAAATCGTACCTGCATGAGCAGTATCAACACACTCTTTAGGCTCCCCTGTGACTCCATCATAGAATTGCATTTTCTTATCACTGCCAACAGATACAATCAATGTGCCATCAGGGCTAAATCTAACACAGTTAACAAAATTTGTATGAATTTGATTTGTATGGTCTAATTTAAATGGTGGTCCAGCGAAAAAAGCAGTTTTCATATCTTCTGAACCAGTAACAACCTTAAATGGTCGAACAGGACGATATGAACACGATGTAACACGTTTATTGTGTCCAACCATTTCACCTAATGAGTTACCTGTATCAAAGGTAAATGTTTTCATATTAATACCAGTGCCATTATCACCAACAGCCGTAATTTTATTATTATCTGGTGACCAATCTAAATCTGCTACACCACCACTAAATAGTTGCGTTTCCATTTTAATCATATGAGCAGGATTTGTCCAAGCCCATACACGGACTTTACCACTTTTGTCAGCACTTGCAACATAGGCACCATTTGGTGAAAATTTTGCAACTGTTACATCAACTAAATGACCACGATAAATGAAGGAGTTGCTACTATTATCTAAATCACGAAAAACAACAAGACGTCCAGATGGGTAAACTACGATCGGCTTGGTAGAATGGCAAGAAAGCTGCACATTGTGACCACGTTCTGTACTAGGATTAGGACAGTACTGAGCTGTGGCCTCAGAAGAGTTCAAGAATGCATTAGCATCACTAAAACCTGACATAATCAATAATATTCAATGAGAAAATCAATGATATCTCAGGGTTTCTACGACGCACGCCGGACGCCGACGGGGGAAACGGAGAGATCGGACGAGTAATCATGTAATTATTATTATTGAACGGAAGGAGTAATTATTATTATTAGTCTGCTTCCGCTTTCGGGTGTCCTCATCCTACCCTACCCTAGCTTATTAGATAGATGCAGTGGACAAGCAATCGCCCACTACACTTCCTGCTTAATTTATTAGAAATTAACAAGGTATTCATGTTTTATACAATAACTACAATAAAAACAGCAGAATGGGACTAAAGACCCAAATCATCCGCATCTGTAATCTCCACAGCTTCATCATCATCACTATCAGCACCTGCTTGGAAATCGACATCATCAAATGGACATTCCCACTGACTAACGTGTGTAGTGGTGTTGTACCAAAAAATGCTTCCAGAATCGGGGTCTTTATAAGGTTGCCATTCAGAATTTTCACCCCCACCTTTGCCATTACCATTTTCATCATTATTTGTTGATGCTTCATGTTGTGGTGACCCTTCTAACATGACTTGCGCAACAGTTTTTTTTTCCGATGAAGTAGAAGGAGCCGGTCCATTCTTCTCTGGACTGGTTGCATTGGGGTTGTATTTTGGGTGCCCAGGTGGCGCATGCCATTGAAATTCACCATTTTTTTCATTATAAAAGAATGTTTGTGATGTATCTGTTACATATTCAATCCAATCACCATATTTCTTCAATCTCATTGATTTTTTACTATGTAACGTACGCTGCCCTGGACTTGACGAACCTGATCCCATTGCTTGATCCATTTGTAATTTCGCCACAGTCTGCGGTTTTTCCCATTGACCTTTACCAGTACTACTATTATACCAATATATTTTTTCTGTTTGTTGATCTTCATATGCTATCCATTCGCCCCATCTTTGTAAACGTAGCGATTTATTTGTTTTTAATGAGAACATGCTTTGAACGTGTTTCAAACCACCACCAGCACCGCCAGTTGTTGGACCTGCTTCTCCACCAAACGATGGTTTTCTCTTAATAATTTCATAACCACTTTTCTCATCAGTACTACTACCAGTAGATGCTTCAGATGCTTTCACTTGACGATGTCCTTCTAAAGTCGCTAAAAACAGAACACTGTCGAACTCAGATGAAGTACAAAAATGTAGGTGATATTCTGCAAGTAAATTTCTACATTTTGCTTGATTATTTCTAGCAGCGAGATCAATAGCTTTGAGACCTTTAGTATTAGATACAGTAGGGTCAACACCAAATTGCAACAATAACAGCAAGCATTCTACACTTCCATTACAAGCAGCGGCATGAAGTGGAGTATCACCACGATTATCTTTCTCATATAATTCTTCTGTTTTACATTCTCTATCAAGACATTGTATAATATATTCTGTACAACTTTCTCTATTCATAGCGCATGATACAAATAACGGTGAACGTCCATTTGAATCCACAGCAGACATATCAGCACCATAATTATATAATAATTCCAGTATATCAGGTGTACGTGCTAAATGTGCTGGAGTCATTTGCATGGCATTTCTTGGATCAGCAACATTCTTATCTTTATGATCTTCATAAAAGGAATCATATGCAGATTGTGAGGTATCCTTACCTTCAACTTCCATGCGAGCTTCCCACTCGCGTCTTGCACGCTGTTTAGCACGATTTTCTTTACATTGTAATAATGATCTTAAACACGGTACATTACCACCAGATGCTGCAGCATGTCCAGGCGTATCACCATGAGCATCTATAGAATCTACCATATCTGGTGCCATTTCAACAAGATATGCTGTAACATCTTCTTGACAATAAGCAACTGCATAAAATAACGGACAACGTTGTGCACCATCAAATGATGATAATAATGACACTTCTAATTTACCAAGCATCTTTAGACGTGTCAAATCACCACTAGCAGCAGCTGCATGTGGTGCAGGTAAATCTTCAAAAGGATTTGCAGGTGCAGGAGCTGCTGCAGTTGCTTCTACCTCCGCACCTTTTCCTTCTTTAGCGGCAGCAACAACTGCAGCTGTTGTTTCAACTTTTGCAGCTGACGTTACTTTTTCTCTTCTTATACGTGAACTCAATGATGCACCACTACCAGCACGACTTAACATTGTTTCTTCATCTGAATCAATACCAAATACATCAGTAACATCATCTGGTTCTTCACCTTCTGGAATAGCTTCAATAGTGTGAGGCATCGCTTGATTGATAACTTTAGATAAAGTTCGAGGTAATTGTAGTGATTTCGCTTCTACTGCACTATCTGCATCTTCAAACATATCAAATAGGCTTCGAGATGGTTTCAAAGTTTTTGGCACTGAATCATTTCCATCAGTATTTTCATTATTATGTT
>JACKZZ010010920.1_pt1 | contig 13513 bp, 5 predicted proteins | sample 8027871 | NCBI WGS metagenome assembly JACKZZ01 (sample SAMN15724774, study PRJNA655200) | protist metagenome | isolation source: fluorescence activated cell sorting (FACS) single amplified genomes of... | place: USA: West Boothbay Harbor, Gulf of Maine | collected 2000-07-19
TTGGTGCTGTCATTTTTTTGGAGGGTTTGTCCACCGTCAATGTCAGACAGATTTTGGCAAACGAGGTTGCTTCCAACATCTTGTCCTGGTTGATACCGCTCATTCATCAAAAGTCTATGCGGATTTCTTCTTCTAGTGGGCCGGCACTGAAGGGCGACAAAAATGCATCCTCCACTAACGAAAGTGCAATTATAGGGAACGATCTTATTCGTGGGTTTTCGGAAGTGAAGTGGATGTGTAATTTGCCGCAAAATGTTGTTGGTTTCGTGGCCGGGATCACGGCCCTGGCGCTTCTGCTAGGTTGGAACTGTTTGGTTGGCATCCTAGTCATGGCGATAGTGCTGCTCATTAACTGGCAAGTCGCAAAATGCTCAGAAAAAATTACCAAACAAGAACTAACTGCGACAGATGCACGAATTGTTTCATTAAAGGAAGTGATTGGTGGCATTGAACAGGTGAAGTTTGGTGCATGGGAAGAACCTTATCTGAACCTCCTTGAAAAGAAGCGGCTTCTGGAGACCCATTATATTTTAAAGGCAAGACGGTATCAAATAGTGAACATGGCCTTGGGCAGGTGCTGTCCTATTCTTGCCGGGTGTGCAACCTTCGTGTACATGGGTTTGACGCAAGGCGATAGCTTGACAGCCTCGCAGGTATTTGCCTCTCTAGCAGCATATAACAGTCTGCGCATGCCTTTAATAACGTTACCGATGAATTTGATTCAAATGTTTACGCTGAGAGTAACAGCACAGCGCTTGGCGAGTTACCTCGACAGTCCGGAGCAGCATCGAACTAACACCGCAAACAGCGGCAGTAACGCAATTGTTCAGATTAAAGACGCCACTATAGGTTGGGGAAAGTGCGATGGGCGCGATTCAACGCATCGCAAGGATGGCGTCGCTGAATCTGCGCCCGAAGACCCCGGCTTAGAATCCTTCGAACGCTTTGTTTTGTTAAATGTCAGCTTAAATATTGAAAGGCGAGGTACGGGAAATTTAGTCGCCATTGTTGGACAAGTCGGCTCGGGGAAATCCACTCTTATCAACGCAATGATTGGCACCAATGCGTTAGACGCTGGTACGGTGGAAACTGTAGAATCCGTAGGCTACGTTCCTCAGAAACCGTTCGTACTCTCTGGAACTATCCTAAATAATATTCTTATGGGAAGAAAGTACGATGAAGCAAAAATCAAGGAAGCCATCTCTGCATCCGCTTTCCTGACAGATTTGAAGCTGATGGATTCTGGTGTGAACACGGAAGTGGGGGAACGTGGGACAACACTTTCTGGCGGGCAGCAGCAACGACTGGCGATTGCGCGGGCAGCGTACGGGGATCCAGAACTCCTGATCGTAGACGATGCACTTGCGAGTGTTGATGGACACGTTGCAAATTCGATTTTTAAAAGCATTTGTATACAGAGAAAAAGTAAAGGGTTGACGACGGTCGTAGCCATTAACCAGTTACACTTTGTCCATAAATTTGACCATGTCATTTTTTTGAAAGGTGGTAAAATCGCTTCTCAGGGGACATACCAGAAAGTTTTTGAAGAAAACGAGGACTTTCGTGGGTTGATTGCGTCGGGGGAAGAGGCAGAAGGTCAAGATATTGACCAGCTGGACGAAGGTGCGCCCCACGAAGCTCAACAAGCACCACATGAATTGGGCAGCAACGAAGCCTTGACGACGGAAGCTTCCGCAGCAAAGCTCGTAAAGGAAGAGAAAATCAAGAAAGGTCTAGTTTCGGGCAGAGAAGTACTTATGCCGTACTATAAAGGATTGGGGGGGCACTTTTATCCTGTTGGAGCACTCGTCTTTGCTGTCGCTGCCTATGCCCTGATGGCAGGGAGTGATCTGTGGCTTGCAAGCTGGATAACAGACATGAAAGATATTTCTACAGAAGAAAACAGCAGCCGCGCTCTTGGCTACGCCGGATTGGCATTTCTTCAATTTCTCGGCGTCCTGTTTTTAAGTTTGTACAATGCTGTGAGTACAACAAAGGCCGCTAGGTTAATTCACAAGCTCACGATAACGCACCTCATGCATGCGCCTATGCGATGGTTTGAACGTACACCTAGTGGACGTATTTTATCCCGCTTTAGCGGAGATTTATCGCTAGTTGATCACGTATTTGCGTTCATAGTGGATGATATTTGGCATTTTTTCTTCATCATTGTGGCCTTCCTTGTCGTAATTGGACTAATTGTACCCCAAATTGTTCCGGTTCTGTTCTTCGCCACAATATTTTACTCCTTCGAAGTGGTCTCTGTAGACCGCTCGAATCGAGAAGTAAAACGGGCAAGCAACAATTCCTTGGGGCCAATCATGACATTGGTTCAAGAGACTGTTAATGGGCGGGCGCTGATACATGCAATGAAATTCCACAGTTTCTTCTCAGAGCAAATGTATTCCCATGTGAATGAATGGAGCAGATTTAACTACTTTAGTGCAACCATTATGAATGCTGGAACCCACTTTGTGAACATCCTTGCCTTTTTTATATCTGTTTCTGCAGCATCAGTTGTCCTTTTTAATCGAGACGACTTTCAAAACCCAGCCATGGTTGGCGTAGCGCTTGGCTATTCGTTTCTCTTGCCATACTTTCTCGGGCTCTTTGCCTTGATGATTCAAATGTTGCTGACAGCCGCAACTTCATTGGAACGCATACTACAATATCAAAGCGACGAGGTACCACAAGCCCCGGCGTGGCACTTGAAACGGGATAAAGAGTTAGAACGAAAAGACTGGCCATCGGATGGAAATATTACGTACGAACACATGTCGTTGAAGTATAGACCGGAGCTGGAGCCCGCTGTAAAAGATGCCACGCTTACTATCCGTGCCCAAGAGAAAGTAGGTGTGATTGGCAGAACAGGCGCCGGAAAGTCCACACTCATGGTTGCACTCTTTCGCCTCTGTGATCCTTGCTCTGGGAAGATTTATGTAGACGATGAGGACATCTCTAATATCGGTCTCCAGCATCTCCGCCAAAATATAGCAATCATTCCTCAGCGTTCTCTTATTTTGGAAGGATCCGTACGGCACAACTTAGACCCGTTTGACAAACATGAAGTGCAGAAGCTCTCCCAAGTCCTGGTTGACGTTGCCCTCTGCAAAGATGTTAAGGCTGCAGAAACCCTACTCCGTGTTGAAATTGGGCCAAATGCTAATTCAGGGCTGTCCGCAGGAGAGCAACAGCTTCTGTCAATAGCACGAGCATTGCTGCAACATCATGTGCGTGTGGTTATAATGGATGAGCCCACTGCAAATATCGACATGCGCACTGATGAAATGGTCCAGCGCGTCATTCGAAAAGCTTTCAGCAAGTCCACGGTTATTACGATTGCGCATAGATTGAACACAATTATAGACTTTGACAAAATTGTTGTAATGGACAAAGGTAGTGTGGTCGAGATTGGTGCTCCAGTAGATTTGCTGGACAACCCAGACAGTTTCTTGTGCAACATGGTCACGGCCATGGGCAAAAAAGCGGCGGTGGCATTGAGGAAAAAGGCAAAAGATGCTGCTTTCCATCGCCAGGAGGAAAGACCAGATCATAAAAATGACACGAGCGGCGGCAGCGGTGTAGAGTTTGTTGCTGATACTCAAGTTGAGGTTGTCGTTGTGAGGGAGGAGGAGTATGAAGTCAAAGTGACTGATGGTGATGACCTCAGCGCATACGAACGACGGTGCTGGCTAGACTTTGTGTCTAAATGTTTTGAAGCAAAAGGTACGCCAAGAACATTTTTCGAAGCTCAATTGAAACAGTTGCCAAAGCATACAATAATGTCGCTGGTCGATTCTACCGGCCACTGCCTGTCCACTCTATGCATATTTGAGGTTGAATTTCGAGAGTACCGAACAGCAGGAATAGGATCGGTTTGTACAAGTGAACGCCATCGAGGGAAAGGGTATGGATCGCATTTGCTGCAATACTCGAAGAGGTTTATCGAAGAGTCCAATAGGTTCGATATCTGTCTGCTGCACTCTTCAAAGCCAAACCTGCAGCTTTTTTACGAAAAGTTAGGGTGGGCGAGGAAACTATGCGTGTCCTACGGGATGTGGAGGGTGGGAGCATCTGGTCCAGGGACACCTGGATCTAGCGTTAGAAAAGCGCTAGTGGGAGATCGACCTGCGATTGAATTATTGTACAATGATCAAGCAAGTAGAGCGTCAGATAGACTAATACAAAAACGTAGAAACAGAAGTGATTGGAATCATTGGTTCTTACATTTTCAGGAAGGCAGTCAAACAGAACTGCAAAATGTCTATGTTTTCGTTAGTGAAAATGTTGTTAAAGCTTACTGTGTCATCCAAAAATATAAAGAAAATTACCAAGTTGCTGAGTACGCCAGCACCACGCAGAACCAAATAAAAACAATCGTTTCCTGCATTGTGCCTTCGAAAGGTGGTGCGAGTGCCGTTGTTCAGGTTCCTTATAAGATTTCCTGTGATTTGCATGAATGGGTTGACATAGAGCAGCAATTTGAAGACAGTGGTTGGAGGTACTTCTTGGTTGGAAAGGACGGTGCCGATCCCGACCTGGAAGATCAATTTTTTTGTTGGAGAACGGATAACTTTTGAATAAATATCCCAGCAGGACGAGACTCCAACTGGCACGCCAACGACCCTCAACCATTGCATTGCCAACCGAATCTTCACCATCGGAACAGCACCCACAAATGCCGATTACGCACACCGACTTAAACGACCCTCCCCCGACACCTCAACTCACAAATGACAATTCCCTGACTGGTGTACAAGACAGACAATGAACACTATTAAAATATTCACGTCGCTGCTTAGAAATCACACAATGACTGATTCATTTACGAGTGAGACGTCGGATGATGAAGTTGACTATGGGTCTTTTGACATCGACGCAATTCCACACACCGATTCGGATCAATGCATGGAGTACACGTGAGAATGATAATCAAGACTAGGTGACAAGACAAGAAAATTGGCTGTTATTTTTAAGTAATTAAAATTTAGCTTCCTCATATACCGCGAAAATGAATCTACTCAGCATTTGTCCATTAGAAGTCCTTTACATTCCTTCATGTACTGCGAAATGATCTCTATTGTGATTTTAGTAATCAATAATACCCTTGTCACTCACCTAGTCTTAACTATCATTTTTCCATGTGTGCTAATTACTTAAAAATTAAAAAACAAGTTAGGTTTAGTGGCATTTAGGGTTGGAACAGAAATCGTAATTGATATAAAGAGAGCGTCTTAATAAATATAATTTTTTTTTTTCTTAAAAATAATAAATATAATTATAAACAACAGCCAACTTTTTGTTTTTATTATTGAAGAAGATAAATTTTAATCACTTTAAATAACTGCCAATTTTTTTTTAAAGAAAGACTTTTTACGAACTTAGTAATTCCAATCTATGTCGTAAACTTAATTACGTTGAGCCCCGTTCGGATAATTTTGCCTCCTGTCGTTGCCATAGTCATTGCGATGCCAGTCATTTGACTTGTTCCCTCTGGCATTGCCATCACCGTGCTGATCACCATACCATTGGCGTTTATTCCCTGGTTGCTCTGGCCAGCGCCGATGCCCACTTCTGTTCCTATTGGGCGGATTCCCATGACGCTGAGTGTCATCGCGTGATCCATCGAAAGTCCATCTCCGGCGCTCATGCTTGTTTCTATTGGGTTGATTCCCACGACGCTGAGTGTCATAACCATCAAGTCGCCTATCATAGTAGTCACCACGCTCACTGGGGAGAAGAAATGGCGATTTTTTCCGTGGTTGCTCTGTCCATCTCCGGCGCTCATGCGTGTTTCTATTGGATTGATTCCCACGACGCTGAGTGCCATAACCATGGAATTGCCTATCATAGTAGTCACCACGCTGCCGCTTTTTAAATGGGTTCCCTGTGGAATTACCTTCACCTTGCCTATCATCATACCGTTGGCGTTTATGTCCCGGCTTTTCTTTCCAGCGTCGACGCTCACTTCCGTTTCTATCTGGTGTGTTTCCACCGTGTCGATCTTTCTTTTTCACTGGTTTATTCCCACAACGTTGATCCTTCTTTTTCACTTGATCTTTGTTGCCACGGTTTTGCTTTTTATGCTTGTGTTTCCCCCTATTTTTTTCTTGGACTCCAACTATCACCAGCTTTTCTTGTCCAGGTGGAAGGGCAAAAATACCGCCAAGCCCAAGTTGGACATCAACAGTAGTTCTTCTTTTTCCCCCTTTACGACCAGGGCTAATAATCCTTTTCCCTTTCAAGGGAGCCTTTTTCTCCGGATTGAGCCCATAGTTGAAATAATTAACAGTGTTGGGCGCATCTGTAACTAAAGGTTTGGCCTTGGCTTTTGGAACCACATTTGAAGCTTTTCCCCCCTTCCTCTCATTGTTGCCCTTGTTCTTCGTGCATGTGTTCTTCGTGCCCGTGTTCTTCTTGCTCTTATTTTTCAAAACAGCAGGTCGCGCTACGGGACAAGGTATAGATGTACGTTGAGGGTTCCATATTTTCTCTTCCTCATCGTCTGTTTCAGAACCACTGGACATCCTTTTAAAATCTTTTTGAAACTGTCAGTTTGAAAGAGCAAAAAAAATTTTAAAGTTCGTATGTTCTTGTGTTGAACCATTGCCTTTAAGTATTTCATTGCAATATTGTATAGTCTAGCAGAAAATGTCGAATCTACTAGTCGTCTAAACAATAGTTAACTCAAAATTCAAAAATCAAATTATTGTTATTAGTCGTGTTGTCGTCTAAATATAATAATCATCTGACATTCCATTCTTCTCATTCCACGGATTATTATACACATTCGATTTTTTCCAGTTCATTTTTTCTTTACAGATGATGCTGTACTACTTCTGTACCCGTAATAGTCAGTCTACCCAAAAAAAAGAATCGGCTGTACCGGTGTTACCTGTACCGTATATAATAATATAACCTGGGCACGCACTCGCATACGAAGAATAACAATACTCGTAGATAAATAGACCGGTACGAGGATCAAGAATCAAGAAGAAAGCCGCCACCCGCAAAATCATTCTTCTCCTTCTTCTTCGCATCATCATCATCTCTTTTTTATTATATCTTCTGGTATTTTATTATTAATACTAGCTTTAGCTTGACATAATACGATTATATATCTCCTACTACAAACAATTATTCTCTCATTGATAGTCTATATAATCTAACCATCGCAACCTCTTCGTTCTCTATACTTTACTTTAATCTTAGTGAGATTACCAACAATTCGTGATCTTTGCATATATGTTTCTCGGAATTGAATCTATCAGGAAGTGTGGCAAATTTATACTTTCACCAACTTGGTAAAAGAACAACATCGAGCCTTACACTATGGCAGCCTTGGCCACGAAGGGGGCAGACGAACATGTTTTGGGAAAAGAGAAGGTGGAGGAATATATGAACCGAAAATTCACAAGCGAGGAAAAAAAGCACCTTCACAGTCCGAATTTTTCTTCGATGAGCCCGCTGCAGAAAGATGTCCTCGCTGTGATGAAGATAGCCTTACAAGAGGAATTTTCGAAGATCGAAAACAAAGACTCTGACTTGCTTCAGGACAATCGTATCTATCGGTTTCTCCAAGGCCAGCTGTTCAACCTAAAAGACGGCGTGGCATTCATGAAGAAAGCGATAGCATGGCGGTCTGAAAGTAGCGTAGAGAACATAGCCAGCAACATCCGCTCCAAAAAAGAGGAGGGTGACTCATTTATGCGGATTGAGAAGGCTCCTTTTTGGAAAGAGGTTAGCCCCGTGTACCCTTCGATTTCCTTCTTTGAAGGGTTTGCCTCGGACGTTCATTTTCAGCATGATAAAGAGGGCCACCCACTTATTATTAACCAGCTTGGAATGTCTGACATTTCTACCATTTCGGATGGCTCCCTAAAAGAGGAGGAGATGGTACTGTTCATGACGCATTTAGCAGAGATGCGGGCGCTACATTTGTCGAAACTGTCCCAAGAGCGCCAGGAAATAGTGAGGTGTTTCTGCCTGCAAGATCTTAATGGGCTAGGGCTGAAGCACCTTGCATCGAAACCAAGGTATTTTATAAAACTGTTCATAAGCATTATGTCCGATTGCTACCCAGAGATAATGGCAAAGATTCGTATAATAAACGCCCCTTGGGCGTTCTCGATGGCGTGGACTATGGTAAAGCCATGGTTGCCGGAACGGACCATAAAGAAAATAAAAGTCCTTGGAAGCAATTACCAGGACGAGCTGCTAGAAGAATTTGACCCGGTCCAATTGCCGAAAGCATACGGGGGAACGTTGGACGTTCGTCTGCCAGCCTTGGTGCCAGCGGATAGCGACGTGGATGCCGTTACTGTTAGCCGGTCTTCGCAAGAGACCATTTCATTTCCTGTTAAACGCGACGCATCATTCTCTTTTAAGTTTCAGTGTGACGCGGGTGATATCAACGTGAAGGTGGAGTTCTCACGCTCAGGTGATGTCACTAAGCCGACACTTCTCAACAGTATGGAAAGGAAATCCATGAGTTCAACAGAAATCAAAGTACCTTCCGATGCGGATGGAAACCTGTCGGTCACTTTTGATAACACATTCAGCTGGGTCAAGAGCAAAACCGTGCGGTACAGTTTTGTCGAAGAAAGAAGTAGCCCTACAAAGCTCTAAGGTGCTTCTGTAACGTGAAGTTCGTACTTAGTACGAAGGAGTAGATTCGTATTAGGACCTTATTAAAAAAAAAATATATATATAGTATGTTTTAAGACTCTCATTTTAAATGAAATACTACTTCAAATCCAACCCTAATATATCCTATCTCGATTTTTTAATTTGATTTTTTAACTTAATTTCGGACCTTATTAAATACAAAAGTAACAATTTATTTTAAACTTTAGACAATATCTAAATATAACAGCACTTTATAATTTGTTTTTTTCTAATAAAAAACCAAAATATATAGTATGTTTTAAGACTCTCATTCTAAATAACAGCATATGATATGATAAGTTCAGCGCACAGAGGTAAATTGGGATGATCCCAAAGAAAAAAGCGAGGACAAAAATAAGGATATTTACAAATTGCGGGTGCTGAAAAGTATGAATCTGCAGTCAAGTGGATAAATCAAATTCGAACACTAACGCGTTGTGATCACTAAGCTGGCGATAAGGCTCACCAGGTGTCAAAAAAGGCTCTACTTTGCACGAACGAACAACAGCGCTGCTCGTACACGAACTTTTGCTCTCGTTGGACGGATTTACAAGGAAACAATAGTCTAGTCGCTGACTTGCCCAGAAAGTCGCTTCAGTATCGCCGGGCACGTCCTCGCTTTCTAGGAACATGGCAGACCGTACTTCTGTTTGCCCATTCTTCTGCCACTCGTACGGGCATGTGGTAGAAACATGTTCCCCCCCCATACGCTTCAAAAAATACATCTGTAACTGCCCCAGCCTTTAATTCACCAAAAGTTTTTTCGAGACTGCTTGTCAAATGCTGGTACTCACTCTGGACAACGCCGTCATGCCCCTCATTCACGAGGGTGTTAATGTTAAAATCTCCAGTAATTATGACGGGGCCCGAAAGCTTCTTTTCGTCGAACACGGATGACACAAAACTGCAAAGTTCATCTACTTGACTCTTTTTGACCTGCGAAGAAGCGTCATCAGCCGTAAACGTGTACGATGCCTGGGTGTGAGTCGAGAACACATTCAAAAAGGCAGGCGTCCCGGACTCCTGTCCAACCAACACCTTCGAGTAAAGCACTCCTTTTTTGGCAAGCTTGTCACTTTCGCAGCCTCGGGTAAATGCCACAAATTTTTCTTCTACAATGTTATGCTTGGACAAGGTTACAAGCCCTCCGTCAATCACCTTGAACCCACCGGCAGTAAAACAAGAGCATATAAGACTAGGAATTGGACATTTTGAATGGTACTCGAACTTGTGCAAACGCTTGGCGTTGGCGATGAACTTTTCCCTTCGACTGGTATAGCTCCCGAACAGTTCTTGTAAGCACACGATATCAAAGTCTGCGATGGTTTCTTCCACCATTTTTTTGCTCCTGGCGTCTTTGTAGTCTGTACTCGAACCTACTGGGGGAGGCCTCAGGAACGTGTTGTAAGAAAGGAGTCTTATCCTCCGGCTACCCCCCTCCGGACCTCTTTGCAACGTTGCGTCAACGTCCTCTGCACTACTTCCGTTACCTGACGACATCTCGACAATACGAAACAATTTAACGGTGCCAGTCGAAATTTCCAACTTGAACCAAATTCTGCCACAAACAGACGGATGTTAAATTGATCCGATAGATAATATATTGCATCTTCCATTTTATTAGTTGTTTAGATTTGTACAACTTCGCATTTGCTTGGTACGTACTTCGGAATGCAAGAGAGTTGGGGTGGGGGATTAATGGTCGCCGATGATGATTTTGTGGTGGGGGATTGGGGATTGGGTCCAGATGTCAGATTGCCTTGGTAGGTACGTACCGGTACCAGTCGTGGAGGTGCTGCTAATAAGGCTTCGTATGGACAAAGCATACTTCGGCTGTGCTGTGTTGATTCCCCTGATCACACCCACTCAGGCCATTATTTAATGATAGGTTTTTGTACTTAATACACTACACCTGAGTGTAATTATCTCGACAAAAATCACTCAAATTATTATTATTATAGGTAAAAAAAATATTTTATAGAAAAAATAGGCTCTCCTCCGAAATGAAATTACCAAGGTAGAATTTGTTAAAAGGTGTACCGGTTTTATAACAATTACGTGAACAGTAAAGTGTGGACAGTCTGAATCCAGTGTGCACCGCTTTTTTGTTGGTTCATTTTGCTATGGCCGACTGAGCGTTTGCGTGCGTAATAAATGGAGTTCTTGCAAGATTCGTCCTCCGACTCTGAGGGCACTGAAATAGACACTAAGGGTAACAAGAACCGTTGTAGAAAGCTCTCAGTCGAAAACAATGGGGCTGATAGAACAGATACGGTGAAGCGGCAAAAGGTTCTGAGGTTTTCACCGGAGGAAGGGCTGTATTTTTCGCGCATTTTTGTTCCGCTAGTAAGTTCTCAAGTTTTACAAAAGTTGAAAGACTCGGGATTAGAAGCCCAAAAGGAATTAATGAATTCAAAAAAGTTCCCTTTTGAAAGCTGGAAAATACACGACTGCCTTCATATAAGTCTATCGCGCGAATTTGTTCTTCAAAAGCACTACGTAGACTCTTTCAAGAATTTGCTAGAGAAAGAGCTGAGCAGCGTCATTTCCTTCCGAATAAGTTTGACTGACGAAACTTCTGTGCTGGTAAACGATTCAAAGTCCCGCTCATTTGTAGCCCTTAACGTTAATGGCGGGGTAGCTGCATTAAAGTCACTGGTGGATAAAGTCGACAGCGTATTGTCAAGGTTTTCGTTTCCCTCGTACTATGACAACCGAGTCTTTCATGCTTCCGTTGCATCTGTAGCCGGCGATGCTACAATGACAAAAAAGCCCGGAATTCAAGCCAGCGGCAGTATATTGGAGATGGGGGTCCATGTCCGAAAAGTACATTTAGGAATTGGAACGATTGGCTATGATTTTCCCTTGAAGGACTGCTGAACTGTATAATAGAATATTGAAGAATGACGCTGTTTAAGAGTTAGAGAACAAAAATAAATATATATAGTGTATGTTTTTTAAGACTCTCATTTTAGAGAACAAAAATAAAATCAATTCTTAAAGAGGTACGAAGATGTAACGCGTTCGTTTATTAGCAGATACACTGACAGTTCCCGTCACAGATTGTCCCCAGCTGCAAAATTTTTCCAGTCTTCCCCCCATTGATGGTCCAAGTTAACGCGTACAAAGTCCTCTGTATCCGCAGAAAACGGTTTAGTGTCTTCAGTAGGAGATCCCTCTGGTATTTTGTCTATATCAATCGCATCTTCTTCCTCTTCGTCCCTATTTGCACGTTCTTGGATGGGTTCGTTTTCGTTCTCGACATGCTTCTTGTCCGCATCTTTCTTTTTCTCCCTTTTTTTCCTCCTTGATCGTTCGGGTTTAGCCTTCTTTGTCTTTCTTCTCGACGAAGCTTTCGGTCTATGGCTGCTCCCTTTTTTCTTCTTCGTCGGCTTCTTCTTCTTGCTTTTTGAACGCTTTGAAACAACCAGCTCTTGGGATAGATATTTTGTTGCTTGCTCTGAATCTTCGACTTTCTCAATAGTCGTTTTAATAAAATGGTCCAAGTTGTCTTCGGTAAAAAAGCCACGAAGGGCTCTCGCGGCAACTTTCTTCTTACCTTCATCGCTCGTCCTTGTACTAGTGTGCACCAGCACGAAGTGGGGAGCATTGGTGTCCGAATCCTGTTTGGGAAGCTTGTTTTCAATCGACAGTTCGTATTTCTTGAGGTTTACTTGCGCAAAGTTTAAAAATGAAAAAGAGTCGCGTGCAAGGTGTCTTAGGATATTCTTGATGTCGTCCTGCAAGGGGCCGTTTTCTTTTTTCAAGATCAAACCGCAAAACGCTACGTTCGTGGTCAGGCAATACTTTTCAAACATGTCTTGGTTTTTAATGGTATGCAGTCTGGGGTTTATGTTGGATGCTAACTCAACGAAATCCATGGCTTTATCAAAATTAGAATCAATGTCAGCTTCGTTTAGTAGATTGCTTGGAATCAGCACTGGCCTGCGTTTATAGGACGTAACGAATGCCACTGCTTTGCCTTCCTCAGCCGAAAAGTCAATAAAATCCACCAGCAGTTCTTCTACAGATTCGCCTTGCAGCGGTTCCAGGTCCGGTTGATGCGTCAAGCGAGGCCCCGGCTCGCTCCCAGTAAACAGTGCGATTGCAACGCTTTTGGAAAAGGTTGCTTTGCAGTCGATGACAGCGCCTTTAAGAACCCCGGCGCCTTCGCTCTCGTCTTCATCGACAGCTATTCCGTGATCGTTAATGCCGAGCACAATTTTCTGCCACATTTTATTCAGCTCCGAACCTGTCTCTGACGACTGGCAAAGCACAACGTACGACGTATTCCTCGACGAGTGGTCAGGAACCAAGATGCGCCGAAGCTCTACGCCTACCGCTTTGTCTTCCGCAGCTACGTTCAAAAATTTAATTTCCGAACTTTTCTTCAGTCCAAGGAACACGGTAAGAGAAAACATTAAAACCCCAACAAACCCCATACAAACAAACACTCGAGAGTATTGTGCCCACCACCGATTTGCCATAAATGACTTGAACTGTTTCGCCTTCGATGGGGTCTTGCCCCCACCCCGTCCCATTGTTTTCTTCTTTTCTATCGAACGCTCCTTTACAGGCAGGTATTCCTCCTCCCCGTCTTCGTCTTCTGGTATATCATGAACACATTGACATGAATACCTATTAAAACAACAGCAACAGCAACATGAACATTTTATGAAAATACAAAACCATGAATCACAACGGCAATTGCAAAGTACAGTATTATTTTTTCTGTGTTTTTTTGTTGGTAGTCCTTTTCTTTTTGATCTTTTTCTTCTTCTTGGTGGGGATGAATCATAATAATAAGCAGTGGTTGCGATGCTATCTTCCTGTTCTTGTTCCGTCC
>JACKZZ010005892.1_pt1 | contig 13508 bp, 7 predicted proteins | sample 8027871 | NCBI WGS metagenome assembly JACKZZ01 (sample SAMN15724774, study PRJNA655200) | protist metagenome | isolation source: fluorescence activated cell sorting (FACS) single amplified genomes of... | place: USA: West Boothbay Harbor, Gulf of Maine | collected 2000-07-19
GTACGATAATACAGTACAGTACGTACATAGAGGTGGTGTTTCAGTGTTTCAGATTCCACCATCAGGCAGGTGTTTCCCAGGTATAACCTGGGAAATGGGGGGGGGGGTCCCAGTTCACCATGTATGACCCTGTGGATGGGATATGCGCAAACCACGAAAATCGAGAATGGGCGGACCGCCCATTGTCATTTTTCGTGCATGGGGTCATGGTGAACTGAAACCCCCCCACCCCTGCAGGATGGAGGAAGACCATCATGACGGAACATATGTCCCGGGCCGTCCATTACTAGTCGATACCGCCTTGAAAAACGTGCCAGCGCCCGCCTACAACCGTGCGTCTACCGATATGTGGCCCTTCATTACCTTGGACACGCTCGTAGAGTCTCCTTGTCGCTAACCATCGGTGTTTGTGGGCGGGCGACGCTTGCGCCCTTTTGTGGCTCCTGCCGCTGGTGCGCCCAGCGCGCGACCTTGTGCGGGAGTGAAGCTTTTGCTTCGTCACCTTCTCAGATTGCAAAAGCCGTTTCGCCATCAACGACCGATTCGGTGACTTCCTCCCGCCGGTCGGGCACGTCTCTCCGTTTGGGCTGCTCGGGCGGCATGGTTTCAACAACGACGTGGTGACAGACGTTGTTGTGAAGCTGCCGTGGGTCGACATCGGGGCACTTCCACGGCTGATCCTAACGCTGCCCACAGCGCGGGCCGCAGGCCCGGTATGTTTCATGCTAGTGGGGCTGCTGCTGCTGCTGCTGCTGCTGCTGCTGCTGCAGCCCATGGTGGCATCAAATCCACTCTCCATTATGGACACGTCCGGGAGCCCTGACGTTTTGCTACTACTGTCCCACCACAATTTCCGCGACTTTTTGGAGTGGACGGGGCTGACGGCAGGACTCACCGAATTAGCCGTTGCACTTTTACTCTGGAAAGACTCTTCTCCGGCCAGGTCTTCGGCAAGGACACCAGCAGGGGTCGTTGTTGAGTGCATGCCCTTTGCCGCTGACGAACCGGCAGTTAGCGCACGCCGAAGACCTTCCATCTGGGACTGCGACAGCGTGGTCTTTTTCTCTGCCGCTTTCTCTCCCCTCCTCTCCAACTCTAAAGAAAATAAGTGCAGTGCGGCACCTTGCATGGACTGTATTTTCACGCCACGCTCCAAAAGCAAGTCCATACTAACGCTCGGTGCCCTACCGCGGGCGCCTCCACCGTCATCACGATTCGTCGTCTTAGACGTATTGAACGCGCTATTGTCGTCCCCTGGACCGCTTTCGTCGCTCCTTGTATTACCGCCCGGCTCTGCCATCTTGGAAATATCTTTCTTTTTTTGACGTCGAATTTCTATTGGAGCCCGGCGATGAAACATTCTGGGAATATTTTCCGCCAGCCTGCGGTGTCGTGACCGCAGCTGAACGTCTCGGGACAGCGCATTCTTTAGCTTGCTCCAGTGCATTTCCCTGCGCCTCGTCACACCGAGCATTTCCGTCGGTACAGGCAGACGTTCCTTGTGGAGCTTGCTGTGCCCCGGACCCCCTTGCCGCAGTTCCAACCTGAACATTCTATCGATCCCCGGTTGGCTCTGCCGCAGCGACGAGGCCCAGTGCTCCCTCCTTTCCATGTCTTGGGCAATGACGTATTTGAAAAAAAATTTGGCCGGAATCTCCAATACCTCGTTGACCACCGACGAGCTCCCTGTCACCAGCGCGATGCCCTCGCCCGCCCGCGAGCAGCCCTGGGCAAGCCTCGCCCCCCCGAAAGTGCTGCCGACGCCGAGGCACGCGAGCTCAACGAAGCCAGATCCGTGCCGCGCCAAAACCCGGAGCATACCCGATTTGAGCACAAAACAGGAGAGTGCCTCGCCACATTTCAACAAAACTTCATGCCTACCCAGGGTGCGCAACTCGCAGTGGCCAGCAAGCTGCTCCAGGACATAGTCGTTGACGTCGGAGAATTGCTCGAGGGGCCGCAAGAAATCGAAGATCTGGTCGAGCATCCACCTTGTTGGGGAAACGCGTTAAGTTTTCGGGGGAAATAGTGGGACAAAAAAAAAAGAAAGAAAGCCATCAACAGATCAGGTCAGAAATTATAGTTGCACAAACAACGAAAGACGAAAGAATGCGGTAGGTAAAATACGGCCACAAACAACAAGACGAAATCAGACTCACCTTCGATGCTGGTGCTTGCAAATAGTGTAGTCGCGCAGCGTGACTTTTAAGAGCTGCGAATCTTCCAGAGCAACAACGGACGCTGCGCGTCGGGACTGCTTTGGTAGAGGAGGCGGCGGTGCGTTGAAGTGTAGCTCGTGGTCGAGCGGGTGCCGGCCACTGGAGGAGGAGGAGGAGGAGGAGGAAGAAGAAGACAATGCCGCGTCTAATCCCAACGCCTCGGCCGCCTTTTCCGCCGCCTTTTCCGCCCGAAAGTGTGCCATCGCCTTGCGTTTTTCGTCTTTGTTGGCCATCGACCCAGTCGAGGCGCGACGGCGTTCCTTTTGTTTCTTATACTCCATGGCGGCGTTCGTCGCCATGCCCTGACGACCAGGGCCCCCATCAGCCTCCTCATCATCGCCTTGGCGCTGGTGAACAAGTTGAGACAAGTTGCTCGCCCTCGCTCCACCGAGCCCAAGACCGATCGGGTTCTTCTTCTCCTTTTCTCTACCCCCCCCCGCACCTGTACGACCGGTGCCCCCGACAAGAAAGCTGGCCCTGCGATGTAAATTCACCTTGTGCCCACGGATCCGATTCTCCACCATAGCCGTGCCAAAGTGGAAGCAGCTCTCGCCGAAACTGTCGCCCGGATGGAACACGCCCACCACGAGGCCAGACACGTGCACCCCATTTTCGTAAGAGTAGTGCACCTGGTGTCCCACCAGCTCTTGGTCGGACTTCAGCTTGGCCTCGTCCAGCGTCAACGCCACTGGAATGTGCGCGCCCGGTTTGCTCACAACCTCGCGAGTCTTCTTCTCAGCGCTGTCGGTGCTGAACTGGTGCGTGCTCGCCGCGACTGCCGCCAGATGCTTGTCGGCCTCGTCGGAGGACCCGATCTGGGCCTTGGCGATGCACTGGTCCACGGCCAGAGTCTTGGACACGATACACTGGAGGCTGCCCCTGAGCAGAATGAACCACGCGTCACTCAGCTCGCCCTGCAGGATCACGCAGTGGCCCCCGCGCACGCTGAGGTGGTGCATGCGGTGGTAGAGAAGGCGCCGCAGGTGCGGGTGCAAGTCCTGCAGCGCCGGGATGTGCGACCCGATCGCGTCGAATTCTTTCTGCTCGCTCTCGCTCAGAGGGGGCGTCGCGTCGCCGTCGCCGCCGCCCTGGTCGCCGCCCTGTTCGTCGTCCTGGAAGAAGTGCAGCGGCCGCTGCTGCAGCGTGTGCGTCGCCTCGACCTTCTTGTCCTCGCCCGGGTTGCCCCCGTGCGGGCCGGACGTCACGCAGAGCGAGCTGAGCGCGTCCGCGATCTCGGACGTCATGTGCGTCAGCCCCCCGGCCTTGAAGTTGGCCACGGAGAAGCGGCGGCCGCTCATCACCGCCCCCGATCGGATGATCCCGAATTAGAAAACTGATTCTAGCTGAGCTGAGGAGTTTCAGTTATACAGTTTTATAAGTTTAAGTTATAGCTTACCCGGTATTACCGCTACCGGTAGTATTATACAGTACAGTACCCGGGTACTGTACCCGATACCCGGTACAGTACTGTGCCGGCGGTGTCTCCGCCAGCACATATTCTAGTACTTAACTGTACTACAAGAGAGTGGGAAAAGCTCTCACAGACGTACCGGGTACTTACTGTACGTACTGTTTTATAAAAGACGGTAGCAACTTAAACTTTTTAAACTGTAGAAAATCAGTAGAAAATCAGTTGGTTCACCGTAGGTTTATAATCTAACACTGTACGGATTGTCTCTGTTGCGGAAATGTCAATGAAGCAGTGCCCTTGCCAACGGCAGCAACAGCTCGCACCAGGCATCACGCCTGCTCAGGGCTACGCGTGGCTCTCGCGCTGGGCCAGCTCGGCGCCGCAGTTTCTTGTTCCTCCGGGTGCGCAGCACGCACGTTCGGGTCAGCTCCAAGGCCAGGGCTTCTCCGTGGGTTCCGTGTTCACGACCGAGTTTACCCAGCAGCACATGTCTGGAGGACGCAAGCATCGTGCGCGTCTCCGCACGCACACCACAACGATGACGTGGGCGGTGACCGAAGCGGACGCGTCGCAGTGCATGGTGCGATTCAAGATGACGAAGCGCGTGAACTCGCCTGGTGTTATTAATATCGGTGGTGGTGGTACAAGCTATCAGGACATTACCTTTCAGTTCGGTTTGGGTACCGATGGCCTTACCTATCTTAATCTCAACGGCACTTATTATTACAACGAGCAGGCTTCGAGACCGAACCCTGCTCTGTTCCTGTGCCCGTGCTGCTGGTGCATTTTGTGCATGTGGTACATGGTCGCAGGGAGCGTCGATGTGAACGCAGAAGTCCAGAAAGCATGCAACGAGCTGGCAAGCTGCATCCACTTTGCGCTGCAGGCGTCGCTGCAGAACGGAACGATTAACGGTGGTGGTGGCAACGTGATGATGCAGCCTATGCCGCAGGGAATGGGAGGCATGGTGGTGCAACCGCAGCAGCAGCAGCAGCCAGTGTTTCAAGTTCAGCTTCCTCCCAACTCCGTGCCAGGCATGATGTTGACCGTCCAAGCGCCCGACGGGCAGCAACTGCAGGTGAGAGTGAAATTTGACGAATTGTTTTCGCTACTCAACATTGTTTTCCGTGTGTACGGTACTCACCTCGTTGAGAAAATTTGATAAATTTTTCCAAAAAAAACCTATCTCTTGCAGATTCAAGTACCACCCGGAGTGGCACCGAGTTCCATGATCTCGGTGCCTTTCACGCCGCAGGCAGTGGTCGTTCCCGTGACGGTGATGACTCGCTGAACATTACACGCTGCAGGCGGCGGTCCAAGCTGTTGTGGTGGTCCAACCATCACCGGGTGGGATAAATCAGGTCGTTCCCAGAGGGGGATTGAAGGTATTTAACCGTGCGACCGTGCGACATGTAAATGTTGTACATCAAGTAGGGGTACGGGGCTGTTCACGACTTATGAGGCAACTTGACACCTATTGCGACGGCGAGCACTCGTGGCAGTCCACAGGATTCTAAATGGTCAACGAGCCGGAATTTTTTTTTTTTTTTCTTCGGGCCTGTGGACTGACGAGTGCTCGAGGGGTTGGGGTGATGGTGGAGCCCGAGAGTGTGAGCGAGGCCCTCAAAGAAGACGTGGCGTCGAGAAGCCATCTGTCTTTCTGTCCAGGTTTTGAATATATCAGTACTCTTATATACTGTATATTTGTCGTTTAACGCCCATTCTGTCACACATTCTGCGATAATTTGACAATATTGAGTCAAAATCTTATAGTACGTTTATAAGTTCAGATACATTTTTGGTCGAAGAAAAGCCCGTTATGTCATTATCTTGTTCTGTCTATGAAATTCAGACTCAAAAAATTTTGGCCTGGATCACAAAATGAAGAAGTCTATGATTATCACCATATAATCTTTTTTTGGATGTCAAGTTGCCTCATATGAGTTGAACAGCCCTGTACGCGTATACGATTTAGATTTAGATTAGTATAATTAGACGGAAATCGACGTTTGGGGGGGTTTCTCGTATTTATAGATACCTATAGTCGCGGGGGGACTTTGAGAGATTGAGAGGACTCTATTTATAGTCATACTGAGAAAATAAGAAAAAAAAGAAAATATGCGGCCCGCGTCCTCCTCCCCGTGGCCGTGGGCCGCCGCGGCCGCCGCGCGCGCGCTGCTCGTGTCGGGCGCCGCCGCCGCCGTGGTCGCCGCGGCGGCGGTCGTTGCGGCGCTGCGCGTCGCCAAGGCGCTCTCCGAGTCTGTCGGCGGCGGCAGCGTCGCGCCCACCGCGTCGCAGCTGCAGGAGGAGCGGCAGGAGCGGCACGCGCTGTTCCGCTGGCTGCCAAAGCTGGTCCAAAAGGTGGCCTGGCGCGAGCTGGGGGACAACTTTCCCACGCCGCTCCACCGCGGCAGCGTCGCCGGCGTCCGGTTCTGGGTGAAGCGGGAGGACCTCGCCTCCACCGGGCTCTACGGCGGCAACAAGGTGCGCACGCTGCAGCACCAGCTCGCGGGCGTGGAGGCCCGCGCCGAGCGAGGCGACGCGGCCGCTTGCGCAGAGCTCCTCGTGGTGGGCAGCGGCGGCAGCAACCAGGTCTTGGCCACGGTCGTCATGTCTGAGTACCTGCGCGCAAGGCGCTCCCAGCGCCGAGACGCCGCCGCCGAGCTGGGCGCGGCCTTGCCCCGTGTCACGGCGGTGTTCGCGTCGGAGGATAAGGCCGATCTTGACAACACTATGAACCTGCTCTCGAATCTGAGTTTTCTGACGGCACCGGCGCACACGTGGGGTACGCCTCTGTCGACACTGGCCGCGTTGTTGGGCCCCGTCATTTCTGGATCTGGCGTCGTCATCCCGCCAGGCGGCAACAATCCGCTGGGCGTGCTGGGTCAAATCAGTGGTGCGCTCGAGCTCGCCGAGCAGATTGCAAGTGGCGATATGCCCGATCCGGACTGCATATATTTGCCGGTGGGAAGCTCTTGCACGATATCCGGCCTCATCCTTGGCGTCTGCCTTGCGCGGCGACGGCAGCGGCAGCAGCAGCAGCAGCAGCAGCAGCAGCAACGGCAGGCGTTTGCCAGGCCAAACTTTCAGATTTGCGGCGTCCTCATTCACCACGCGCTGGCTGCAGGGCAACGAGCCGTGGGCATACAGACGGCGAGCTGGGCCAAACATATTCCCTTCATGTTGCAGCACACGCTGCACGTTGCATCGGCGGAACTCGTCCGGTTGGGGGGCCCCGACCTGCTGCCGGACGCACTGGCCATGCTCGAGAAAGGCGAGGTTCAGCTGGAAGCATCGAAAGAGATCGTGGGCAAGTACGGATCGCACTCTGAGCTGTCACTGGAAGCCTCCCGCATGTACGACGAGGAGAGCGCAATCACGGATCCAAAGACGGGCGCGCGGGCTAAAGCACTGTGGTTGTGCGGGCATTTTGCGAGCAAGGCGTTTGCCCAGCTGCTGAGGGCGGAGCGCGGACGGCATCAGCCCGACCGAGACCGCACGGTGCTGTTTTGGCAAACGAAATCAGCGATGCAGCCGCGGCTCGACGGGGTCGACGAGTGGGAGGTGTTTCGGAGAGACATGCCGGACAAGGTCAAGCGGTGGGCGGAGAAGGGGCAGGCGTACTCCAAGTTGCGGGTCGGCGCGGTGAATCTGGAGGAAACGGACGTGGAGAAGGCGGGGTATCGTGGGCTGATGCAGCCGATCGACTTTTCCAAGCTGTGAAGAACGTTAGTATTAGAATATACGGTTAAAAAAAGCTATGGCAACCGGAAGAGAATTTGGGAATTGCTTCCATTAAACAGACAAATCCAAGAGTATTAATACTGTATTAGTCTAGTATGTTAATTATAATGTGACAAATCACAATCAGAGAGGCTACCGGGTACCCGCACCGCACCTTACGACACGACACGTGGGGGCGCATCATCTGCGCATCATCGTCACATACATCACCAATATCGGAAAGAAAAATGACCGGTACTGTACCCTACCAGCGAGTCTTGGACAAAACCGTCCGCCTCAAATAGAGTACGGAATTTTTTTTCAAAACTAGACCACAAGCTTTAAAAAGGGGTCCGGAAGCAATGAGTAAAATTTGGCAATTAAGTTTCAAATCTATATTGGTATATGAGACAAAAACAGAGATTGTGGACCGTCTTGACTCGGTTTTTAGGGTCTGGGAGTTTTCGTAGTTGAAGTTGGTAACTTTTGGTGGTTCCAAATTAATTCGACCTATCTTGTCCGTTGACCACAACTTTTAATTATACTATTCTGAATATTCATTGATTTTTGAAAAAACCGTCCTCCTCAGAATTCAAAACCGTCCTCCTTTTTTCCTCAATACATACAAAGTATCTTATTTTGTACAAAACTTATATTTATCTAGTACTATATTGTGTCAGAGGAAATATATATCCATTTATTTTCGAAAATCATAAACATAAACCACTGTCACATAGAAAACTGAGCCATTTAAATCTTATTGGGTAAAAAAGGAGGACGGTTTTGAATTCTGAGGAGGACGGTTTTGTCCAAGACTCGCCAGGTATTATCGTACCCGGGTATCCGGATTGAATAGAATGAGAAGAGTCGCGATATTATTCGATATTATTCTTTTATTCATCTTCCTCGGCACGGGAATAGCATGCGTGCCACTCGCCTGACCGGACGGGCGCGCCCGCTGCACCACCCCGCGGCTCCGGCGACGAGCGCTGCGCGGGGTTTCTTCTCGGCCGGGCGCGGTGTCGAAGGCGGTAGAGCAGCCGCAGCAGCAGCAACAACAGCAGCAGCAGGAGGAGGACGACGACGATGGCGGATACAAGACGGTGCCCACCCCAATAACAAGAACGTTCCGTCTGTGTATTATCACAATCATCGTCAACACCTACTGAGCAGGAGGAGCAGGAGGAGCAGGAAGGTGCGCGTACCTTCATTTTCCTATTTGACGAAAACTACGAGCGAAAGCCAAGCGCAAACGTTCACCGCGGTTTCCTGTTGTTTTTCGACGCAGTCTCCCACGGTGGGGGGTGACCCGCCGTCCTGCGTCAACGTCTCTCCGTTTCCTGGTGAGACTGCCAGCAGCCATAATGACAGCCATAATGACTCCAGGGCTGAGGATCCGCTGGCCTCCTCTTCCTCCTCTTCCTCTTCCTCCTCATCCTCCTCCCCAGGAATCCTCGACCGCATTCGCTCCATCTTCACCAACTCGCCATCCCAGCGCACCCTGACGACGGCCTATGCTCTGGACGAGGTGCTGGGCAGCGGGCGCTTTGGCGTCGTGAGGCGAGCCCGTGACCGCGACTCGGGGCTCGAGGTCGCCGTCAAGTCGATCCGCAAGGCCAACGTGGAGGATGTGGGCGCGCTGTCGCGCGAGGTAGAGATTCTCAGCATGGTGCGCCGCAAGCGCAACGTCGAGTTCCTCCACATGATGATGCAGCAGGACGCGTCCCTCGGCACGCCGAGCGACATCGTTGTGCGCGAGCTCGAGTCCCCTGACATAAGCTTCTCCTCTTCCTCCTCGTTCTCCTCCCCGCACGCTGCGCCCAACCACGATCACGACAGCGACCACCATCCCGCCGATTACCAGCAGCAGCAGCAGCAACAACAACAACGACGACAGGGCCGACTGATCAACCTGATCGAGGCCTTTGAGGACCGCGAGTACGTCCACATTGTCTCCGAGCTCTATACTGGCGGCGAGCTGTTCGACCGCATTGTCGACCGCGGTGCGCACCTGTACCGCGAGTCGGACGCGGCCAAGATCTTCCTCCAAATCCTGCTCTCGCTCAAGGCGCTGCACGACCGGGGCGTGACGCACCGTGATATCAAGCCCGAGAACATTTGCTTTCTCGACAACTCGCCCGAATCGCCCGTTGTCCTGGTGGACTTTGGGCACGCGTGCCGCTTTGACCGGCCCGCGCGGTGGGGGCGCACGGGCCCCCGCACGGTGGCGGGTCCGGGGGGCAAGACCTACCTCACCGACCCGACGGGGTCCATTCTCTACGTCGCTCCCGAGGTGCTTAACTTGAAGTACACCGAAACGGCCGACCTGTGGAGCGCCGGAGTGATCCTCTTTGTGCTGCTGACGGGCGCGCCGCCGTTCAACCACGAGACACATGCCGGTATCGAGGCTCAGATTCGTCAGGGCGTCTACGGCCAAGATCCGGACGACGGGTGGCACTTTATCTCGAAAGATGGGCGCAGCCTGTGCGACGCGCTGCTCACGGTCGACCCGGAAAAACGCATCTCGCTCGAAGACGCCATCCGCCATCCGTGGTTTGAGTCTGTCAAACGGGGGGGCGTGCACGAAGAGATGCTGCCCGCAAAAACTGTAGAAACTTTGCGCAAGTTTAACTGCTCAAATCGTTTGAAGGCGAGGGCGTGCCGACTGCTGGCGCGGAACGTCATTGATGTGTCGACAGAGTCGCAGTTGGACTGGATTCGGTGAGTTCAGTACAGTGCTAGGCAGGAGACAGACTGACTTGTATATACGGCCGTCGTTTTTGTTAGCATTTTGTGACTCACGCTTGTCCTCCTCTGTCCTCTTACCTGCCCTATTGTTGTGCACAACAGCCCACTGCGCCAAGTCTTTTTCGACCTGGACCACGACGGTGACGGGGTGGTCAGTGTGAGCGAACTTGGCGCCGGGCTCAAAGAGTTGGGTGTGGCCAGCACCGTGACAGATCTCGAAATGTTGACCCAGGGAATAGACGACAATCGGGACGGCACGGTGAGCTTTGAGGAATTCTTAGCTGCCGCAGCGGAGCATGACATTCTCCGCACAGAATTGTTCCAGGCGGGCGGCCGCATGAGCCTGCGGACGGTTTTTGAGACGTTTTGCGAAGGCTCGGACAACAAAATTTCACAGTCTACGCTGTACGAAATTTTTGGCGGCAATCGCAAGGACCTCGACGCGCTCCTGGACGAATTTGATGCGAATGGCGACGGGTGGATTGACTTTGAAGAGTTTCGCACGATGATGGCCGCAGGTGTCAGCCCGCTGGAGGAGGTGACAAAGTAGTATCTTGCGCCAAGATAATAATACCACAGTGCAGTGGTACAGCAGTACACTCCGAGAAAGGTCCCGTATAAGTACCATTACAGAAGTGCCACTGCTACTCATACTGCTGTATAATACTGTATATGCTGTGCATGCTGCATTCATGCATGCATGTTATACGTTATACATGTTAATGTCTCTCTAATCTAATGCTCTACTGTAAAATAGAATCACAATCTCCAAAATGTACATCGTATGAGTATGAGTACCGTAGTATGATATATATAATATATATATATGAGGGGGATGTCAGTGCAAACAGTGCACCCACCAAGTTAGGTTTAAAATCATGAAAGTTTGGGACCCGAATCTCGTTAAAAAAGCAACAAAATCAGTAAATTTAACCTTATATTTGGTACGCTAAAGTACTTGATGGGCTCCGGACCGCACGATCATTTTGATTTTGATCATCAACCGTGATAAAACTTTCATCTTCATCAATGCGGCAATCTGTTGCCGTTTTGGATGCGAGTGCCTAAACGAGTGGTATCGACCCCAGAATTTGGTGAGGCGATTCTCAGAGTATACGCGCATGTTGGCTCGAAGAGAAAACCAAAATCGAAGCCCGGATAGCGAAGTTACGACTTCTCGATACTCGGACGAGTGTCGAAGAGAACCATCATGGCATCATGACCCACCCATACCGGGCTTGAGGCTGCCTGGAGAGGACGCCTCCCCGCGCACACACACCTTCGGTCCCCTCACCCCACATATCCCGTCGAGCCAACATAGACGTGGGTATCCCGGAGCCCCCTGCCAATCCCTGGAGCGTGCGGGTGCAAACCGAGGGCGGCATCCAAAACCGGAACACATAGGCGCCCTCCGCAATATGAGCGGAAACGCGGGTGCGGCGGCCCCGCGGAACGGGCTCGCAGCGGGTAGGACCGCAACATCGGCGGAAAATTGGCGAAATATCGTGGAGAGGGCAAGTGGGGGCGGCAAGGGCCAAGGTATAATAGTGGACCCGCGACAGGACTGCGCGGGCGCGCCCATAGCAGCATACAGACCGCCCAGGGACCGGGGAGGCTCGCCCTGGCTGCCCAGGTCGCCGCTCCGGCCGCAGGCGCTTTTATGCCGTATGAGCTGTGGGCAGCCCGACGAGGCGGGTGGAGAGCGTGAAAATCGGGTAAAATAACGATTTTGAGGTTCGGGCACCGCCGCCGCGGCGGTTTGAGCTTGGCACAACCCATGCGAAGCGACCGCCGCCATCCAGTTAAATTATTTACATTTTTAAAGAAATCATCGACGATTTTTATTATTTGAATTGTTAGCGCTCGGAGCCCGAACGGGTGCTCGGGACGGTGTTTTAGCGCGATTTACGGGCCCGCTTACGTGTAAAGTCGTACGAAAAATACGTGTATCTCGGGTTTCCCTGGGAGTTTGAGGGCCGTAGAAGCACCATTCGACGCCCCTATGCACCCTCCAGGATGCCATGCCGGTCTTGAGGCCGTTTTCACGATTTCGATATTTTCGACATTTTTGGGGGGTGCACTGTTTGCACTGCCATCACCCTCATATATATTATAATATAATTATATAAATAATATCATATATAATATATATATATTTAAATACTGTACATTACTGAATACATCACATACCGCGTACCGTGCGTCAAACACCTGCCCCGCGCCTTTTCCCGCCCAGCCAAACTTAAACTCTTCGTGCATCCCCACAAACCCGGGAAACCCACTAACATAATACAATCAAAACGCATGTCTCACCTTCTTCTCTCTCTGCGAGGCTGGCACAAACAATACGCCCCCACCCGCCGCCACCGCCCTCTCCTTCGCACTGGATTCTTCGTTATTTTGTCCGGGCCTCTTGGCATCGATCGCCTCGGGCAGCCTCGACCTCACGATCGCCTTCATATTGGCGAGCTCCAGCCTCTGCAAGAACGACGTGCCGACCGTCTCGATGCGCGATTTTTCGAGCTGAGCGAGTGCCGACACGTTTGCCAAGCAATCGCTCGCCGACTTTGAGACTTTCAGGTCGGACGAGTGCGTTGCCATAGTGAAGAGGCTGCTGCTGTCGCGGATCTGGAGCAAAGTCTCCCCCACGCCATTGTCCCGGGCCATGTTGCACATTGCGTCAGCCGCCGCGGCCTGGACCTCGTTGGTCGGGCGGCTCGCCATCACTCTCAGCACGATGGGGATGGCATGCGCCTCGACGAGGCGCGCGATGTTGGTCGGGCCGAGACCGGCAACGTTGCAGATGCAACCGAGGAGGCACTCCTGCGCGCGGTACAGCGACAGCAGCGCGCTCTCCTGGTTGTCCCCGTGGCCCGTGCCGGCGCCCTTGCGAAAGTGAGATGCGCGCAGCCGGGCCAGCGCCGACACGAGCGCGGGCTCGATCTCGGCCTCGTGGATCTCGCGCAGTAACGTGTTTTTTAGATTGTGCTCCTCCGACGTGTACACCGAGGCCGTGTTGGTCGCCCACTCGGTGTGGCAGATTACCAATACGTTGCGCAAAAAGGCCGCGGCCGAGACGGCCTCGTAGGGCCGCTCGTCGATCGTGGAGAGCGCCCGTGCGGCGGCACCGCAGACACCGGCATGCTTGGCGATCATCGCCCGATACTCGCTGCGCCCAGCGGCGCAATCGGCCAGAAAGGAGAGAGCGAGCGCATTCAGACCTTCGTCACCGTTGCCGACCACGATCAGCTCGCAGACGGGTGCGAAGAGTGGAATGAGCTGGCGGTGGTTGTTGGAGAAGCAGCCCAGCGGGAAGACGTTGAGCAGCGCGCGGCGGTTGCGGTGCAAAGAGAACTCGGTCGGCAAGCAGGAAGGGTCCACCATCGTGGCGAGCACTTGCATGTCCT
>JACKZZ010021616.1_pt1 | contig 13506 bp, 10 predicted proteins | sample 8027871 | NCBI WGS metagenome assembly JACKZZ01 (sample SAMN15724774, study PRJNA655200) | protist metagenome | isolation source: fluorescence activated cell sorting (FACS) single amplified genomes of... | place: USA: West Boothbay Harbor, Gulf of Maine | collected 2000-07-19
GTCCCAATGGAGAACGTTTGCGGTATACTCCTATTGGTGAACGGTCTAGTCCGTATGTTGGGCAACCTGCACGACCTTTGGTATTGTTCCTCTTCAGTACACGCGATCTCGCTGAGAAGGCAGAGAGAGAATTTTTGGGACTCTTTTACAATATGGGACTCCGCCATTTGAAAATTATTGGCGATTACTCCTCTGAGGAACAGGCGCAATTATTAGCTCGTGGAACCGACGTTATTTTTGCTACGCCTGGACGCATCAGTGATTTTCTCAAAGCAGGTAAGTTTTTAACATATATTGGCTCTGACGAATTAGTTTTAGTTGATTTTTTGACATCTAGTATGATCCGTTTAGTATAATGATTTTTTTTAACATTGGATTAAATGAGTTATAACGTTCTGACTGATTAATAAGTGGTAAAGAAATTCGATAGATACTCGTGAATATGACCTCTCGCCAACATCTTGAATCACCTAAAAGAAGAAAATCGGTAGCAAAATGCGATCATTTTCATTATCTCATGTATTCCAGGTATCCTCACGCTAGTTGACTTGGGACTGGTCATAATGGACGGCTTTTCTAAAAAAAATGAGGGAAATGGGACAAGTAGCAAAAAGTATCGGGAATACCTAGAACAAGTCGAAAAAATAATGGGGTATGCACCACGAACCAGATCTCAGGATAATATCGGTCCAATGAATCAGCCGGATTCTCCAGACTCTAACGGACTACCGGATCCAATTCTCCGTGTCTGGGTCTCAACGCTGTTTGACAAAGATGAATTCGATTGGTGCAGGGACAAGGCAGGATTCCATAACGCGCGGGCGATCGTTCTGGGTGCTAATGGCATGCAGATGGCGGCGGAGCCGCACTCGGGTATGCCATGCGTTCCAGAAGTAGTATCCACAAAAGGGGTCACGCAGGTGGAGCACACCATCGAATTAGTAAGCCATACGTCTGACATAGAGCTCCCTACGGCAGAGGAAAATTCTACACGTCTCCTGAGACCTACGACAGAGGACAAGTGCACGCGTCTCCTGAGACTTGTTGACGAGATAATTGGATTGCGGCCACTTGGTAGTGCTTGTGTTTTTCATAATTGGCGTGATTCGGTCGACCAGACGTACGACTTTCTCCTGCAAAAGAGACCTAAGTGGGAAGATAAAATTTTCAAAATTCATGGTTGGATACATCAGGTAAGCCCAGATTGATTATTTTTTTTTGCCATAAAAACAGCAGAACGAAGTGATAAGCCTGTATTCAGTATTATAGAGTAAATTTACCAATGTACATAGCTCTTTCATAAGTTTAAAGATGTACATAGCTTCACGGATTTCACCAGCTGACTAGTCTTCCCGATCATATGAAATTTTTGACCTGTAGGTTACCCATATTTGATAAATTTAATAGAATTGAGTTTTTACACCACGACATTATCTGTTCCCAGGCCGAAAGAACTGCCGCAATCCAAAACGCCCAGAGGTTGGCAAACAACGGATCACAATTCATTATCATAGCTACGAACGTAGTCGCTGATGGGCACCTCGACCTAACAGGTATTCGCCTCGTGGTAAATATGGATCTACCGGACCCCAAGGACGGTGTTAAGGAACGTGAAGTCTATGACAAGAGAGCGGGTCGGGTGAATGCAAAGGAAAACCGTATAGTCAGTTTTGTATCAGTAAATGTGAAGAATGCAAAAGATGCAGAAGATCGTGATTTCTTTCAGGAAAAAATAATCAAAAAAGAGATAACATCCACACTACCGCCTCGACTAGTTCTTTTTTGATTATTTTGAAAAAAGCAAAAAAATTTTCGCGATTTTTTCAAAAATTTTGCTTTTTCTATTTTGAAAAATACACTAAATACGGGTGTTTTTTTCAAATACCTAGCTTGAAATGCTACAGTATCAGTCAAATGAAAATCTGCTGCACCACATTTGGGAGAAGATGTTACCTAAAATCGATGACAAGAATGCACAGTACCAATAAAGTAGTATAATATGATATACAGAGCATACACACTTACGCACAGAGTTATGTAGCTGATCCTCAAATAAATTCCGGGCACTTGAGTGATTTTAGCTGTGTTTTGTAGTCCTATTATCTTTCGGAATCCTCATATTCGTATATCATTATTTCGGTATTTACTATTATTCTACCGTCCCCGCTCTCAGTCTGTACAAGTATAAAAAGTCCTACCTCATTTCAACGTATAGTGCTATATGATCATACTGTGCAATTCGTATTTTACAGAATCATGTATTACTGTAAAACATCTAGACGCTAAAGGCAACAAAATAAGAAATCATCTGAAGGATGCTCGCATTGCGAGAGCATCCATCTGTCTCATGAGTGTTATATAACCCATAATAGTGTTGACAATGAGTCTACTTGTGTTTCAGTATTTGATCATTCTCTCATACGTTTAGTTTTTCGGCGCAAAACATGATATTTTTTGTTTTGGTGTATAGTGAAACATGGTTTGCTCTTGGGGAATGTTGACAATATCAGCAATTTACAGAATCCACCTTGAAATTAAAATTATATAAATATTGAAAAGTCAAAAAAAAGAAATGATATTTTTTTGAAAAAATCAATCAAAATACGGCATCTGTTAACACATCCAGGCTAATGCTGTAGGCATCAGACTTTCGGCTATGATTTTAATCGCTACAAGCTATACTAATTTTCTACTGGCTTCAAGTTTAATATTGTGACACACAAAATTGACAGAGAGATCATTTTTAGTATGGAAAAATTTTCCGAAATTGCTGGTGAGGTGCCCATCACTGAACCGTTGCAAGGATACGTTACTTCTACTATCAACAGCAAACTCTTTATTGGGAGTCTTGCTGCAGCTGAGGGGATAGATTTTTATCGTGGAGCCCGTATCAAGTACATTGTTACTGCGGCGGCTCGGCTAAAGGTACAGATTCCTTCTGTAAATTCTGATCAACCCTTCTGTCAGCTTGTTATCGCTGATTTGGATGATCATCCTTGCGCCAGCTTACTGGAATCGCTGCGTAAGTATGAAGTTTTCGCGTTTCTGGATGATGCATTCGGAATATCATCAGATTCAGAAGCTGCTGGTAATGTTCTCGTTCATTGTGCGTCTGGTATATCTCGGAGTGCATCTACTATAATTGCATATTTAATATGTCGAACAAAAGGACGCATTTCTTTCGATGAAGCACTTGTGCTCGTGCGTCAAAACAGGCCAAGTGCTAACCCGAATATTGGATTTCGAAGGCAGTTAGAACTGCTGGAAAAGATAGCTGTTGAAGAAGAGGATTATGAGACTAAAGAAGGGAATCCTAGCTCATCAAAGTCAGAAAAAGAATCTGTGACGTGTCCAACTTCTATTGGAATTCAATGTCCTGTGCCACTCTCTGTCGCCAACTCGATCCTGGAGCGTGCTGCGGCACAATGGGCCCTGGAAAAACCTGATGTGATGAGAGAAGCGGTAAATGACCGAAATGCTGCAAACGAAGCACATGAAAAGCTGGATTTACTAGAAGAAGAGTGGGCGAAGATTAGATCTACCGTTTCAGGTGGACTTGTCGCAGGTAGTACTAGTGCTATTGAAAATAATCAGATTTATGACACTGAAAATTTGAATACTCTACTTCAAAGTCTAAAGATTTTGCTAGATACTAACATTGAAGTCCCACTAGATCATTGTCAGGATAGAGTTGCAAAGACGATTTTTAGGGCTGCAAAACAAAAAGCAGAAAGAATTCTTAATGAGATAGAAGACACAAATAGAATTCTTAAGTAGGATGAAAAATATGGACAAGCAAATCAGTAATTAGTTTTCTGTTGCATAATTCGACGCACGAAGTCCTAATAATTCCGGTTATCAAAGATCTCGTTCGCAAATATCTAGAATTTAATCTCGCTGTATTTGAAAGTGCACACAAATTGTCGCATCAGTGTTTTTTAAGTTTAATACAATCTCGTTGTTATGATCTAGTCGAAATCGTCGTCTTTCCGCGTGAAGTATCACGTATTATCTCTTTTATGACATTCAACCTAATTGTAAATACTGGACTACGTCATAAAAGTCGTAGTTGGAGTTACACATTCATCTCCACTTTTTGAAAAACCCAAAACTTGTTTTGCGATTTTTGAAGAAAAATGGCGCTTATTGTGAATAAGAACACCGTATTTAGAATGGTTTTTTGAACAGACTGTTTAACATATTTCCTCTTTTTAGCTCTCTTGAAATTCGATTTCTGCCTCAAATTTACATTCAGTGTATTGAATTATCATATGAACCTACTTAAACATTTAGCCTACAGAAATAGTTTTTACTGCTAAAAAAAACATGTTAGACAAGGTACCGAAGTACTAAAATTGAATATGCCTTTTGAGCACTAGTGTAGCTCTGAGTCTATGAAGGAACTCAATCAAGTTTAGATAATCTAGAAAATGTCAAAGTCCAATTTTGTGCTTTTGGTGTGTGATGCACAGCCTGATTTGCTGAAGTCCTTGCCCGATGACCGCCGACAGTCAGCGCTCGCTGGATTACGCATCTCAATTGAGGCTGCTCGGACAGCAGGTTGGACGATTGTATTTACTGGCGTACAGTTTGAAAAAAAGTATGAAGGACTACCCAATCAGCACAAATTGTATGGCGGCTTTAAACGGCTGAACGCTAAGATGGGCGATGATAAAGTACACTGGTTTATGAGAGGTTATCCAGGTGCCGATATCGAAAGATCTTTAGTATCTGCAGCAGCTGCTATGCCAGATCTGCCAGAAGATTTCCAAAAGCTCGATGTAGAGTCTATGTCATCTTGCGGTTCTCATCGTGTAAAATTTCTTTACCGTCAACAACATTTACCTTCTGAATTTGATTTACGAGAAGCCATCGGGCTGAAATACGATCTTGATAATATTAATGCAGACACGGCGCGAACTTCAACTGTTGGACCAGTCAAAGTCACTGTGGTTGGCCTCAAAACAGGCTATGCTATACAAACACATTGCCAGGCATTATGTGATTTAGGTGCGCAAGTAAATGTAATCAAAGACTGTATTTTCGATGATAATCAGGCTAGACATGATGCAGTACTAAATTATATTTTACCTGTATATTGTGAGGATACATCGGAAACTTTGGAGGTGTTTCTAGAGGGATTGGATTTGCAAGATTTGAGAAAAAAACACCAATCTCAACTTAGTGCACTATCACGGAATACCATGGATCCGCGATATCGATATATAACAGATTGTAATCGCGGGGGGCATTTTCCCTTGTATAAATCCTGTCTGCTGGAGAAAGAAAGCTGGCGGGAGTGGCCAGATCAGGAATGGTATCAAAATAATCTAGTCCTCTCAATTCTATTTAATGTTATCGGCCAATGGAGGTGTTTCAATCACTAGATAGCCAGGGACTTTTTTTCAAAAGTCAGCTATATAGAGAATTGTAATGCATGTAGTAAAAGAAATTATAATTTATCCGATTTATGATTTCTAGGTACCACGATCAATTTTGGAAGGAATATCGATGTCCTGTCGGGAAGCATATAGTAGATTTTGCAGATGAACCGCAATTTAGCAAGGTCTCAATTTATTTGCGCGGAAGAGAGTGGTAAGCCCCGCCCTGAAACCCTTTTAAATCTTGTGTTTTTATTCACAAAAACATCCCTTATCAGGAACCTTCTCCAAAAATTATCATATTTATAAAACATTTTTGCAGGCTGGAGGACAAAGTAACTATAATGGAAATCGCAGCACCTTATATGCCCAAAACCTATTTTGTGAATAAATTTCGGGAATGGGAAGGTAATATATAAATTTTGAGTGTTTAGGTCTAAATGGCATTGTTATTTTTTTATATTGCTCATATTTTAGGATTGTAATATTAAATCTCCAAAATCTTCTGAATCAGGTGAGATTCCTTTGGATGTAGATTTTCCTGATTCTGTCCCTTGGTTTGTAAAAGAGGCCGATAAAAATTGGGGTCGTTCAGTACAATGCTGCGGAAAACCATCGGAGTGCCTTTCTCTAACTGAACCCGGGAGTAGATATGTGGTGCAGCAACATTTGCCTAATCCATTATTGATGCATGATGGTCGAAAGTGTCATATCAAATTTTATATGTTATTAGTATGTCGTGAGGTGGTAAAGGAGGATGGCAAAATATCTGAGAATAAACCAGTCAACGAGTGGTCGCTCTATACTCGCAAGGATGGGTACCTCTCAATCAGCCCAAATAAATGGGATCCGACCGATCTTCAAATCGCCACGCAGGTTACCATTATTCGTAGCGAAAGGATATCGATGGTATTATTTATCTTGATTTAGAATTGTAACCAAATAAATATTACATCGCACTGGAGGCTAGTCCAAATCTTATAAGTTCCATAGTAGATTCAGAATTGGTCTAGGAATCAGATTCAGATTCAATTTTGTAATATTCATTTCATGTTCTTGAACTTTTTTTCCCAGGTTCAAGACTCTTGGGGTAGTACTCCAGATGCTTGGTCAAAAATATATTATCCAAAGTGTAAAAAAGTAGTATCAGATATAATAGGCCAAGCTATCCAGCTTGGAAAACTTTCAGGAAGACCTAGAGCTAATGCTAACGGCCCTAGTCAATGTACTAAGACTAGTAGTAATATAGAGTTGAATAAATTTTCTGAACCATGTTTACAAGAATCAACAAATTATATGACTCAATTTGAGATTCTATCTGCCGATTTTATGGTCGATACAAATGAAAACGTCTGGATGTTAGAGTTCAACTTGACACCCGTTCTAAGAGACGAATCTTACTCGAAGACCGTTAATGACATGGCTGAAATTAGAGCTGCTCTAGAGATTGCAATGCCATCAGCTGGTGACAGTTTACCTAAAGTTGAATCGATAGACACTGCTGCACTCAAAAAGTCAAACAACTCAGAGATCTGGGATCATGCGGCTACTTGGCAGACTGAAATTTTGGAATCAGATGCTACAACTGCGCAAATTCTGAAAAAGGATCCTTCTGTTGTCACTCATACAGCTGATATCGTTGGTGGTGGGGGCGTTGTGACAGTGTAAAAAGTTTAATAAATCTGCTGCATAAATTGCTTTACCCGTTGCAGACCTATTAAAAAGTTAAAAAAGCCAAGGCTTGCCAGGCGCATGCAAGAATATCTTATTTTGCCCGTGAAAAATGGCAGATCAGCCTCATCAGTGTTCGTTCAAAGGTTTTTGGTCCATATCTGCTTTTGGTCGCGCTGTTCAGCCATTTAAAGTCTTCTCACTATTTTTAGCATAAATTCAAAAATGAGAGCAAGATTTCCTGAACATATAGATCATTATCTTTTAATTTTTCAGCGGTCACTAAATTCAAGAAGCAGCATCAAGTTTTAGATTTTTTCCGCTTTTGTTATTTTTAGTCTTGTAAGCACTTTTCTTTTCTGTAAATTATGGTGTTATTCCCTAAGTTGGTTACAAGCCTGCTGAGCACTCAAACCAGTTTGCAAGGCCCTCCATATGAGACCAAAACAGCACGTGGCGGTTGCGCACCCGCTGACCTAATTGCCAATGAAGTTCATACATCTGAGCAGTCAGCCCAAATGCGATGTACCCAACTAGAAGGTTGTAAATTCTACACATGGAGTGCCGACCCGGCCAATGCACTCCATGGAGCTTGGTTCTGTCGTAAAGATAATTACGAAGGTGCTGATGGAGCTTGGCATTTTTGGAGAGTAGGAAGAGATAAAGTTGCGTCTGATGCAGCTGCTAAAGCCAAAGCTAAAGAGCAAGCCATCTTGGATGCTGCTAAAGCAAAAAGTGAAGAAGCCGGAAAAATAGCGGAAGCTGCGGCTGCCAAATCCAAAGCAAAAAGCCAAAAAAAAATTTCGCAAATTTTAAAAGCCAAAAAAATGGCATTTTTCTATTGAAAAATAAGCTAAATAAGGGGTTTTTTTGAACAGGCTAATATGAAGGAATTAGGCCCAAAGGTGAAGTCAGGTAAGAGTAAAGATTGTAACTTATAAACAAATCTCAATTTCTATGTTAAAATTTATGAATAGGTAAAATGTACATCAAAAATGATAATGATTTTAGCATATAGCTCGACTTTACAGGCCATAATCTAAAGGGAAAATTGATAATTTTTGGAAAAGATGTCTGACAGGGGATTTTTTTGTGGATAAAAACACTGTATTTAGAACGGTTTCAGGGCAGGGCTTAATGTAATTGCTTCTACTTAGTGTGCCAGGTTTGGCCTTTATTCACAAGTTCTTCTAGACAATTACATCTTTCTATAATTTTCCCCATTTCTAGACAATTACAACTGGGTTAAATCTCCGATGATGTATTCATCGAACTATGCTGCGGGTGACGATACAGAACGTTCTCTCGAGGAGTCGAAGAAAGCATGCGCTGAAAATGCAAAGTGTGCTGCTGTTACATGCAAAGGTGGAGGTGAAACATCGTGTACGTTACGAGCGAGTCCTAATCTGACAGCATCTCCATTCGGCGAGGACTCTTACCAAAAATTTGGTATCAAAGTAGATTATTACTATTAGACCAATTCATAATTATATCGACGTTTGAATCATTTTCAAAAGCTCAAAGTTAAGAAAAATTTTATGCTGTAACATGTTAGTAGCAAATTACCATAAATTGAGCCTATCCAATGTGAAGACTAGTTTTTAGCAGGGTTTTAGTTTCTGACTTGATTTTCAGAGTGCAAATAGAGCGAATGTAAAATACGCTCCTTCCCAGTTGGCACCCTCGAAATGCCTGACTGCGACAACGAAGTTATCCGAAACGCTGCTTGTGACTGTGCTCAGCCGAAACACGTTTTAGCCGACAAGGCCAAGAAATCTCTTGCAAAAAAAAAAGCAGCGCCAGAACCGTGAAAAATCCAGCACAATCCTCAATTGATTCGTCGAGAACGCGAAAGGTAGGCGTTTTGGGTGTTGCTGTTGTTTTCGAGAATAAAAAAAAGTAACAGATTGGATTCAAGTCCTTTAGTATTAGTACAGATAAAACTTATGAACTCCTTGTATTGTAGGCGGCTTATATTTTTGCTTATATAATTGTAGTATGGCTAGTATTCCTTGTATACATCCATCTCAACGATTTTCAGATCTTGTCAAAAAACTCATTCTGACTTCAATGTACAAAATATGATTTTTTGAATATCAGCATGAGTTTTTTAACAAGATGTTTACCAACCAAACTTTATTATCTCTAGTGTTTTTTTCCACAGTCGGGCTAAAAGATGAAAGAGTCTATTATATAGCAACTTTTCAAACTCCGTATAAAGCTACAAACAACAGTGCTTAGGGATCGCTGTCAATACCAAGTGTGTCAGGCTCCTTCGATGCTCAAGAAAAATATAAAGAGACTTTTTGTGTTCGAACATAAAATATTGCAGAATCATAATCTGGTGCTACAAATGTTGATGACGTTTTCGAGCTTGCTTCTATACAGAAATTAAAAAATACTTTGAACTACTCACAATGAATCTGACTTCAGCCTCTAAACATATCTGTGTTAAGGATTTTTTTTTTTTATTACTTCTGTTTGTATTTAGACTACAAGATGATTCCTCTGGCCCGTCAGTATCGCCCTCTGCAACAAACACTGATATCCATGGTAAAAACTCCAACATATGGTATATTGTCTTCTCGATCTGTCTCCACGACAGCATCGATAAATGACTCTTACCGAAGCGGTTTAAAAACATCTTGTGAAATAGCATTACCAAATGAAGAATTAGGATTCAACAATAATGACAAATTTGGCAGCCATAATTGCAAGCACGGCAGAGCGCACTGTAGCCAGATAACCCTGAACGAGATTCAATCAGCAGAATCGAAATTTGTCAGTCAAATAACTAATCAAAGAAGTGGTGTAACAAATGGAATCTTATCTATGAGTGCTCTCCGTTTTGCTCCAAAAAAAAAAGCAAAAGGAGGTGGCAAAGACGATGGTGGTGGGGGTGCTTCTGCGGCTCCAAAAGATCCAGGGGCTTATCATCTGTATAATATTTTTGCAGAACGACAAGATCCAGTTATCCAAGCTGATGATAGTTGCTATCCAAAATGGCTTTTTCAGGCTGAGAAACCAGCACCTGGATATGGAGAATTATCTTTAATGTTTATATATGGTCATAATATAGAAGATGCAAATTTATACTTGTATATGCGATTCCTAAAAATGCATCGAAAACTTCAAATCAAAATGAATAACTTAAAACTAAAAAAGGGCAAGAGAAGGCTACAGCTTAAATGGTGATTTTTTGTATTGGACAAGTTTCTTTTTGGGCCTCAGTCCTCTCTTTTGTATATGCAATTCTTGTAAACTTTTCCACAGTTACCGTAATAAAATAATACAGATAAAAGATAGTTATCGTTAGTTGATCTATTGAGTTTTTGGCTTCCAATTCAAATATAATATGGAGTCATCAAGGACAGCCTGTGATACGATCTTCAACATATAGGTTCAAGAGGACCAATGCCGTGTTAATTTTAGATCTGTGTTATAAAAATAATTATGATTAACACATAATGATATTACCATAATCTGTAAAGTTATTTCTCCTTTTTGGTCGCGGTCTGGGCCCAACAAATACAATAACAGTCAATCGAAACATTGGTTTTTTAAAAAGAGAGTAATATTGGCCTTTTGCAGCGACTGGAGTGATTCTGAAGTAATTTGAGATACTGGAGTCTGAGTGTACTGTGAACCCTAGAGAAATTTGTTGAAAACCTGTAACTACAAACTTCCTGCAAATGAAGTTTGAGATGTCATATTATTTTTACATTCTAATATATGGCGCAAAGTATTGGCATTATACTACTTTTTCGTGAGTAATTTGAGAATTCAAATCACGATGTCAACTTTTAAGTTTTTCTGCGGGCTGCCAACATCAATGCTGAGGATGTCAGTATTCAGTATCTTGATATATCATCAATTGTCGACTATTCTGATAGCAAGAGCAGATAACGCCTGCTGGGGCGGTGATTTTACAGAAGACAGTTGTTGTATAGGTGGTAAAGCTACAAGAGGAAATCATATTTGTTGGGATCCAACGCACACTTTCGAGCGATGCTGCGCCAGTTGGCTGCAGAAGAATGAACCACCGCCTTCGCCAAAAGCAGAAGAACCAGCAGCCGAAGTTATCGTCGAGAAAGCAACACTCCCACCCCCCGTGCCAACAGAACCGGTACCAGCAACTCCGATTTTGGAGGTTAAAAAAGTATCCCAGAACCAGAAACTCAGTTTTGTACGTGAAATCGGCCCAGTGAGTCTCACTGGACCTGAAGGAGCCACAACGTTATTATCAGGTAAAAATAATGAGGAAAACAGACTTTTTGAGGCTGCATATAACACCTTATTGAGTCAAAGTGAATCTAGTGGCGCATATAATGTGCTAGATGCGGGACCTGCCGGAATCGGAGAACACACCCAGTTGTTAGCTAAAGCTGTTGGTCCAGCAGGGAGAGTAGATGCTATAGAGGCAAGTTCACATAATCGATTCCAGTTACTTAACGCAAATGTAGTATTGGGTGGTTTTAGTAACGTAGTGACACATAATAGAGAAGTTTTAGATTTGTTAAATGCTGGGAGTGACTCAGCTGTTTCAAGAGGTTTAGAATCATTTCCACCTCAGTCCGATGTTGGAAAGGCTATGACAGACTTGCAGGGCTTAGTGCGGTCGCTGGAAGCGATGCAAAAAAACCTGGGAAATTTACACAAAGTAGTAGCTGCGTCTGAAATAAATTCTAGTCCAGAGGCCACAACAGTTCATGCCCCAACAGAATCCATCGCTGTCGACGCTGGTGGAGAAATGACTGAGTTAACTGAACTTTTTTCACCAGAGGAGCTAATATCTCAAGTAACAGCTGATGTAGCATCCACTGCAGCACAGCGTCGTTTATCTATGATGGAATTAGTCGAAAAAGTTTTAGCCAAGATGCGGACGGAATCAGCCGCCCTAATTGAAAAAACAACATCGACACATGCAACAGTTACTGCAAAAAGTACAAAACAACTAGATGCGCAGTTGGCAAAAATTCCTGATCTCCGTGTCTTGGCAACTCAAAAACATGAGAAAAAGACAACAACGACATCTACAACGACAACTACCACAACCGTAGCCCATGTAGAATGTACCGATAAGGTGGAACATTGTGCATACTGGGCCAAGAGTGGTCAGTGTGATAAAAACACGGCGTATATGAATCTCAATTGTGCCAAGAGCTGCAAATTTGACTGTAACGCGGCTGCAGCTGCTGCGGCGGCATCGAAGAATTCTGTCACAGACACTAATGCTGGGCAGTCTAATGCTGACCCAAATGTGGCCCCGGCTATATCGGGTTGTCAGCATTGCTTCAAGCTCGAACCATGCCTCGATCAGGCTGATCACTGTGCGTATTGGAGTAGCAGTGGACAGTGCGAAAAAAACGTAAAATACATGAACAATTTCTGTCCTGTAAGTTGTAAAAAATGTGGCATTCAATGGGATCATATGAAACTAGATGGCGGTCAAGAGGCTATGAAGATAACAAACAGTAAAATTACCTCTTTTCGTTTGGTTAAACAGGAAGCATGTGACTGCAGTGATCCTAATTCTGGAAGTGGACCAGGCCTTGCCTCTGATGCAAGCTCAGGGGACTCATTGCAGATCTCCGCGTCTGCACTTGCAGAGCATGAAGCATCTTTCACGGCTTTTACAACTACCGCTCGTGAAGCTGTCTCTGCTTCGCAAAAATCACTTGCAGATGCTGGGCAGCAGCTTCTCATTCAGTTGTACGACTTACTGAAGGCTGACTCATGGAAGAAAAAGGTCATAGATCCCTCTGAACAGTCAATAGCTGATGCTAGTGTTGAGGCTGCCAGCGCTCGTCTCACGGAGGCAAGAAAAGCATTTGGGGATTCTCTTGAAAGAGCAAAAAATGAGGCAAAGCAGGCAACAGAATTGGCTGCTCGGGCTTCAAAAAATGCGCTCAGTGCTGATTCAGAATCTACGCGAAGAATGCAGGCCGAAATCGCTGAGTTTCATAAGTCATTGGAAACGGAAATAAGTAGTTCAAAGATAACAGCAACATCGATGACTCAAACTTTGACAGATTTATCCAGTGCTTTATCACTGTCTAAAACAGCAGAAAAAGACTCAAATTCCCAAATTTTAGCTTCAGACTTTGACTTAGTAAGAATAGGTTCTGTAGACCCAGATAGCAAAGCGCTAAATCATATGGTGGAGACTGTACGTGCACTAACATCTACTTCTAGGAGCCCAGTTTTACTACTTTCGCTTGGCTTGGAAACGCAACGCCCTTCAACGCTGCGGTTCTTGATTGATGAGAGGGGATACACCTGCCATAGTGTACTTTCAATAAGTAAAAGCGATTTTTTTTGTTGGCATCAGCAGCCGCCTCAGAAGTCCCCATCCGCACCAAAAGCAGATCAATCTAACTACCGAAGACGCATTTTTCAAACATTACAGATACTGACAGATCCAGCTACAGTAAGTTTGCACTGCAAGAACTGC
>JACKZZ010013790.1_pt1 | contig 13499 bp, 13 predicted proteins | sample 8027871 | NCBI WGS metagenome assembly JACKZZ01 (sample SAMN15724774, study PRJNA655200) | protist metagenome | isolation source: fluorescence activated cell sorting (FACS) single amplified genomes of... | place: USA: West Boothbay Harbor, Gulf of Maine | collected 2000-07-19
TTCTCCGGGCTAGGTGGTTGAGTGTTCTGCGCCTGAACAAGATTTCAACATTTAAAAAAAATTGTAAAGAATCGATGTGGCCCAGGAACCAAAACGAGAAGTATAGTTCCGTTAGAAGGCGCAAACGCGGCCGGACACGAGAGATCAATGTAACAGGCGATTTTCTATTTCTTTTTGTTCTATGTCTGTTGGTCATGGAAATCGATCCCGCACACACGTAACACGATCGCCCCAAATGACGCCTGTTCCAAATGAGACGACAGCTCTGAATGACCTGAACTAGCTAGATCCTTAGGGAAATGGTCAGAAACTATCTAGATCCTAAAAACAACGCGTCACCATGTTCCGCGAATCCCCCAAATACTACGAAGGCAAAGCCATCAGGATCGTAGTGAAATGAATGGACTCAGCTCGGTCCAGACGTTCAGAATGGTCGCCCTGGGGGACTTGACTCCCGCCAGGGTCGAGCACCAAACCGAGCAGGTTGAGGAGTGGACTCCCATGCTGTTTTGCCACTTGACTCTGAACCCGATTGGTCCATATGAAGGTGATGAATTTGGATGAATTGAACCTGCAGGATGTAACGCAGCAAGAGACTTGCGCCACTTGCTTGCTTACTTGCAATTGAGAGAACTCATTGAAAAGCTGTTGATAACGAGCTCAGTGGAGCAAACGCGTGTAAGTGTGTGCGAGTGTTCTCAAGTCCACTAACAATGTCAACAGTACTAACAATATCCTGTTTATTGTACCGTGTAATCACTCCCTGGCTCCTGGGCGCCGCTGCACGGATTGAGCTGCTGCAAGTTGTGCTGCCAGCTTTGCAAATGCTGATTGAAGTTGTCCGCAGAGAAGAGAAGGGGAAGATGGCCCTGGTGGTGTTGTGGAGGTGGCAGATGAGGATGACCAGCAGACACCCCGCCTGGTGTGCCCATGTGATGCTGTTGCAGTTGCTGTTGCTGGGCATTCATCATGATTACATTGTTCATCGTGTTGCCAGCGCCTCCAGGGTGTTGAACCATATTCGCAACTGCGAGAGGATGAGCACCACCGACGTTATGTTGGCCGGTAGCGGTCACGACTCCCGAACTTCCTGGTGCGCCAATCATGCGCAGCGCCAACGGATTCACCATAATGCTATTCGGGTTGACTTGGGGAAAAAAACTGCTGTACGCCGCGGGAGCGGGTGGAGGGTTCACAACACCGAACTGCGCGGGGGGTGCCGTCGTGTTATTTGCCGCTGGATGTATTGGAGTGGGAAGATTGGAAGCCGCCATCTGGTGCGTGCCAGCTGCAGCAGGAAAGGTTTTGTTGTACATCGCTGCTTGCGCTGCGGTTGTCGATATCATATGCGGATGGTGATGTTGAGCTTGAGCCCCGTTCATGTTATTAAGACCTCCAGCCGCGGCAACAGGAATGGTACTAGGACCCGCACTAATAGGTGCTCCACTACCTCCTTCGGGTGGATGCAGATTACCCGGTGGCAAATGTTGATGCATGTTGAAACTTCGTCGGTTCGGTGTACTTCTGTCCGTCTGAAATTCGGGGTCTGCCCGGTCGAGGTTCTTGTTTTGGGGATTGCTAGACTTGTATTGGTGCTGCGCGTGCGTGTCGTGGGGGGAAGAACTCTGGTGGGAAAAACTATTATTTGTCGCCTGCGAATTCGGTGCCATTTTGCTGCTGTCCTGATTTGCTGCCGCAATCTTTCCACCTGCGCCGTCGCTCTGCGAGGATGCTGTAGCTACGGCCCTACCGTTCCACCCGATCTTCGTCTGGGCCCCCTTTTGGTGTGTTGGCCCACCACCGCTCATCTTCGGCTGGGGAGGCACCGGAGCTAGCGTTGGCGTTGTTTTCGTGCTCGTGTCGCTGGTAATTGCACCTGCAGGAGCTGCAGATGACAGTTGTGCACCAGCGCCACTCTTTGCCGCAGCAGCAGCCGCGCTTTGCTGCAACTGTTCCTGCTCTTGCGCTTTCTGCTGTTCCTTGTCGAAGTCCTCCCCCAGGACGGCGGCCCGCGCTTCCTGGTACAGCCTCTCACGCTCTTCGTAGGTGAGCTCCGTGATGTCTTTCGCCTCCTTGTCCTTGTTCGCGGCACCCTTCGACGATTTATTCGTATCGCTCTGGTCCTCGGTCCGGCGGCGCACGATCATTGGCCGCTGAATCTTCTTCTCCGTTCCGGTTCTGCTGCTGCTCAGACTGGCGTCTGAAGCCGTGCGGTCAAAGGGGCCGGGTTGCTCGTCGTCCGTTGTCACAGCGCCGCCCGTGGCAGCGGTCGACGAGTTGTGTTGCAGGTCGGGCGTGGCGGCAGTCGTGAGGGCGGCCGTCGTGGTGTTTTTGCTGCTGCTCGCAGTAGAGCTTAATACTTCCCCCGTGAGCGTTTGCCTTGCGGACGACCGCTTCGGACTTTTGCTGGTCGCGGGCGTGGCACGTCCTCCTGCAGGATTTTGCTCCAGCGTAGCCTTGTTCTCGGTCGCTGTTCCAGGCGTCGACGACGCCGCACTGGCGGTGGCACTCCCGGCGCAGGAGCTGCTCGCCGTGGGAGCTGCTTCCTTCGAGGACGGTTCTTGTTCTGCCAGCGTGGCCTCGTCAGAATTTTGTTCGTGGTTTGATGCGTCGGGCCCGCCGCCCGGGGCCCCGCGTACTGGCGAGGAAAAGTGTTGCTCCTGTCGAATGAATTCCTCCTCTTCGCTCTCGTTTCCCTCTTCGAGAATGCTCGTCAGTTCAGCACCACTCCGAGGCTTGTTGTCCTTGCCGCCTGCGTATCAGAGGGAATGAAAATACGTTGTGATGTTGCTTGTGCGTATGGCAAAGTATGAACGCACAGTAGCACCGGCAGCAGGCATGATTATCAAAAGCAAAACAAACAAACGAAAAAGAAAGAACCCACTTTCATTTCTAAGTAAAGTACCTGCTTTTATGTCTTTCTTCGGTAATTGTAATGTGGTAGAGAACTGGTAGCCGTTGGCGAACTTTTCGGGCAGCTCCAACTTTTGCGACTGGCAGATTTCCAACAGGTTCGGTTTGGACATTTGCGTCTGCTTGGTCTTCAAAAGCGTCAGGTACGCTTTCTGTTCCACCCCGCTGGGCGTGAGGCTTTTCTCCTCCGCGCTCCTGCCGGTCACTTCGCGCTCGTAACCGTAGTAGTCCGCCAACCGGTGCACAAGACGGCGCTGGTAGGATTTGAACGGAGTCGTAAACTTCACGCGCTCTACGTTGGGATTCACCAATGCCAGCAGCATGTTGCGTTCGAACCGGAGCAAGAAGCTGCGCATCTCCGGTTTATGCAGGGCCTCCACAATGTCATCGTCCAGCACGCCGACGCCTGAGATTCGTTTTCATTCACTTTCAAGATGAAGACTGAGATTTCTTTTCGTATTATTTGTTGTCTGTGCCGCAAGGAACGCGATCATAGTACACAAGCCGTTCTCTCGGTCTCGGACTTTCTCTGTATACCTCATGCAAGGAAATGGAAACAAGCATAACTAAAAAAGCAAGAGCAGATTTACATTTCTTCTATGGTGAAAAACATTGAAGTACGGCCTGAGTCTCCGTCTTTCAGATTGATTCGGGTGTGCGTGGTGCCGTCGGGGTTCACGCCCCGTTTTGCAGACACGTGGGATCCACCGTGAGTTTGGTTATACTCACCAGTCTGTCCTCCTTTTGAAGATGTCGCTCCTTTCGTAACTCCCCAAGTATTCCACACCTGCTTCGTTGGCGGCGGGTGGTACTCCCCCTTGTACTCCCCCTTACTAATTACAGGCTCTGATCCAGTTTTTCCACCCTTGACGCCGCGACTATAGCTGTTGTATTGGTAGTCCTTACCGGCACTGTGCTGCTGTTCTTTGTTGTAATGACCACCGGCGCCGCCGCTCTGGTCTTTATTGTTCACAACATGGCCCTTCTGCTGAATGTGCTGCTGCTGTTGGTCCTTGCCCCCGCCCTTCTGTTGGAGGTTGTAATTGCTCTGCTGGTTGTAGTTGTGCTGACTGTACTGACTGTACTGTTGCTGTTCGCTGTAGTGCGGGTTGTTGTACTGATTGTTGCTGTACCAGCTACCTCCTCCGTCGCCCCACTTGCCCTTGTTGTAGGAAGCACCATCAGAGGACGCGTTATTTCCATAAGTACTCAAAGCACCACCTCCTGCTCCAGAATAGTTCTTGTCTGTGGCGCCCTTCACATTGCCTTGTTTGGCAAACTCTTTATTACCCGACGTTGATGAAGCTGCAGACTTATGCATTCCTTTGTTCGAGGTTTGCGCCTGTTGTTGGTACTGGACATGCTCCTGATAGTTGTGTTTCCCTCCTCCCTTCGTATGCGTTTCGCCCTGGTATTGCGCTCCTCGCGGTGTCCGCTGATAGGCGGCCGCGGTACCATGATGCGCATCGGCGCCGTAGGTGGCGCCTTGAAGAAAGTCCGGCGACGGCGTGCCACTGCCACTTAGGCTACCCACCGCGTTCCCTATGTTGATCAGCTCTTGGGCTTGCTGCTGTAGCGCTTGGAAGCTAGCGACGTTGCTGTTGACAGCTCCTGCGCCTTTCTGTTGTTGCATCTGCTGCTGCTCCCAGCTGTAGGCTGCCGTGCTACTAGCTGTCGGATGATCGTGCTGAGCAGCTGCTGTGCTATGGAAGTTGTTCGCGGCCCCGCTCGTACCCATGTTGCGAGGTCCAGGGTGGAAATTGTTTTTATTGTTCTGCTGGCGCTGCATTTCATATGCCAAATTTTGGTTTTGGTAAAATTGCTGTCCAGCCAGTAGCTGCGCCTGTTGATGAGTGAGTGTTATCAATTCGCTCACCTTCTTGTCCGCCGAAGACGCGTGCGGCCTGTTGTTGTGCTTGTCGTTTTTATTCTTGCCCCCTGCCAATGAACTAGGAGTCGCAGATGGTGTTGACGCTCCTGCTGCGCCAGCTCCTGCAGCGCCACCTCCAGCCGTTTTGCTCAGGTTCTTGTCTGCGAGTATCAGCTCTTGCACTTTTTCCTTCATCTCTTGTGCCGGCGTCTTCTCACCGCCAGAAAGCGTCGACGCCTTGCTGCTATTTGGAAGCGGAATCGAAGGCGCTGCTGCGCTCGTCTTCCCGACGCTTTTTTTGTTGGCTTCAATCGAACCCACATTGACCACTTCCAAGTCCTGCAAAGTAGTTGTGCCAGCAGTGCCTGAAGATCCTGACGCTTTGCGCTGTGCTGTTCCCTTATTCATGGGCGGGCCGCTATTAGCTTCTTTATTTTCACCCGATGTTGTCGTGCTGTCCGTTTTATCGATACTTCCCCTGCCCTTCTTCTTTTTTCTCGTCGGCGACGTCGATGAATTTTTTCTGTCTCCTTTGTTCGCTGAAGAAGCCGGACCCGACGCCTCACCTGTGTCTACATTACTCGTACCTTCTCCTTCCGGTTTAGCAGACGCTGGCGGGGTCTGCTTTGCTGCCACTGGCACTGTTTCTAGTATCGCTTTCGATGCTGACGTTGCTTTCGCAGACGGCGCACCAGGAGGTGCCTCTTGGTTAGAAAAATTGGAAGCGGTTGCACCTCCACCAGCACCTGACAACTGCGTAGATTGGGATGCAATGCCATTGGTGTCGCGGTGCTGTGTCTGCGATGTTAATGGCAAACTGTCGGGGACAGCTGGGAGAGGTGGTGCGACTGCAGCGGAGGTACTAGCACTGCCTGCTGGACACCAGCTACCTTTACTTACACTTGCCACCGAAGGCGTGGCGCTGGCGCTGGCGGACGAGGAAGCTACTATGTCGCACCATCTTGGCGGGCTTGCAGCTTCTTTCTGCTTCCCACTCGGTCCTCCCGTGCTGACCGAAGCGGGTTTCTCGTTTAGCACGCCAACATCGTCCTCAGTCCCAGAGGAAGGCGCAGAAGCAGCCGCAAGAAGCTCCTGCGCCTTCATCCGTGTCTCGGGAGAGGACAGCTTTACCTTGGGCCTAGACTTTTGCTCGGTGTTGTTCAAGTTACTCTTTGCAGATGTTGAAGATCCCAATGCTGCTACTGGTATGCTCGTACCGCTACCGCCGGAGCTCGGTGCAGAGGAAGGCACGTGTTGTTGCACGACGGGCTCTTTCGCGGCTTGCGCGGTCTCGGTCGTTCTGTCGCTTTCAGCGAGGGCGGGAGCTGCGCCTTTTTGGCCGCTGGATGGAATATTCATCCCCGGGCCTTTCGGGTTGGGGCTTACAGCGGATGTTGTAGCTGGGGAACCCTTACTTCGCTTTTCCTTCGCATCATCGCTTCCAGAAGAGCCTGATGGCGACGGGGGAAGACCTGAGAGGAAAGGAAGACTCAAATGACAAAGTCGTTGGCCGGTTCCTGTCGGCGAGAAAGCATGAAAAGAGCAGACTCGCATTCGTTTATTTCGCATTACGATTTCTACACCTAACTATACCATCCTGTGTGTCTGCAAGAAGAGGAGGAAGTACATCAAGTACGAGCAGATACATCAAGAATGATTCAGATTCTCTTCATACAACTCAAAACTGCAGTACCATGAGCCATTGTTTTGCTCGGGATCTTCAGCCCTGCCAGAAGGGCTGACGGACCCACACCTCCATCAGCCGTGTGCGGCCCGCCAGGAACTGCAGCGACTGATTTCTTCAGCCGGTCCGCCCACGAAAAGGCGGGTGCGCCCTCACTACTTTTTGAGACCGAACTAGTTGTACTAGCCGCTGGTTGCGACGGCGGCGCGGGGGCCGGGAGCTGCCCATTAGTTGATGACATAGTACTGCCCTCCTTGCCTGCACTTGCTTTGATATTTCCCTGGTGCAGCTGCCCCGGGGACGAGATGGAAACAACAGAACTTCCACTGCTCGGCGGAGCAGCGGCAGCTCCGGGAGCTGCTCTTGAAGAACTGGAGCTACTTGACGTTGCCGTTCCGTTCTTCCCTGGACCTCCGGTCAACGCAGGAGCCGCAGCACCATTGGACGTCGAGCTGCTTGATCCTCTGCTAGTACTTCCTTGAGCTACTGTGGCTTGCTTGGAAATGTCAGAAGACGCAGTTCCCTTCCCGGTTTGTTGTTCGCTAGCGTCCCCTGACATCATCGCAAAATCAGTCAACGAAGGCCTGCTGGGCAACGAAGACCCTGCAGGGGAGAGACAAAGATGTGTCTCCTCTGCTCCACCTTACGCGATTGGAAAAATCTTCACGTCGACAGCAGCCCTGTTGTTACGGTGGTGCATCGGGCTGCGACTACCCGTCAATGTTGATGTAGCCAACATAAAATCATAATCATTATCTTAGCGTGAACTTGTGCCTATCATAAGTGGACCACTAGTCCAGTTGTTTACACGCTGTCCTGTCGGAATAGGTCAAAAACCTCCAAGCGTATGCTATAGTATGGAAGAAGAATATCTAGAATCAAATCTCCCAATTGTGTGCTGTCAAGAAACAAGAAATGGTCTACAAGGAAAGTCAAAGTTCTTGAAAGCTCCAGGTGTAGCTGTACAGCTGAAGTTGTCGGAAAATTCCGCTGGAATGGAATCAACAGAGTTTCTCAAACATCATAAAAAATCAGTCATTGGCGTTGGCCGGCGCTGCGCTATAATAGACGAGCTGGCGGCACGATGTGACCTGCTGGCTGAGCTCTTCTACTACGACAATCTACAAAGAAATGTCCTCTGGCCTTTTTGAAAAAGTAAAAGATACGATGAAATTTGTATTTGAAGGGACACCAATAGAATCGCAATGACTCAGTTACATCACTACCAAGAATTCACATTAGCTTTACTAACTTACTCCACTCGACGGTATATTTGCGATGATCTAGATGGAGTCGATCTCGTACTGAAGATCGCTTTCTTTATCATCAACGTCAAGGATCGATTTCTTGGATTGATGATCATAGGGAGAATAGCAAGTGCAGATCAAGATCATCGTCCCAAACAAAAGGCCACCATAACCAGTGTTATAAAAAGCAAAAGGGCCCAATTGCGACGAGAAAAAAAACACCTCCTATCTAAACTTTGCATTTGGTATGATCGTCTTCTATTTCCAAGGGTCTGTGTCTTCCATGTGATGCACTCATCATTTTTGATCTTTTCCAAACGATTATGAAAATTTGCCGCCAGATCGAACCGACACCGAGCCGAAGGCCGACAACTCGTTCCGCCTCGCATATAAATCTATTCAGGTTGTCGAGCTGCAGAGAACAAGTTTCACGAATCCTCAGTCGCTCAACTTCAACTCTGAGCGCTACTGTCAAACGTTCGGCGTCGACAAGCAAAATGAAACAAATCGAGTCGAGACACAACTTAGACGCGAAACATACGAGTACAGAAGCAAGCGTCATTCGAACTGGCAGTGATAATTTGCAGCGCTCAAGCGGCGCAAGGTTTGTTGCCGTCCTTCGTGTGCCGGAGTGTCCTACGCGGCAACATGTTTTTATCAGCGGATGCCGAAAAATAAACATTCCAACGACCTGAAATTCCTTGAAATTAAACGAAAGTTCTATCATACACAGCTTGATTTTGTAGTTTCTGCGCTGCGCTCATCTTTTGTTGCTTGACCTCTGTAATTGAGATGATTTTTACCATCACATTCATGATAAGGTCGCCGCAAAAAACAGAATTCCGGTGGGTTCTTCTTCTTCAGTCCTTTCAAACAAAATCCATTTTTGAAACATCATTAAAGGCAATTTGAATCTATTTCGACTCGTTCGATCAGCTCAGCGCAGCTCTGTGCGTCATCGTGCTCTGCATATTTTTTCTTTCGCCGCTTCCACGTTTTAGCACGCGGGAAGCAGAAAGAAACAGTAAATTCGCCACGTTATAATCATGTCCTCAACGTATACTCAGTTCAGCCCATCTCCCCACCAGAGCGGCGGTATGTGTCCGGCCGCAGCAATTCTCGGGTCCATAGCGTCACGCTTTTTCTGCTGCATGCGCAACGTGGTGACATCAATGCCGTCTGTGGGATTGCCTTGCACCGAAGTTTCGGCCAGGTGGTGCTCTTTCACCTTTTCCATAGCATTGAAGGCGTCCTGGAATGCCTTGTCGCGTAACGCCGTGTCTGTGATAGCGTTTTTGGAGATTAATGGCAGCGCTACGTATTGTTCTGAGACCGCGCATGAGGCAACAGAATGTACTATTTCGATCTATCATATTCTTTATTCATTCGTTGATGTTGATGTTGTTCATCCTCAGGAGTTCTTGTACCTGCGTCGAAGCTTTGCGGATCCCTACGCGCGTTTCCGATCGGGTTTTCGACGGAGCGAATGATCGCGCCCTTCTGCTTCTTCTCCAGTATCTTGGAAGTTTGGAATGGATCATAAGGTACTAATTGCATGTGTGAAAACGAAAATCAACGCTTGGAAACTCACACGCAAATAGCTGATGCTTTGACCACCCAAGAGCAAAACCACGACACAATTCAAAAACCGCATGCGCATCCGGAAGAAATAAAAAGGAAATAAACCACTGCCAACTCCAAAAATACCAGCTGCTTCGCGTGCGAGCCCTGGTGAAGCTGCTGCTTCTTGCTGACTTTGGGCCGGCTGACGGACTCGTTGAGGGATCCTCGGTTCATCAAATACGTCACGAGGTCGTCGCTCAGACCCTGCACCTTCGTGCTCGTCGCGACGGAAGCCAGAGAAGCAGTGTCGGTGCAGGATGAGGCAGAGGAGCAGGAGGAGGAAGACATCTCGTCGCGATTCGTGGATGCCGTCATGAAGAATCTTGAACAATCTTCAGCGACAAACAGCCACGTTGCTCGGTTTCGATTCAGAATGTATAATTCTAAGTCCTAGAAAAACAGAATGGCGGGATTCGATATGTTCGGAATCTGTAAGTGACCAGCCAGTGAACGTCCTCTCATTGATTGAGATTGTGATTGACTTTTACTCTTTTTCGAACAGAGACAGGACGTAGACGAGAAATCATTTTTATGTCTCGACTCAGATTCTCTCTTTTCTCTGTGTCGAATGTGAAAACCCAGTGGCAACATTTGCCTTCTCCAACTAACTTTGCCGCTCTCGCTCACCCACGGTGCGAATCTTGATCCGTCACGCGGCACAAGACGAGCAACAACGAAAAAACAGTGCGTTTTTACGCTATGAAGGAAGCAGCTGTAGTCGACCTTGCATGTTGTCTATTGTGCGACGAGAACAATATGCCAAGGGCACCGCCTTGAGGAAAACGCACCTCCAAGTGCGTATAGTTCATACACTTTCCAAAAATGCAAGTGGTTTAGTTGCAGTGTCTAACCTACCTCGGACCAGAATGGAGTTTTTGGAATGATAAGACAAGATAGAAGGGTTTCTTTTTCGATGCTCGGGATCGGGTCTCTTTTTTCAGCAAAAATCAGGGGCCATATCAACATATGTCTCGCCTATCTCTCTATTTGAGTTCTACCAAATACTCGCGCATGGGTTTCTCGGACCACCCATTCTTTCCCCCGTGGGAGTACGTGTCATGATCAAAGCACGCATGCTCTGGAATGTCCGTCCACGTAACTTGGCTACCGGCGCTGATGGAGTCAAAAATCTGCAAAGATTTCAGCTCCTCAGCCGTCGGAAATGCGACGGGGGCTTCCACCGTAATATTTCCATTTCGAAGGGCCTCATCCGCTTGCCTCGCGCTTTGCAAGTCTTGTAATTTAGCACTGTAGCCAAGCAGACGGGACGCCTCTGTGTTTACAGAGACATAGGGTAGCGTGTGGTGGTGCACGGTGCTCGCCGTTCCGCCCTCGTCGGGTTCCAGGTAGAAATCCCAAACCCGACAGATATCGTTTTCGAAAAGTAGTTTGGTGCCCACATCAGTCGAGCAGTAAGGGACCTCTGCCCCTGTTTCCCTGCTTGTCACAAATCGCTTAGGGCAAGAGTGGAGCAGCTCTTGGACCCTTTCCCTAGTGTAGCGGGGCCTCGACTCCAGAAATTCGAACGCGAATTGGCGGAAATGGGCGGGAGGAGTTGTCCTGGCGTCGTTGCACTCCTCGCCCGTGTTCGTGTTCGCAGACCGTGTTGCATTGTTCAGCGAAACTTTCATCGTTACGTTTTGATGCACAAAGAAAGCTTTCCTATCGGGAATTTCCATTGCAGGACCACCGCTAGGAGCACCTTCTTGTCCACTGGGACGACAGGAGTCAAAGTCATCTCCCAGCGAGGATTTGAATCCACTTTTTTCTCCGCCGATTTCTACTGCTTTTGTCCAATCTGCCATGTCCTGCAGGTCTCGCTCGTCTAAACCGCGCCAGGGTTCTTGTTCGATGTCGGTAATTTTGTATGAAATCCTGACACCAGGCACAGGCCGCTCGAGCACTTCGGATTGCCATCGAACGGTCGGGTAGTGATGGAACATTTCATACTCAGCAGATCCCGTAGCCGAAAATGTCGTGGGATCATCAGAAGCTGTTTTTATTGTTTTTGATTTTCATTGTACCATGTTGACATGAGTATGGATGCATCATCACCCATGAGTAAAACAAGCGGCTGCGCTGTTCTCGAGCAAACAACAACATACTCACCTGGCTCCCCGCCCGGCGGCGGCAAAACCAACCGCGACACACGCATGCGGGAGTTCTGAAACAGGAGTGAATGGTGCGGCAGTAGAGGATGAACGCCGTGTTGCATAGCGTCTGCGCCGCCCGGACTCACATCGGGACCGCCAGGTTTGGCAATCACGCGACAGCCGGAAGCCTCGAAGGCCATGATGAACCGTTTTTTGTGCGAGTTATGGAAGTAGATGTCAAAAGAGAAACACAAATAAGGAAACCAAAAATACAGCAAAGGAACGCGCGAGGATCACAGAGTGATTATTCGATGGCGGGAAGAAAACGATGCAACTATTCGTGTATAAGCATATGTGTCTTGTCTGAACTGCGAGGTTTGGGTCTGCTGGGAGAAGCGGGTGGTCGTGAGCAACTGATATTTTCAGTTTTATGAGGACAATGGCCACGTCATAGATGTATCATGACAAGGAGAACGACCAAGAATGCGTCAAAAAATATTTATAATCGATTGTCATTGTCATGTCTCACTTTGCATGGCGATCTTACCGGGCGAACATCTCCAAAGACCTAGGATCAGATTTGTGATCATGCAAGCTCAGCACAAGAAAATCTTCATATTTGATTCAATGGTGGATAAAATACCAATATCGCAAAGACTGAGACAAAATCAAAATACAGTTGAAGGTGATGTCAAATTCAAACAGGTCATCTACAGGTCACAAAGAATTCTACAAATGAAACCACCGCCGCAGTGTTGCTGTTGCAGAAACAGAAAAGTAAAGCGTCGTCGTGAATTCACGTTTCTAAGTAAAGTGGAATGAAATCATGTGAAAAAGATGTACCTACAACCGCAAATCGTACATACAAACAAAAAGGAAAACCTCAACATGGCCGCCAATTGTCATACTTTTCTCTGATAAGCAAGTGAAAACCAACAAAAACGAATTGAAGTCGTCTGTGTCGAAAAAGACGACATGGACACTTTTTTTTACCGATCACGATCGACCATTATCATACAAAAAATCACTTGAAGTACTGGATATCGCTTGTCCAAAAGTACTTAAATCTCTTGTAGCTTTCTTTTTGGCAGCATGAAAGTATCGAAAATGAAAAACGAAAAAGTGAAATGCATAGTGGTTTAAACCGATGAATTGAAAAATGCAAAACGAAGAAGACTGCAATGAATTTCCTACTTCATATCGCCCCTTCCACGTCTTCCAGGAAAATAACTGAGTTTCAGTACCTGCATCGACTCGACACACTGAAATGATGAGAGCAAGTGCTCGGTCGTGCTAAACATGCAGGTACTTAGCTCCTTCACATCGATGCTGCGCCTTAGTTTTTCCGCATCTGAAACAGAGACGGGACCTTCAGCGTCGGCGCCGCCCCCAGACCGACACTGACGACTGGAGAAGAAGTGCTGGCTGCGGATTTTCGCACGAACACCGGGGATTGTGCCGTGACAGTTTTTCTCTCCATCTCGATCCGTTCCGAACGCTGATCGACTTGCTCTTCCCCTGAGTAGGACGAATAGCTCGCCGAAGCGTTGTTCATCTTGTGGCTCACTGACGTCGCACTCGCACTATTGCTGCAGTATAGCCTTTCCAGCGCGTTCACACTCCCATCGGTCTCGTCCACCGTTTGCACCGAAGATGTCCTGCCCTGGGTCGACATCGACGGTGGTGCGCGTGGGGGCCGCCCGCTGCTCGTTGCCACCCCCCGCTGAGTCGTCGTGCTCTGATTTCTTCTATGCATGGCTTCTGAGTTTTTGTTCAGAAGTTCTGCCATAGAGGTCGGCTGCTGGCGCGAAGAGGTGCTCGTCACACTGCTGCTCCGTCGGAGCGACGCAGATGGTGTTGTGGCGGAGTTCACTGTAGATCCAGCTCGGCGGTTCAGGTAACTATTGGGGTTGCTCGCGCTTGCCGTGGGGGTGAAGGCCGCAGAAGTGGTGGATCGACGAGTTTGATGCTGTGTCGAAGAACCGCTTTTCCTGGTTTCTAATTGTTGAAAATGAACGGGCTCCGTCGGCGTTGCGGGTGATGCTGTTCTTTGGCTCGTTTCCTGTTCC
>JACKZZ010016243.1_pt1 | contig 13498 bp, 11 predicted proteins | sample 8027871 | NCBI WGS metagenome assembly JACKZZ01 (sample SAMN15724774, study PRJNA655200) | protist metagenome | isolation source: fluorescence activated cell sorting (FACS) single amplified genomes of... | place: USA: West Boothbay Harbor, Gulf of Maine | collected 2000-07-19
AGTCCCAAAGTCTTCAAATTACAGAGCGAAGCAAAATATTTTATAAAGAAATAAATATAAAAACAAATAAAAGAAAAAAGCTAGATGAAGATGAAAATTTGTCTGATGAAATTATTTGTACTTGTTCTAATTGCTATTATATCTAGCTACTACGATACGGTAGTCTGTCTCTGTCGATAGTCAGCAAGCAATTACGTCGGTTCCCGATTGGAAAATTGTGCGCCTCTTACATGGAAATATAGAAAGGGGTTGATTTTAAATTAAAAAGCATGTCAGAAATAAAGTATATCTAGTAACTACTTTTCGCGTATTCATTAATCTCCGCAAACACTCGCAGAACATTGACGGCAAACATTGACGGTCGGTGCTTTCCAAGGTGGAAAGGGAGTAGAGCGTGACTGTGCGATTCACAATTATGTAGAAGACTTCACGGCCGTGCAAAACAATTGCCAGCTTAACGGTAAGATTTTTGGTAACGAGCACGCGCCGATGGACCACCAAATTTTTTCGGTTCACAACGACGGGGGTCGGCCACGAGCAAAGTACGGTCATAAGACAACAGGGTTTCTTTGATATCATTCTTGGCTTCTTCACCGATGTACTTTTGGTAGTATGCAACCAAAGACTTCGCAATGGCTTGGCGGATGGCATAGATTTGTGCAGATTGACCACCTCCTTTGACACGAACACGGACATCGACGACATTGAAGCGATCCTGACCTAACAGCAAAATTGGCTCGTAGACTTTCAGTTTCAGGCCAGAAGGTTCCACAAGGTCGATGGGGCGACCATTGATGCGGATCAAGCCACGGCCTTCTTTGCAGTGTGCCACTGCAGTTGCATTACGTTTGCGTCCAAAGCACTGTACGGATTGCGACATATTGTTTATCTGATAGTGGGGTGAAAAAGCTAACCAAATTACTCGCTTTACTGCCTCTTACCGTAAAAGTGGACATTCGCATTGGAGTGAGACGAGATATCAATTGGAAGTTGTGTCAACACTTGTTGAGAGGTTGTTAAGTGGTGTTATACCTACCTCCGCAAAGCATTTTTCGATCTTGCTGTGATGCCCATATTCTTCTCTCTACCTTGATGTGTCCTGTCGACCATAAGGTCGCACATTATAGGGGAATTCGACGCACAGAGAACGAGAGAATCAACTGAGAAATTGGTTGGCTGAAAATTTAGTGCCTAAAGTAGAGTTAAAACTCGCAATAGAATAGAGATATAATGGAAAAAAATAAGGGTTGGAGTTCATCCACAAATAGTAAAATATTAATTTATTAAAATACAAATTATCCTTTTTAGGGAATAAACGGGTAATTTAGAAAATATTATAGTTAAATTCATATAATAAAAACGCAATTCCATGAATAATTTCTCTAACAGAATATGTAAAATTTAAAATAACGGAATACACCATTTCAAGAACTCTTTCCGTATGCTGTATCGCTGGTGTAGATGTGCGCATCGTCTGTCGGGATGATTAATATCGATATTCACTATTTTTAATATCGAAATACAGTAGGCAAAACAACAACCACTCAATCACTTCGAACGTGCTGCATCTTTTGGGTAATTGCTTTTTTATACTTTTAATGTAATATTTGATTCTATCAACATCAATTAGTTGTCTCGTCTATCGTAATAGCAGGGTCTAGCATTGTAGCATTGGCTTATATTTTCCAGCCATTCATCTTTGTTCCTACAAACATCATTCATTGGTGGTAGAATGATGACAGTCGTGTGTGCTATGTAGTAACTAATAAATCGAAGTCGGGAGGAATAATTAGAATCACGTAATCATATTACGATCAATCAACTATTCGCACGCGAAGACGACCCGCCCCCACTTCATCGTCCCCTCTTCTACTATAACACCATTTGCAGCACTCAGAGTCGACACTGCTGGTACTAAGCAACCATTCTCAACGAAATTAGTCATTCCATCAAATTGATTGTCCTTATTATTTCGAGCAACAATGGTTAAGCATAACAACGTCGTCCCAAACGCCCACTTCCACAAGAAGTGGAAGCCTTGCACCTCTCGGATGTCTACTGGTGTCAAGGTGAACCTACACCAAGCCATGCAGAAAAAAGCGCGGCGTTTGAAGCGTGCCGCGAAGGCTGCTGCCATTGCTCCGCGCCCATCAGCGGGTTTGTTGCGACCAGTAGTCCGCTGCCCGACTCAACGGTACAACATGAAACTGCGCACTGGACGTGGGTTCACGTTGGAAGAGCTAAAAGCGGCTGGTTTCAATAAGAAAGAAGCTCGCAACGTTGGTGTCGCCGTGGATGCCCGCAGAAAAAACAAGAGCGTGGAATCTTTGCAACAGAATGTCGACCGATTGAAGGCGTACAAAGCCCGTTTGATCGTCTTTCCCCGAGGCAGTGGTAAGAATGCCAAGGGAGGCGCATCTGCCGCTGAACGTGACATGGCTGTTCAATTAACCGGTGAAATCTTGCCGAATGACTTCAATTCGAAAGGTGCCGTTCAATTCGAAGCCGTTCCTAAGTCGAATGTATACCAAGACAGTCGCAAGGCGCGCGCTGACGCCAAGCTCATTGGTAAACGTGAACGTCGCCGAATTGAAAAGGAAGAGGCTGCAGCTGCCTCTGCTTCCAAGAAGAAGAAGGGAAAGTAAATTTTATTCGAGATGTATGTGTTGTTGTATAAAATTCGTAAACTATATTAGTAAGTACGCATTGTGTATACTAGCGATGTTACCTGGAGTTTGTTTTGCGTTTATCTATCAAAATAGAACTTTAACAAAAATATTACAAACAAGTCTCGACTTTCAGAAGTACAGGTACTGTACCAGGTAATGTTTGTTCATAAAATGTTAATACAGCCAATATTATTTATAACAATAATATATAAAAAATATTGGCTGTTATTTACGTAATAGAATAAATAGTATGCTTTAAGACTCTCATTTTAAATAATACAATGGTTTTGAAAGAGAGACACACTTGGGCGATGCATTGGCCAGCAACTAAATAGCCCTACTTATGAAACTAAATGTTAAATGAAGTACAGCCATTAGTTTTAATGAAACTAAATACTGTAATGGCTATTAATACTATATATTTTGTTTTTTATTATCATATTATTGGAGTAATTTATTGAAGTCGATTTACTCTTGTCACTGAGTCTGAACTATCTTTGAATATTCACCTTCGTTATCCAACATCTCACGTGTACGCGAATCAAATCATGCGTGATATCCCAAGCAGTGGCATAATTTTCTTGTAGGTGGCCGGGTTCTGTTTTTAAAACGGTGGAAGGATTGTCATTTGTGCGTTGGGGTGGCGAAGAAGGTTGAACACAGTATCATGACGGGTGGGATAGCGGGGTTTCGTATATTTTCCATAGCTGTTTGATAGACGATACATCTCATTGGCGGGAGTGTGCACTGCCAGTGAGGGTCGAAAAGTCGTCCTGACTTGGACATCGCTGTCATCTACTGGGGCTTGGGCATCTAATCTGGGGTCATGTTACCTGGTGATTGCGTTGAAGGTTGTGCTTCTATGTAATTAGGCGATTCCATCTGTGACTCCGAGTCCAATTAGCCCCAGTCCGATCTTTATAAGGAGGGGTCCCGTTTTGGCTGTTTCAGCAGCATAGTCCAATGGTAGGGATGTTGGGGCTAAAGCGTTACAGATTAGAATCCCTGGTGCTACGGATTTGGCAACACCGTTGAATATATTTCGCTGGAAGATTCGCATCCACCAATCCATCCATCGCTGGCGTGCGGCCAGGTGACTGACGCTACCGGAAATCATCGGGGCTGGGAACTTTGTTTCTGCGAGGCGGTTAAGGTTGTCTTGCCCCCCTCTGAAAAGGCTCCACAGAAACACATCCCGAACAGAGCTATTTCGGGGGCACCATCACGAGTAGGGTTCAGGTAATGCAAGTGGTTAAGGGCGTCGACATTGTCATCGCTCCGTTTGAAAGCGTCCCATGCATCCGCATAAAACACAAGTAGCGAGCTATTCATCATCAATTCATCCAATTTTAACGATCATGACACTGACATTATCCCTCGAAAGCAGGCCGTGTATTGCTTTGTTGCACAGGTCCTTTGCAATTTCTTCACAAGATTTACCACAACAAATCTGGTTCGATACCCAATCGACGGCATCCTGATTTGACATCACATCCCACAGGCCATCGCATGCGAGAATAATGAATTCATCATTATCAGTCAATTGGGTCACCTCGATCTCTGGATCAGCGAGTACTAAATTCGCAGTGACATTGTACTCCCTTAGCCACTCACATCCTAGTTTAAAATCTGCATCTCCGAAAGCCCGTGAGACTGCCAAAACACCATAAATGCGACTGCTGAACACCTTTCCACCAGCGTCGTTAATACGCCGCTCCTCACTCTCTTCCCCCGGTTTATGATCACGGGACAAAGGAACTGCAACACCACCACGAGAAAGAACCGTACGCGCATCTCCCGTATTGGCACAATATAGCCGATTACCGACGACAAGGACCGACGTGACCGTAGAACCAACGTTTGAATAGTGTTCTTCTGCACATTTACGCAAAAAGTCTTCGTCTACTTTAAGAAAGGTGTCGAATAACACTTCCTTGATTAAATCATCAGAAACAAGGCCAGTACTGTCAAGTTTTAACCCATTTAGGGCTAGTTCTATTTCGGATATCATATGCCGTTTTAAGTACTTGCTGCATTCTCCGCCTCCATGACCGTCAAACACTCCAAAAAACTTGGACGGAGGCAGAGATTGCTGGCACCTCAGAGTCAAAGAACTGACGTGTTCATCTTCCATGGTGCGCCGATAACCACATTCACCGTGGGCACCAACTGCCAAGGATAAATAGGAAGGCATGCACGCAACACCATGCAACGTTTCTACTGCATCAGCCCCCGAGGATGATGTCGGCGCGTCAGCGTTAGAGCCCAACAAAAGCTGCGCAAATGGGGTCAAAGAAGTTCGCCGCCCGTCGCCAGATGTTGACTGCTCAAAAGTTTGTCGCTCGAACATAACTTGTGACCTACGACGCATGGTGAATTCTTTATGTAATGTGCGACGAATAAATGCGAATGATTACACGCTGCTTTGCTTGTGCGTTGTACGTACCGGAATGGTTTATCCTGTACGCACTGCCCTCCATGCACCTTCACGTGGAGACTGGCGGGCAAGAAAGAGTCTTAGTTTTCGTCGCGTAATTACTTGACATTCTTTTTGGTCGTCAAAAATTCATCATTTTTAACAAAAAGTGGTTCGGTTTTGGTATAATAGTATCTCCTATCGATTAGATGCGATTGATTGATTCATACGAAGTGAACAGAGCAGAGGTAGGCTAAGGGATTTAAGGGGCGCCTCACAAAAAAAAAGGGGCGCCTCACAAAGGGGAAAAAATGGGCGACTTTGTTGTACTTAATACTGTACTTAAACAGGCATAATTACTAATACTGTACTTAATATATAATATTTGTATTGGGCCTGTTACATGAGGTTTTCCCTATCTACCACACAAGGTTTTACAGGTCGACATGACACTCTTCACTTCAGATACGCCCCTTTTTTTGTTAGTATATAGTTAAGTAACAGAAAGATTCCGCCCCTTTTTTGGTTCGAGACAAGAAAAAAAGGGGCGTTGCCCCGCGCCCCTTAAATCCCTTAGCCTAAGCATAGGTGTGTTGGGAGGTACTGTACACTGTACCTACTTAAAATTTAATAAAATAAACACGGTCTCTCGACGTCAACCAACAGGGATGTTGGTACAGTAGTGCATTCGAAACGGTCAATTATTTTGTGTATTTGCAGTCACAGTGTACTGGCAAAGACGGCTAGCCCCCAGACAAATGCATTCTTATGATGACTTTAAAAGGATCAGAATAATCTCAAACATATCGAACCAAACAGTGACATAACTGGCATGGATCAACCCCAGCTATCCACCCTTCTTAAAGAGAAGAATGTTGAACTTCCGAAAGCGTTAGAGCGGGTACGAAAGCTGGGTATGGGAGACATTGTACTGGAACATTTAAAAGAAGCCTTGGGTGATGATCTTAAAATATCAGGTGATGGTGAAGCTAACGAGCGAGAAGGATCAGCACTATCCCGAAATGGTAAAATGAAGCGAGCGAAAAGAAAATGCAACGACGAACGCAAAGGAAATGTTGATCTTGCGGTTTCATCCGGCTGTAAACCTTCCTCTGGCTTGTCGTTGAAGAAAACAAAAAGCAGAAATAAGCAAGTATCAATGACGGCTACCGATTTTGCTAAACTGAAAGCACGTTATACGAAATATAAGCAGGATAACACGCCACGTAGTTTTGGAGGTGTTCAAGCCTCCTCTACAGATTATAAGAAGTGGGAAAAATTTGCTGCAACAATAGGATTAGACGAGGATGACAAGTTAAAGAACAAAGGGGTATATGACGACCAAGGTTCTCAGAAAAGCATCAAGCAGAGAGCAAACAGCATATTTAGCAGTCGATTTAAGGTTCAGATTATCACCGTTTTAGCCTCACTTATGCTATCTGTTCTGTTGTCTGTACTACTGGGCATCGAGTCTATGTTTCAGAAACAATGCATTTTTTCTGTTTTTGCAATTGTCATATTCAACTTACTCGTGGGAAACCCTCCTACTAAAGCTCAACTACTTTGATCGGCTCGCAATCTTAGCAATTCCCGTTGTCGCTAACCATGGTATTGAGTATGAACAAGCAAGGATGACCGAAAGATTTTAGCATGCTTGAGGGTTAAAGATTTTAGCAACACATTTCCGCACATCGGGGCAGATGCAGTGTTTTTATCATCACATCCACAATACTGAAATCGCTATTGTTTCAAACCAAAAGTACCAATAACTTGTAATCTAAAATTTAATTTCCCTATCTCTACACATTTAAATCAGTCGGGTGCATGTACAGTAGACAGTAGACATGTAGACTCGTAGAATACAAATGGATTCAAAGTAGGCCCTTGTAAATCGGACCGAAAAAAAAATAAAACCGGACCGAAAATCGGACCGACGATTATATAGGTCTAGTCTCGTAGACGACTTTGCAATTAAGTATTCACCGGAAGAAGAAAAAAATCGGACCGAAATCGGACCGAATTTTTTTCGGTCCAATTTACAAGGGCCTAATTCAAAGTGGGAGAAGTGAATAGTGCACGAGACAAAAAAAAGGAAAATAGTCTATTAGCCCACCACACTTGAAACAGCAGAAAAATTGCGCACACGATCTGTGCACCAACACGCATTATTAATACCCTCAACAGAATGTCGAAAGTCGAAGAAGGGAAAGAGAATGGGTTAGCAGAGCCGCTGCGAGAGGTGGACGATTCAGTGTGGGACGACGAGGTGTCCATCGAGTTGTACACAACTTTCATACGGACATGTGGGAAGAAACAATGGGTAGACGCCATTTCACTTGCAGACCAAATATTGCAAATTGATCCGAACAATAAGATTATTGCCCAGTACTTGCCTGTTTTAAAGGAGCATCGTTTGCTGAAGGAAGAGTGTGACGAAAGTGGAGAGGAAGACAGCTCTGTCGGCGAGGAGAGTAGTGACAGCGAGGATGACGGAGAGGGTGATTGGAACAACAGTATTGATAAGGAAGCCAACATTGCTGGTGGGGCTGAGACTGACGGAAATATGGCAACTTATGCGAGGAGCGGTGACCCAGAAATATCAGAGAACTCATGCAAACTAGGCCACAAATAGAACTTAAAAAAAGGATTGTTTTGTCTATGAAAGCAGTAATTTAGTCTGTAAATTGAAAAGACGAGTCAGCAGAAGACAATGCGGCAGAATGTTTTGCCGAAGACGGTATACAATGACTTAACCGTAAACTCTGAAGTGGATTTGTTGCAAACGCAGAGATATATATTAGAGATGAGTTGGAGAGTTGTAAAAACAACTAGGCATCATACTTTGGGAGAAAAGCTCTATCGATTTCACGAATACGTTCGTTTGTGTTCCAGTGTTGGCTTCAATTGGACTCTTACACTTTGTGGTGTATGGAAGAGAGCTTAAAAGAACGAACTCCTGGAGGGCCCCGCTTTTTGGCGAACTTTGCTTCCACTAGTCACGAAACAGCAGCGGGCGAATCTCTTGTGACGACAATAACATAACAAAACTCGCAATATTGTACGATGTATGTACAATTTCAAAATGTTTCAATATCGGTTGTCGTTAATGCTGAGTTGATATTATTAACATATAATATTATTATTAACATTATTATATAGAGGTAATAATAATATAGTCTAAAAGTATGAGTAGCAATTATTATTTGCGATGCATCGCAGGCATGAGCAATGTATTGTAATGAAAGATGAAAGCCGCACGAAGATATTTATTCACCAGCAGTATGTATCATCAGGTCCCACTGCGACTAGCGATACGAGTTAAAGTTGATGACAATTAGCGAACGAAATGAACCAAAGATACTTCGAGCTTCAAGCTATCGCACCAGCTTCATGAATTCCCTCGTAAAATATGTTTCGAACAGCTTAATCCTTGACCCAGGATATCCAGCTGCTATACAAGTTCCTCATGTTTGGTCGGCACTGTGCACTTATCGCACAAGCTTTTCGGATTCAGAATGGAACAATTTACCATACTCTCAAAAAATCATAGCTCCTTTCTTTTGCCATGCTTACGGTGGCTCGACGTTCAGGGATATGCTTGCTTGCACACCGCCGAGTATATTAGCCAACGGAACTGTTGGATTGTATTATTTGTACTCTTGGATAATTTTTGCGTACACACCGGGGGATTTAGTTTTCAAATACTGGATGGAGCAGAAACCTTTCCACCTTGGTATAGAAGTGGTAGATGCTTTAGATCAGTCTTGCGGTCTGTGCAGTGCTTTCGAAAAAGGCACAGCGCTTTTTCCAAAGAACCCTGTCGCCCCCTTTGTGCTGGCCATTGCAAATAGCTCTATAGGTGGAGCAACTTTCAGGTATTTTGAGCGGAAAGGGCGAAATTTACCACTGAAAGTGGAGTGGATGGCCTTAACAAATTCCATTGGCCAATCATTATTATATGCACTATTGTATTCTTTCATTAGGAAAAAATATAATAAAAATGGTTATAATTGGGCTAGGTTGACCTTGTGCTGGTTTCACATGTTGAAAACGTGTTTCATTCATTTCTGCGACATACACGATCCTGTAAAGACAGGTGGACAAATATTTTTTGAATTTCTAAATTCTCTTGTCCAGAGAGACACATTTAAGCGTAATGGTTTAATTAGGTAGGATGAATAAAAGGCAAACAAAACGATCTCAGTCGTGAAAACCGTAGCTGAAAAAAACGGCTCTTTCCGATTCTAACCTAACTTAAGTTGTCAAACGAGACACTATTGGTTCGGGGTTGATACAGCCATTATTAGTTTATTCTTAAGTCATGCTAGTTGATACCCTGCTTTCCCGCCAGTAACGGTACTGGTGTGCATCACTGTGATAATGCACTTAATCGTTCCTTGCCATCTCATGATACAAAGGATAGTCCTTCTAATACTTCCCAAGACAGCACCCGGCCAACTGCAAACGATTTATACCACTGCCTGGAAAACCACAAAGGATATTATTTGAGAAATAGTGATAGGAAGGAATGCTCATGTTGCAGTTTATCTCAGGATGATTAATCAGTTTCAGGAATGTTTTTTATGAGAAATAAATATAGAGTAAGGCTTTATTTTTTTTTTTTTTTTATGTACACACGCAATATATACTTTTTTATATGTACGTAAATAACACACAGAGTCAATATACTTTTTATAACTTATCTAATATAAATAGTATATTGGCTGTTATTTAATATACTTAACTAAACTTCAAAACCTGATTAATCGTCCTGTGATGAATTGCAGCATGAGCATTTTCCCGTAACTTATTTCTATTTCTCAAATATAAATAGTATATTGGCTGTTATTTACGTAAATAAACAAGTTTCAGAAACTGATTAATCGTCCTTTTTATATCTTATGCTAGTTGTGATACGTGTGATTAATTTTGTGTTAGTTTAGGTTCTAAAACTTTGCGTTTACAATCACCAGATGGAGAGAGCAAAAGATGAAGGTTATTTGTGTTCACCAATACACCCGAGTTTTTCTCAGAACAGTTTTTCTCACGCACTCCCGACCGTTCGTTCAGTATTCGGGAGTCAAATCGAGATAATTCTTCGCGAATTAGAGTAGGAGATTTCTGGGGTTGATTTAAACGCCGTTTGCGTGCGTTTACTTCTCTCTGCCTCAAAGACATATAGGACACATTTTTGCTCATGATGTGGCAGGGTTGATAATTTTCTACTCCTGGAGAAAGTAGCCGCTGAGAAAATGATTTTTTTGAGAAAATGCTGCGTGACTTATCGGTTTTAAAACCTGTTTTTAAAAATTGCGGCGGCGGCGGCGGCGGCGGAGGGGGTCCTGGGGATCCTGGGTATACCCAGCTTGTTTCTTCTTCGGTGACTCTGGCAGGCACTATCTCCGGGGCACCTTCATCTTGCCAACAATGAGATTTGGGTGGTTGAGGGCCTGGCGTTACTGAGACGTCGTGAATCAGTCGATTTGTATACGGTCTTCGGATCTTCGAGTACGCCCATTCGTATTCGTCGTGTCTCATAAATTCTGCGGGGATTGATCGTTCTCGTCGCCTTTCTTTTATCTCCTTCTGGTATCGATCGTGTGCACCAATCACTTCGCTACCCCCACGAAGAAAAGTCTCCTGCCGGATTAGAGGAAGTTTCGTGCTGCGAGCATATACAATGTGTTTAGACAAAAGCTTATTCTCTAATCTCTCAATGGAAGCCTTAATTTTTTCTTCCTCTATAGACTCATCAGAGTGACCTTGGTACAGATTCACACCGGACACTCGATTTCCTCCCGTACTTTCTTCAATCACAGTGTTTTTACTGGAGGGAACTAGGTCTACGTGCCGATAATACAAGTCTTTATGATCCTTCAAGAAGCCCCGGGAGTCCAATATCGAAGTATTTGCACCCGGTTCACTATGTAAATTCCTATATCGGAGCGGTGGAGTACGGTAACGTGAGCTCTTAGCAGTTGTTGTTTCGTCCTTAAGATCATTTCGTCGTTTCAGTTGTTCATCTTTCGCACGCATTCGCAAGGTCTTCATGTAAACTTTCCTTCGCTCTGCAACAGCAAGCTTTACTTTCCTGCTTTCGATAACTTTTCCTCCGCGACCCCAAGGGGCCGCTTGCTTGGCGATCCTTGCTGTTGTTGCGCGAAACCTGCTTCGATTCGTTTTAATTAATGATGGATGAATTAGTCCACGTTCGCTTTTCGGTGTCTGTTTACTAGGTTCTTGATGGATCACTTGGTACTTCGGAGATGCGCGATCTCCACGCCAATTCTGAGGTGGTGTCGTACATACCTGGTCTTTTCCGATTATCGTCATCAAACCATCGCCAACACGAGCTTTACCTGGAGACTCAAATACACTGTTCCCAAGGGAGGGTTTCGATGGAGTCGTGGCGTTTGGGCTAGGTTCTACCATATTTTTCTCTATTGTGCTCACTAGTTGAGAAAGTGCGTCGTCATTAGGCACGGTGGTACCTATACTTCCTTTAGATGCATTCCCACATTCTTCTAACAGTGGAGACTCAGGTCTTCTGACTTCTATTTGAATTGATTGGTGAAGAGACATCGATAAGTCCAAACTATCAAACAACTTTGACGGTGGGTGCTTGCAAGTCAATTTCCAGGGACTCTGTTCCCGTATCTCTGGTGTAAGATCTGATGCAGGACTTCGTTCGAGCAGAACGTGAGATTCAAGACCCAGTGCTCTTCGGTGCAAAGAGGCATGTTCTTTTTTACCGTTGCTAACTTGATCGGTTTTTAACCATTTGTTTTTTCGAGACTCAGCACTAACATCAGGGGGGTCGATTCCCTGTTGGAAATCTGTGTCAGTTTTAGGTAGGTCCTTCGTATTTACATTCATTATCAACCCAACATTCAGGTCCAGGGCTCCTAAATTGCCATTATTGGGATTGCCATTCTGGGAGGCCTCTGTTTGTTCAGTTTCACTTTCCTTCATCTGCTGCCTCAGTTCTCGAAGCATTGTCTTCGTATCACGAATCTGCACTTTGTTCAGTGAACTCTCGCAAGATTGTAAGCAGGGGCGGGAGAACGACGGAGCAACAACCGATCGTTTTGGTGGTACTTTTGGCGTCGCAGAACCTCGTCCCTTGTCTGTCGTTGTGCGCCTTCTATTCGATTTATCATCGGCTTGAATCCACTTGTGGTTATTTTTTGCATTTTTTTTATTATCTACTTTCTCATGATTCCATTCATCAAGAAAATCCGCCTGCCCTCGCTTACCTTTGCGTGTCTCGTGGACGGTTACTTTTGTGAGATGTTGACGAAGATAGTTTACATAATTTTTTTTTTTTGCTTTCCGCTTTTCCAACATTTGGTCCCTTTCTTCCATCTCAGCTATCTGCCGATTTTTTGCACGCTTTTTCTGTTCACGTCTTCGTCTAGCGGTCTCGAAGCGGATCTCTTTTTCTCTTCGAAGTCTTTCAGACGTGACAGTGGCATAATTTTCAATTGATATTTCCTTATGGGCAACTGCTTTGTCCTTGCCTACACGCCCGTACGCGCCGCGGCAGGACTTTTGCGCCACAAAAGCAGCGGCGTACCCACAATCCTGCATCATGCCTTTGGGTCTTTTGCCGCTCGTTTCATTCATTGATTTACGAATATTTCGGATCAACAGTGTTGGTTGTCGAGGGTAATGTTTGTTGTTCATTTCCGGAAGAAGTTTGTACTCTGGTGTTTTCCGATTTATTGCTGCGTCAGTTGTTTATGAAAAGTCTATCAGCAAGCCGGAAACTATTTCTGATTGTATTCGCCTTAAACGTTTTCATGATTTTATTGACACTATTTAGAAGAGGAATCATAGTATATGGATTTTTATAGTATTCGCCAATCATTTGTTTTTGAAATATTTTTATTTACGTCGTCCATCATTATTTTTAACGGCTGCTCGTGCTGAATTGTATGTACTTGTTCTGCTGTACTAATCGTATTGTGGTACTGTGTGACCACGTGACCACACAAGGACGACAGCTTTCATCATGCGCTCGAAAACGAGCATTCGCAGACCAGTCATTTCATTTTATTACCTGTATCTATTTCGTCAAGATCGATGGTTATGGCTGGTACTCGTGCGACTTGCGGTGACCGCTTTATTCTCCCGCGCTAAAATAAGAACGATATTCTTCTTAGACATTACCATCCCCACTCATTCAAATATCACCCTGTTGGTACACTTCCGAGAACCACGAAAACTATAATTTGCGAACAAATTTTGTTACCATAGTACGTGGCTCAACATCTTCTACGATAAAAGTTATGAAGACTTAAATGCCGTAGTTTTGTCTTCAGCGACAGCAATCTGTAAGTCATTTTAGTCTTCGACCAATAAAAATGTTCAGTCCAACATTTGCCAGGAAACACATGATGAAAATAAAATT
>JACKZZ010008065.1_pt1 | contig 13495 bp, 10 predicted proteins | sample 8027871 | NCBI WGS metagenome assembly JACKZZ01 (sample SAMN15724774, study PRJNA655200) | protist metagenome | isolation source: fluorescence activated cell sorting (FACS) single amplified genomes of... | place: USA: West Boothbay Harbor, Gulf of Maine | collected 2000-07-19
GGTATTGTCTCGGGTGACGACAAGCTGAATCCGTACTTTCACGTGGCGCATTACAAGGACGAGGCATTGCAGCAAGTATACTTTAAGCGAGTCGTTGTGGAGAACGTGCAAAGATCAAGATCAAAACGCCGTAGTGATCCACGAGTAAAATGGGTTGTTCGTTTGCCAGGCGGATTACCGCAACTCGACATTGGTGTGGCCGTATTGCCCTTGCCTGCATGGGGTGACCGCGGCTGGCGTGCAACGGAGGCCGTTCAGTATTTGCAGCATTGGGAGCAGCATGGCAAGCAGCAGGTACCAGACGACAGTCGACTGTATAAGCGGGCGTACTTTGGACCGAAGAGCCGGGCTTACCCTGATGGAAATGAGTGGGTGGAGTTGTCTTCGCAGTGCACCAATGCGAGCTGCATGCATCACACGTGGTTTCTGGATGGCTGATTGACTTTGTGAATTGACGACGATATGTAATGTGGAGAGGAGTGTGTATGTATACAATTTGTTGTGAAGGAACCATCGTCTCTTAACAAAAGAATTCGTCAAAAAATAGACGTTAAACGTTTTCTCATTTGCTTACTGAATGTTCCCCTGTTTTTGTTTCACCTCTTCTAACGTACGTATATGAATGTGTATGCGAATTCATTTGCATTACAGAGAATGGGGGTTGACCAAGACGGTGTCGATCGGTTGGGATGTACAGACGACGAGTGCAAGTGTGAAGAGTTCGTTCGCAATCGCAATGATTCCGCTGACAACACATGCCAGCGTGCGCTTTGTGGTCATATTGGCGAAGACCATGTGCGGGCCGCGTCGCTTTTGAAAAGAGGTAGGGTGATTGCTGCTGTTGTAGTACGTTCGCCCCGTCATTGATCGTGTTATTGTGTTATCGTTTCTCATGGAGTATTCTTCTCGTCAACTGTAGGTTTATCGTCACCGGCGAAGCGATCCCTGGCCTTGCTCGGTGTGGACGCAACATCGCCCACCACGGCAATTGAAGCCTTGGCCGATTTGACGCTGCAGACCAAGCAGGACGCATTGCAGACCAAGGAGGAGCTGAACAAGCAGTTGGAGCAGACCAAGCAGGACGCATTGCAGACCAAGGCGGATGTGGTAGTTCTCAAACGCGAATTGGCATTGAGCACCCAGAATGATGCAGAATGTGGACGTCGTGTACTCGCGTGCTTGGCCAACGATTCGGAGGGTGATTTACAGGTGCATATCTTCAACGTTGAGCCTGTACCGCGAAGTGCGTTCGACAACCTCACGCCGGCACAATCTGCGCTGTACAATGACCAAGTTGGCGAAGGTGAAGACGATGAAGTCAACCGGCCTTTGAATGCGTTGCTCGTTTCTATTTTGAAATCTTGTGCACCGGTGTTATCGTCACACTTTACGGGGTCGCACAGTCCCATCAAGGACCGCGTGGGGCGGGAGCAGCGGTCGGATCTGACCATTGCTGACGGCCCTATTCTTACAGCCGCAACGGTTGTGACGATGCTCGACGGCAAGCTGGACCTTCACAACACTGCTCACAGGAACAGCGCAATTGGCCAAGCGGTGCGGCGGTGTAAGGCGTTGAATCGTCTCCAGGCCGGATCGGGGCGAGCGTATGCCATTGTGCCCGTGTACGATCGTACGACAGTCGGATTTGTCAAGGTGACGGCGGACATGGACGTGTGTGTGTCTATGCCAGAACTGATGTTGGAAAAAGGGCAAGATGAACAATGGCGTGCACGTGATGCATTTCGAAAGCTCCTCCGTGTGCTGACTGACCCGACAGTGAATGGCTACCGGCGCTGTGCGATGCCCAGTGCTAGCGAACATTTTGACTACAACAGTGCCGTACCGCTTGTGATGGGCCGTTCGGGGCGCAAGCTCTTTCGCGTCTCTGTGAAGGGCGTCGAACACATTTTGAAGGTCCAAGCAGCTGACAAAGCTGAAACGGAGCATGCTGCATTGTGCAAACTTGCGAGTGTGCGCGGTATTCCGACACTGCGTGGGTCCTTGTTCCGTGTTACCGTCGGTAGCGAAACGCTCACCGGTATGCTCATGACTCCCGTCGGCGTTGTGCCGAGTCCGGGCACGCTGCTGCCATCCCACGCTGCACAGTTGGCGCTGGTGTTAAAGAACGCCCACGCATTTGGTGTAGTGCATGGCGATGTGTCGCCGGATAACATTGTGAAGACTGCAGCCGACGAACTCTTCATCATCGATTGGGGATCGTCGTCCTCGTCTTCAAACCCAGCTTCCTCTGGTTTCCAAGGCAAGTATTTGTTCGCCTCCGAGCGCATTGTGGCCACAAAACTATGCAATGGCGGGGATAACATCGTTCCCACGCACGTCGATGATCTGGAGTCGCTCTACTATTGTTGTGTGGTGTGGGCGCTCGGTGACGTTGAGTGGGGCCGTGCGAAGGGCCTCGCCAACATGCGATCCACTCGTAAGCAGTACTACGGGAGCGGGCGCGTGCAAGTGCGGTATTCTGTGTCGTCGTGGGATGTGTATTTAAGCAACATTCGTCGTGCTCTATTTCCTCTTGACGGTGCTGATGCCGATTGTGCTACTGTGCAACAAGCGTTTGCAAATGTAGTGCGATGATTTGTGGTGGTGGATCCAAATGGTGGAGTTGTCTTCACTTGTTGTGAAGGTAATGATCTTGCTTTTAACACGGACACTCTTTAAAACGGCGCAAAACAGCGAAATGGAATACGAACACGAAAGATGGTAACAGCTTAATGTCCTAAAACACGAAAGATGGTAACAGCTTAATGTCCTAAAACACGAAAGATTGATACCAAGCTAATTGATCTCACAGCGGCTGCGTAGCGCAACTTTGTGACTAAACTACGCGAACCTCAAGTCGTTGTGATGTAAGGGGTTGAATTCCATCAGATGCAGGGACAGAGGGTCAATCAACTTGCCGTATTTCTTCTGTGCATTTCGTCGCTGACGCTTTCCCTTGCCGATTGAACTCAAGGAACTTGTGGGCACATTTTCCCTCGTGATGGAAGCCTTACGAGTCTTCGAACGAGTCACGGCACGTCTCGGCAAGTCGGGCAAGGCGGACAAGCTACTACTGGGTGGTGGTAACGGTGATGACGATGGGGGTGTTGATTTGGATTTAGATGTCTTCACCTCCTTTTTTTTCCTCGTTTTCTTCCTCCTTCTTGATTCGTTCGACTTCATTTTTGACGTCGAGGAAGAACTCTGGGTCCAGTGTGAAGTCAAAATCCTCCAAGAAACTAAAGGACGGCGGTCGAGATTTGGGTTTCCGAGTCGGTGCCTTGGCCTTCTTTTCTTGCTTGACCTGTTGTCTTATTGGAGGGTTTGTAGTCGATGCTTGCTTTGTTTTGGATACTCGAAGAGGTGGCGTAGCAACGCCGACGGCTTGCAGTTGTCCTTGCAACACCTTGGCTCGGTGTGTGTCACCGCGTTCCAGGGCGTCGGCGAGGTTGAACAAGCTGAACTTGACGAAATCTTGCTGGTGTCGATTAAGGTTGTTTCGTTGTGTCTTTCTCGTACGCGCCTTGCGATTGGAACGAAGGAAGTTATTGACGATGACTTGGATAATCTTGGCCGTGTCCTTGTGCTTGGACTGGATGCGAATGCGTTTGCCATTCACGAGGACGTACCGCTTGCCTGTCCGTTTGTCGACATGAACCCTGGGTGGTCTCGGTTTCTTCTTTTGTTTCTTTCTCTTTTGAGGTGGCATTGCGTGTATACTATAACGTCATCTTATTTAAAAGTCCAAGAGGTCGACGATGGCGCGGCGCTGGGCAAAGATGTCGGAGTTGACGGATGCATTCGGATTCTTTTCAGGTGGTGCTTGCGCCGGTTCTGTGACCTCAGGCTTGGCTTGAGTTTTTTTTTTTCCTAGATTTTTTTGTTTAATAATAATCTATCTATCTCTATATCTCCCTACAAATCCCCCCCTTCCATCAACAACGTTGCTCTTACATTGCAACGTTGCGCCTGAGATCACAACGACCTCCCCAGAGCTTCCGCGAAATCGGAATACTCACTCCATTGGACTTCTCCACGTATTCAACGTGCGTCCACGAGAGCGACGACGCAGTTTGCTCCCGCTTGCGAATGCACCGCGCATTATAGCGTGCGATGATGCACTGGAGACGAACCTGAAAGAGAGCCGACGCTGCGAACCCTGACCTTGACCCAGGTAAACATCTCCTCGCTGCCAAGCCATGCCCGATCTTCTTGATGTATCGCAGTGAGGAAGGCGCGAACCCGCCAAACTCGTCTGCCACCACCGGAATGTACTGGATGTTCTCGCTTGCGAGATGGATTGCATTCTGCATGCGCTTTTGAAACGGAATGGTCTTCTGTTTTTTCGCGTAGTCTTCAGCGATGGCACCGGGGCCGCACTTAACCGCAATGTTAATTGAGTTTTCGCGCAGGCTAGTTACAGCCCCGTCCACCACATCCTGACCATTCGCTCTTGTCACCAATACGTCTGCTCCACGCTGGTTACTCTTTCCCGCCACACTTTGTTCGATGAGTACAGATGTGACACCAGATGCCCCACGTGCCGCTTGAGCGATGCAATCTCGCATGGCATTGTGCCGATGCTGCTTGTCTCCGCCATTCTGGCATGAACTCAGCGCATGTCTCCCGAGCGCATCAAGTTTGGTGTTTTCACTGCCGTATCTGCTGTACACACTTTCCCCACGTTTCCTGCGCTTTCGACGAGTATTTGCACAACACGGGCATCCTGCCTCATTGTCTGATGCAAACAAATCCATACCGAAGCGGTGACGGATCGATTTGGACAGGTCATCAGCACACATGTACGTCTCGTTGTGCCTGTTAGGAGCCACATTGAGAAACGAGTGAACTCCTTCCTGTAGAAGACATATCACTCTGGCCTGATGGTACTTCATCTTCTTTCCGCTGAAACTATCTGGGATATCCTTGTTGATGATGTCATAGACGGTCGACGAATCAATGAACTTGGCGAGCGCACGTTGAGATAGGTGCTCGGCCTTGCCTTGAAGTGTACGAGGCACCAGTGGAAACGAGTCCTTGAGCGGCTTCATGGCATCACGGTCGTCTTGTGTGCGAACGTACTTGAAAGCATGACCAACGTTCAGAACACGCGTGTTGATGTCATTGATAGCCGGGATGATGTAGCTATCGAAAAAGGATGGCAGCCCTCCAGGGTTCATTTCTTTTGCGCTGGCCAACCAGTCGTCCGCAGTGATTGCTTGAAGCGCAGACGCGAGGAAAGCCGCGCCATGGTGTGCTGCACCATCACGCGCTGATAAACCTCCTCTTGAGATCGAGAGAGATGCTTGCTTCCACTGTAGATCAGTGAATTGGAATCCAATGTCGACGAAGAACGCGCGCAGTATCGTTGAACAGTGGGATACAGCATCTTCTGTCTGTGGTCCAAGCGGTAACGTACGCAAGATGTGGTTGTATTTGCAAAAGCCCTGCGTGTTGGTGACTAGCGCGATCATTTCGTGGAGGTTCTCTGAGGGTAGTTTCGCAATCGCCGATAGGCCCTCACTGACTTTTGGCCAAATCTTGGTCTTCACGAACTGAGCGCAGTATTTGTCGCTACCGATGGCCGTTCCGAGTAAAGGGAAGCCGCCGTTGCTGTGGATGTTGTGAGGCATGATGCCAGTAGCCAGCGTGATGGACGAGTCTTGTTCATCGTCGTGTAGCACACTTAAAATATCATGCAACATATCATCATTCTTATTGCGCTGCGCACATATGTCGCGAAAACTCTTCTCGTGCTCCGGCTTCTTGAAGACGAGAGCCGTTTTTTCCCGGTTGAGAACAAACCCCATGGATCTGATCTCGTCCGAGTCGAAGAAATCGAGCACGCCCTGCACATGAGCCGCTTTGATGATGAGAGTGCCGTCGTCTAGATACCACCAATGCTTTGTGTGCGGATAGCGTTGCACTAGCAGAGTGAGGACTTCGAGAAGGACAGCGCTGAAGATCAACGAGGCCAAAGGGTCTCCTTGCTGTGGACCTTCGACGGATAAAATTCCCTCGAAACATCCGTATCGCAGTTTGACGAACTGATCGTTGCCATCCGTTCCGTAGCAGTATCTGAGCCATGGTATGAGTGCAGGACAGCGTTTTAGTTCCTGACTTTTCCGCTTCCTTGAGCTCGCTGTAAGCGTGCATAAAGTTTAGCATGTCTTCCATGCTCAGAGATGGTTCGTTGACGTATAACACTTCGTCTGATTCACAGTCGTCCGCTTCATGGTCGGAAGCGTCTGACGCCTGCTGCGGTTGTCTTTCTTTGACAAGGTCCCTGCCCGTGTCGTCGTCGTCTGAATCCGATTTCCCTTGTTCAGCCTGTACACTCTGACCTCGGCCTCGGTGTATGTACTCGGCCAGCTTGGCCCGGGCTTTGGCGGCGTTCTGCGACGACGTCGTGTGGCGTTTGTCGGCTTGTCGTGTGGATTTTTTTTTTTTTTTTTTTTTAGTCATTCTGTGGATTTGGCGATGCGTGGCATCTCGTGGTATATTTATAGTCTCTATTTTTATTATACTGTTTAAAGTATTGGCTGTACTTTGCCTTGTAGGTGTGAAAAAGTATTGCTTCTATCTGCAAAAATATTGGCTGTAACTGCAAGAAGTAGAGACTATAAAATATAGGCTATACTTGCAAAAGTAGAGGCTATAAAATATAGGCTATATTTGCAAAAGTAGAGGCTATACTTTTGCAAGAAGGTGTGAAAAGTAGAGGCTGTAACTGCAAGAATATCTGCAAGAATATCTGCAAAAGCTGTAATGTTTAACTACTAGTGTAGGTCGGTGTTCGACCTTGTATAGGAGACGACGTACGTACGTGATGACTCCAGATGAATCAGAAATTGCCTTGTCTCCTTGTACTGCTGTACCGGACGGGTATGGTCGTCGAATGAATACACGGCTATTGGAACGATGACTTTGAGGATCATCCCTGTACGGAAAAGTTGTTCTGCGTTCTGTTCAATGGAGAATTGCTAATGAATGTCGGTATTTCCATAGGCGTTCGGTACAGGTGTACAAGGGTACAGCCATTTTTGGATTTCATTTTGAAGGACTGAGGGGGAAGAGTAGAGTGGACGGTGGAGAGGTATCTTCGATGTTCTTCAGGTTACAAAGGGCAAGAAGAACGTTGTCATTTTGTTGCTTGGTGAACAGAGGACAGGGTGAACAGGGGAATTAATTTCAGTTGTTGCTTGCAGCTGCGGAGATGGCAGGGTAAATTTTTGTGAATTCCATAGGAGGTAGGTAAGTCGACCCCTGTCCCTGACTGTACTCTACCCTGTTCGTTAGAGATGTCCCTTTGGAACTATTATATTTCTTCTATATTTGTACAAGTGTACAACTGTACAACAAAATTGATATATAAAAAAAAAAAAAAAAAAAATGATATTTATAATTTAATTTGCTTCCTAGGAAAGCAAAAAAAAATGATCAAGCTGGTACTCTTCTTGTTACCATTTGTCGCTCGCATGGACTTTGTGCTTGTCGTCTTCGTCGACGGCGTTCCCGTGCCTGTGCACTCCTACACTTCTTGCATCGCTTGAAGTAGTACAGCCTTTCGCCCTTGCGATGGGCTACCGTGAACTCGCTCAGTGACAGTGCGAGATTGCACGTGTGGCAGCGCGTGTATGCGTCTTTCAACTTGAGGACATGCGTCGTTGTGGTTGTGGACATATACCTTGGTATCACATTTAAGCTTTAAATCGATTTCATCTGAGACAGAACGGGAGGTTTGTATAATCAATGGACGAAACCTCGAAAACAGATGTCAGTGTGTACAGTTGTTCACGTGTTCCAGCGGTGCTGGAGGCGAGGCAAGTCACTCTGCTGTTCATTAAGGAAAGTACCTTTCACAAGAGCGGTGAGTTTGGGGCACTGTACAACTGAACAGGTGAACAATGAAATCTCAGTTCGCTCATGGCGAGCTCGTGGCGATCTCAAGAGCCTCCCCCTCAGAGTGAGTGAGGTCGGGAGGGTGTCGACCTCTCTCTTCCTTGCTCCATTCCTACAGAGGGTGACAGGATGAACAGAGCGACACATGAATTTTTAAAGAGCTGGGCAGTGAATTGAGGTATCTACGTAGACAGTGTCCTGTCATGCCTCCAGATGATGGAGGTGACGTAGGGACTGTATGTTGTTTTTAAGGTTGTTCTTAAGGTTGTTCATTGGGAGTATCCCTTTTATTCAGTTATATATTACTATTCTATAGACAGACTGTACAAGTGTACATTGATATTTATTATTATTCTTCTCATTATTCTTATTCTTACTTCTTTCTTCTTCTGCCTCTTATTCCTTCCTCTTCTGCCCCTTAATTGGTAAACTCAGAAGAAGAGTTCATCAGGTAATAATCTCATTCTCTTCATTCGTTGCCATGCTCCATTCACACACCCCTTTTCCTGCAGAACTCAAAGCAATCGAAGTCTCATCGAACCTTCACTTTTTTCATTCCCTCCAGAATAATTGATTTTCATCTGTCCGCCTGTTCATCTGTACAACTGCTCTCCATCGTCTCATTAGATGACAGCGCTCCTATCGAACCAACTCCCTAATGAACATCGTAAAAAGTAAATCGTCGTCAACGAAAAACTGAATAAACTTAAAATCAAGTGTAGACCTGTACATGCCGTCGACTTACACCTCTATCTCGTATCCAGTCTTTGCGAGGTACTGTTCAAACTTGCGCTGACTCAGAGTGTACAGGGTCCCAGCACTGCGGCGCTTGTCGAAGTTGATACGACCCATCGTCTGCCCGAATGCGATGCTGTTCTTTGCTCGTTCGGAAGGGAAATTCTCTTCCATGTAGCGCTTGTAGGCTCTGTACACGGTATCGGATCTCCGCTCCACACTCGTCGACGTAGCATCGCCGTCGTCAAAGAACAGGCGGTCGCTGAATGCCCTGTGTAAGAAGAGCAGCTCACGAGGCGTCGTGTCCTGCTGCAGCTCTTTGTACGCTTCTGTAACGGGTTTCTGGCGGAGCAAGTCGGCCATCGTGACCTCGTGCTTGCGCGCCTTCAGAAACTGGAAGAAGGCTGTCTTGGTCTCGGGCTTGTCCAAGTGTGCCTTCAGCGCAGAGAAGTAGTCATAGTCGCCGCACTTTTCATCAGAACATTCAAACGCTACGATACGACGCGTTGAGTTGGTCACTGGTAGTGGTGTCCGGTTGTTTGTCAAGAAGAGGACTCGACTATAGTTGTTCACCTCGTACGCCTGTACACCCTTGGTCTCGACAGTGTCTCGGACATCGGTAATCAGTGACTTGAGCAGCTCCATGTACTTGGACGTTGCCGAACCCTTTGTCTCATTGATACTAATCAGCAACTTGTTCTTCGTGCCAATGGCAAACTGTCCAACAAAGTCCTTCATCTTGGCCGAGGTAAAGTAGTAACGACGTCCAAACACCTCGGAACCAATCCAATCGAGGAGAATGTTCTTACCAGCACCTTCCTTTGACATAAAGACAATGGCAATACCGGGCTTCTCTTCAGGACGATGCAGAATATGAGCCAGGTAGTCCAACAGCCAGTCCAAGTGCGACTCGTCGTGCTTCACCAGAATGCGCAAATGATTCAACACTGGCTCGATGTCGCCGTCAGTCGCAGCGACGTCGTCGAGTGGGAAGCCAGTGAAGAGATTGAAGATATTATCGTCATTTTGCTGACTCGGATCGAAATCGATGCGCTCATAGGTACGGATCGCAGGGTCATCAAGCCATTGTGTGACAAACTTCGCCTTCTTGTCCTTACCATCATCGCCCTTGGAGAAGGTGTACATGTTGCGATAGGTATTACGGATCGCGTGTTCACTCATCTCATCGAGTCGCTCACCAACATGCTTGCAATACGTTAGAGGGTACGCGATTTTGAAATGCGTTTGTTCGAAGTCGGCCTTCGTTTTGATGTAGTCGGGCTCACTGTACTCTCGAAACAGATGAGCATGCGGTGTTGGTGCCTTCATCTCATACTTCGATGTCATGGGTTTCTCAAGTAGTACAACCTTTGTACCAATGCTCTCTTGAATAAAGGCTTCACATTCGCGTAACTTCGAAGCATCGAGGTCACATTCCTTGCGTTCGACTAACAGGCCGTCAAAGATGAGAGTGCCAACCTTATATTTCCTGTGGGTGAAGAACTTGTACATGTGCTCGAGAACCTTGGCTTCTTCCACTTCGAGAATCAAATTAAGCACGCTGGCATTCGTGTTCGCTTTCTTGCGCCGACGTTCTGCCCTTTCTTCGATACTCTCAATGGCAGCCTTGACGGTGTCTACAATATCACTGAAAGCGTCGTCACGGACAAGCCTCTCGGCGATTCTTGTGACCTCAGCCTTGAAGCCTTCGAAGAATGGTTCAGTGCTCAAGTCAGTACGAAGTTGATGCTCAGCTGTGGAAATACTCATGCCAAAGACAAGTCCAAGTAACACGGTCTTGACTTCCTTGGCAGTGACATTAAATTTGTCAGCGTAGTCTTTGAGAATATCGTCGCGTTCCGAACAGTAGCGAGTCAGGAGAGGACATTCGATATCCTTGGTGCTGCAAATGTTCAAGAGCAGACTCGGGTTGCAGTTGACGATATCAATATCGTGATAGGACTCACCAGCAATAAAGTTCCTGATTTGACTCGGAAGATTCTGAAGCGACGGGCCGCGAGCGTACAGGCGTCCCATGCCATTGCGTTTCTTGCTGTGGCCGTAAGTGACCTTCTTGGTTCCAACGGTATCGGTAATCTTTGCCTTGTCGCGGTACTGAGACAGCAGGCAGAGGTGGTCTCTATCGATAGAGTCACGGTGGTTGTTCAAGAGGTAGTTCACCTTTTCGACATTGGTGGTTTCAAAGAGCATAGTCGTTGTCTGAAGCGCGTTCATCATGGTTATAGTTATAGATGTCGGCTTATCTTTAAATGCACGTCATATTGCCAAAATGACGTATACGTCATATTCCCAATGTGACGTATGGCGGTCGTGTCCAACGGGTTCCTGTGTACAAGTGAACGAGTGGACAGTATGGTTTCAAGTTTGTCGTGACAATGAATACAGTGAAGATGGTGATATCCTGGGACGAGGAGAATCGGAAACAAGATGTACACTTGTACAGCTGTACACACGTCACATTCACAAAGTTATGTGGCACGACATATTGGGAAAATTACGTGGCACGTCATATTCGGAAACTTACGGTAATTTTCGACCGTCTGCATTGAACAGCTGTACAGGCCGACACCTGAAATCTTGTCATCGTCAATCCAATCACTTGTTCGCCTTCTCCTTCCCCTTGTCATCGCCATCCTCATCGTCCAACTCGTCGTCGACAATGGCTCGCCACAGCTAATCAACCTTCAGCCCGTCAATCTTTTGGCCTTGCCCGCGTTGCTCTTGCTTCAGCTCGTCAAGCTTACGCAACAAAACAGCGAAAAGGAAGCCGAACATACTGATGAAGACAGTGGTAAGGACCGCATATGGGTTCAGAGCCTCGCCCATTTGAAATTACATGGTCACGGACACAATCAATGACACCGGCCCAGCCACAACGACCATGGCAACCATAGCGGCGGTGATTTTAGACCTGAATGGCGAGAAAAACAACAACAAGGTGAGCATCACCCCCAAACTCGCCCCCAACAGAGCACAAAGGCGTGGAGTGGAGTGGGCGTGCAAGGGTGTGGCGTGCGCGTGGGCGTGAGGGGCGTGGCGTCAGAGCGTGTGAGGTGGTCCACGCCAAAAAAACACAGAAAAGCGTTTAGAACGGCGTAAGCCAACCAAATCGCGCCCCGCCCCTATCCAAGCATTAGCGCGAATTAAAGCGGGTTGCTGAATGCGCTGTATTTAGCGGGGGTTTGTGCATAGTGCTGAAAAATAGGAAAAAAGGTCGTTTTCACTACACGCAACACACGTTTAACTAAAAGGAAGGAGTTCAAAATGAAATATTTAAGCGCTGCAAATGACGAGATTGCCACCGGCGGCGTGCGTGCAGTGGCGATCGGTCGCGCTTGGTTCGGTTTCGACTTAGCTCGGCGTCTGTTGACCCTGCGTAGTGGAAGAATGCATCGCCACGCCACGGGCGCCCGATTAGCCGCCGGCGCTGCCGATAACGACGACGACGGCGGCGGCGGCGTTGACCGATACGATGGCAGTCTGTTGAGTGACACTGGCAACGGTACGGGTGACACTGACGAAATGAGTAGCGACGGCAACGATAGCGACGACGACGACAGCGACGGCGGCATTGGGGAAGGCAACGGCGACGGCAACGACGACAATGACGACGCCAATACGACGGCTGCGACGACGACGACGATGGTGGCGATGGCGCTGGCGGTGCAGCAGCTGCGCGCAGAAATTGTCAACATCCGTCGCTATATGCACCAACAACAGTGCGCGATAGAAAAGATTGATATTCGTCGCGATTTGCATCGGCAACAGTGTACGAAAGCGACGCTTCGCAGCGGCGCAGCGACGCCGGTGACCGCTGCCGCCGCACGAGACATTCGGAACAGAAAATTGATCGACGATGATTGCGAAGCAAAATCGACGTTAAGTAATGATTACGAGACGACATTGACGTTATTTAATGATCGCGAGGCGAAAACGATCGACAATACATCGAAATTCGTTGAGAGTCAGACGCATGCTATCGCTGCCCTCGCCGCAGCGTTTGACACTCACAAACAAGAGGTGGCGGCGGCGACGGCGGCGGCGGCGACGACGGCGGCAGCGGCGGCGGCGCAGACGACGAGGGAATTGGCAGTCGTTCGCCGCCGCGCTGCCGCCGCTGCCGTCGCCGCCGCCGTCGCTGCTGCCGGTGCAAGGCGTGCGTTGGCATTGGCGGCGGCGGCGACGGCATCGTCGACGGCGGCGGCGACGACGGCGGCGGCGGCAAATGAGGCGGCGACGGAGGCGTTGCTTCGGATTCAGCAGAAGCGACGGCGTCGTCGCCGCGAACGCCAACGCCGTCGCCGTCGGATTCGAGCGTTTATCGACGTTGCCGCCGCCGCCGCCGCCGCCGTCGCTGCGTCCGCGGCGCACACGCCCGCTGCGGCTGTGGCGTCGCTATTGACGGCGGTGACGGCGGCGACGACGTCACTCGCGTTGACTGCAGTATCACTGTTCCGTCGTATCGATGCGTCGCCGTCTTCATCATCGTCGTCTTCATCATCGCCGTCTATATCATCGTCGTCTTTTCCATTGTCACCGTCGTCACTTTCCTCGTCATCAGCGTCTTTCGTGTCGTCTCCGGCGCTGCCACCGACGTTAGTATCGGCGTCGCCATCGTTGCCGTCGTCATCGGCGTCAGTGTCAGTGTCGTCTGCACGTTGGCTTACATCACCAGTTCAGCGTGACGCATCGCTGCGGCGACAACCGCAGCCGCAGCGGCGACAACTGTGGCCGCAGCAGCGACGGCAGCGACAGCGGCAGCAGATGGCGCACATCGCCGCGTTATTCCGCGCCGCGGGCGCTACCGCCGTCGCTATCGCCGTATTCATTCGCACGC
>JACKZZ010003617.1_pt1 | contig 13490 bp, 10 predicted proteins | sample 8027871 | NCBI WGS metagenome assembly JACKZZ01 (sample SAMN15724774, study PRJNA655200) | protist metagenome | isolation source: fluorescence activated cell sorting (FACS) single amplified genomes of... | place: USA: West Boothbay Harbor, Gulf of Maine | collected 2000-07-19
AGAACGAAGAAGATCGTGAAAATAAGGAATTCTCCCCCCTAACATTATACTTTATGCTCTGATCATACTGTACACTTAATAATATAGATACAGCATTTAAACAGTCGGTTGAAAAATGGTAAAAAAATGCAATTTTTTTCGCTCCCCCCCCCAGGTCACTAACCGTGCAAGTTACAATAGTATAATACTGCAAAGTACATTAGCTCGCTATTGGGGTAGCTTTTGGAGCTCATGCACCCCGGTAATAGATAGGAAATGGCTATAGTCAGTCAAGTACGGATAAGACATTTGTTTGAGTACAAGACGATGACAGCACGATTGCCGGAAGCGGCACACAGCAAACAGATGCAGTTGCGATACGATGGTATCAACAGAATCGCACGTGCTACTGTTGCAACAACTTCTTTATTGACAATGTGTAAGTACAGGGTGGCGGGATACCCATTGCCATGGCGGCGGAGAAATCGTTTACCGTCCACGCGGATGGGAAAGAATTGGGCAAAGGAGAATGGTGGGAACCCGCGAAAGATACTTATCGGTTTCGAGCGCCTGTGGACACAGAGATCTTTGCTGTCAAAGCAGTAGGCGGTGACAATGGCAGAAGTGGAATCATTGGCACTTTCGGCAAAGACTTGGTCACGAGCGCCTCGTGGAGATGTGCTACGAATACCGACAAGAATGAGTGGTACTTAAAAGATTTCGATGACAAGGATTGGCCAGTTGCGGTCGAGGAGGGGCAAAATGGGATTCTTCCATGGGGAGAACGACCGGGGCTGCACAAAGATTCGTTTTGGATTTTTACCCATGACGATTATCGTATGCGTGGCATCGAAACGTTCTGCCGCGTCAATGTGAAGAAAGCAGCACAGAGCTACAGCCGCGAAGAGTCCTCGTCCCGTTGGTCCTGCAAGGAAGGTGACAATTTAGCAGCGCCCAAATCGATCCAATTAGTCAAGGACACATTATCGGCAGTTGAGGTTAAAAGTGGAACCGACCAAGGTGAACACTTTTCTCCTGACTCGGCAATAACGACATCGAAAGAAACTGATGGAAAAGAAACTCGGATATTGATGAAGATACGCACGAACAAGTTTCTCGCCAAGTCGTTGCAAGGCCAACAACTGAAGACGAGCTTTCTTCGCCTTTTTGTGTTGGACGATTCGGTGAGCGAAGTCTTAGTATGCAAAATAATCCGTCCCTGGACTGCGTCAGAAGTAACATGGATCTCGAAGCCTGCGTTTGACGGCCCAAAGAGCAATTGCTTGAGTACCAAGGCGCCGAAAAAGAACGAGTGGGTCACGTTGGATATCTCCGAATGGATGCGCGATTGGGTCAGTTCTCCCGACACTAATTACGGTATCACCATCATCCCTACCGGTACAGATGGGGTAGGTTTTGTCAGTTATTTAGACCCCGATGCAAATCAACGCCCACGGTTGTCCCTGTCTTGCCACGGTGATCAAATTGACTCGAAGAAGATGGAAAGTAAATAATTTTGCAGTACATGAAGTATATTTTACGATCACTATTTACATACGTATATATAACACTATGAACATTTGATTGTTAAATGCAATAAATAGGCAATAAGTACTTATGCTTTTATAATAAATAGAACAGACGACTATTACCGTTTCCTGTAATCTCATTATAGGGATTGTTTGGGATTGTCGCTAATGGCGGAGAGATGCCGAAGTTGATGTAGTAGTCTATCGATACGAACACATTTTTCATCATCCCGAGTTGGAGACTGTCATTGTAAGTGTGTGTGTGTGTTGTAAAATATGATATCCTTAACATGTAAACAAAACAAAACAAACACGAAAAAGTTAGTAGTCCCTTAACACGACGAATCTTACTCGAACAAAATAAGAAATATTTTTAAATACTGAATGTAATTCCATTAATTCTAAGGTCAGGCTCGGTTCCAAATAATGTTTCTGGGTAAATGTCGTCCGTCACGAGACTTTTCATACTGTTGTTCATCATACTGTTCACCTTTCCAAAGACACGTCGTCCCAGGATTCAATCTTTCTAGAATAAATATCAACCAACTATCAAAACCAAACACAGCATGACCACTAATGAGTTTTGCCCAGATTTTTTCCATGCTCAATTACCTGCTACTGTACTCTATATGCATGATAAATGTTCTAATAAAAGTATACTATGGATATTGGTACTAAGTCTAGATACTAAGTCTAGGTACTAAGTCTGATAGGATAACATTACGTCGATACGTCGATACGTCGATACCAACACCGACGACAGGTGCGACACGTAGTTACTTCCATACGAACAAACAAAGAACTAACGGACTAACGGTCATCAACATCTCGAGCCCGATTTTTGACGAGAAACTCAAGAAGTCATTACCTGTTCCAACATTTGCTGCTTCATATGACAGACTTATACTGTCATTTACCCTCATGACTTAATTATACTTCTTGATTAGAAAATCAACCAGTGGTCAGGGGCAAATTAGAAATATATTTATCACGGTTAAGTCGCACAATTTGCAGTACTTATCTGAGGTTAAGCGTCATGGCTACTGGAGAAAATATTGGCATGATGGAAGGAGCTTTCTTCGTTGGCAGAAAAGCTATTTTGGATTGGCTAAATTCATTACTGAAGTTGAACTTACAAAAAATTGAACAAACGTGTTCAGGTGCTGTTGCGTGCCAACTATGTGATGCCTTGTATGGGCCAGACAGCAAAAAAGTTCCAATGCATAAGTTGAAATGGGACTGCAAGTCAGATCACGAATATACCCAAAACTATAAGATTTTACAAGATGTTTTCCGGAAAGTAGGTGTTAACAAAGTAATACCCGTGGCCCAACTCGTCCGTGGTAAGTATCAAGATAATCTCGAGTTTATGCAATGGTTTAAACGATTCTTCGAACTAAACTCGAGCCAAGAAGTTGACCAATACGATGCTATCAGCAGGCGCAGCAAAGGGAGAGGTGTCGAACAATTTGAACGCATGATGACTTCCGAAACAGCGAAATTACGCGGGAAATCGTCTTTAGGTCGTATTTCTGGGGGTCAGCGGAGAAAATGCGTGCCTGCTAAGAAGGGAGTTGCTGTTGAAGACAGTGAGACTTTGCGCAGGAAAAATGAGGTCCCGACGGGAACTCAGGCGATTACTGGCAAAGAAAATATGAATTCCGTTCGCCCTTATGGAAGTACCGTGACACAAGAAAAGTTTTTGCAACTTGTTAACGAAAAGCGTGCATTAGCTTCAACAGCGTCTGATCTCGAGAAAGAACGCGACTTTTATTTCGGAAAATTACGTGATATTGAAATTTATTTGCAGAATTTAACGGAGGATGATGGCACTTTGCCTTCAGCTACACCTGACGTCAAATTACTTGCGGATTCAATATTTAAAATCTTATATGCAACAGGAGAAAACTTCTCTCCCGCGACAACCTCAAGTGGAATCAAGGATGAGGCTCGTGTAATGGAATAGTTTCAAATTTGAAATTATGAGGACCATTTGAACAGACCAAGTTTACGAAGAGTATGCTAGTCTGCGACTCGCATCTGTCTTATTCGTCGCGCGAAACGGTTTTGATCGATGATTTGAACTGGATACCGTCAGCGGCGAATATCCTCTTCGGTGGGAGGGAAGATTTTTAACACATGATGTATGATGTATCGTAATCTTCCTATCTTGGATTGATGAGTGTACAGACAGTACAACAAACGATTTTGCACTGATTTTCTATATACATTAACTACAGACTACTGTACACTCGGACTGAATGAAATCCGTCAGTCCTCTGACGTTTTGTGCTTTTTCTATTTTCCGTGCTATTATGTTAATATACATGTTCGTGTCCTTGGTGTGTAGATGCTATTTTGTTGTACAGAATGGCTCATCTGTACAATTATCTGTACAACTTCGCTAATCGTGCATATTTTTGTACTTATATCACTAAAGTAGTAAGCTAAATAAACAATTACCTAACAAAATAGTTGTACAAGAATCAATAATATGCGTACTTTGCTAGTATGGGCGTACTAAGGAAGCGCTCGAAACCCTCATCCTAACGTTACGATAAGAGTGCATATTGTTGAAATTGTTGTACAGACTACAGACTGTACAACAATTTCTGTCGTATTCTGAAATGCCTATAATTTTACACTTTAAGTAAGAGAGTAAAGTTGTACAGAATGTTGTTGGTCGTAATGGTAGAAGAAATAATATGCACGCGTAAAAGTTGTACAACTTTTGTTGTAAATCGTGCATAATATACCAGTATTATAGGGCTCAAGCCTTTTATTAGGCAGTTTTCCAATCTGATATTGATTTAACTCGAAGTCGACGAGCAACGAGAACTGCTCCATAATACTATTAATAAATGGCCCTTTATCACTTGCCTGAAAAGACACTGGAAACCAATATGAGACATAAGGTCCGATACCAAACTTGGAAAGAGAGATCAAAAACAAGAAAACAGGAAATTGTAGACCCATAAATTTGCCTGATAAGCAGAGTGGAATATCTTTTGTAACAGAAAGCTAAACGGGATGAAAAAATCCTTTTCGGAATAGAGGGAAAACGCGAAGGCTTTGCGGCAGCTTTTACGGACGCAGAACTAAAGAAAATTAGAAGTCGCTTTAAATACGTTGCGCGTGGTCGAGATCACGTGACAAAACATGATTTCTTAATGATGCCTGAAATTGCACGCCACCCTATCGTCAATAGGGTTATAGATGTGGTTCTTGAGGAAACTGGACAAGCTGCCAAGCGTACTTGTGAAGGTGATTATGTTGAAGTGAAATTTGATAAGAAAGAATATGACTTGGGTATAGACTGGGAGCCAATCCCTCATCAAGAAATTGGCATTCAGATTGAAGAGATTCATGGAGGCGGTTCCGCATTTGCAAAACAACAGCTACAAGTTGGTGATGATCTGATCGGTTACAAGTTTCCTCTTTTAGGCGATGGTGCCCAGCAGCAGTGGTATTACGTTTCAGGAAAACAAACTGAAGAGATTCGCAAGATTCTCAAAGGTATACGAAGAAAACGAGATCTTGGTGCCCGAACTGCCGGTCCTCTGCATTTGCTGTTCCTTCGAGAAGAAGAAGATGCTATAGCAAATGCCCATGCGAGGGCTTTAAAGGCTTTAATGAAAGCCACAGGTGCATTATCAGATTCTGAGGAAGACGAGAAAATTGCTACCTCACTAAATTCTGAAATAAGGAACTCGAAAGAAACCAGTAATAGCATTGTGACAGAGGAATACGATGTAACTTTTGGCATCGGGGCTTTAGGTTTTAATTTTGACACCATACCAGGACAGAAAACGGGGGTTGTAATAACAGAAGTGATGCCGAATTCCCAGGCTTCGGCGGATGGTCGTATTCGGAAAAAGCATTTAATTACCCGCATAAGTAGAGCCCCGCCGGTGGATGGTCTTGAAACTAGGTATAGGAATGTCGTGGATTTAAGTTATCTAGAAATTCGGAAGTATCTTCAAAAATCTGCAAGAGTCGCGATTACGTTTGCAAGGAAAATAAAACAATCAAGGAAATTTTCGGTTTCGAAAATGAAAGTAGAAGTGAAACGACGAAGTCGCGTTTTTATGAGAAGGAGTCATCTAAACTATTCTCGTATTCTGTGGGAGGATTTTGTAAACATTCTCGGATGTTTAAGCACCAAAACACCCCCCGCACAAAAACTGAGGATTGCGTTTCGAATGTGGGACACGGACAATGATGGATATATTGACGAAGACGATTTATATTGCATTTTGAAGGAAATTTATGTAACTCATTGTGGTGCTATGGCATGTCAAATAATTGATTACCAGTTAGAAAAAATGGTATAGTGTTGCCTCTTGGAAATGGATGATAGTGATGACAAACTTGTTGATGCAGATGAATTTGGGAAAATTTTGGGCACTGCAGTAACAGAAATCCTGACGATCGCGTTTTAATATTTAGAAGGTTAGTAAAACTTATTTTGAAAAAAATAACTTTTGACAAGTGGGAGGAACTGTTATGAAATAAATCGAGTTCCAAGAATGTGAGAAGGAGAGTAATAAAGCAGCACTCTCCCCGTTACAGCTATTTTCGCAAACAGTTAGATATTCTTCACTGATGAATGGGAGTAATACGACAGTGCCCATGATAGACGTGTTCCGAAGTAAACTAGGAAGCAGACCAACACACAATCCAGATGGCAAGCCGAATGGAGACTTAACGTTAAATCAAACGGATAACCAAATGACTCGTCCAAGGACAAGACACGAAGCAAACCAAGAGGTAAGCGAAGAGACCAGACCTGCGCGCGAGCACAAGCTCAGAACGGCGTGAGACACATGAGGCAAGCCATAAAGCAGCTGATGAGACAAATGAAGAGATAAACAATGAGGCACATCTAGAGGCTCGCCGCGGGGGGAGCGAAGGGGCCAATCAATCAAAGCCCCATCGATGGAGCACGTGAGGAAGCGCGTCTAGTGGCCAACCAAGAGGAAACGTTTTTGAGGACGATCGCTTAGTGACTTACGAACGTAGATAATACCATCATAAGTTGTAACCAAGTACAATATCATAGGTTTTATATAGTGTGTTAGACGAATTAAAGACGAAGTCTTGGATTACGAAGTTGATGATGAGGATTCGAAGAATTTGGAGCGAATCGAGTGTTTCCGAATGAACAGTATGGACCATATTGCGAACAGTAGTAGTCTGACTCGAGTGTGACTGCCGAATAATCGGAAGTCTGTAGGTCCAAGAATGAGTCAATGACACGTCGGAGTGCTATGGCGATATTAGGGACAGCTCTTGGTGTCCCTGCCATTCCTAGTCCGACGTCGGTCCAAACGACTTATATGGGCCTAGCATTGAGCTGACTTGCAGTCTTGCAGTCCGATTGCGTTTCTATCGGTATATTTATTTGTAGACAATAAGTCTTTTCTATTAAGCGCCCGGCTTGCTTGGATGTGCTCGGGGCCACGAGATCCCTCATGAGAGAAGTTTAGACACCTTAGAGTTCAAGTTCACCAACTCATCAAACCTTAACATACTTTACTGTTGTAGATTAGGTTTACACTGGCGGTGCGTAATGGCTTAATTAACATAAAGCTAGCATAAATTTGTGAAAGACTACATACCTTAGGGCAGTATATTAATTTATTCTCTTTTCTCTCATCTTCTTCTCTTCGGAGATAGATATTCTTTTTGCGACGCGAACAGAACTAAGCGGACGAACGTGGGTGTGTGGGTGTGTCGCATACGAGGACATGAGATGCGTGTGTATGTTTAAGCACGCATCGCTGTCGTTTGGTGGTTGCGCGTGGCTCGTCCATAAATGTGATTCCAATCTAGCACGACATATCATCCGAGTCTACTTCTTTCAGCGATGACTCTAAGTTAAACAGTTAAACTAGGGGATAATCCCATAGGAGGGCGGTTTTTTTTGAATTAATTGTCACTGGGGGGATAGTAGTCCCACAGGAGGGCAGTACCGGAATATCCGGAATTTTCAGTTACATATTTATATATTTAACTCGATCGAAAATGTAGCCCTCCAGTGACAATTAATTCGAAAATTCCGCCCTCCTATGGGATTGATTATCCACTAGACTATCTATCCCCCCAGTGACAATTAATTCGAAAATTCCACCCTCCTATGGGATTATCCCGTTAAACTAGTTTCACTAGTTTAAGTTTAAACACATTTCGCCTATTTTGGTAGTGTTGAATTCGTTGACTCTACGCCCTTGTCTTACTTAAAAGGACTGAGTTGGCTCTCCCATTTCGGCTGTACCTTATTTCGGCTTGGACCCATTGGTGTTGGGTGGAACGTTCGAATACGATGGCATATTCTTCTATGACTACCGAATACAACATTTACTAACCTGTACTATCCTAACATCCTAACAATTACGAAACTGTGATTTCCTTTACTGTACTTCCCTAAAAAAAGTATGAAACCCTTTTGCCTATTAGACGATATCAGGCCTGCGGCTTTCCCCGATACTTCTTCGTAGTGTATCACACATTGCCGCTATAATTTCTCGAACAGATTTGATTTCCCCAGTTCCCTGCGTCTTATTATTATCGCATTCCAGCTTCAAGGACCCGCCAGAACTCAAGACTCTGTTGTTGTCCCCATATGTCTACCGTATGCCGCCGACCTCTCCTTTCCCTTAGACGACACATGTCGCGCGTCGACTGCTCCTCGTCCAATCTTGTGCAGAGCGACGCTTCGATTTACGCTTGCAAATCTCGCGACTCGCATCCCTCCCATAACTACTCCTTTTCCTCGCCCTGGTACGACCACTGACTCAGCGACGAAGCTGCTTGCTAATTGCTAATACCTATATGGATAGGGGACCCTAAACACCAACGGAGTAGTTATTAATTTAAATATTTGTTCAAATATCATCGCAATAATCGAGTGTGTTTGTAACCGAGCGAAGCCATATCATTTTCACCTGTGCAAGAGGCGATGCCTCCCGGCGGACCAATAATATGGCCATGCAAGAGAAGCTGATTGTATTTGGAGCTATTTAGTTGACGTTCTAGCTAAGTTGCTAGTATCAAGACAGCACAGAGTCGACTTGCAGTCCGATTGCGTGATTGTGATTACATTCGAAGACACGTCTTTTCTGTCGAGCACTCGACTCGCTTGGGTGTGCTCCGGACCCCGACGCCTTAGAGTTCAAGCTCAAGAGTTCATAGCTATTGAATTCATCAAACCATTATACTTTACTCATCTTTATATGTTCTTGAAAACTAAGATTTTGTAGGATCAATCACGGAGATACTGAAAAAACGTAGGTGAGTAAACTGATTTCTCCCGTTAGTTACCAGTACACCACACCCCGTCTCTCTTTAATGTAGGGGGCACTTTACAAACACTCACTGACTTTGCATCATTATTTGCTTTCTTACTAAGCAGGTAAAACAGGGTGGAAAGTTGGTGATACATTAGACGATTACGAAATCAAGTTTTCTAACGTAGCAGTGGGTGTATTTGGCCTAACTTGTGCCGAGGTAGGTACTGACAGGGGGCGGGATAATCTCACGCACTCAGTACTTTTCACAGCTTCCTTTTGTTCCTTGCTACATTGAGTGTCGAGGAGCTGTACTCTTGATTCAACGGGGGGTCATACTAACCGTCAAAACAGTCACTCGATACAACGTGCTACTCTCACATACTTACCCGGGGCTATATGTGAATGGCAGATTTCGTTGAGTCTGCTTTCTTCGAAGAAGCGTTTCTGCACTCAACAGAAGAACTCGTGCAGGGTCTATTTTGTTGTGATTCGGCGGATACCTACTTCATAGCAACAAATGCCGGGCAAGTTGAAGTATTTTCTGCTGGTCAAACTCGCAATATAAGCCATTTTTCTACTCACGACAATACTGTGACAGCTATGGTATACCTAAATTCCTGTGATAGCGTTGTATGTCTAGAAAAGTCTAAACGCGGCGAAACTGTGCAGTTAGTGTGCTACAGTGGTTGGTCATGCTTCCAAAGTTTGCTCCGAAAATGCTTGGCTTTGCCGTTTACGCAGACCTCGCCGTTGGCTCTGGCTGCGTGCCCAAAAACAGAGCGCATAGCGTTACTCAACTCAAACAATCATAGCATTTCTGTTTGGTTATGTCCTTCAAATCGAAATCAGGACTTCGAGCATGTTCTAGAAATGACTGTAAGTGGACTCTCGTCTATGCATGCGAAACAATTTTTTATTTGCGGTGAAGTTATCGGGTATTGTTCGCAATCTGCTTTCTATGTAGTTCATATTGATTTGATTCCTTGCAATAACCCCTTATCTTCCAATCTAAAACAGAGTGACGGTTCACTTTATCAATGTCAGACACGTTTGCAAGAACGAAAAAGTATTTATAATACCTCTAGAGAGTCGATGACAAACTGGGGAAACGTTTTTAATGGGCATGCTGAGATCCAGGCAGACTGCAATAGTCAAACAGGTATTTCTCTTGAGCGAGGATTGGATTCGTCTGAAATGCCCTCGCCATATGAAAAAACAGATACTTGTTCGTACCGAGTTCTTGCGAACGTAGCTTCTTGGAAATGGGGCGCATATGGATGTTCTCTCCTAAAATGTCATTCTTTTCTTAATGATTTTCCAGCATATTCCTCTAGCAATAACAAATCCTTATGGAAATTACACACGCAAGCGAGACTTACTGGTGTTTCATGCTTGTGTGTTCTTCCAGTGGAAAATGAACCCCGTTCATTCTTTATTGCATGCAGTCTCCATTTTGGGAGGCTGTATAGTATTGATCGCAAAGAAAGAGAAAATAATGGTTTGAGAAAAAAATGCACGACAACTATAACATTATTAGGATGTTATACTTTTTCTGCACCACTTTTTGATGTTGCTCTGGAGCCTCCATTTTTATTTATCTTAACTCAAAATGGCCTTGAAATTTGGACAGCGCCATTGGCGTTCTCTACTTGTGCCTCGACAAGTGCCGCACCTACCTTAATAGCGATCCATTCCGAATGTTTCTGGGGCCGAAGTCTGACCGAGAAGATGCATCTGTGTGTTCTACATCGCCATCTGGTTCTTCTAAATATTTCTTGTTCAAGGCGACAGTCCGCCTCGTGTTCTTTTCTGAAGAATTGCTACCATCCAAATGCTATTGCACTCCCAGCGAAAGATGGTGATGCTCCCATCAGTGCATCGTCTATGTATGGCAGAGAAGACCTTCCAAGGCGTTTTATTCTTCTACTTAAATTACACTTCACGGACCAGGCCTTACGGCGTACGATTGAATACCAACATAACAACAATCGATGTTTAACAAATGAAGTTTATGCGAGTGCAGCGTGTGTATTTCGTATTGCAAATGGATGGAAAAGTGATGTAATACCCAGAAGCCTGACGAGATATTTTTCTGGCAGATGTAGAAATAGGCTAAAATATGTAAGAATGTCTTTGAAAAGGAAACAATTCATGCGTTCTCTAAATCAGAGATCGGTAGATGCATCACTGAATTATGATGTCGATCAACTAGATAATAGTCTCATCGAAGTGCTTGCACAAAGTGATGTTCACATACTAACAGTTTTAAAGATGATTGGAGTCTTAAATGACCTCAATGCAAACTCTGATATTATTCGAATGAACATGGCTGTGAAGTACTTGCAATACGTCTGGCTGTTTGATCGTACGAGCCAAATCTGCCAGTTCTTCGAGTTTTGTTTTCATCCGAGTGGCTTCAATCTCATAGTTGACCTGATCGCATTGTCCGGTACAAACCAAAGTTTATATCTGTTCCAATTTTATATAGTTTTCTGCTCGGATGAACGTAACAATACGAAGTTCCCATGGAATGAAATAACATGTGATACTCTTTTAAGCAAGTTTTCGGACAAGGGAACATCTTCTCTGCTTCAGATGGGTCTTCTTTGCCGAAAAGTTGGACACGTAACTGAGGAGCAGATAGCTGCTGATGTTAGATGTAACCAGACGCATGGTTTTGTTGTCAATTTTTTAAATTCGCGTGATCGCTTTGAAATTCCATCGCTTATGGTATACAAAGCGAGTAGGGCGGAGTGGAAAATAACGTTATTGTGCAAAATGATCTTTGTCCAAAATCATGTCGAGCTTTTTTTATTCTTACGACTGCACTTGTCTGATTTCACCCTTCAACAGGCAGCCGGGCTTGTCAATGGGTTAAAACGATTTTATATTTCCGCGCAAGGCAACTTCAACAAAATACAAACAATTGTCGAAGTGTGCAAATGTTGCATTGATCATTTTCGATGTCAAAGGGCCGCCCTCGCATTCAGTCTTTGTATAAGCGAATTATATATTTATAGAGCGGAATTTGAAATATCTCAACATGATATGTTCCCGAGATGTGACTATTTGTATTATTGGAAACGCGCGAATATCCCCAGTTGGGCTAAGATACTTTTGGACCGCATGAAATCTATCAACAGAAACTCGCACGAAGCTATTACTTTTTTTTTCTCCGAGTCGAGCAAGTTTATTGATTACAAACGTCTAAGGCTGTTCCAATATACTTTGCTGCCTAATCGAAATATTATTTCATTTTTACTTAAGCTAAACGTTATTTTGAATTGTGGAGATGGCAATGGGCTTTATACCTGTTTGCTGGAATCCCGGGTGCTTTTAGGAAATGAAAGCTGCGCTTTACTGCTGTATCACAGCATGTATGAGTTTCTCTCAAAGCCGGATCTTGCGCCAGCGAACTTTTTCCAACGTAGGCATGCCCTCGGTAGACTACGAGATACATTCGTAGTGCAGGTTTGCAATAAATATTTATTTGACACACGGGAAAAGAGCTCGAGCCCACTTTATTTTAACTCTTTGTCCAACTATCTGGACCGAATAAAAATGTTTTGTAGGGCGAAGGCTAGTGTGGAAATAGGCTTGGAAACCATTTCCGAATTAAATTCTCATTCATCTTGATTTGCTTTATTTGTGGCCCACGCTTTCAGGACGACTGAGTGGACGTACACCTTCGATACCAGGGCATCCAGCTGGTTGACGAGGGTAGAGGTATCAATGGGTTTGAATTAAATGTGGATAATCGAAGCCTTGGTGAAGGTTGTCAACCAGATGGCATCACAGTTTATGGAGGTCGGGTTGGCCGTGGCATATTTCCTATTGTCACACGTGGAAGAGTCATAAACCCCAACCAAAACTGGAACAGTCTAGCGAATCGTGTGCAAGCGTTTCACACTTTTCTTGATTACTGTCGTGAATATGACCTCAAAGTTGAGTTTCGGGATGTTCATTTTAGTCAAGGCTCGTTTAAACAACTGGAGACAAATGAAAAGAATAAATCAAAAAAATATTCTGATGCATTCCGTACATTTATTCAACGAGAGGACGATGAATCTGCTCACGCTAGGGGGAATATGAGGTATTTGAATTCCAGCCGACACGGTGCCCCCCTGGTATCTTCGTTACAAATTTTTCACATTCAGCGAACCATTGTTGATGCTGTGGCGTTACCTCTTAAATCCGGGATTGCTATGTTCGGCTAATGCTCCAAGACAGTTACCGACGGACCATGAGGTCGAGACAGGTGAAGCGGGACCCAGCGGTTCTTTGCAAATACCTAGATGGGAGTCTTCGCATACTTCTACAATGGAAGAGGTTTCTCACTCTACAATTGCGAATCCTATTACTGTTTCCCATGACAGAACCCGGCCACTCACAAATAATTCTGGCCACTGTTGGAAACTCATACGGGATCTCAATTGGAGGTCGACGAGACAATCTCACCAGATAGTACTGCAGTTATATCAACTCTCACAACTGCCAATTCTTCTACTGCTTTTCATGACAGCACCGGGCTCCCTTCAAAAACTCCAAGCCACTATTTTGAAACTAATGCAGAATTTCAGTCGGAGGATGTTGATACAGCTACGTCATCTACCATGGTTAGGAATTTAAATACTCGGAATCTACCTTTTCGCATTTAGCCATACCGGAAAGTACAGACATTTCGTAAAAA
>JACKZZ010002556.1_pt1 | contig 13489 bp, 7 predicted proteins | sample 8027871 | NCBI WGS metagenome assembly JACKZZ01 (sample SAMN15724774, study PRJNA655200) | protist metagenome | isolation source: fluorescence activated cell sorting (FACS) single amplified genomes of... | place: USA: West Boothbay Harbor, Gulf of Maine | collected 2000-07-19
AAACCATTGAAAAAAAAGCATCATGACAGGCAACAGCAACAAAAAATTGAGCTTGAACGTCTAGAAGCAGAAAAAGCAGATGAAGCTGAAGCAGAAGTAGAAGCAGAAGCAGAATTAAAAAAGAGAGCTGAGAATTTGTCTGGAGTAAGCATGCTAGCCAATGTTTTGTTTTGTACTACAAATGAAAGAAATGTAACGTTTGAAATAAAAAGTACTGCAAGCAATAATAGTAATAATAGTAATAATAGTAATAATGGCGGGTAAAACAAAAGAAGGGAAATAGGAGGAATATGGACGTAAAAATTGTAATTGTATTGTATTGTTGAACGACTGTACATTTGAAGCCAGTACATGCTCACTCACTCTCTACAGATTTTCAACTACTCTAATTTATTCTATTATAATTCTATACTATACTTACTAGTCTCTATTCTTCCAACTTCGATTGTCGACAACTATACATCACATCCGCAATCTGGAGAAATCGTATGTCCCAAAGTTTCATATGACTTGATCTGCTTCTCATAATCTTTATCATTTGGTTTGGATAAACATAGCATATGTGGTGCAAGAAGTTCTTTTTCTTGTGGATAACCATCTGGTGGAACATGCTGATATGCAGCAGCAGCACGAAACGAAGAGCTACGTGCCCATATAATTAGATTTATTCTTTCCCCTTCCATAATTTCATCAGCACCATGTCTATGTCTACCTAAATGCATTACAGCATGGCCTATTGTATGCTCATGCTGATATTGTTGTTGTCTATGATTACTATCACCAAAATTTCCACAAAACCTTAAACCTGATGCTTTAAAATTTTGACGACCTAAACAAACATTTAAAGTAATTTCTGATGCGTCATGATGCATGTCTAATTTCCTATCACCAGCTCCTAGTTCTTCCCCTTTATATACAACAACAAATGTGTGATGATGATCAAGGGTTGATGTAAATACTTCGTTAGGGAAACATTTCTCTGCCATAGGATGAATTATTTTTGTTAATAGTGCATCTATAAATGGCTTTAAACCAATGTCATTCGTTACCATACCGTAGTTGTTCATGGTATTTGGTCGCCTCTTGGGTAATGTTGATGATTCATAACTATCAATAATAGTTATCAATCTTTCACAGAATGATGATGTAAATAGTGGAAAACTATAGACTCCTTTAGAAACTTCTTTTACACAATTGAAGTTTTTGATGTGACTGATACTGGTGGTACTGGTAGGCGCATAACAGACAAGTACATCAGCTCCTGCTTCTGTTAGTGTTAATGTATCTATATCATCAAGTAAAAGATCTTTTTCACTTTTTGGTACAATATTATTACGAAATTCATTTATTGTTATAGTTTTATTTCTTGTGTATTCAAGTGCTTCATTGAATTTACCGCGAGTCTCTTCATCTATGGCCATGTCAACGTCAGTAGCAGCACCTTCTAACCAGCGTATTGCCTGTTCTATAATATTTACTAATGAAGGTTTATTTGTATCCCAATCTACTTTAAGTTTTGTGTTTTTTTCCCAAAAATCAGCGCTAACACATCCAGTATCATCGACACCAAGAATAGAAAAGGGAGCAAACGACTCATACCGTATTAGGACTGGTGTTCTGGCGGAGCCTCCCCATAGAGCATCTTCATTACAACCTAAACCAGGACCACCAATTACTATTGTCCAAGGTCTAAAGTTATACCCAATAGATACAGATACTTTCACTTTGATTAATTTGCTCAAATGATCAACTTGACAAGATTCCACACCTTTTATTGCTTTTATATCACTTGAATTAACTTCTTTTGCAAGATCTCTTGTCCATTCATGACCAGTAGGTACAATTTCTGCATTTATTGCCATTTCTAAATCAGAGAAAGGTCTCTTTGTCATTCTTACCCCTTCTTCGTCAATCAATGGGTCCACAAAATCCAAAAATCCCACTAGTCAAAACAAAGAATTCCTCCTAAAGTTATCAATTTTGTGTAAAGTGAAGTAATTATTTGCATTTACTGCATATGAGTAAAGTGGAAGACGCTTCAGAGACAACTCTAGAGCGTAACCTGATTATAAATATGGATGAAAACATTGAAGGTATACCAAAGAAGCCCTTATCAAAATTAAGATGGACTGTTTTAGCGTTAAGTTGTGTAATGATGATAGGCAGTTACTACTGTTTTGATATCCCATCAGCATTAAAAACACAAATAGGTGATTATATGGGTACTTCAAAATCAGATTATGAGAATTATTTTGCATTAATGTATTCATTATATGCCATACCAAATGTAATTTTACCATTTTTTGGTGGTTATTTTGTAGATAAATTTGGACAATGCTATTCACTATTAGTGTGCACAATATTTTTAGCATTAGGTCAATGCGTAGTTGCAATAGGTTTTACATTTAAATCATGGTTTTTAATATTATCAGGTAGATTTATATTTGCATTAGGTGGGGAAAACTTAATTGTTGCATCATCAGCATTATTAGCAGATTGGTTTATAGGTAAAGAGTTAGCATTTAGTTTTGGTATTAATTTAGCATTAGCAAGAGTTGGCAGTGTTGCTAATAATTATTTATCAGTTTACTTAACCCAAAAATTAGGTGTAACATTTGCTAATTGGGTAGGTGCAATGATATGTGGTGTATCTGTATTATCTGTTATTGCGACAATACCAATTGACAAAACTATGGATGAAAGAATAGAGACAGCAAAATCATTAGTTTATGGTCATAGTACTACACTTGGTAGTGGTAGTGGTAGGAATTCTATTGAATATGGTAGCACACAGGAACAGGATAATAGTATGATCAAATCTCCTCTTAATAGTGATGGTTATGGTGGTGATAAAATACGTGGCAGTGATGAAGATTCAACTGGAAAGCATAGTAGCTTCTCTGGTGCTGTTATTAATGGTTATAGTAATAGTAATAGTAATAATAATAGTGATGATGATAGTTATACTACAGCACTTAAACAATACTGGGATGATTGTAGGTCATTACCAAATATCTTTTGGGTATTGATTGGTATTACAGTAATCATTTATGGTATTGTTGTCCCATTTAATAATATCGCTAGTAGTTTATTATTAGAAAGGTCTTATTTTACTGATACACCTAATGGATGCACATTACAACAGAGTGGTCAATGTCAAGCAAGTCCTTTTTATATTAATAATAATAATCCTACATGTGATATTAATAAAAATACTGCACCACCATTACCATCTGATATTACTATTAATGGTCAATACTACAGTCAAGTTGTAGAAAGTGATGTTGATTGTGGTAGCTCTGTATGGAATGGGAATGAAGCATGTACTTATACTTATTGTAACGCGCTTGCTAACAGTGAAACTACTGTAGCAACTATTATGTCCATACCTTATATTATTAGTGGTGCTGCTAGTCCAGTTTTTGGAATTTTTATTGATTACTATGGATTAAGAGCTTTCCTAACATGGGTAAGTAGTGGTATTCTAGTGTTGGTACACGGATATTTAGCATGGTCTGATTGTTCACCTGTTTTACCATTAATTGGACAGGGTTTAGCTTACACAGCATTTGCTGCAGTATTATGGCCCGCTATTCCATTAGTTGTTAGCGAAGAATTGCGTGGATTAAGTTTTGGTATTGGTACAGCTAGTTATAATGCTGGTTGTGCTGCAGTACCATTAATTGCAGCCAGTGTTTATACTCAAAGTAATAATAAGTACATTCCTAATGTGGAACTTTTATTCACAACAATGGCATTATTTTCATTTTTATTAGGAATTTACTTAAATTACTTAGATTCGAGGCAATTTAATCGTGTCTTAAACAAAGGCTTAATTGATGATGATATTGCTAATTCTAATTCTAATTCTAATTCTAATAATGGGACAAAAGAAAATGATAGTGAACGTGGCAATTATACTCCACTCGGCAATTCAGAAGGAGGTGTCTTCTAAGGGTTTGTTGATTAAGTTGAAGTGTAAATGTGAACAAGGAACATGGACAAGTATAAGTATAAGTATTAGTATAGTACGTAGTGTTAGTATTGTTTATTGTTTAATTAAAGAGGAGAAAAATAGAGAAGAGTATACTATACAACCAAAGAACAAATGCATAACTCTCCTCGTACTTGCAGAACTTTTTGTCTTTCTGTTCCCAATATCCCAACACATCCCTCTTTTTTCTCTTCCTTGTTGAAAACTTATGTTTTACAAGCCTCAACACATCAACCAGTGTATCATCAGATTGTATTTCTTTTTCTTATAGTTTGTAAATGTATCGATGAATTATGAGTTTTCCTGTAGTCGATGCACATTGCCATTTACAGTTGTATCCATTATACGAAAGAGTAAATGAAGTAATTGTAAACGCAGTAAAAAGTAATGTTGAGTTTGTTTGTGTGTGTGGCACAATTCCAGGTGAAGACTGGATGAGGATTAAAGAGATAACAAATGATAACAAAGATTTTGTAATTCCAGCATACGGTCTACACCCTTGGTGGATAAAGCGTTACTTTGAGCAAGTGGCCAATAATCCCTTAAAATCAGGCAATGATGCTAAGTTTTGCAATTCTTTTGATTCTATTGATCCATACTCAATACTTGAAGATCAACTAGTTGAAGCGGTGACTGAAAATCCAAATGCATGTGTTGGAGAATGTGGTCTAGATAAACCAACTATCAAAACCACAGGTACACGTACAGGTACAGATGTAGGTACAATAGGTGAAGGTGTATCATTTCTAATACAAGAATTAATATTAAAAAAGCATCTTCTTGTTAGCGGCCGATATTCAAGACCACTAATTTTACACTGTGTTGGATGCTGGGGGAAATTACTTGAAATCCTGTCTACACCAATATATGATCTTGCAGATGAAGACGGATACGAAGATGGAGATAGAGATGGGGACTTAATCTCAAATATTCCAGGAATTGTTCTACACAGTGCCAATTCAATAAATTCTGAACTGATTCCAGCTTTTCTAAATCTTAAAAATAAAAATATTTATTTTTCATTTACTGCAATTGGAACACCTAGACTTGCCATCAGTGGAACGGGTACAAAAAGTGATGTAGATACGGATATAGATAGAAATTATGAGAAAAGACGTCAAAAAATGAAAGCTACTCTTAACAAAGTACCATTGGATCGTTTATTGATTGAAACAGACTCACCAGACCAGTTACCTCATGATCTAAAGACAAAGGCAAAGGAAGGTGATAATTTGAATAGTTTGTGTAGTTTGGAATGTAATGAACCAAGATTTATTCAATATACATTGAATGATATTTCAAATCATTTATCTAAAGACATTAAAGAAATTAGTGAAATTACTATTAATAATAGTAGAAGAGTCTTTGGTTTTAATAAGTAAGTAAGTACATGGATGGATGAGTATGATGTATTAAAGTTAAACTGTACTATATTATATGCTATGCTAATTATTTATATATTTTGTAAAATAACATAAAAAACTAAAATGCTTCACCATTAACGACTCTCTTAAGCATTTCGTATGCTTGTCCTGGTGCAGTCTCTGGTACTTCATGTCTTCCACCCTTGACAACAATGAATTCAAAACTTCCAGTACCCATATTACTAACATCATATTCAGTAGCGTAACCACCAACTTGATTAGCATTACCATCAGTACTTGTATAAGACCAACTGTGCCAATCATTCTTAATAGGGAGACCCATACCTGATGTCCAACCTTCACCATCAGTATATGGTACACAAGCATCCCAATCACCATTATAAATAGTAACTCTAATATTACTAACTAATAAAGGATATGTATTAACTGGTAAATTCGTACGTGTACTATTATAAGACCAACCAGGTGCACTACCGCAGACAGACCAACAAGTTTGTCCATTGTTTTTAATATCAACATGTATAGCAGCTTGTACACTATCTTGATTTAAATAAGCAGATGCCATTTTACTATCAATACATGCATTAGGACCATGTGATACAAGACGTGCACCTAATGTATGTTTTTTACCTGTTTTATTATCAATATATGTTTGTGTTGATCTTTCTGGTACTTTACCTCTAGGTTTAGATTCACCCAATTCATTAGTATAATAAGTATTTAATTCATTTTTACCATTACATCCTGAATCATTTACACAGTCACCATAAATATCATACATGTTAACATTTTGAATTTGATTTGACGCTTGATTTAACAAGTCAATGCATTTTGCACTCAAGCTATTCTTTACGTTAGCTTCAGCAGCTTCCCAGTCACAAGCTGAATTTACTTTTTTTTTAAGTTTATTTGAAACAAATGATGTTTGTATTAAATATTGCCATTCATAAAATGTACCCTGAGGGCCATTACCACATATACCGACTTCATTACCACTACAACCATTACCTACAGCAATACCCTTCAACTTTGCTCCTGTGTATTTATTATCAAGTGTTGCTTTAACAATTGATTCAGCTAATGTTGGAACATAAACACCACCATAAGATTCGCCAGTAATATAAAATGAGGAATCTTTTGTATTATGTTCAGGAAATAATTCAAAAAACTTTTCTACCGCTTGCATTGATTCTAAAGCAGTACGATCATCATCACATTTATAATTAGAATTATCAGAGTATGAAAATCCTACACCAACTGGAGCTTCAATATAAAGCATATTAACCATTTTATTCCATCTATATTCTCTTGGTGTAAGAGTTAAATCTTTGTTAACAACAAATGGACCCATCTCATAAATGAAGCCATCTAATGAAGAACAACCAGGACCCCCATTCAACCAAAGAACAGTTGGTGCATTTTCTGGTGCAGTCTCTGATTCAACGAACCAATAATGCATATTTGAGCCACCAGATACTTTTAGAAAACCACTAAATTGAGCTGAAGGTAATTCACCTCTCCAACCTGGTAATGAGGTGATTCTGTCAGCCTCTGGGCCAGCAGAGACGACACCGAGCACTGCAAGGAAAACAAAAAGAAGGGTTAGGGTCATTGTCCGCTTGATTTTTCTATTTGTGAATGTTTGGGATTATTTGTGATTTGGGGAGCTTTTTCAATTCAGGATGCATTTTCTCCTCCTCTAAAGGAAGAAATGCATGCAAATTCACCATTAAAGCTTAAAGCTATACAAGCGCAAGCAAAGTTGGCTTCTTGGTGGCGAGTAGTTTTACATAAGATAAAAACTAATCCTGTTTTGGCAAAAAAGACAGCACTTAGTATTTTAACCTTTATTATAGTTGTTTGTATATTGAAATATTCCAAACCAGCAAGAAAAACAATTGGATTAGATGGGTTTCAAGATGATTTGATAATATGGGATACAGAACGTGATGTTGAAGGTGTTATATATAATGATTGTTATGCAGATCATTATCATCAAAAATATGGTACAATAATTTCAAGTAATGGTATAAAACATATGACAACATTTGTTTTAGAACCATTAAATAATGAAAAATTACCAAGTAGAGTTGATGAATATGTATTAAAACCGCAGTGTCAAATACAACCAGGTAATCATGTTGCTACTATATATGTACAATCACAACATTTAAATAATTTTGCATCTATGTTTATAATAAATGATATAATTGATTTTGATTTCATATTAATATCCGGCGATGAAGATTATAGTATACCATTAGATATTACAAATTATCAGTATATATTAGATTCACCATACTTAATAAGATGGCATACACAAAATTTATGTGTTGATATAACAAGTAATAAAATAAGTAGTACTGGTAGTACTGCAGCTGCAGCAGCAGCATCTATTGCAACATCTTCAACAGGCAGTGGGGTTACTAAAAATGGTGGTGGTGGGGGTGGTGGTGGTAATGGTAATGGAGTTAATAATAATAACAAATTTTCGAAAATGCGACATCTTCCAATTGGATTAGATTTACACACATTATATTATAGACCAGAAGCTGTCCCACATTGGGGATCTGCAGCAACACCTATAGAACAAGAAAAACAATTACTTCATATTATATCATATATTGCACCACCATTTCATAAACGTAAAATTCAAGTATTTTGTAATTTCCATTTTACAAAACCCAAAGGTAGCACTAGTAAAGGTGGTGTTAGTAGCATAAGTAATTCAATAAAATCTTTATTTAGTGGAAGCTATGATAGTAGTAAATTCCAATTAGATAGAATCAATGCAGAAACCGCATTAAAAGGTGGCAAAATAGCATTTTATCAAAATAATAAATTATCACGTGAAAAAAGTTGGGAATTACAATCACAATATGCGTTTGTTGCTAGTCCTCACGGTCATGGACTTGATTGTCACCGTACATGGGAAGCTTTGTTATTAGGCTCAATACCAATTGTAAAAACATCAACATTAGATCCAATGTGGAAAGATTTACCTGTCTTAATAGTTGATGACTGGGGGGACATTACTCCAAAATTATTACAGAAAACTTTTCATAAATATTCTATGTCAATATCTGATGAAGAAAGAAAAAAATTATTTTATCCTTATCAAAAGAAATTAAGCTTAAAATGGTGGTTTGAAAGAATAAGTAAAAGGAATGAAAATGATGTCGACACTGACAATAACACTGACGTTGACTCTGTGTTAAATTACTATTCGTTCTTACGAAATTCGTAGTATTTGATGATTCACATGGCATTGTGATATATATATATATATATTAATATATATTAATAATAGTATTTGACGATTCTACTCAAAAAGTAAATATTATAGTAACTGTACATTTGATAACTAAACTAAACTAATAACTTTTATAAAGGATAAGGTAGTTCTACTACGTTAGATGCTTAGATCTTTGATGATATCTTCTTGACATATCCACATTCCTTTATCTCTTCCACTGACCCTGACCCTGAAACGAGAAGAAGCCTAGCATAGCCTGAGCTGAGCTTAACATTCACCTTGACCTACTCCTACTCCTACTCCTACTCTAATCTCATTGCAACTTGAATTTCGCCAACAATTTCATTCATTCCATTACCTGTATCTTTAGCATAAAGCAAGTACCATTTGACTTTGTCCTCTCTGACGCCACATAGATAATTAATATTCGGTTTTTCATTTTGAATAATGTTCCCATGACTGTCCTTGTTATATATACCACGACCATGTTCATGTTCATACTCATGACCATGCTTATTATGAATCCCTTCTTTTGATTTTGCTGTAAATGCATTAGCAAAACTTTCCAATTCAGGATTGTGATGTGAATGGTGATTAATACCTGCTTCTGCTTGTAATATAGGCGTAATATCATCCTTTAATGGTAAAAAAATTTCACCTACAATTTTATCTTTAATCACTGATGATTCAAATACACGTAAGTGTAGTTCAGCATTTAATGTGATTAAATTTTCTATGTCAAATCTTTCTCCTAATTCATATTCAACACGATCATATTCATCCAATTCATCCTCAGGAAAACAAGCACTACTTTTATACTGAAATATTTTTTGCTGAGACCTACCTATTTTACCTGGTTGGTTACGTAATTCTAATTTAACATTTAATGTACCTTTGATATTTTTACGTAAATCATTTTTTGTCATATCATGTTTTGTATGTCCACCAATGCTATGTCTGACACTAATATGATGATGTTGTGTAAGTACACCTTCTGAATGTTCTGATCTTTGATTTAAATAAATTAGACTATCACTAGCAAGTCCTGATGCTTGTTTCAAACCTCTGATTTTACCAATAGTCACTACTAATGTTTCAACTTTCAGATCCTGTATTGATGGAGAACGAGTAAAAGTAGGTGCACCAATATGACGTAAATAATGCATACCTCGTATTGTTGCATTAGCCATTTCTTTTGGGTTATAATTATATACACTTTGTATAGTTTGTTTTGCACCAGATTTCCCAGCATTTAATACTGTATGGGTTGCTTGGTTAAACCCACTACCAGCAACAGTTGCTAATAAACCAAAAGTATTCGTTTTTAATAATTCAATGATTAATTTGTTAATAACTCTCCATAGCATATCATCTAACCATAATGGCTTTCTTTCAGTGCTACCATATACATCTGGGTGACCTGTTAATTCAGCTAATGCCATAGGAATTGCATCAATAATAATTGCTTGTGATCTTGTTTGTTCTGTGTGTTTAGCAGCTAAAAAATCTTTGACATAAAATACTAAATCCCTCGCCATAAAACGGTTAACTTTAAATTTATATGGTACACCCCAATGAAATTCAAGCTCTTCTTCTTCTTCTTCTATTGCTTCTTCTTCATCAATTTCACGTTCTTCTTCTTCAATTTCCTTCGTATCAAAATGTAAATGATCAGCACTGGCACGTAAGCGTTTAGCAATTAATGCTGCCTCACTTGCCACATGTTGATGTTTTTTTAACGAACCATTACTATGGTTATGGTTGTTTATAGTTTTATCTTTTTTTGGATTTGACTTGATTATTTTTTCAGAATTTGGATCAATTGAAGTATCAGAATCACTGTCCATGTCATCCAGTGGCAAGCCTAATTCGGTGTGATCAAAGGTATTATTATTATTATGATTACCTTTAACTAAACCTTTCAAACCACCACCAATTTTTTTGAAACCTGTACCAACACCTTTGCCTATTTGACCAACAGCACCAACACCACCGCCAAAAGCATCCATGGCTCCTCTACCTACACCTCTACCAAGATCACCAACAGCACCAACAAGTGATTCACCAGCATGAAATACACCACCGCCAACTTCTTTCATAACTTCAGCTAATTTTGCTGAAATACCTTGACTTATCTGTGTTGACTCCCCTTCGTTTTCTGCACCTAAACATGCCCATAAATTTAATCCATCAATAGTTCTTTTACCTCTTTCCATATGTATAGTTAATCCCTCAATATCTAAATCATCAACATCAATCCATACTGTACCATCTTTCGTATCACTAACTTTTGCTAATAATACTTTAATTAATGAACGAATACCAAATTTAATTCTTAATAAACGTATATGCCCAAAATATGGTGTCTGTGTAAATTTTGGTGGATTATGCCAATAAAAATTATTTACTAGAATTTCATTATTATCGAAATATATCAATCCTAGCCTTAGAACAATTGATTCAAATGACATTTTAAATCCACCAGATTTAGTTATAATACCATCACTACTTTGCAACCATTGTGTTAATAAATAACCAACTAATCTATGAAATACTTGTGAAAATAAAAATAATACTATTGTTGTTTTCAACATATAGACATATGCTGAATTGTCAACTGTTTGTACATATAAATATATTTTTATAAATATATTTGATATTATTTTATAAAATTTAGAAATATTTATGCTATTACTAATACTACTTATATTTATTATAGTATTAGTATTAGTATTAGTATTAGTATTAGTATTAGCATTAGTATTAGTATTAATATTAGTATATGTTGTCACAGTCTCATATATGAAGTAACCGTGTGTGATCCTGTAATTTATTAGCCATATCAATAATTTGATAGAACATAATATAGAACCCAATACTAATAAATATATGACAATTTCAGGTTTCATTGTTGTTGATGGATCATGGTCATTAAAGTGATCATGTTCATGTTCACGATGAAAAAATGTTTGAAAAGCTAATTCCATTGTAAATGGTCTTAAGGTGTCCTTTGTATGCACACTACGTCTACGTAATTGTGTACTTAAACGACGTCTTTCTGGTGACCAATGTGCTGCATGGGAACCTGCATGAGATTTTATACCTGTTGCAACAGTAGCTACAGTTTCATCATCTGAATTACCATTGCCATTACTACCATCATCAGATGACTTCGATGACTTACTACTTACACTTTTTTTATCATTATCATCATCTTCTTCATATTCTATATCAATTCCACCTAATGAACCACGTGAAACATTACGTCCACGCTCATTAGATGATAATGTATCAGAATTTAGACCTGAATTGACTTGAGGCTCTTCGATACCTAATGCACTGCGTGTTATTCTTAAAAAATACTTTACTTCAACGGGTGTTGGTTCAATTCTTAATAAAACATTTAAATATTTTTGTAATTGTTCAAGTCTTACTTCAGCAGTTTTTATAGAACTTAATACAGCTGTTCTACTTGGAAAACTAAATTTTGCTGCTTTACTATGTGGAAATTGATATTGTATTGTTAAAAAATTATCACGAAATTCGCTATAACGACGTCTTACACCCCATGCATAACCTGATTGTGATAATACAGTAATATTATATATTACTGTTTGTTTTCCATCAACTTCCTCCATACCCCAACCTTCAATCTTGGCCGTGTACTTGATATCATCGGGAATTTCATTAGAATGATGTTTATAAACTGAGGCAGGAGAATTTGACATCTTCAAAATCTATATTTATCAAAATTTTGATAATAGATTCTTTATCCTATGCAAACAAAAGCCTCTGAAACCAACGAGTAAAAATGGGTCTTGTTATGTGCTTTGTACTCTATTTTAAAAGCAATTCCAAAATTCAATTCCGATAAAATAAAATAAAATCCTAAAACCTCGCCTGTCTAATTATGCAATAAAAAATATAAACACGCAACTGTGACGCGAGACGTTGTCTTACAGTTGTTGACTGACCATGATAAATTCCATAGGTGGTAAAAAATGTATTGAAAAAATTCTTTTTTGTAATCTAGTCACATAAGCAATTATTATTATTATTATTATTATTATTATTATTATTATTATTACAAATTAGATTTTCACACCTCTGTATTTTATTAGTTTTAACCATCAACATATAATTCTAGTCTGCAGTCTGCAATGTTAACTTGTCATATCATAATCATATTTGTTTTTTGTTATGTTACTGTTACTGTTACTGTTACTGTATTCTACTTTAACTCTACTCTACTCTACTCTCTTTTCTCTTTTCTACTCTCTACTTCAACTAACTCATTTCCATTTCACTCCTGCTCTCTTACTCATTTCTACCAGTACCAGTACACTGCATCTCACAACACTAAGGTTTTGGTTTTGGTGGTTGGAATGTTCCTTTAAAAGGTGTAAATCTTTTCTTGTTGTCACAGTTAATCACGGTACAGATTCCAGCAATCGGTGGAGGGTAGGGATTCACTCCACCATCACTACCACTATCAATGTCTAAATTAGTACTATTACTATTACGGGCTAGAGCCTTCGTCCAGTACTCATCAAAGCATCCTTCCCTCTCTATCACACTATATCTGTCAGCTATGTCATTAATGTTCAAAATGTTCTGTTTATATAAATATAAGTTAGCGTCACTCCAAGCTTTGTCGTTACCACCTTTGCGGTTATGAAGAAATAATGATAACTTCTTATCTTTCTTCCCACTAATACCAATACCACTACCATTACCACGGTGGCGTTCTAATCTTCGTCTCTTGTGTCTTTTCTTGTGTCTTGTTATCCTTGCTGTGGATAACGTAGCAGAAGAGGCACCAACCCTTATTTGATCATTGTGACTATCGCTTTC
>JACKZZ010022546.1_pt1 | contig 13481 bp, 1 predicted proteins | sample 8027871 | NCBI WGS metagenome assembly JACKZZ01 (sample SAMN15724774, study PRJNA655200) | protist metagenome | isolation source: fluorescence activated cell sorting (FACS) single amplified genomes of... | place: USA: West Boothbay Harbor, Gulf of Maine | collected 2000-07-19
GGCACCAATCATCGCAACAGAAGACGGCGTTACCACAGTCGTGATCTGTGATGAAACCACGACGGCGGGGCCTTCTATTTCGAGTGGGAATGGAACCGATTTGGCTACTACCGTGGCTAACGGAAGCTCTTCCGGGGGTTACCAGCCTAACTGCTACGTGGTGAATATCACGCTTAACAGCTCCTCTATTCCGGTTAGTATCAACGTTTCTGAGACAACCACGATTGGGTACCTGAATTGGACTAATTATACCCTTACAGCGACGACTACGCCGCGCCCCTTACGGTATAAGTGGGGCTACCAGTTATGTAGTGATGCCCAGATTCGGAACGATTCTCACGTGTGTAACCCGTTTCAGCCAGCTTGTTCAGTAATGGAGTGCTGTGGAGCACGATATTGTCTCACTGCAGGCGCTAAAGGTGATGCCAAATCAGTATCAGAGCAGGGTCCTGTTGACTGTCGAATAGAGGAAACAGGAGGGGGTCCTATGGTACTTCCAGACTCAAAACACGACTACGACTGCGGAGCAGATTGCCATATTGCGACTGAATGCTGTGAACGACGGCACTGTGGGAATTTTGACGGCGATACTTCCCGGATAGCGAATTGGGGTTGGAATGCGAATGGGTTTACTGCTTGTGGAGAAGGCCGGTTTAAGACTTATGTGAATGTCACGGATGAGCATAATGTGGAGACAACCGGTGTAAGGCCACATTGCCCCGATGATGCCTCCTGCGGGATTTCTGAATGTTGTGAACCCAAGCGGTGCGGAAATAGCGATTTGAATGGGGATAGAACTGCCTACGGTTTTACGTGTCCTTCGGCGCTAATAAGGGACAACGACATAACTTGCGTAGACCACCCAGAATTCCATAACGACTCCTTCTCACCCTCTTATATGATTAATGGTGGCCTGAATCCAGGCGGCGGAAACTGGAGCAGTCCTTGTAGTGTGGAGAGATGTTGTTTCCAGAGAACTTGTGGGAGTTCTGGGGGGGATGCCACCGCGATCTTTCTGACAAAACCGCAGACAACGCGGTTTGAGTGTGGGGTGTTTGAACGCCAAACCGGGGTGGGGAAGGAGCAGGAAATCTGCACTAGCACAGAAAATTGTCATGAAACCTGCTGTGAACAGGTTATGCTTCACGCTAATCTGGGCAACGATGCGGTGGCTGGGTCGGTTATATCAGCCGCATCTGCTTCTGGGGTCGCAGAGGAGGCGGCTCCTTCTGCTATTGTTGGAGGCTTCCAGTTAACTTTTGAAGCTATAAACGGTCTCTCAGTCGGATCCCTAAAGCTAGGCCTGTGGAACAACCTGATCAACTCTTTCACAGGGCGGGATCAAGTGGAAAAAGCGCTCCACGAGGCTCTGTTGGAGAAAACGAGTTCGGGGACTGTCAGTGCTTGGAGTCCGCATACTTTGCAGAGAAGCCAGGTTAAACTCCTGTCTGGAATCGCCCAGAAGCCAGGTGAGACCCATCACGATGGGGGATCGAATTTTACGGTTGTTGTGACGTTTATTTATCGGGTGACAGTAGAACCCGGTTCAGCTTCTTTAACAACCTGGAACGAAATGGCCCAACTACGGGATTCCCTCACGGAAACACGGCCTACAACTGGGGAACAAAGGGAATGGGCCTGGCTCCCCAGCAACATTCAATCACAGACCAAGACCCTCCGTGACTCGATTTTTGATACCGCGTTGAAGGCGAAAATCACTGCTTTGGGGTTACATCACTCGGATTCGACGGTTAACAGCGCCGTTCCGTATGGGTTCCCCCAACTAACCGGGAGCTGGCCAACGAAAATGCCTGAACTACGGTGTAGCTCTGTGCAGGTGCGGTTTATGACGAAGATTCCGAGCGGAACTAGTGCGAAAAGGGAGATGTTGAAGGTGTGTAGTCTCAGTTTACAGGGGGCGCAAACCTATCTCGATCCAGATCAAATTCACGGAACAAACGCAACAGCGATGCCTCTCCCAGTGCGGATTCGGGGGATTACGAACGGGACTTCTACCCATAACTTTTTCGTACGAGGGGCGAGTGCGGATGTAGTCTCGGCTTTAGGTTCACCATCTCGATTAGAGGTTGGAAATGGGATAGTGGACTGCGGGAACGCGGAATCGGTGGTGTTAAGTTCATCTGCGGCCGGGGAAAACGACGCTTTCTGGATAAGTTATCAGATCAAGGACAACGTCGATTACGAGGACGACATCTACAGGTTGCAGGTTGACCATGGGCGATTTCCGGTGGTGAATGATACATCCGCGGTTCTCGGCGTTAATGAGTCCGCCAATGCGACGGTCCCCGGGCCAAACCTGACCGATATCCTCCACAACACTCAGGCCACCCTCCTTTGTGACGACAAGGTCGTCAGCGTCCTGCCCTCCTTGAGGCAGACGTCCACTTCCGATACTCTTCTACCATTTGGGGTTGAGTTCCACTCATCGTTTCAACCGCTGCAGTGGCCCGGTGGTCCTTTTAGGGTGAAACCCAGCCTCTCCCCTCCGGCAAACGTACCGTGCCCAGAGAAAATGGTGGTGGATTTAGTAGACCCGAATTCGGCCGTTTCAGGAACGAAATACCCCAACAGATATAACGTCAAAGACCTCTGGGAAAGCGATGGGGATCTCGGTCAGTTGGGGACGAATTCATCAGCATTGGTAGCCGAAGGCCTCGGTCTTCCAGGAGCAGCGGATTTCTTGGAGACAGGATATGCGCCGCTTGGTTTAAGGGACTACTCAGGCTTATTTTCAGGAACTTACCAGCGTGATGGAGGGTCTTCTTCGTGGACGAAAACGCTCGTGGGGAGGTATCAAGTCGGAGGGATTAGATCGATATCGGTAACCTGGTTGGCTTTGAGTAGTACCGGAGTGACGGATAAGCAGAATCCCCCCACCGGCCTTGCTCCAGACGGCGCTTGGATATTCCACAGCAAGGAAACTCGAAAGATTTTCGCTATTGAGGGGTATCCTAGGAGGTTTGAAGGACTAGGAACAACCAGCTGTCCCCCGCTGTTTGGACAATCATCGTGGGCTAGGGAATGGCACCTCATCTCTGCCCCGGCTTCTACGATTGGATCGGGTATCGCTTTGAGTGCCCAAACCGCTCCTGCTGTTCCCCTCCAAACGTCTTGGCTAAACCAACTTGAGTCGCAAATAGCGCCTTCTACACGAGCCATTTTTGGTCAAAACTGGTTTGACGCAACCGATTCCTCTCTGAATGAAACGGTTACATCGGTGCTGAAGGCGGGGAATACGAGTGGGTATTTGTACCATCCGATTAGGGTCCAATTCTCCAACTACCAAGCGAAGCCAGCGAATTTGCTGGAGATCGAGAGTTGTACCCAAGAAAACACGGAAATCGTTCAGGGAACAGGTGGCAATAGCGGTAAACAGCTCTCCCTAGAGTGTGAACTAGCATATGACGACCCTCTCGAAGAGGAAACAGCATCGAGTACTGTAGAGGACGGATTGGGGGACTCTGACGGGGCTACTTGGATCCAATTCCGACTGAAAAACACCTCAAACGGAACTGACAACTTCGGAGGCTTTAATATCGAGAAGTTGAAGTTAACGACTCGAGGGGATAGACTACGGTTTTGGGACACCCCAGCGTCTATTGGGGAACTCCAAGCCAAGGGTAAGGGTAACCTTGCTTGTGATGCAAATGAAAATGGAGCGAAGTGTGGGGAGTGTGATATTGGGGGGGAAACGACGTGGATGACCTCTCCTTGGCAACAGGCGGATTGGCTCGACCGGTTGGAGAACTGCGGGTTCCTCGTCTACGTGAGCTTCGAGTCGAATTTCTCCAATTTTACGGCGAACGAGACGGACTCAGAGGGTTTTGGCGCTTCTGGACAGCTCCTTGCTGCCGCCAATCCCACCGGCCTTTCTGGAAATGGGACTGACAACTCATCGTCTGCTACAACAACTGTCGGTGTTGAGGATCCTACCACCACTATCGCACCGGCTTCTGCAGGCGCAAGGGGCTCTGGAAGTTCTAACAGTACTTCCGGGGACGGTAATGCAACGAACGCCACAGAAACTCAATGGTGCCTCCCAGGGCAACCCTGGTTTGGCGACGGCGGTTGCGAACAGCGGGTTCTCGGCGGCGAAGGCGTCTTGTGTCGACCCCAGATTTTTCCCGGCGACAAGTTCCAAAAAGATACGTCATCTGGGGCAGCGAGGTACAGCAACCGTGTAGAGACTTATGAGATCCTTTGTAACGGCTTCGGAAATAGCTGGTACGAAAGTCAGATGAGGATTATAGAACCGACAACGACGACGGTGGCCCCTCCTACTCCTTCAAGCTCTAGCGGCGGCAGCAGCGGCGATAGTTCCAATGAGACCAATGGTACGGCGGGGAATTCCTCTACCGTATCTACGTCTGCATTCCTGGGAGCGAATAACAGCGGGATCTACGAGTCTACCACCACAGGAGCTGCTTCTGCTTTAGAGGAGGAGTCAACGACGACCGCAACTGCTGTTACGACTACAGCCTGGGTTTACTCCAACACTACCAATGTCACTCCCCACAACGTTACTGGGACGATCATTACCATTGTGGTTCCAAGGCGCAAATCCGGCCGCAAACCCTCATTACAAATCGGACATTTGGAAATTTTCGGGAAGAAGGAGACGACTACGACGACGACTACCACTCCGGAGCCCTACTTTCTGGTGATAAATAACACTACGAATGGAAGTGAGGAAACGAGTACCACAGTGGAGGCTACAACGGTTATGAACGAGACTTGGACGACAACGACCATGGATCTTGAAGAGACAACTAGTACAGTAGAAGACGAGGAGGAGACTACTACCGCAGAAGAGATGGTCGCTACGACGACGACGACCACATTGCCGTTATCTGTTGGTTTAGGACCGCCGAAACCCCTGAATAAAGCCGACTTTTCGATCACTTTCATTGGTCTAGCAGGGCTGCTGGTGATAGGGGCCCTTTACTTGAGGTGGATTGCTCCGGCGCCTGAACAACGTTATATCGCTCCGGAAGAACCTCCGCCACCTCCTCCTGAACCGGTCAAGCAGCCAACGCCAACTCCTCCAAGAGAGCCGACCCCAGAACCGTCGATTGCTTCTTTTGTCACTTGTGTAGTTCCGGTTAACAGCGAGGCGACTCCGACCCCGCCGCCAACTCCCGAACCGAGTCTTCCGACTACTCCTGGGTCAGTTTCCCCCAGGATTTCCAGTGATCCGTCACTCGCTGAGCCGCCTAACACCGTAACGCCCGGTCCTACGCCGACGTGTACGCCGAGACCCTCCGATTGGATGTCCACTCCGCCACCAACACCTCCGAAAACACCTACTCCGGAACCTACTCCCGAGCCTACTCCCCCGCCAACCCCCAAGGAACCGACACCACCACCGACTCCGCCGAAAGAACCGACTCCGGAGCCTACGCCGCCGCCAACGGAGCCCGAAAGCGAGAGCGAATCAGAATCGTCGACTACGACCGTAGAATCCTCCGAATACGATCCCCCAGGAGCGCCATTCCCGAAGTACATAGAGTTTTTCTTTCCTGGGGGAGCTTATCATTACCGGGGCAGTGTAGTTTATTTCATCGGTGAGTGTTATGTGAATCAGAATGACGACAATGTAGAAGCCCATAACTCCGCCGTAAGAGTTATTGTGAACGCGGAAAGCTGGGATGAAGCCAGGCTGGCTGCGTTGCATAGTAATCAGCCCGGTGGTTTAGGAAGCGAAAGCCGGGCAGCCAAGGCGATAACGAAGGTTCTCGGATGGCCAATCTCCCATAAACGCCATAGATCACATGAACATTTTCTGGGGGCTGGAGGGAGTGAGGGATATCCGTACTCTTTACCGGGTTGTGAAGCACCACAGTTGACTGAGACTCAGAAAACTGCAGTGGATACGCGAGCAACTCAGGTCCATCTGAACCTGGTGAGTAAATCCACCGGGGCTCCGGCGAGTCCGAGAGCAGGAACCGCTCCAGCAGGGGGCTCGGGGACTCCAAGAGCGGGGTCGCCGGCAACCAGTAAACCAGGAAGTCCGACGGCTGCGGCAAGAGGTCTTAATCTCGTGGTAACAGGGGCCTCCTCACCAAAAGCACAAGCACTCACAGGAGCTGTCCAAGCAATTTCTGCTTTCGGACGGATGAGTCCCCGGGGACGGTCGCCTGCACCACCGGTGCCGAGAGTTAGTTTCGGCGATACCCTAGGAGCGAAAACTCCTGCTAAGCCTAAGAACTTGCTCGCGGTGGACCGGTCGATTTCCCCTGGGGCTGACCGCCCATTGTCGGCGCCAGACGGTTCTCCCATTCCAAGGCGGGATTCCCGAAGGCCTTCGTTTATGAACGCCGACGGTTCACCTATGATACTCCCGTCGGTCAGTCCGACGCCTAGGAGTGTGGAGACACATAGGGGGGCTGCGAGGCTTCCATCTGCGCTGCAGAGCTTCCCCATGCAACCGCATAAGTTCTATATCCTAGGACTTAACGTCACAAGCGAACTCTTCAATAAACCCGCCTCTAACCCACCGTATCCTAAGCTGAGTAGGGATGAGATATTGCTTTTAAGAAGGGAATTGGAGCTCTCACAAGGCGTAGCTTTGGATAAGGCGGTTAGTATATCGAATAAGTTTAAGTCAAATAAAAACCCCAAATCCATTTTGCAAGAAATCCGGGATACGAAAAAGGTCGCAGCTCCTTTAGACTCCAGTAGCAATACTATGCGGGCGAAACGCGCGGCTGGGCTTAGGTGGGTGGAGTACCAGTCCGGCGGTGGGGGTTATGGGACGGACGCAAAAATAGAGAAAATGAAGGCTGCTCCCGGGCAAACTGCTAAGAATATTCACGGGGATATCCAAGACCATACGGAGACGACCGAGGGAAAGAAGGGGAAACGCATTTCTACGGTTAAGCAGGTGAAGGCGGTCAGGGCGCCCGCTAGTCATCAACTAAAGGGTGCGAGTGAGGAATTAGAAGTGGGAGGGATGTGGATAAAACCTGGGCGTCAGAGCCGGGATATACTCGAACTTGCGGTGTTTAGTCATACTCACGATGAGCGTAAAGTAGACTTGAAACAGTGCCAAGCGGAGAAGTGGATCTGGGCGGTTGGGAAAGTGTGGAAAGGAATTGGCGATAATAGGGAGGAGTTGGTGAAACTGCGGTGTGAGGGCTGGGAGAAGTTCTGGAGGAAGTTGATTTCAGACGAACTCGAACAAGCAGGGAAAGATGGGTCTTATCCGATTGAGGGCGATATAGAGAAGGAAGTAGACAAAGAAATCCAAAGGAATCCCGATGGTACGTACCGGCTTGAACTCGTTCTTACTAAGACGGTGTATGATAGTGTTTTCACGCGGCAGCTTCAGATTGGGGAGGGCTGGAAGCATCGATCTATCCATTTCGAGGAGCAACAGAGAGAACACTTGAGACATGTCCGGGAGAAAATAAAAGCATTCTCTCGGCTGGGGACGGGCGGTCTAGGAGGTGCTCTCGGAGGTCTAGGAGGAGGGCTTAAGAGTTTGAAGAGCTTGGGATCAGCAGCTTCTTCTGGTTCTGAACTGGATTTGGTTGTTCTAGACAGCCCTCCTAGCAGAACTGCGACTCCGAAAAAGGGAGGAATGGGGGGAATGTTTGCCGCGTTGGGGATAGGAGCGGGGGGAAGCAGCAGTTCGAATAACAAAATAGCTCCACTGCTAGAGGGATCGCCCTCCGAGGATGACCGTGATGACGAGTTTGACCCATTACCGCCGCTCAATAAGGATTCATTCGTAGACCAATTTCCGCTGTCACCGATAGGGGAGGCACCAGAATTACAAGCGAGAACTTCTGCTGAGGAATCCGACATGCTAAGGTCTGTACCCGAATATAACCCCAACAGCTCTGGAACTGCGGGATCGGGACTAGATAGTGGGTCGGGATCTGGGTCGGGATCCGGATCGGGTGAAGGATCCGGGTCAGGTACTGGCAGTGGCAATGAGTCACCGGAGAGGTCGTCTTCCCACGGGGGCAATCTCGCCGAAACACCCGAAGAAAAAAGGGCTCGACAGGAATTTGAGGAAGCCGTCTCTCCGTCGAAATCCTATCAAACAGGGGTAGCACCGGATTAAGGGGTTTGTTAGAGGAGTTTTGTAGTTTGTTGTTAGCCGGAGGGTTTTGCGATTTTTTAACTAGGTTGTCGAAGTCACCGGGCGGGTGACTTAAATAATCTCGCTAGCCTCTGTAGTCTTTATTCTCTCTACAGTCCCTTTCATTTCCCTTTCCATATTGTTAACTTATTTCATGGACAGTCTTTTAGATAAGGTGTCTTAGAGCTATGTTAGTTTTCGGTAAGATGCGTTTTAGAGCTATATTAGCGCTCCTGGAGCGTGCATTTGAGACGAGGAAACGCACTCTCCGGGGTGCCCACTCACAACTCATACGGAGCGCGTTCGGCACTGCTAGTCGCTCCCATAACACCGTTTTTACGGTACACCCGTTGTTCGGCTCCGTTTTACCTCTCATACCGTCGTAATTCTTGACCACGTTTTACATTCCCCCAGTTTGATGCCTTTTCCCCCTGTTTGATGCCTCTCGCCCCTCTAACAACTCCTTTTCCAGATCGCTCGTTCCCTTGTTTTCTTCCCCCGTTCATATCGATTGCCCCCGTTTGACAACGTTTTGTCTCGTAACGAATTTCTGGCTTCCCCTAGTCCCCTCGTAACGAATTTCTGGTTGCCCCTAGTCAGGATCGTTCATATTCCGGTAGCCCCGGTGTCTGCCCCCTGACTTATTAGTTCCCCAATTCTGATTGCCATTTTCCGATTGACATCTATCGCTCTTCTTCTAGCCTTACTTTCTAAGCCGGAAAAGTACTAAACCTGGTATATTTCCGAGTTTTTTATGGTAACCTTATGATCCACAGTAATTCGAATCCACAAGACCCACAGTAATTCAAGTTTGACCTTTGAGTTTGATCCCACAGTATTATAAATTAAATTCGACTTAAGCTGCTTGGACCACGTTCAGTGTCATCAGTGTCGTCACTGTGACTGACCGTCTTACCGTCCACAACCACTGTCATCACCATCCTCTTAATACCCCTTGTGTCTCACTCTGTCCAGAGCTGTCTGTGCCTACCTAGATCGAGTAACTGGGAAAAAAAATATTTTCCTCTTTATCTTAGTCTAACAGCCGACTATAGTTCTAGTCCGAGTCTCAGATTCACACCGATTTACACCCCAACTACCCAAAAGCTACCCAAATTACCCAACAAACCATCATCCTCTTAACGGATTGCCAATAAACCGGAGGTTACCCAAGTGACAACCCCCTCAAAAACTGAGCCTCTTAGTGCCCAGTCTAATTCAGTCGTATTGTAATAACTTGAATTGAAAAAAACCAAAAAAACAACCAAAAAAATTCAAACAAACAAATTGCACCCCTCGTGTCTAGTGCCACTTGGACTCCTAAATTTAGAGTCCCTTACACTGGTACACATCGTGTCTAGGATCAATCGTATCCGTTAAGATTTTTGACCAACAAGTGACACCAAACAAGTATTAACAGTAACGCCCCAACAGACTACTTACACTGACACCACTACTCTTTTGAACTATCTGCATTGACATCAAACAAGATAATTGACAAAATGACCCGAACTTCCAGTCTTAGGGTGGCGGCGGTCGGTCTGATCGCCGCGACTGTCCCCACTGTGTCCGCCATGGACCCCCCCACTCAGTTCCAGTTCGCTGCGGCGGGTAGGACGACTAACGGTGGCAGTGCGTCCCCCACTGCCTTCTTCCCCACCACTCCTCAGGCCCGTCCCCATTCGTTTCCGCCCTCCGGCCGGGAGGGACTTGGCGAAAGGTATGTGAGGGAGAACCCCATTTCGGGGGAATCCCGGGGAAAAAACATGTTCATTCACTTCAAGGAGGGAGAGAGCGGTGAAATTGAGGAAACCTCCGGCTACCGTCCGATCACCCCCATCCTCACCAGCACCGGGGAAAGAGCTTCTACCGGCGGGATTCCGGAGCTGCTTCTCCCCGAAACCGCTTTCACTGCTTTCGGGAACGCCGGAGAAGGTGCTAATAAGACTCTCCTGGAGCTTCAGCGGGAGGATATCCAGAAGGGGCGGGAAGTCGACGAGGGGAAATGGGATACCATCGAGGCTCAGAGAAGGGAGCACACCGAAAGAATCGAGGCTCTCAGGGAGCGGAAATCGAAAAAACCGGTCGGAACTGCGGCGACGGGCAGCGGGGCTGAGAACTCGAGAAAACCGGTCGGGACTGCGGCGGCAGGCAGCGGGTATGCAGACCGTGGGGGCCATAGTGGGAGGAGCAAATTGTCACTTCCGCTGGGCGCGATGGCTAACGCCAGGCCTGATGGGGCGCCGGAAGGGCCCGCGAGGGCGGCCGTGCATGAGGGGAGGTCTGAGGGGCCGGCGAGGGCGGATAACGGCACCCCAGAGGGGCCCACGCCCAGGTGGGAGTCTGAGAGACAGTCTCAGAGCAGCAGTGGGAGTTATTACGGACCTCAGGGCACCGCGCGGCAGTGGTCTCTCAGCAGTAACGAAAGAATCAGCGGGGGACCTAACCCGACGGACGACGGGGTGGGCGGCCTAGACAGTGGCTTCAAGCAGGGGAAAGTTGTTCCGCTCAGCACGGTCTCTTCCGGGACGGCCTCTACCGGGGTTCCTTCCGGGACGCCCTCCACCGGTATTCCTCAGTTTACGAGCATGAGCTCGTTGGATACTCCCGCGGGTGTTGCTGAGTCAGGGGGTTTTCGCGGCAGGGAACTCACGATTGACACCGACTGGAAGTTCGCTTCCAGCCACGATTACGCGGCGCGCCGACTGGTGGGGACGCCGAGTGTGAGCCCAGTGCATTCGCCCACAAAAAGGAGAATCGGATCGAGTTGGGGGTGGGGACCTCCGAGCCGGGTTGTCGGGCAGGAGAACGGGTGGGAATCGCAGCTACTCGCGGGCGATCATTTTCCCGACTACTATTATTATACGGAAGATAAGGAGGGGGATATTATTGAAAAGGAGGAGGACGAAGAAGAGACGGTTGGTGCGCCCCGGAAACAAAAAACCGCTTGGCACTCCATTACCGATACAGATGGATTTGACGATATCGAGGACGAGCTGGCCGCTAAAACGGCTGACAGCAGGACTGAAAGCAATCCCAAGACTAAGTGGGGCGACCGCAGAGCCAGCAAACGCGCTACTACTAAGGAAATTTTCGCGCCTTTTCCCTCGGGGCAGGCGGCGCCTCTGGGTTACCCTCAACAGTCCGGGACCGGCTCCTCCTCTTCGTCTTCCCACCTTCCTCCGGCCCCGATTCCCGGCGCGGTCGGACTCGCGAATGCCACATCTTTTTCCACCTCTGCTAAGGAATTCAATCCCATTGCGGCGGGACCTGAAGTTCTGGACCACATTAACTCGACCTACAAGACACTGATTGGCAGCGAGGAAGCTCAGTATGTGAGTCTCAAGGACCGGTCGGACGCGCTGAGACGCGAAATGAACGCGTTGAGGATCGCGTTTGATAACGGGAACAACGGTAATAAGGGGGGCAAATCAGGAAACGGCGGGTGGAACGGGAAGAGTCAGGCCTCTGGGGGAAAGGCTGGTTTGAAGACTAAGTGGCAGAAGGAGAAGGGCGGAAATAATAAGGGGGCAAAGACGCCCGCCGACCGGCAGGAATTCGATGCTGAGACGTCCCGCTTAGGAAACGAGATCACCTCTATGTGCCAAAAAATGCACTCCCATATGGACCAAGCCAGGAAACTGAGAAACGAATGGACGGAGGCAGTGCAGGCGGCGACCGAGGGGAGGCCGCTCGTTCAAGCGGGGACCGTGGTCCCGGTGGGCCCTGTGGAGACCCAGAGAGCTGCGGAATCCGGCCAAACGAAGAGGGCCAATAGTAAGCTTACCCTTCCGGTGGAAAGGAGGGGTAGTTACAGTGGGCCTGGTTACAGTGGGCCTGGGGCGGGAGTGCAGTCCCGGAGAGGGAGTGTTGGGGATGCGACTGTCCCACAGATTACGGAAAAAACCGCCAGCGACAACCTCACCCTCCAGTACTACAACAAAATTTATCCCTCGGTGTTGGCGGAGTATATGGCGTCCACTGGGAAGCTCCAGAGGCCGGGAAAAACGTGTTATTTGGGTCTTTCTGAGGCGGAAGCGGGCGAAGTTAGGGCGATTGCTATGGAAAAGGCGAAAATCGAAATGAGAGCAGTTGGTGTAGAGGTCGAGAGGAAGAAGCAAGAACTGCTTAACCTCCAATTACAAGCGACGAAAATGGAGCTCGAACAGGAAAACAGCGGGTATCAGAAGCTGTCGCAGCAGATGGGGCCGGGCGAGCACCAGATTCTGCAGCAGCAGCAGGTCCTTCCGGCGCAAGAACAGGCCCATCAGCAGGTCCTCTCGCAGCAGATTATGGCCTCGTTTGAGGTGGCGCTCATCCGAACTCGCCCTCTTTTAGACGGTTTTGCGAATATTCTTGGATTAAGTGACGAGCAGAAGGGCTTCCACGAGCAGCACATCCGCTCGCTTGCCTCCTCGGTCCTCAACGGGCCCAGGGAGACGCTCGGTTTCCAGTTAGGAAGTATCCTCGGGAACCACGCCACCCTGGTTACAACGGAGTATTATCCTAATGCGGGGGAGGGCGCCTCTCAATTGTATGGGGCGTATATTCATAATATTGCGACTCAAACCATGGCAAATCTGCCACAGCTGCCGGCGGGACAAGTGCCGGTGGCGGCGCTCCAACAAGTCCCCCAGCTTCCGGGAGTGATGCCGACGCTCCCGAAGCTCCCACTTGCGGAGGTGCTGCAGATGCCGCAGGGGGCGCTCCAGGGACAGGTTGCTGCGGGGTTGCAGCTCCCGCAGGGCGCGCTCCAGGGCCAGGTTGCTGCGGGGTTGCAGCTCCCGCAGGGCGCGCTCCAGGGCCAGGTTGCTCCGGCGTTTCAGGTCCCGGCGACGGCTTGCCAGCAGGAGACTCCCCGACCACTGAACCCCGAGGCCACGCCCTTTGTCATGCCCGGCACGGGCGCGCCCTTTGTCATGCCCGGCACTGGCGGCGTCTCAGGGCCCTTTATCATGCCCGGCACGGGCGGTGCCTCCGGTGCTCCGGTTACGCCCTTTGTCATGCCCGGCACGGGCGGTGCCTCCGGTGCTCCCGTGACTGGGACTATGTTGTATGCTGCCAAGCCTGGTCAGACTGTTGTTGAGGGCGATCTCACCCTTGACATAACGGAAAACACCTGCAACGACGAGGTCATCCGGCAATTACTGCAGGCCCAGGAGGCGGACTCGAGGATGAGCACCAGGTCAGCTTCGAAGGAGATAATCTGCCCGGGGGGCCCCGGGCAGCTGGGCGGCAAGTGGGACTTCGTCTCAGAACCAGAGTGGCGAAATCTCCTCGCTCTCGTGCGGGAGTCGCAGGTTAGGTCCGCTGGGGGTGATTACATTCCCCTGCCGTCGTCGTTTGAGGAGTGGCAACTCCTCGTCAAATT
>JACKZZ010006182.1_pt1 | contig 13478 bp, 28 predicted proteins | sample 8027871 | NCBI WGS metagenome assembly JACKZZ01 (sample SAMN15724774, study PRJNA655200) | protist metagenome | isolation source: fluorescence activated cell sorting (FACS) single amplified genomes of... | place: USA: West Boothbay Harbor, Gulf of Maine | collected 2000-07-19
TTAAAATATTAACAAAACTATTTGGAAATGCTGGAGGTAATGTAGCAGAAAAGATTTCTGGTATAATAGACAAGCATACTTTTAGTAAAGTAGAAAAAGCTCAGTTCGAAAAAGAGATGGAAGAAATATTTATTAAAGCAGAAGCTGACATCCAAAAGAATGTAACAGATAGATGGAAGACTGATATGAATAGTGACAGTTGGTTGTCTAAGAATGTAAGACCTTTAGTTCTTATATTTTTAGTAGTATCTACAGTACTAATGGTATTTATAGATGCAGGAGTTATTTCATTTGAAGTAAAAGCTAATTGGATTGATCTGCTGCAACTAGTTCTTATAACAGTCATTGGAGCTTATTTTGGGGGTCGTAGTGCAGAGAAATTTAAAAAGTAATGGCAAAGCTAACCACAAGTAATTATCGTGCTTCTAAACGCACTAAAAGACCTGGAGTTCATTCTAAGAATGCTAGTAAGGGTCAAGTAAAATTTAAAAAGAAATATAGAGGTCAAGGCAGATAAATATTTTTTTATATATTTGTTCTTGCTTATAGCTAAACTTGCACAACCTAATAAAGATGGACGGTGCTTGGAACAGGTATAACTTTCTTTCTTTTTTACTAGGTTTTTTCTTTCTTTTTCTTTTTACTCTTTTTCTTTTTCTTTCTTTTTAATTATAAATTCATATCTTAGTGAATATGAGAAAGGTATCACGCAAAAGTCTTGTAAAGAAATTAGATGCAATATTCTCTGAATATATAAGGCTTAGAAAAGCTAATAAGCAAGGCATAGTAACTTGTTACACTTGTGGTAAAAAAGCATATTGGAAAGGTCAAGGAATGCAGAATGGACATTTTATGTCTAGAAAATCTTACTCAACTAGATGGGAAGAATTAAATTGTCAAGTACAATGCTATGCTTGTAATGTGATGAGATATGGTGAACAATACAAGTACGGATTAGAACTACAAAAAGAATATACTAAAGACTTACCAGAACAATTACTGATACAATCTAAACAGATAAAGAAGTTCTCTAATATAGATTTAGAGGATATGATAAATAAATACAAAAATTTAGTAGATAAAAGAAAAAAAGAATTATCTTTATGATCTGTTCTTTACAGGTACTATCATTTTGTTTTGGAAGGGGGAATTAATTTTCCTCCTTTTTTTTTGCATTTGTATTATTAACATTTTTTAATTATCTTGCATAAGTATTGCAACGAAGCAATATGTAAAAACAATTTTATATGACCCATAAAGAAGATTTATTAAGGCTTTTAAAAGCTGAGGTAGAGCAATTAAGAAAGCACTACTTAGAGAGTGATGCTGTAATCAAGAAACTAGAAGATAGCATTAAGGACAAAGACAATTTGATAGAGTCTTTGGAACTTCAAATTAAACAACAAGAAGTTAGAAACGCACATTTAGAAATTAACATAGTAGACGAATATATAAGATGAAAAGTAAAATCACACACATAGAACCAAAAGGAACTTGGTCAAATACTTCTGGTACTTTTAATAAGTATCAAGTATCATTAGCAAATGGAAACTCTTATAGCTTTTTAGCTAAAGGAGAATTTAAAAAGAAAGTAGGAGAAGAAATTGAATATCAAATAACTAACGAACAGTACAATACTGCAAAGTTAGTATATCCTAAACCTCAGACTTCTAATACTCAAACATATAGTAAACCTTTAGATACTCACAACTCTATACTTAGACAGGTAGCATTTAAAGGAGCTATAGAACTTGCTTCTTCTGGCAAGATAAACATTGAGGAGATAGAAGAATTTACAAAAACATTTAATCAAATATTAAAATAATAATTATGGAAATTACTGGAAGAATTAAGAAAATCAATGGTGCAGCTTCTGCAAATACAGGAAATACTATATCAGTTCCTTGTTTAAAATATATCTTAGTATTAGATTGCAGATATTGAGGAGTATAGTTAGGAGTACCTATAATTCTATAATCCTCTCCTGTTGTCATTATATCATTCTTCATAGAAAGTTGTGTATCACTATCTATAGCTGTTATTGTTGTTTCTGTTGTATCTGTGTCGTTGTGAACAGTATCTCCTATTGCTACACTTGTCAAAAAAGTTTGTGTACTGTCTATTAGTTTATAAGCTGTAGTCGTACCTGTAGTTATTGAATCTACTAAAGTATTTACTGGGTCTATTAAAGTTCTAGGATTTACTCCATCCTCGAAATATCCATAACCATCAAAAGAAAGATAATCTAAGTTCTGTGTTTCACTTCCTACTGTTTTAGTTAATGTAATATCTGCTTCTACCCATACTCCATCTGTAGCAAAACTTGCATACTCTGTATTTAGATAATCTCTAATTAATTCTGTGATCTCATATATTACATAGTTGTTACTTCCTATAATATCTTTGCTTATAGTGTATTGTGGAGTTCCAGGTTTGTCTGTTGTAAAAGTTCCTGAATATATATATAAGCTCATTGAAGCTGAACTAAGAGTTCCTGAAGCAGGTTCTACTTTTATATAATATGGACTTCTTGCATTTATTATTGTACTCATTCTATTGTTATTTCTATATCGTTTATAAATCCTTTAACTAAATCTTTAGGTAGATTTTTGTAAGCCTTTTCAAATGGTTTTGTAAAAAATAGACTTGGTTTAATACCTTTGTTATATATGCTTCTTGCTATTAAGAAGTTTATAGATTTTCTTGGTATGAACTTTCCACTTTTGTCTCTTGGAGCTATACCTTTTCTAACACTCCATTTATCTAAAGCTGAACTAGGAGGCATCTTATCTTTATAACTAAAGGGAGTATTGTATTTCTTTTTCTTTCCACTTACCCCTTTGTCTTGATACAATCCATATTCATCCATAAGAAACTGAATACCTATTCCTCCACTTACTGCCTTATACTTAAAGTCTAAACTATTGTAAAGAGATTTAGAACTATTCTTTTTATTCTTAGTAAGATTAGTACGAGATTGTTGTATTACATACTTAGCAAATTTGTTTAATATGTCCTTAGTTTCTTTTAGTCGCATATAGTTATATCGTTTTCAATAAGTATGTCCATAGTACAAGCCCATCCTGCTAACTGATTTTCAAATCTTTCAAAGAAAGGTTCACAAGAAGGGTCACCTTCTAATTGGTATTTAGTTGTATATAAGTCACCTTTTCTAAGAACCATAACAAGTTTATTTAAAACTGCTAATTGAGTATTTAGTATATCGTGTTCATTATTATTACCTCTAAATAAATCAGTAGTAGCTTCTTTATCTACATCTACTATATCCATAGCCATAACAGTTATATTAAATGCTAGTACCTGTTCTTGTGTACTCACACTATTAACCATTATATGACAAAGAGGAAATATAGTTTGTTTAGATAAATCTATTTCTGTTATATCTCCAGTAGTTACAGTATTTACATTCTCATCAGATAACAACTGTGTTTTAATTGTTTCAGTTAATTGATAAAAACCTCTTATTCCTTGACTCATTTTATTTTACTTTTAAATTGTTTAGCTTCTGCTTCTGCTTTATCCTTCATAAATGATAGCATCATAAAACACTCGTGCATCTTTAACTTAGTGATATTCTCAAATCGTCTAATATCCCCTTGAGCGAGTCCGTAAATTGACTGATACCATCCCCATTTGCTTCCGAATTGAGATATTGCACTAAATTCGTTTCCTGTTTGTCCTCCAAATAATTCATCATAGCTTTCGACAAGTCGATTCCTAAATGATAAAAAAAAAGCACAGAACTTAATACTGCATCCATTGGCATATTTTGCATCTTCTCAGGATGATCTATATTATACTCCTCTATATTGTATTTTTCTGAATACTTATGTTTGATAGGTCTATACAGAACATTCATAGCTCTATGTATATTTTCCCAATCTCCTAAGTAAGTGTCCAGGTCAATGTATTCTCCTAAACTCATTTGGTCTAAGTCAGGTATGAATCCATATTCTACTCCATTCATTTTGAACTTCTTTACTAGCTTAGGTTTCTGATTAAACATATCTCCAAGTATTCCTGTAATAGCATAGACATCTGCTACTTTCATTTTAAGTGCATCGGTGAGCTTTAAACCACAGAATACTTCTATCATCTTAGAAGCTAAGAACTTCTCATCTACACTCTTTTCTTGGAGCTTTAGGAACTTCTGGTATTGGTGCAGTTGGATTTCTTTTAAATCATTAGGCACGTTTAATTCTACTTTCATATATATATATCGAAATTTCTAAAGGATTTTTGACATATACATAAAAAAAAAGGGCAACATCTATGCTACCCCTTTTCCAACAAAACAAACATCACTAAATTATTTACAAATCTATCATTAAAATTAATATTATTGAATATAGAACAACGTGAATAGCTATTAGCCATTTCCAATTGTTAGGGTCTTGTTTTAAGAATTTCTTATACATAATTATTTTTTTAGTAATGATTTAGTTAATTCTATTATTAATTCTTTTCTTTTTTCTACAGGCATTTCTAAAGCACTTGCAGTAATCTTTTTAACATATATCTCTTTCATTGATTCTTTATTATTCTAAAGATTGTATCAGCACAAGTCTTAGCAGATATCTCCTTTTTGTTGTGGAGCTTTAGTAATGTCTTTATTAGTTTTTTGTTTTGCTTATTCATATCTAAGCTGTCTTTAAAGTTAGCAAGTGACCTAAGATTGTTTTAGAGCTTTCTAGATCTAATTTAATATCCTTAATGTCATCTTCTGTATTAAGTCTATTAGATACGTCTGATTGTAAATCGTTAATGAATATTTCTATTCTGTCAATCATTTCTTGTTTTTGTTCTATTGTCATTTTGTTTTATTTATGTAAATGCTTAATTGCAAATACATAGCTAATATACAATTCTTTTTAATATAATTAACAAATTTTAATAACTTTTTTTATTGAATAGTATATCTACCTCTGTTAGGATTTTCAAGCTGCATCATAAGTGCATATCTACAAGCATCAATACAATCAGGATGAGAACCTGTAGGTTTCTGTATGTTATTACCTTCTTTATCTTTAGCCCATATATATCCTTGTAGTTCTTTGATTAGATTCTTAGACCTGGAGGTTACATAGATTTCATTTTGGTTTATTAGATTGATTCCATACACTACTGAATCTCTACCTTTAGTTACTCCTGATATTTTATGTCCATAAGCTCTGATCTCATTTATACTCTTAGGTTCTGCTGAATCTGCCCAAAGATGAGTAGTGATACTATTGTCTTTTAGGAATCTACTTATATCTCTATTGAGCATTCCTTTTTGATATAGTATCTCATCATATATGTAAGCGTTGTTCCATTTGTATAATAAGATAATCGTACTAGGGTCTATGCTATAACCAAAATCCAATCCTCCACAAAGTAACCTAGCTTCATAAGGAATATTATCAATGTACTTCCAATCAGGAATACATACTCCCTCTAAACTACCTATCTCTCCTAGTCCATATACTTTCCACCAATTAGCCCAATAGGTTGAAGTCTTAGCTTTATCTTTTGCTTTCTCTATTTCTTTTACTATTGATTTAGGTAAGCTATCATTGTCTTTATAGGTTAATGTGAGAAAGTCAGTATCTTCTTGTCCTATTAGTTCTTTATCTACCCAGAAGATGTTACTTGGATTGTAATCTAACCACACCGTTCCTGATGTTCTAACTGCAAGTTGTTGATATACTTCAAAGGAAGGAATGTTATTACACTCGTTTATAAACAAGTCTGTTCTTCTTGCTCCTCTTAATTTATCAGGTTGGTCTGTGGAGAAGAACTCTATATAAGAACCTGTACTGAATTGGTACTTTAGAGTTGATTTGTTGAACTTTCTCTCATCGTACCTGTTGGTTGCTTTAAGTATATTAAGAAAGTCCTTTAAAGCTCCTCTACGCAAGTGTGGGACTGATTCTGCTACTACACTTATTTCTTTGTTCTTATTTTTAATAGCATAGTCTATAAGTATCATTAGAATAGCTATAGTCTTACCTGCAGAAGAACCCCCTCTTACTATTCTTATTCTACTACCTAATAGTCTTAGTTTTATTACTGCTTCTGTTTTTGTAAACATTAATCAATGAATAAAGGTACATCTTCGTTTATAGTTATATCCTTTGTTTCTTTAGGTTTACCTGCAAAGTAATTATAGTAAAGCTGAACAAACTTAAAGTCTTTTTTCTCTAAGCCATCTTTAAGAGCTTCAAATGCTAAAGGTTCTAAGGGAGTTAGTTTCTCTATTAATTGTACCTCCTCCTGCTTAGGTTTTCTACCTGAACCTTCTCTTTTACCTCCTCTGTTTTCTATTTTCATATCTTTGAAAAACTTTGATTAATCAAAATTGTATATCTATATATCGAAAAATAAATTAAATTTTTAAAATAATCTTATTTGTGTTTTATGTTGTTTTATTCTTTCTAATGAATTTTTAAAATGCAATTCGTTTAATTCACTACCTATATAATTACAAGAAAAATCAATACAAGCAACAGCAGTTGTGCCTGAACCCATAAAACTATCATATACTAAATATTCTTTTTTGCAAGATACTTTTAGGATTCTTTCTACTAAAGCAAGTGGCATTTGTGTTGGATGTATTCTGCCCTCTTTTTTACTAATGTTGTGGGGTACATACCAAACAGAACTTAAAGGGTCATCAATCCCACAATCTACATTTAAGTAAATATCGTCTGTTTTAGACAAATGATAAATAATTTCATAATCCAAATGAAATCTTTTATTTGTGCTATCAAAACTACCAGCATATTTCCATATAATATAACTTTTTAAGTTAAATAATTTGAAACCATCTGTAAACTCAAGCCAATGTACAGTATTAAGTTTTTTATTAAATGTTTTGCTTTTTATATTAAAATATATTTGACCAGTAGGTTTTAATATTCTATGATATTCTGTGAATAATTTATTAATATAATCAGAATAAAATTTAAAAAATAATATATCTTTTTGTTTACCTGCATATCCTGCACCACCAAAATCTTCATAAGGGGGGGATGTAATAATAATATCAATAAAATTATCTGGCATTTTAGACATTGTATTTAGATTATCCTCATTGTATATTTTATTTAACTCTATCAAACTATTCATTTTATCTATATTACGTAATTTTTAACTTAATTTAAAATAATCTTATTTGTGCCTTATGTTGTTCAATTCTTTTAGTTGCAGCTTCATAATAATCCTTGTCTATTTCATATCCTGTTAAATCATATCCAAGATTATGACAAGCTATTGCAATACTGCCAGAACCTAAATGAGTATCAAGTATTTTATCTCCTTCTTTTGCATAATTTATTAATAACCATTCATAAAGTGATATAGGTTTTTGACAAGGATGCCAACGCATTTGATTATCCCAATCAATTTTGTTACCTATTACATTGCCAATACTTGTATAGTGAAATATTTTCATATTTACACCAAAACTATGAGAAGCTATATCACAATCACTTATTGTAGATGGTGCATTTCTTTTTCCTCCACCAGTTTTATCGTGAACAATACGACCAACATCTTCTACATATTTATTGTAATAATTAACTCCAAATATGATTCTATTTTTACTAACTCGTTTTAATTGATTAAAATATTGCTTGTTTGGTGTAGTATGATTCCATTTTATTTTTTTATGATGTTTTTGTGATTTGCTACTTCTAAAATCTCCAATACCATAAGGGGGGTCAACAATAGCTAAATCATATTCATTGTCTTTCATTTGTTTCATAGATTCTAAACAATCTTGATTATATATTTTCATACTTCCTCTTTTTGTAGAACTTTATTATACATATCCTCTGTATAGAGAGCTAGTTCATCTATGTCTTTATTAGTAAGATACTTAATACGATGTTTGATTAACATTCTTTTGTTTCCATTTCCCACATCATCAATTTCATTTACAATAATACCTAACCACTTGTCTAAGTTCTTGTTGTAGAACTTGTAAGTATCAAAACTTCTAACTAAATGAAGAACTGTTGCGTGGTGCATATCCTTTCCATTTTCTTTGAAGAAGTTTGCTATTCTTGTTAATCCTATTCCAAGATATTTATTTAGTATTAAGCAGATCAAAGCTCTTGCTTCTACAAAATCTCTTTGTCTTGTATTGTTAAATGGATTTAACTCTGCAAGGTTACTAACCTGAGTTGCTACATCATAAGCTCTTTTTTTCATTGTCATCATAGTAATAATAATTTAATTTTTAATTCTCTTTGTATCTCCTGGAGCATTTTTATTGCATCTTCATTATCTCCCATATCTATAGCATCTATTATGATGTCTATGTCTTGTATTAGTTCTTTCAAAATAATTTATCTATTTTTAATTATATGATGCAATGTTCCTTTGCTTGTTAAGCCAAAATGTTTCATAGTTTTTATGTAACTTTTAACGGTTGAATAATAATTCTTAATTTCTATCACCTTATCATCATTGTATTTTGTTCCTGCTTTTCTTGCCATTTCAATTCTTTTTTCTTTAGGTATGTCTAAAGCATTATCTCTCTGAGTACCTATTGCAATATTATTAAAAGAATTATCATACTTATTTCCGTTTAAATGTCGAACTACAATTCCTGTTTCATATATTTTATTTCCATATTTTTGATAAGCCTGAAACCTATGTGTTGCTACTTTTAAATGTTTAATTTTGTTTATAGTTTCATCTTTATATTTTATAGTAATATTTTCATAACCTGAATTTACAATATATCCTATTTTATTTTTTTCTGGATTTATAACATCTCCATTTAAAGTAACTCTATAACCTTTATCATATGCAATTTTTTCTTTTAAATATTTTCTTATCATAGCGTACCTGTCAATATGTAATCATCTAATGCAGCTCCATTAACAAAGAAGGTTTCAAATATATCTACTGCCTTTTCTACTTTTCTTTTACCTTCTAAATAAAATTCTTCTGAACAGTCCCATATACCTAAATCTAAACTTCCTTTGTCCATTACTAAAAATTTGAATTGCTCATATCCCACATTAAAGAGAGAACAGTACAAATAACATTGAACATCATATCCGTATTTCTTAGCAGCATAAGGAAAACCCTTTATGTCTGTTGTAGTTTTTAGATCTACTATTCTATCTTTTCCAAGAACATCTGCTTTACCTCTAAATGGATAACCACATACATTTCCTATTGCAGGAACTTCAAACTCACAATCTGTAATCATTCTAAGTGCGTGTTCATTTCTGAAGAATGCATCTGCTAACTTCTCAGCTTTATTCTTTTCTGACATTGTAAACACTCTACCGTGTTCTTCCTTAGCTAACTTAAATGCTTTTGTATTCTTACTTGCTACATCTACAAATATCTGTGCATTGAAAACGTGAGGTTCTAATATAGCTGTATGAAATAACCACCCATCTCTTAATGGTTGTGTTTCAGGATTACCATACTTAGTAACGTGCTTATAAGTCTTAGGACTTGATAATAGTAATTTAAGTGAAGAACTGCTTAAAGCTAGTTTGTTTAGTTCTCCATAGTAAAAAGAATCATCATCCATCTTAGATAATAGTTCTTTGTGTTCATAGTTCTTACCGTCTAGTAGTTGTATCATTTTAATAGTTTTTCTGATTTTCTTGCTCTTTCTATTGCTCTTAGTTTATCACCTTCTGCTATCTTTAATTTAAAGTCTAATACTTGTACTTCGTTTCTAAGTCCTACTACAAACATATGCATCTCATTTACAGATTTAATAAGATTACCTAATTGTTTAGTAGATTCATTATTTGCTTTTTTAGTATCGTATGCTTTTACAAGAGCTTGACCTATATAATTAAAGTTAGCTTCATATACTTGATTCTGAAATAATGTCATTAGTTAAGTATTATACAACTTATAATAGTTATAATTAATCCTATGAATCCTACCTTGATAACATTCATTATCTGTTCTTCTTTTTCAGGGCTTCTACCTTGATTACTTCTATACTGTCTCTTTTTCATTTTCTATTTTATTTACAAATTCTATACTTTCTAAATACTTGAACATCATTTCTTCAGACATTAAAGCATTTTTATTAATTCTATATCTACTATAAGCCCTACTGCTTGGCAATAAATCTATAAATTTATCTGAATAATGTAACATATTATCTAATAATCCATCTAAACTTATTGTGTTTATTTTTTTTAATTTTTTTAATCTATCTTTTACTTCACTATATTTTATTGCTTCATCACTCCATAAATCTCTAATCCATTGTTTATAGCAATGTGTCCCTTCATATTGAGTATGTTCAAAATAATTGCATTCTCCTAAATCATCATAAAAACCATTTAAAAAAAATTTAAAATCTTCTTTTGTTTCTATTTCTAATAAATAAGTTTGCTCTACAAATAATTCAAAAGAATCTACTAAATTATATGGTACAAGTTTAACAAATTCTTCAATAACATTATCTCTAAAATAATTTATACCTCTTTCAATTCCATCTTGGTTTTTCCATAGATGTGGAGAAGGATAATTAAAATAATATTTTTTTAAAGAATCTGACTGATGGTAAAAAGTATTTCTCATTGTGTTTTAGGTTTTCTTTTGTAATCGTATATTGGTCGCTTACTTTGGTCTAACTTAATAGTTTCTCTATTAATGATATTACCTTCTAAATCTAATATGGTATAGCCTTGTTGTGCTAAAAGTTTTACAGCTCTATTCTGCTCTTTTGCTCTTTCTTGGATTCTAAATGTTTCAAAAATCTCATTACTAATTGGTTCACTCATAATTTTGTTTTAAAGTTATTCAAGCTAATATAACTCTTTATAAGTTATTAACAAAATTTAATTATCTATATTTACAATACTAGCTTGTTCTTCTGTAAGAAGATATACAGGTTTTAGTAATCGTTTCTTAGTCCACATTGTAGTGTCAGGACAATACATCTCTACAGGTTCTGGCATCTCTAAGTAGTTTAACCAATACAAATAGTTTCCTTTTGGGTCAGATACAAAGTAGAGCTTTACTATTTCGGAATCCATACTTATTAGTTGTTCATACTTATAAACCTCTAACATTTTTTCTTTATAGTATTTATTTCGAAACTTCATTTCTATAACACAGTCGTGACCTTTAGGAGTCTTACCTATAGCATCATAATGCTCAAATCCATTACCTGCCCATTTTAAGTCCCAAGTATCTAAATTTAATATCTTGACTACTGCTTGTTCGTATAAATGTATTTTACTGAGTCCCATTAGCGTAAATGTCATTTAGTTGTTTAATCCACGCTATATATGTTTTAGGTGTACAAGTGCAAGGAAGATAATAGCTATGCTTATGATAGATGGAATGTAGTTTAGCAATAAGTTCTTGTTCTGGTCTGTTTATGCTTTTACCATTAGCAGATTTAAACTCTGTCCATTTATCATAGTCCTCTTGACTAAACTTTTGTAATTCCATTTCTGTCTATTTTAAATTTATTTAAAGCATTTTTTCTTTTATCACAGTTGCACTTAGTTCCTTTAAAAGCGTGATAAGTTTCTACTAAGTATTTTATTCCTGTGTATCTTGTAATCAATTCTATTAAGTTTCCTAGTTTCATAAATTATCTTTTAGTTTCTGTTTCACTTTCTTATAAGTATTGTACAAGCTGTAATAACTTATTTTACTTTTTCTAGAAAGCTCACTTATGTTAGTTCCATCTTCTACTATTTCAAATACTTTTCTATCGTACCAGTACATATCTTTTAGAATATCCTGGAGCTTATCATAAACCTCATCATAATTGTTATGATCTATTTCTGTCACAGGTTCTATGTTTTCTAAGCTAATCAGTTTTACTTTACTTTTCTTTCTAATTAAATCTACATACAATCCTCTAAGAAGTTTAAAGACATAGTAATAATTAATTTCATCTTTATACATATAGTCAACTCCTTTTTGTGTATTCTTTATTAGTAGAATATACATAGTTTGTACCAAGTCCTCACATTCTTCTGCATTCAATCCTCCAAAAGTAGATACTATCTCTACCCATTGTTTATGCTTATCGTATGCTAATTCTACAGGAGTTTTCAAAACGGTAAATTAATTTGTTTAGTTAAAGCTGGAGTTATTATATGATTTCCATTTAATTGGAATCCTACATTGTTAAGTATTGATTTTAGTTTTATAGGTTCTGACATTGGAGTAGGTCTTCCACCTGTATCAATATCTTTTACTTTTCTAACGTGAATATGGTTATACATCCAATCTGTTGGGTGTTGAGTGTATCTATGAATGCAGATAAATTCATCAGATCGGTTGACGAACTTCCCCCCACCTTCTACATCACTTGCCATAGGAGGAATAGGATGTCCTGCATATTCATCAGAGTTACCGTGTTTTTTTCTTAAAGCATCTGTTGCTGCGTGGGTATTTAACCATACTGCTACATTATGTGTTTTACAGAATATTCGTATCTCAGAAGTTGCTTCATAATCATAGTCGTGAGAGTTAATACCTTTTAACATCTCTCTATCTTTCATCAAAGAATTATAAGGGTCAATAAAAAATCCTTGATAGTTCCAAGCCTTTTTGATACTTGTAGCTAATTCTAAAAGAGTTTTATAAGTATGCAATTCATTTGCATCTATTATTTTAAAGTGATGATATACAAATTTTTTATGCTTTTCAAATTCTTCTTCTGATATTTTGTTTATTGGCTTAGCAGATAAAAACTCTATAAGTTTTCTTATAATACTATGAGCTTCATTCTCACTAGAAAACACTAGCCATCTAATCTTATGCTTTATAGAATACAATAACATCATATATAAGATCACAGTAGTCTTACCTACATTGGCGTGTCCAAGACATACTAAAAAGTTGCCTTGTTTAAATCTAAAGTATTCATCTATTTCTGGGAATCCTAATCCTAAACCTTCTACTATTTTACCTGACCTTATTTGTTTTAGTTTATCAATCTGTTGGTCAAAGTTTATTAGCATCTTAATTATTGTTTTCTATTTCCTTTTGTAAGTTAGCTAAAGCTCTCCAAGCTACTTTAGCAGAATGTCTTACACCATCTGTATCTATTTTACCAGCTTCTATAAGATGTCTACTAAGAGCATCTAATTCATCTGTGCTTTTATTTCTATCCCAATGCAAAGGTAAATCAGGATGGTGTTGCTGATTACCAATGTAAGAAACTTTAGCCACTTCTAAAATAGCATCAGGAAAATAATTTAAGACCCCTGAATAAACAGGAGTCTTTTTTCTTTCTTCTGCAGTCATTAAAATGGTAAGTCGTTATCTCTATCAGGACTTTGTTGTGAAGCACTCACCTGCTCTACATCATCTTCTAATTTCCATCCTTCAATAGTATTGAATACTTTTACCTCATTAGTCTTAGGATTCTCCCACTCTCTACCTCTAAGGTTAATTGCAGTTCTAACAAAAGAACCTTCTGTGAAGTTATCTAATAGATTTACTTTATCTTG
>JACKZZ010013848.1_pt1 | contig 13474 bp, 13 predicted proteins | sample 8027871 | NCBI WGS metagenome assembly JACKZZ01 (sample SAMN15724774, study PRJNA655200) | protist metagenome | isolation source: fluorescence activated cell sorting (FACS) single amplified genomes of... | place: USA: West Boothbay Harbor, Gulf of Maine | collected 2000-07-19
AATAAAGTCAAACCATTCCATACACATCTATATCTCGGACCGAATCGCCATCATACATATCAGATGCGTAATGAATAATAGTAGAGTATGATCATTAATGATTAATAAATATTAATATTTATTAATTACAATTTCAAAAATATGATGTAAGCATTTAATTTGTATTTTGAAGACTTGTAATTTCCTGGTAGCAAGTCACATGTTGATTTTGTTTTCTTGTCACATTATATGAGCATTAAATGCAAATCCATAATTCATGACAACATTGTTTGTGTCACAATATTGAATAATTAATTAGTGATTGGTTCCAATTTAGTCAAATGAATGAGTAGTCGTTTGAATCGTAGCTTAATTGATTGATAATGATGAAAACATAATAAATATTATCAAATAATTAATCAATTTCAATTATTTGTTGGACGAATAAATGATAATTAGTTAATACTAGCAATCATCACAAGAGCCATCTATTTTCAATTAATTAATTAGTTATTTCATTATTGAAAATATAATGTTTCAAAATAAAAACATTTGCATTCATTTTCATGAATCTTAGTTTTCGAAATTCATTGCGTGATGAATTTTTGGAATATATTGTATCAAATCATTTAATATCTGTATTATTGGTAGTGAAACCATTCTTCTTTTTTTCCATGTTCATCAGTTCCTCCACCTCATCAAACAAACAGTACAAAATTGGTTTTCGCCGTGCCGTCTTTGGTTTGGTTCGTTGTGATTGTCTGCAAATCGTTTACTACATCATTATTTGTGGGGATGGGTTGGCAGGAGGAGATCGAGATGCCATTCACGAAAAAAGCAGTTCAGCTACTGTCTGTAATTATTATTATTAATAAGAATTGAAAAAATGAAAATTTTGAATGAAAATATCCAGAATGCCGTTTTGTTTTTTAAGGGGTGAGGTCATTCTGGATACTTTGATTAAACTGTTTGAATTAAAATGTCATCAAGTATGCAAACAAAATCATTATATATATAATATTATAATTATATTTTGTGTATATGCATTGAAGTAATTAATTAATATTTTTTGCTTTTGGGAAATCGATTGTCATGGAATTAATCAATTAATTGATTACTCAGAAAGGTTATTTGAGAATCGGACTGGACCCACAGGAGACAATCCAACAAGAACCTCTCGCGAGAGTAAGCCACTAGCACACGCGTTCACAAAATATCATAACATAACATAGAATTGACGAATTCCGCCGTCTTTGGTTTGGTTCGTTGTGATTGTCTGCAAATCGTTTACTACATCATTATTTGTGTGGGAGAGGTGTTTTGGTTTTTGTTTTTTGAGCGCGGATATTGGGTTGGGGTTTAGGGGCGGGCAGGTGTCAGGTATTAATTTTGACATGACGGCAGCCTGACACGGCAGCGGTGGTTTGAAAAAATGTTTTATTGAATCCAAATTAAATAAAAATGTTTTATCAAATCAAAATAAATTTTAAAATTCAGTCTTCCCGCAGCAAAACCTGCGTTTGACAAGAAACCGATGCTCTCCACGTTTGTGAAGTGCTTTACCGTTTGGAGTTGGTGTGATCGCGGTATCAGGTAATTAATTAATATGACGACAAACATCTTTGAATCGTTAGAAAAATCAATTAAATTGATTTTTTAAATAAAAAACGTTTTATTGGTCTTCAATGTTTCGCGTGCTCGTGTCGCGTTGATGTAAAATGTTGTATTTTTCAGTGTTTGTTTCGTAAAATGATAAAATCGCCCCATCGTGATGTTTCTCAATAATTTTTGTTTTTTGACTAGTGATATATAAATCATGATAGAGGTTTTTATTATTGTATGAACGTTCTCAATGCCCCTGATTTGTGATGCCCCAAGCCGGTATTGTTTTCCAACCGACAACAAATGAGGAAATTAATTTCAGCGTCTGTTGTCATATTTCAACTACAATTTGCAATCTTCTCAGAATAATTAATTCATCAATGCAATCACCAATTAATCAAATTCAATTCACATGGTTTAAAAAATATTTAAACGTCAGCCATCAATTCTTTACAGTTGCTCAATCATCTTACCATTGTAGAAGGTGTGAAAAGCAATGCAAGCATAAATTATTAAAACAGAAATTGTGTTATTAAAATATTTATTCTCAATTAATTTAATTCCTTTGGCAAATTATCCATTTTTAATTAGATTTGAATTTTATTTGCAGATTCGAACGTCATGGTCAACAAGTTCAGTACATCAGCCGACGTCATCACTTGTCGGCGTGACGATTATCAGGATTCACAATGGAGAGTAAATAATTAATTAATCAATTATAATTTATTTGTCATAATTAATTTCACATTCTGAAAGACACATTAATCAATGTCCACAAATAATCGGACTGTCAAATTTTGATTTGTTTTCAGGAAGCGGCTCTTATCAACGACGTGTTGTGACCATATTTTGATTTTAGACAACTGAAATAAATAATTTTGATTTATGGTCATGACCGCGCGTCGATTTTTGAAATTAAAATTAAAATGATTGAATCAAAGTAATTCAACGGGATTGATTCTCTTGAACCAGCATTTGTCAGAATATATCAATTCACGAAAGCAATTAATTATTCATAAATTCCGTCATTGATTTTCTAGGTTCTTACCAACGACGTGAAGTTTGCTGCCGAGTGCACCATCTGCCAAAAGCAATTTTTCAGCGAATTGTAACGTTAATATCGTTAATATGGAAATCAAATTCAGAATAATAATTTTTTAATTATATCATGGTCTTCATTAGATGTTGTTTCAACGTTTTTCAATTTGAGACGATCACCGAAATTGGATTTTATGGCGTTGACGTTCAATTGCTTAAATATTTAATAATTAATTTGTGAGGGCGCTGGAGTTTTCAAAGTTGTTAAATTTGAGTTGATTTCCTGAAATATATTTTTGGGAAGTACATTTTATTTTATTTTTTTTCAACAGACATTAGTCGGTCCCGTGTTGATTTGTATGTGTGTTGTCCAACTTTGTATTTCAGAGGTGGTACGCTGCACCAATTCATGAAACGTCACCGAGTGGCATGCAAATCAACAGCCGTATTCAGATTTATTCCGTTTCAACTATAATAATTATCAATTTAAAATAATTATTCAGGAGAGCCACCTGCTGCGTAAGTTCACAGTGAGGAAGTCAGGTTTTTGTGCATCCATGGTTCCATGGATATCTATGGAAAAATCCATGGATATCCGAAAAATATGTTTGAAACGCTATTCCGTTACCGGGAATCAACAATTTATCAACATTTCTTTGTAAGAAAAACTCAAACTAAATTTGTTTTTTGGAAAACATCATGTTGCACCACAAATGGTGATTTTTGTCAAAATTACCATTTCCATTTTTTTATTTTTTCAGGTTGTCGAGGACACAGCACCACAAAAACAATCCAAGAAAACGTTGACAAGCGACAATACAAAAAAGGTCATCACATTTAGTCATTCAAAATATTTATTGCTGTTGCCAGCAGTAAATATTTTGTTGGTTCATCCCAACCATTATTTTGTTGTAACAATCATTTTTTATGTTTTATACATATATTGATGGATAGCGGTACATATTGGATTAGGTTTTCTAAAAACAAAAATCGGTGATACATCAACAAAGTCTTTGTTCATGCAGAAAAAAAGGTATAATCCCACGCGAGCATCTGAAGATCAATTCAATCGCGTGGGATCAATGATACAAAAATAATTATTTTCCAATAAAAAATCGAAATGTTGCTTCAGAAAGAAGAAGATTTTCAGCCGCCGCCTGTCAAGAGACGCCGGCGCAGGTCTACTACAAAACCTGACATTCAGAACGAAGTCACTCCTCGTCACAAGAAGCGTGACACGGTTCAAAAAGAGGCGCAGGAGGAGGAGGAGGAGGACAAACCATCGGCAACCATCAAACATCATAATGACAGCAATAAGAATTCATCTGCAGAGGAATTTGATTCGGAAAACCGTGAGGACGAAACGCGTGGCGCAGATTCGAATCGATTGAACCCGTCACTATCTCAACACGACGAGGGGCCTCGAGCGCACGAATTTGTATGGAAATCGGATGACATCATTTTCACAAGCACCACAATATAATTTGACTTAAATATTTGACAAATTCAACATATCATCATTAATTTAAAGATGCGAGATAAATAATAATTATCATGATTGACATTCTGGATTATTTCTTTTAAAACATTCTCTTGTCGAATTAGCAACACGATGCTGCCAATTCAACACAAGGGGGCCACCAGCGCACGAATTTGTATGGAAATAGGATGACATCATTTTCACAAGCACCACAATATAATCAATTAAATAATTGACCCAAGGAATTCATTCAATTAATCCATTTCGGTCGTTTTTTCGAGTTTCAAATATTTCCACATTCACCTGGTGAACTGAATTTCGGTCCGGTCTTTGGAGATTCGCATGTTTTTATAGTCCCCGGAGGGCATTCTGCATATTTTCATGCAAATTTTCAGATTCCATTTTTACACTTTTGGGTAAGCCCTTATACCAAACGAATTGTTTGACTGATAATTAGATAGAAAATTATTCATTCATAAATCATTTTTTAAAAAGAATTGGTTTGCCAAATTTATGATCCTAGATTGCCGTAGATTTTTATTATTTGAAAAGTGCATTGTATTCAGACGGCATAATTATTCCAATTACGAGGTCTAGGAATCACATTATCATCTTTGAATAAATTAATCATAGGGTTTTTGTGAACAAATTGTGTAGAATGTTGTGGTGACGCCACCACGTAACGCCGCCGCCGCAGCAAATAAGGCGGTTCGAATCACGCCAAGTCCCGTCACAAGCAAACAACACAAGAAAATTTTAACGGCCCACAGTACATGCCAAGCTTCCTCACCTGCTGTTCTGGTTCCTTGGATACACGGCAAAAGCGCTACCGACAGTGACACGACCACGATGCGCATTCATTTGACAAGCGGTGCGGTACATGTCCCTCCAGAAAAACGCAAATCGATTCCGGACGTTCTCGACGTCGGAACAAATCGTGCGGGAGTACGTTTTTCTTTTTTCAAATATTATTTTTCATGTTTTGGGGCGACGTCGAAAAAAACATTTGTTAATTTTCGATGCCTAATTTCGAAGTGGCGGTTTCCAGCGGGGCGGTCAACGTCCCTCCAGAAAAAACGCAAATCGATTCCGGACGTTCTTGACGGCGGAACCAATTGTGCGGGAGTACGTTTTGTTGTTTGTTTTGGGGCGAGCCAAAAAAACATTTGTTCATTTTGGCGCCTAATTTCAATGTGGGAGATTCCTAAATTTCCACAATTGATCGCCACCAGGCGTATTCATTTTACAAGCGGTCCGGTGCACGTCCCTTCAGATATACGCCGATCGGTTCTAGACTAAGATGGAATATTTGTTGCACTCTTCAGATATACGCCAAGATCATGGAATAATTTTGGTGATAACGTTTTTTTGTGAATGCGATTAATTAATTTGATCATTTGATTTATTTATTTTCAGGTTCGCGTCCCTCAGATACAGCGCGAGGAATGTGTGCAGGACATGATGGGCGTATGCGAAAAGCATTTCATCACGAGTCATCCCGATTTGTCCGACTTGTCTTTCAGCACGGCTTCTTTGTGCACCCTCCGCTCGAACGTATATAATTAATTTTCAAGTAACCGCCAAATTTTGATTTTCTGAATTAATTATTTAATACAGGTGCATGTTTATTATACAGTGAAAATAATTTTCCAATTAATTTGCCACGAAAAGCATTTCATCATGAGCCATCCCGATTTGTCCGATCTGTCTTTCACCTCAGCTTCCTTGTGCGCCCTCCGCTCGAACGTATTTAATTTTCAATTGTTGAACCGCGCCAAATTTTGATTTTCTGAATTTAAAATAGTCATCTGAAAAAGAAGTTTTTAAATTATAATTTTTTATATCATTGTTATCATGATTTCAAAACGTTTTTTTTGTTTGACATGATTCGGTTGCAGTGCGATGCTGTTTTTGCTCATTTCATTGGTTCTCTTCCTCTTCCTCCTCTGTCTAATGATGATGATGATGCACGGGGAATTTTTCATATGCACATTGATGATTTTCACGACGGAGAGACCATGCACCACGTATTTAAACTTTCCGCACGCGCAGATGTTGAGAAGTGTTGCGTGGTGTGCGAAGGCTGCAGCGCCGGCGAAGCTTTTTTGGCCGTGCCGAGCAGCATCACAGAAGGCACGGCTTTTCTTTTTCTTGAATAATATAATTAATTAATATCATGCATTACATTAAATTGGTAAAATTGCATGTATCGTATTGTCGTCTAAAAACAAGCATTGTCAGGTGAAATATTTCGTCAAAGGTTTTGTTTTTTGCGACAAAAATATCCAGCGCGTAGTTTGATTAATTATGCTTAATATTTATCGATCAATGAATCATTTTGTTTCACAGGCGCACGTCTTGTGGATGCATTGGTCAAAGAAATGCAGGACGTTGTTTTTCAATGCGGCTCATTCCCCGCGGAGGAGCTTGATACCGATACGATGACAGCTTTTCAGATGAAGGTCAGAGATGAAAACAAACACCAGATTTTTTTTTTCATGCTGCAAAACCATTTATTTTATGAACCAGAATGATTCATAAATATTACATACATGCTGCCCAATACACTTTCATAATGAAAATATGATATCAATCAATATCATTAACAAACTATCATATGAAATGAAAAGAACACTGTAACAAAACTGAAAACCAAAACAAACTAGAAGTCACGGACTACTTGAAACTGCATGCGATTGTACCAACTGTCAAATGACCAACGAATATCATATTCCCCATGGCTTGAAACAAACTAACAATCGAACATGCGACAACATGATAACAGCGCAAAGCGACTTTGAAAACATGGATCAAATCCAGAAATAAAACATAACATTATAAATCACAGAAACTTATTAGAATGAAAAACAACAGACACGTATAGAACGAAATGAATATTCACAGATTCACGTTTAAGAAATATATAATTTAAAACATGAAAGATCAACGATGTATCACATGAAACATAACCAAGACTTCAATAACGACACGAAGGAAACACAAATCGTCTATGACGATGAACGCTCCTCCACTTTATGAAGTCGTTGAAAACTGACTGCTACTAACTGACAAATCTAATAATAAATTTTTTGTTGCTGGATATAATTTTCCGGGCGGAAACGGAGGCGGAGGTCCCAGGGAAGATTGATCCTGGTTACCGCGATTGACACCTCTAGACTTCTTCTTGCCGGAATTGACATGACTTCGGCCTGGATGGATGCCTTCGAAAACAGGATCGCCTTTGTTCCTTCGTCCACGTTTCAACGCTGAAATTCTGACTTGTCTACTGCGACGGGCAGCTTCCTTGGTACTTTCATTCTTCGCTCTACTCGCTTCGAATACTGCGTTTACGGCCGTATTAATGTAATTCTTAATACGCTGTTGTTTATTGATAGAATAAACATGATGATGACAGCTTTTCAGATTATTGATGACAGCTTTTCAGATTAAGGTGAGAGATGAAAACAAACAACATATTTTTTTTTTTTTTTGCATGCTGCAAAACATTGAAATAGTTGAGCAGATTTTTTTTTTATTAATTATGTGGTCATCATTTGTACGCAGGTGCGAGATGCATTGGTCGAGATTCAGGGTCGCACAACGAAGCGCAATGTAGAGTCGATGGAATTTGTCATGTGCCAGTGCTGGAATCTACGCGAGGATTTGCCGCCTTTCGAACAAAGCGTCCGTGATGGTCTTTTTAGCGTGATGGATAAGTTCGTTCAGAACATTACAGACAATTTGCCAATCATCCAGGCTGGTGAGACTTGCAATTGGGATTCAGAACGATTCGGAAAAATCTTAGAACCGCTCTTTCAAGCATTTAAATCCCAAGCGATTGAAAGTCATTGATTTGAGTCTGTTCAGATGGGCAAACGACAAAGTGAATCTGTTGTCGTTGGCAAACCAAGTCGACCCACGCAGAATCAACAATTGGTTCCCTAAATAAATATTTGGAGCCCTACATGTAGTCTTTTGATAGAAAAAACTCAAATTCATGTCCGTTGTTCTCGGAAAATAATCACATTCATTCCACCAAGTCAACGCCATGCGTACGAAACATGACACATTTGTATGACGCCATTTACACATTTTCACGCGGCTGACCGAAAATCCAAAATCTTATTAATTGAATTATCAAAGTGTGTTAAATTCTTATTTGCATTTTGTTTTATTTAACCTTGGGTATTTAACATTTTCCATTTGTTTTGCAAATTTATTCAACAAGATTGACTTTGTGAATTCACCAGCATTTTTTTTTTGAATTTATCATCCGTCACACATCGTATTTTCAGTAATTAACATTGTTTTAGTTTTGCAAAATAGAATGTAATCACGTGTTTTCATTTTAATTTTCATTGTAATTTTGTATTGATGTCATATTCGTCATTTTGGCTTTCACCAGGCATGGTTTTGTTGTTGGGATCGCTGAAATTGTGTTGTCATTTAAAATGTGTTGTCGATTGGTAATTAAGTAGTTTTGTGAATGTTTCATATTGAGTGAAAATTCTATATTATAATTATGTGTATTGCGTGATCAGATTTGGCATGAAATTGGATTCATGCAATTGAATTCGTTGATTCTCTTGTGGTGTGGACGACCATATCTTTACGCTCGTGTAATTCCTGTTTGTTTATGTACGTCAAATTGTTTGCTCGTAGAGCCAACAGGTTTGTTCTTCCGTCGATCCAAAAATGTTTATTTATGTACGTCCAATGTTTTGTTTGCAGAGCCAACAGGTTTGTTCTTCTGTCGATCTAAAAATGTTTGTTTATGTACGTCAAATGTTTTTCTCGCAGGGCCACCAGGCTTGTTCTTCTGTCGATCTAAAACATTCGGTTTTTTAACAGTTGCAGTGGCAATTCTTGCACCCCACCCAAACTGTTTTCTCTCGATCGCCGCCGTTTGTCCATCGTGATTTGCACGATGATGCCAGCATCTTGTTCAGACGCATTATGCGGAATTGAAGCCAACGATTGTTTTGTTGCGTTTCGTCCATTTCAAAGCACGTGTTTTTGTCCAAACATTGAAACGAATTGATCATTCAATTGGTGATCATTCTTCTTTCTGTTTTTGTGGTGATTAGCACACGTTAGAACAGTTTTCGTCATTGAAATGTTAGTTCAGAATTTATAACCGTTGTCGCTATTAAAATGTGTAGTTTATAGTTTTTACAAAACAATGCAGATAACGACGACGTAAATCATTTTAGTTGTGCAATTCGATTTCAATATTTTTTTATTGGACGTTTTATTCATTAAATTTTTATTTTTACTCACGTAATGTTTGTTGATTCATTAATCCAATTTAGCTACAGTAGTTAATTTGCCAATTAATTATATTTGTCACATTGTCCAAGAGTCGCAACAAATTACTCAGAATGTTGGTGTAATTATTTATTGGATAATATCATAATTTCCAAAATAGATAACAAACATCCAAAATTGATAATTAATCCATCCTATATTCATCAAATATCAACCATTCATGTAATTTTCATTAATAATTCGATCATATTTTTATTTTGTTTTTGATGATCAGTATTATTTGATTTTTCCTCATTAGTTCATCAATATGGCTAGCTCTTCCGACGAAATTCCTTTTGTCTATGTGATCGGTTCCAGCGGTTCCGGGCGGTCAACATTATTGACATCTTTCGTATTATAGTCAATTATTCACAAATTTACATTGGGATTTTCAATCGGTTGGGTGACAGTCAGATGACCACACTCGCTTACGCGAGCCGAGCCGCGCCAAAAGAAAACAAAAAACAAAAGCCAGCAGAAAATACAATATTGCCATTCCAAAAACCTCCAAATCCGATATCGACCCCCCTCTCATATATATTTATATATAATATTAATAATATAATTATATATGCGAAACAAATTAACAATTCAAGAAATCGTGTTCTTGAATTCAAGCATTCCATTATTCATTGATGATTGTTATCATCTCATAATTTTGAATGTTTGACATTGGTTTTGAAACGATTTGTTAGTTCTTTGTTTCGGCTGCACAAAAAATGTTTCGTACGCAAGTTATTGTTTTTTGTTATTATTCTTTTAAATTGGTTCATTCATGAATCATTTTTGATTCTGCAATCGTGATTTAGGCCCAGCGATCGAATGTTTCGGCGGAGCAGTTCCCGACAGAGACAGATGGCTGCTGGTCGATGGAATTAGAGGACCCATCGCGATCCTCTAATCAAGTATTGATTTTCTTAAAATTCAAAATTTCAAATAACATATGGTTACAACACATAAATATTTCGTACCGACCTAGGGATCAAATCAAAATAGCACAAATAAGTAATTAAGCTTAAATAATTTTGATCATATGTCTTGGATTTTTTTGTAGCCGTTTTCAATGTCTTCCTTCAGTTCTGATTGGTCCAGTTGAAACATTGTCTGGTTCCGACTTTCAAATGGTATTTTCAAAACCAAAAATAATTTATTATTCATCAGCATTATGTTAAATTTTGGATTTGTAGGTTGTACGGGTTGAGTTCAAGGAACTGTCGTTTCGTGAGTTTGACGTCAACCAAGTGTTTTTGCAACCACGATTGATCGCCATCATACTGATAGTTGATCTCACTTGCCATCGCTCTCTTGTACGCTTTTTTTATGCTTCTCGCCAAATATTGTTTTGGTTTTGTGTCCAATTTGACATTATTTTTCGTATGTGCTTATTTCAAAATTGTTGACATGTTTCTTTTGCAAATATTTTTTGTTTGGTATTAGGGGGCATTCTAGATATCTTCATTCATTTGTTTTTTAATTTTCCCACATTGTTCTTTTTTCAAAAATATTTGTGGTTTAAACACGAAAAAAAAATGTGTGATAGATTATTTCATATTATATTATTATTATCAGGCGGACGCTTATGAATTTGTGTTGGGCCTCGCGGACGCTCGCACCCAGGTCATTGGTGTAAGAAACACAAGTCCAAATTTCATTTTCAACATGTAAGGTTTCATTTTTACTGTTACAAATCTTTTCAGTTTCATAAAAATGTGTGCATTTTTGTTTTGTTTTCTTTGAATTTATTTTTAATTTACCATTCTGATTTCAAATCTTTGACGAGTGTTTTTCATTGTTTTTGCAAAACGATGGTCAGCCTTGTATGTGTCAGTTAAAAAAAATTCAAGTGCTATGTTTCGCAATGGAAGTTGAAATCGCGTCAGTGGGTCAGCGAATTTTGTTTTGTTTGCATCAATCTTAATTGTATTTTTGGTTGTGGATTTAATATTTTCAAAATTTTATGTTTGCAGAATGGAAAGCATTCGAGGGATGTGATTCTATCCTTCGTGGTGGGTACCAAGCAAGATTTGCATAGCACAAGAGCCGTTTCGGAAGAGGATTTGCATGGTTTAGTAAAAATTCATTAAAATTCGTGTCAATTGTTTTAGAAGCGCCCAAATGGGCTCACTTTGCAGATAGTTAATCGTTTTTTATGAAATTCTCGGTACTAGGAATTCCGGTGAATTTCCCATGAATTTCTAGTTACTTTCCGCTTCCAGGCATGGGCCAATTTAACCCACCAAACCTGCAAAAAAGAATCAAAACCATCATAACCAACGCTCATTTTTTTTTTGTGCTATTGAGGCGTATCATATGCAACGGGTCACGCCAAGCGAAGGAGGGCAAGATGCGACTTCCCATTTCCCGATATCCTGCAAGACAGGCTTCAACATGGATAGTTTGTTGAAGACGTTCACCATTGAGCTCATGTGGCACAATCGCGCGCAGTCGAGACTCACGAACACCATGCGGCAGGTACGAGGCCACCAATCTTCGTCTTCTCAGACAATCAATCAATTGCACCCGTGCGTTTTGAATTTCAAAAAAATAAAAATATCAGAAATGGCTTCGGATTGTTTTTGCACAAAGTAATTAATCTGCATAATTAATCAAAAACTTAGCATTTTAGGTCAAGTCACTGATAATGTGGTAATTGTACCCGAAATTAATTTGACAACGGCGGTAATTTTAACTACCGTTTTCAGTGCCAAATGATGATTTCCAACACTCGTTTTTTGTTTTTTGTGACCGCGAAGCGGTCGCTTTACATAGAGTGTAAAATTGAAAACGTCCGTCCGTGTGTGTGTGTCTGTCCGTCCGTCCGCACTAGAGTCCGTGTGTGTGTGTCTGTCCGTTCGCACTAGATACCCGTGGATACCCATAGGTACTTGGGGTTTCTCGGTCGCAACTACGCACCCTAAGTGCGCAGTACTGGTCTTACATCGGAATATTGCTAAATTCTTGATTTCCGGTAAGTGGAATAGCGTTTTTAATCTATTTTTGGAATGTCTATGGAAGGATTTTGTGGTTTTACAAAATTTTGTTCCAGGTTTTACCTGGGGTTGTTCAACGGTTGCGAGCTCCCTCGCAACAGTCCAGGGACCTCGACGAGTTCGCGGCAATCGATAAAGTGGCGGAAATCCGCACGAAATTGCGCATGTTACATGATACCGCCCCATACCATCATGCTGCTGACGGTGATTTCGCATCACCAGTACCGAAGCAATTCAACAACAACGACACCGACCGAATCAGAAATGAGAATCTGTACAATTGTGATGAAATGGATGCTCGTGACTCTATGGAGTTGAGCCCAGCGGGTTTAAGGCATGATGTAATTAATTTTCGTCAAAATTTGTCATATTAAATTTTTTCATTACTTCATTGGCAATTAAATATATCAGATTTCGACTCCGTTATCAGATTTGATGTTCGGATGTTAATATTAATGAATTTTCATTCTACAAATTTAAAATATTTTAAATGTTTGTAAATTTTTGTGGAGAGTTTCTTCAATCTCTCCGATCACTTCAGCAATTGGCAGGTTGCCGTTGCCATCACGACAGCATTTGTTCGATTTAATCCATCAAATTCATTCATGCCAAAATTTCGAAACGAATTCGATAGACTATTTTGTTTTGACAATCGTCCAGAGTACTTTTGTTTTGTGACAAAAAATTACAGCGTTAACGTTTTACGTTTTTTTCCTGTCCAGGTGGGTGTGAGGTCAGAATTGCCATCCGTGAAGCCGAATTTCTTAGCCGCGCGGCCAAGGCAATTGATGGGTATGCGCACCACGGGCGTTGCTCGGAAACCTGCCAGTATGCATAATCTACAGCAGCAACAGCAACAAAGTATGAGGCGGCTGAGCGCGCCGACATCGAGGTCCATGACCACTAGGAGCACGCCGACAGGGGCAGCAACAGCAGCCCATTCCGGACGCCGTATTATTGGAAGTTTTCGCGACCGCACTTCTCTCGACAGTGGGAGTATGCGGCCATCGCCTCGCTCAGTGGGCAGTACCGGCCGGAATTGGTATAAATCAATTCATTTCATCTTGAACATAAGAAT
>JACKZZ010019355.1_pt1 | contig 13472 bp, 7 predicted proteins | sample 8027871 | NCBI WGS metagenome assembly JACKZZ01 (sample SAMN15724774, study PRJNA655200) | protist metagenome | isolation source: fluorescence activated cell sorting (FACS) single amplified genomes of... | place: USA: West Boothbay Harbor, Gulf of Maine | collected 2000-07-19
TCTAAAGACGAATTTAAACACATTCTCATACTAATACATTATCTGAAGAAGAATTTAAACACATTGCCCTCCCTATTGGGCGCTAGCAAAACGCAACAGGCAAGGATAAAAAACAATAAATATGCTCCTTAAAACCACACACTGAGCATATATATTCGAAACGATACACAAATCCTTAAAACTACTTCAATCAGCAGGGTCCTCGTGCCGCAGGTACTTTAATTATTATTATTCATTCATTCATCACACAACAGAAGAAAGAAGAAGAAGAAAAGAAGAAGAAAAGAAAAAAAGAAGAAAAAGAAGAAGAAGAAGAAGAAAAAAGAAGAAAAGAAGAAAAGAAGAAGAAGAAGAAAAAAGAAAAGAAGAAGGTCGCTTAGATAGTATTTATAAAGTATATCTTTTCATACCGATGGATGGTGCAAGAAAAAAGTTTGTGAGCACAGAAAATATTCGGGTTTTACGGTTGGAATATTTTATAAATTAATAAATAGTACTACTTTGGAATAGAGAACACCATCCACCGACCACTGCGTTGCATTCCCCGATCTTTCAAAGTCTGCGCTGGAACTATGTCGTCGCTTGTCACGGGTACTGCGACTGGCGGCGAGGTTGTCGCGCCTACTGTTGTCTTTTGCCACGACGACAAGGCAGCAATATCGTTGAGGTGTGCTTGTGCTTTGGAACATTCTGCAAACTCTGGGACCACGGCCGTACGATTCTCGCCGACGTTCTGTGGTGGAGACGAAAAATACATTTCTGAAGATATTGAAAGAGACGATGCAACGCCTGTAATTCTAGACAAAGGGCTTGTGGAAGTCTTGACTGTGGTAGAAAACGCGACGAACGCCCCCCTGTTTTCCGTGTGCATCCTTAACGTGGACGCCCCAGGGCAACAATCAAACGCTTTGTGCTGCGATGTACTAGAGTTTTTAGCAAGCAAAGGCATGAAGAAATGCATTTTGGCGTGCGCCATCAGTCCCCTCCCGAGCCGCTGGAAGGGTGGCCCAGGCGCTGTTTTTGTCTCTACCCAAAACTGTCCCGGCGACGTTGATATTTTTGCATCAACAGACGGCCTGAACCTCGTCGATACTTCGGGTTTTGCTTTTTGGAATCGTGGGAAAGGGAACGCAATCCGCGACCCGCTGTTGAATTTGATTAACCAAGTCTTGGGTGTGCAAGGCCTACAGGCCCAATATTTTTTCGTCGATGCAACGTCATCCGAGTCGTCCAAAGATACGCCGCCAACGGTATCTTCGAAATGCCGCAAAAAGCGCAGCGTGAACAATGCCAAAGCTGGCCGGCAAAGTGCGCAGTGCATTGCAACATTATTGGAAAATTTAAAGATTACCGACAATTCTGCGCTCTCGTCGTATCTTTGCTTCAATTGGGAACTGTACGACACTTTGAAATTGAATCGTAGCAGGATTCTCAAGACGGCTTCGCAACAATCTTTCAACGATTTTGGTATGGCAGGTGCCATGTACTTATAAAACAGTTTATAATACTGGAACATGTCCCTATTCAATAAATATTTCCCTATGATCCAAATACAAATAAAGTACATATATTTATAACTTCAGAATTTAACTACTCTCCTTCTTCGGTATTAATAGAAGAGACTACACTATGATAATCAACGGAGTAGAACGTCTAGTTAAATACCCTTGGTAGTACGAAGAAAAGATTCATCATCAGTTTGCTTCCCTATTCACTGTACGGTACACGGTATAGTACATGGTAGAGGAGTAGAAAGTTTGCAAATTATATATAATTGGAAAAAATATCATCAGTGAACTCATGAAAAGTGGTCTAAGAAGAAGAAGGGAAAACCACAGGGAACACGGTAAGCGAGCGTTCAATGTTTTGCTCGTTCGACAGTATTAAACAGGTATGTACACTGAAATGAGACACACGTTCAGTAAAACTCTTACACTACTATTGTTAAAATTATGCTACAGCAAGATGTTCACTTTATACGTCCTTCCACCATAGGTGTTGCTCGACCTCCTCGTCGATTTCCTTTGCAATTTCTGGGTAGCGGTTCAAAACTTCTTCTACGGTAGTGTCGGCGGTAGTCTTCGACGTTTCTGCTTCGGCGATCATGGATTCGAGCTCTGCCAAGCGGGCAGCAGAGGCGTCGGTGGTCGACGCGGCAGACTCCAAAATTGCGTCAAAAGCGGCCATGGATTCTGGGGCAGACTCGTTTGGATAAGTTGGGAAGGCTAGTCCGTTGTAAGCTTTTTCGAACTCGTCGACGATACCTGGGGAGCTGATGGACGCACGGTAGGAATCAAAATCGATTGCGGCTGGCTCACCACCAAATTTCTTCTCTTCTGCATTTATTTCACCATGCAAATCACGAAGTCTCGCGACGTCCGAGCGTGCAGCGTCGGTGGACGTTTTTCCTTGCAGGGCTTGCCAGTCTGCAATGTAGCGTACCTGGCGAACTGCGCGAACCGAGCGCATAACTGTTTGGCGCAACATCATTTTGAAGTAATACGATAAAGGATTTTTCAACAAATAAAGTACAACGAACAAACTCGTGGAGGGTCTTCTTCTCGTAAATCAAAATTGCAACGATGGTGCGAACCGAACTCTTACCGTTGGGTTGGCCGGACGAGTCCAATCATTCGTTTCTTCTGTGTTGGTTTTTTTTTTCATTTAAATAAAATTATTATAAAAATAATAAATATACAAATAACAAGGAAAAGAGAGAAAAGACTAGAGAGAAGAAAAAAAGAAGAATTATCTTCATTAATAACAACACACCATTGTATTGCTTTCTGTTAATTGGTCTTTGCATTTTTAAAACTTATTAACATAGAAATAATGAGGAATCAACAGCTTTGCCTAGCGGGAACATCTAATTTAAATTAAGGTATACTGTTATTTAATTTTTGTATTTATTTATATCGTTATACTATGATTTATACTATTATTTATAGATATTTAAACATATACATTTGTGTACACATTTATTCATTATATATATAGATATTTTATTATTAATTCAATTTATATATATTACTGTACCTTAATATTTGGAATGGGACGAAAAATGCGTTTTGATTGTTCGACGCCGCCAGCACCACACATTAAAGGATTGCGTAAAAAGTGTACATTTATATCTACACAGCATAAAACAAGTATTGGAAAATCCAAACAAACTAAAATTATGTTCATATAGGAATAGGAGTAATAATAGTATCGATTTAAATGTTTTAAGTAAGAATTGGAAATTGGGTGGATTACAAAAGCACCCAATATGAAATATTTTCATTAAAATGTTGCTAACGAGTGAATTTTCACTTAAACCAAACAGAAGGAATAAGGATCAAACAAGTACATAATTATTGTATTCATATATATATATATTTCTATCAATTGGTTATTTTGATATACACATAATAATAAATGTTTTATTGGATTCGTCTATGAGAATAATGTATTTGTATTTATTCCATAAGTACATTATCAATGGTAATTATTTTTACCACCCATCTTATCGTCCGCGTCTTTCTTCGTCGTTGGATTTTAGATTTTAGTCATAAATTGCTTTCTCCTCTTTTTTATTTATTTTTATATCTTCTATACGAAGAACTAATTGTATTTTAAATTAAACTACTGCTGCTGCTGAATGCTGCTGTGCTTCTGTTTTTCTTGTTGTGTTTGTATGTATATGATAGTAGTAATAAAATAATAATTTTCTTTCTTCTTTCTTCTCGCTCTTCTTCTTCTGACTTCTGACGGACAGAAATTGCAAATTCATTTTTGTAAGTAATGTATAATGATCGAACAATGGGTCAAAACGTTGAATGAAAGTTTATTTGTGGAGTGTGAGGGACAAATTTTATGCAGCTCTGTGTGTATGTATGTATAGAGAGAGAGCCCCTTTGAACAAGTAGCATATTTGAATCATAAATGAAATCGTTTTCTTCTTCCCGCTTCCAATCGTACGGTTTTTTTTTCGCGGTATTGCTGAATTTGCAAATTACACGGACGGTCGGTGGGTTTGCCCCTACCAACGAAAAATGTTCAAAAGCGATTGAGATTACGGAAGGGGGTGATTTAGAGAACCAACGCCTCTCGCAGGAATATACGGAAGCTTACTATAAAATATATCTGGGGAAACCAATGGCCTTGAAGGTGTACGGCTTTAGCTCCAGCGTTACGTCCGATTACTTGTCTATGTCAATGAGGCCCAGTGTTTCTTCTGATAGTACTGGTACGTGCGATGATAGTGCTGGAGTACCATTCGTAAAGAAGTCGGAGTACGAAAGCATATCAAGCAGGCTTGAAGAGTCCAAAAAAATGCTCTGGGAAACTGGTGGGACGAATACCATCAACGGTGGCTATTTCTCGGTCGGCGTCCACGCACCTCATTTAGTCGCAAAAGGCTGGTGGTATGTTCACGTCCATTTCGAGCCTAAACATAAGAACGATACCGTTAATTTTTCTATGGGCGCATATTTGGGCATGGACGCGTGTCAAGTACCAAACCCAAGTGACCTTCATATATGCGGTGACCATGTCACTTATCCCACCCTAGGTGTCCAGTGGCGACACACAGAACGTAGCCCAGGGGTTGGAAGCGGGCAATCGAAGGGATGCATGAAAGCTCTTACGCAAGCTTGGTGCTACCAAACTTTCTTCAAATGCGGTATGGACGGAATTGGTATCAAACCATGCTCGTCTGCGTGCACGGACTTGCAGGATGAATGCCCCAAGTGCCCTACAGATGCCTACACTGGGGAAAAACGATGCGAAAGGTTTGAAAATGGAGATGGGTGGCGGCAAGAAAATCATGACTTAAACTCAGAGTTTTGCTACACCTGGCCCACCAAGTTAGAAAGGGATAGTGGGCTTCATTCGAATTTTGGGCCTTCGAAAATGTGCTTCACTGACGAGCATGCAACTTGGGGGAAAATAGGAGTAGGCTGTAGACAGTTGCATTTTGCATGTGAGACTCCTGAATGTTACCCAACTGCGCGCCCCCTTTTCTGCAACGAAAACACTGGTGAAGGTAACAGCAAAAGTGGAGACTTATGAGGAGGCCCGAGGGGAAATAACACTTCCTTTTATATAAATTTTGCTCCAGAAGAGAGAGAGAGAGAGTAAGTAGTATAAAAAAACAACCAAAATATATAGTATGTTTTAAGACTCTCATTTTAAATCAAGTACTAACTTCAAATCCAACCCCACAATTTACACGCCGCGCCGCTAAAAGCTGATCCGTGATTCGTGTTTTGTAAAAAATACTTCGGCTCGTAAAAACAAAAAAATAAGAAGGGGATTCAAGGAGGATTCATTGAATTTAATCTGTGTTTGCTCTTGCCAATTGCTCTAAAATATTTCTCTATCATAAAATAAACAACAGCCAAATTTTTTGTATGATATTAAAAACAAGAAAATTGGCTGTTATTTTAAAACAAGAAAATTGGCTGTTATTTAAGTAATTAAATTTAGCGTATGATATTAAGCGCAGTACATTAAAAAAAAACAAATTATATATAGGCAGTACATTAATTTTAATTACTTAAATATGCTGTTACATACTATATAATTTGTTTGATAACAGCCAATTTTCTTTCTTTTTAATATTTCTCTGGTGTTCTCTTCCCCCTAAAAAGTTGAAAACAGCGAATTGTCTCCAGTAAACTTGGCTATGCGATCCTCTTCTGGATATGGATCAAACATTGAAGCATCAAGGTCACCCTTCAAGTTTGGTACGTACGGGGCCGCCATTTCCAGGTTGTAATGACGCTCCCAATTTATTTCCTTGAACCATGGATGGCCCTTTATTTCAGCTACACCTCCATGAGTTCTACCAAGTCTTCGAGCGCTTTCTGGAACCAGAAGTCTTCTAATGATGTCCATGGCGTCTCTATCCCATGCAGTAGTAAATTTTAAATTCCGCTCGGATTTCAAGATCTTTTGAAAAATTTTCTGTTGGTTAGGGTCACAAAATGGGGTGTCCCCGGCTAAGAGCTCGTATATCAATATTCCACATGCCCACCAATCTACGCCTTGGTCGTGGCCTTTATGCTGTATAATTTCAGGGGCCAAGTATTCTGGGGTCCCGCAGAGGGTAAAAGTCTTCTGCATTTGCCGCCCTTTGCTGGCGTACGGTACTTTCTTTGCAAAACCAAAATCGACCATTTTCAAGTAGCCATTCGCACCTAAAAGCAGATTTTCGGGCTTCAAATCCCGGTAGGCAACTCCCAACTTATGTATATGTTCAAAGCACGACACCACGCAAGCAGCGTAGAATTTAGAGGCAAAGCTTTTGAAGCCTCCAAGTTTGCTTCGGGGAAGGGCAGTCTCGTTTTGGTAGAGCAGGCTCCAAAGCTCCCCGCCCTGAACAAGCTCCAGCAACATGTAGATTGAATCAGCGTCTTGAAAAGTGCGGTATAGCTTTATGATGAACGGGTGGTTGCAAGCAAGCATGACGGTCTTTTCGCTGTGAATATTGACCTCTTGGTGCGCGGACACAACGGCTTTCTTTTGCATGCACTTTAACGCCATCGCTTTTCCCGTCGGTCTATGTTCCATCAGCTTTACACGGCCGAAAGTTCCCGTGCCAAGGGTGCGATACTGTTTAAGATCTTCCCACTGAATCGTTTGGTCGCCCACGGCATTTTCCGGCTTTGCTGCCTCGCCCATGCCCTCGCTCATCGACTGTTTTTTCACCAACTCAAACGACCGTTCTCGGGAAATGCCTGCCATATCGGACATTAAATCTTTCAGAGGCCCAAGCACGAGCTCAAACGAGCCTTTGTCCAAGTACATTACGTCGACGATGTCGGAGGACGCTTCGACGGTCGCGTTTCTTGGCGCGTCTGTCAACAGCGCGGCTTCCCCGAAGAAGTCTCCCGCTTTTAACTGGCCCACTTCAACGACGGAACCCTTTGAATCCGAGAAAACGCGGCATGCGCCAGATTTGATAATATAGAACTTGTCGCCCGTGTCGCCTTCTTTTATTATTTTGTCGCCCGTGGTGTAGGTTTCTAGTGCAACCACTTCGGCAATCTTGCTTTTCTCCAGCAAGGACAAATTTTCGAACGACGGGACCTGGCTGAGGAAGCTCACGATTTCGTCCGTGTTGCTGGTTTTTGTCGCCTGGATCGTTCTGCGAAAGTTAGACCGGTTGAGCGTCCAAAGGGCGCAGTTTTTTGTGGCCACCACCGATGCGTTCCGCGGGCTGCTGTACAACAAGGCCAGCTCCCCAAAAGCTGCGCCTGGCTCGTACGTTGCCACTTTCTGCGGGGCAGACTGTGGGGACTGCACGAAAACTTCGCACTCCCCTTGTTGAAGCACGTAAAACAAGTCCCCCGGGGTGCCCTGCTGTATGACCGTGTCACTGCGGTGGACAAGCTTTGATTGCATGGAGTTTACGACGTCTGCTATGTCGTACTTGTCCATTTTTTCGAACAAGTAGTGCTGAGTTATTGCTTTCGTTAAGAACGCTTTTACCTCCTTCGATTTTGGAATGTAAGTCTTTCCCCCTCCATTTTCGTAAATGTTTATGCTCTTGTTGTAAACATTCGGGCGGTAACGATTCGACATGGTCCGGTTGGTACGAAACGTGGCTGTATACGCCCGTGCAGAGGGTGGCGGGGCCGGTGGTCTTTTGCGGTCCACCTGCAGGAGCTTCCTTGCGTATTCCGTTGCCATGGTCTTCAAGTACTAGACGGTTGTGAAGGTTTGGTAATTAACTCTTTTAGCCTGCTTGCAAAAACTGGCTGTTATGAAATCTATTGTTGATCTAACGAATCTAGTTTTTTTCAGGTGATAAAACCGCGAATGTTTGATTTGTGAAATGAGGTGAAGAGGAAGGGGGGTGTCATTCTAATTGGCAAGTAGTACTTGGTAGTAGTAGATGATTAATTCCTCGGTTGATTAGAAAGAAGTACATCCGTTATTGTTTCTTTTTTCCTCGTAGTTGTAGGAGGTAACCGACTAAAAAAAAAAGTTGTTGTTGTTCGTTTGTTCTCCATATTTTATACATGAAAATACAAGGACAGAAGAAGAGATTTCTTCTCCTCTGTTCTTCTTGCTGATTGCTGATGCTAGATAGAAGAAGAAGAAAAAATAAATAAGTTCAAAAAATCTCATCAATCATATATATATACACAGCATTAGAGAATAATACACCAACAAGATATTTTATTAAAATATATTATAAGCTTTTAGACCGACTCAGCTATTAGTAGAAGAAGATTAATAAATTATAGCTAAAATATAGAAAAGCAACAGTTGAATATTATTTATATTATTTATATTAACAAAAACAAAAACAAAAATTGACATCTTCTTGGGTTCGGGGGTGGTCATCATAGTGGCCACATAGTCAGTATTATATCACCATTGCTTTTTATTTTAGAATCTGAAGAATTCTGCTTTTATTGCCCCCCCCCCTCCTTGTTGTGTAATAGTATTAATATTTCGAGGAGGATTTTACAGGTAACAACAAGAATTCTTCTCTTCTTCGTTCGATACTAAAAAAACAACAACAACAACAACAACAAAAAAAGATTTTTTTTTTATTATTATTTTTTTAAATTATATTAGAGAAGAGACGACGACTATTATTCCCCACCATTTTTTGTGTTCTCCATCATCATCATCACATGATCATATCATCATCACCACCCACCAAAAATACTCGCGCGCGTATTATTTGGGGGGGTGCGTGGCGGCACATGGCTTTTTGGCTTGAGTGAGTCGTTTTCTTCATTCTTTTTCAACACACCACTGTGTAGTGTCATTTTCTCAGAACGCTTAATTCGCAGTATTTATTTTCTTCTTCTTTACTTCTAAGAAAGCAGTGATATAAATTGTATAGAAATTCGAAGAGAGTCGAAGAAACGAAGAAAAAAATCCAAGTCGGCGCGAAAAGTAACCATGCTCCGGCAACTTGTGAACAGAAGCTTTATTGCCGTGGGGGGGCAGGCTCGGCAGCGTGCCCTGTCTACAAGGGTTTTCACCAAGTTCAATGTATACAAAGGGGGTGCGGCCCTGTCCATGCTGCCCATAAGTCCAACTTTAAACAGGCTAGCTAGTGGCGATTATGCTGTAGAGAGAAACGGTGTTATGCTTTTAGAGTTTGCAAACTCTACCGGTGAGCGGTCTTACAATTGGGCACAAAAAAAGACTTTTGCCCTGAGTGCAACAGAAATGGGCGAACTGATTGCACAACCAGGGCTAGGGCAACAGGTCCAGTTTTACCACGAACCGCTCGGTGGGCAGCAAGGGGGTGGTGGAAAAACCTTTCGCTCTGATCCTACAAAAGATGGAGCAGGCTTCTTTTTCTCTCTTACGGACAAAAACGACAAGGTTTTGGTCCCCGTTACGATGGGAGAGTTTGTGGTGATTAAGCAGCTGATGCAGCATGCCATTCCGTACTTAGTCGCATTCGATATGGCACTGCAAGCAGGCAGTGATGGTGGATCCAATTCATCCCACCTAGATGGATTTGTTTCGTCCTCAGAAAGTTCTTCTCCTGTCATGAACCCTTTCGAAAGCAATTCAAATTCTATGGGTGGCGATGGCGGCAGAGATGATAAGCAAGATTTTAAAACGGAGACTGTAACGACGGCAAGCACGGGGAACAGTTCAAAAACAACAGTAGGGCAGCAGTGGCTGGACCAGTTGTAAAATAAACGGACACATGAAGAAGCAAATATAACATATAATGGCTTACTATGTTCACAAATTTGAGCCCCCCTTTTTTTATTTTGTTGACATAAATGAGCAGAAACAAATTGCAGTAAGTGAAGGAAGTAAATCTAAAAAGGACAACACAACACAATAAATTGCATTGGATGAATGATGAATGAACTTTCAGTGTAGTGTTCACATACGTCATATACTGCGAACTTATCTCTGCTCCTGAGATTTTACTCTAATTAACATATATACCCTTGGTGTCACTTAGTCGTTGACTATCATTCTCATGTGTACTCCATGCATGATCCGAATCGGTGTGTCGATTTGCGTCGATGTCAAAAGACCCGTATGTTAGTCAACTTCCTCATCGTAAAGGCTCTTAATTTTGTTTTTTATTTTAAAGCTAAAGACTAAAAGCAAGAAAATTGGCCGTTATTTAAGTAATTAAATTTAGCTTCCTCATACCCTTAAGCTAAAGACTATTAAAATTAAGAATCTGAAATATTGGGTCTTGTTCAAGATTATCCCAATTGTAGAACTGATCTAATTTTGCAACTGCTAAAATTCATATCACTTAAAGTCGGTCGTAAAACATACTATATAATTTGTTTTTTACTCTTTTCGTTTCAATCTTCAATTAAATTTTTGAATTATGCTTCTCTTTTCAAAGCAACACTTCTTCCTCAATCTCGTCAGCCTCTAGGTCGACATCTAGCGGATAGCTGAATGACCCACGCTGGGAAAGTGCCCGAAAAGAATACACTAACGACGCAATTGTTGCTGGATCTTTCATGAACGCATTCGTTTCCGAGGTCAATTGATACTGGGAATTGAACTTTTGTATCATTTCCGCAAAGGCATTGTTGACATTGTCCAAGACTTCCGAAACATACGCCGCTTGGATCATGTGGATCTGTCTTACCCAATTGAGAACTTCTGCCTGGTTGCTGGAACCAAAATACATACAGTTTCGGTGAACATCTACCAACTTGAAAACAAAAAAGTTCTTTGACGTCAGGCTCTTGCAGGGCTTGCATATGTAGTCCTTTAACGAAATTTTTCCATTAAAACCTTCCGATGAAACATCGTATTTCCATGAAAATATGTGACCTTTGATAATAATGTGACGTTGGTTCCACCGTACCCTACCTTTTCCTCTCTTTTGTAATTGACCAATCACCCGATTGACGGCTAGGGCGCTCGGCGAGCGACGTTCCCCAAAAACCCCCAACGAATTCAAGTACTTTGGCAGCATTGGATGAATCATCAGCATGTCTTTGTCGGCATCTTTGCCGCTGTCTTCAGGTTTAAAATCCAAAAAATGGTAAAACAAATAAGCATTTTTTAAACCGTGGTCATTGGTCACATGCTGAATCAAACGCTTGGAAATCAGAGAATCTCCCAACGCTTCCGCCTGGTCTATCGTGCGGGCAAGTCCCAGGGCGATCAAGAAAGCAACACAGTCGCTCCCTAAGAAACAAGAATTGTATGTTGTGAAGTGATAAGTGCGGTCTTTAATTTCTAACACACGATACAATTGTTTCGCAACGGCATAAATTGAACTGCTGTCTTTCTCAACAAGATTCAAGCTGTTGTAACTGTTGCCGACACTGCTGCTACTATCACTTCGTCCTTCTTCTTCCGACTCTGCGACTGTTTTTCCACCCGGTGGTGGAATTGTTCCGCTTTCTTTCTCGCCCTTGTCAATCCCATCTGTACAGTCAATTTTAACGATTGCGTCAGCCTTCTTGCTGCTGGAATCACCCCCTTCTTTCCCCCGGCCACTACCATCTGCGTGGTCCCCTGTTACTAACTTGAAGTTCTCGATGCAGCGAGAATCGTTGATTAATTTAAACCTCTTAAAAGCACCCCAAGACTGCAGATCCTGGTAATCTGACGTTACTGACTGCTCCCATTGGGCGGTGTACCCATCACTCTTTGGTAGTTTGATCGCTGATTTACTCTGCTTTTTGGCATCTCGCCTGCTAATCAAATAAGCCAAATAAGGATGCTTTGGTGGAAGCAAAGGCACCAAATTCGTCTCGAATCTTGTACCACAGAATATAATTTTCTGCGCAGTAACAGGGTCAAGAAACGTCTTGACTATTTTCCAAAGAGTTGAAACTAAAAAACCATTGTTGCACATTAATATTTTTCCAATGCGCTCCGGGAAACATGTTCCCAGCATTTTTGAAATTTTCTTAACAAACGTGATGTCCCAGTTCGCAGATGAAACTCCCGACGCATCATAAATCATCGTTGCGCGCTCGTGGCCCGGTGACATTCGATCCGCACATAACTGCATGGTGTAAATACACCGGGCGGCAGCTTTCTCCGAGTCCTCTTCAGTTTTCGGTAAATGCGAACACGGTCGGCATACAATAACAATGTTCCCCTTCGCATCACGGCCGCACACAAACATCGGTCCGTCTTCGCTATACTCCTGTTCCAAAGACTCTGCAATGTTTTCAAAATTAAATTCCTTCGTCAGCTGTACATATTCTTGATATCGTTCGGTCGCGTCAGAAACGTTGAAGTCATCTGCCCGGAGGTATCGTAAGCAGAATCTCACCGGGTGCTCCCGCATCACATTAGGAGACACATAAAAATCTTTCTCTGATATACGTTTATGAAAAATTTGCAATGCTTCAACCTCCGTTGGACTCAACGAGGACAGCAGCTGTGTTAAACTTTGCCGAGAAGAGGGAGAGGCCTCTGAAGACATAATTGTGTGCCCGTCCTTGCACAAGTTTGCCTTCGTTGACTTTGAAGGTGCAGTTCCTCAAACGCAATAACGCAAAAAGAACTGTGTCGTAGTCGTGAAATCCACGTATACAAAAATGTAAATCTTGTTTTACAGCAACACCACAATGCTTTAGTAAAATGGTACCCTCAATATCAATTATTGTTCCAACAAAAGAAAAATTATATACCATCATCACCGTGTCGGTCGTTCACACACCAGAGAAGCCTGGTTGTATTTTTTTGATGAGATATTATTATATCTTCTTTTTTTTTAATACCAAAAGTTGGTATTTATTTATTATTATTATTAGAAGACGACTACTATGATGATTGAGATGTGAGAGGAGAGATGATTGAAGAGACGACTTTTACCTGGTACCAAGGTAGTACCACCGGTTTTATTATTCGTACCTGGTACAGTGGGTATTACCGGTACCCGTACCTACCCATAATAATACCAGGTAATACCAGGTATTATCGGTACGTACAATGGAGATAATAAGAGAATATAGATAAAATAAAATATGTTGAAGAGAAGAAAAAGCACACTTTTATTATAGATAACTATATAGTCGTTCTAATAACGCACCGCAGCCACAACACCACAGCATAAGCAAAAAGATTCGTACACACATCATGATGATATTTTTACAACATATCCCATTTTACAAGAACAAAAAACCATTTTTACTATACGCTGTGCGGATATTTGATTTTTATTTACTCGTTGGTTCGACTATCTACCAGATCTTTCAAAACACGCTGTTCGTCTATGTTCAGAGTAGATGCGCATTGAGAAAACGTGACAGAATCGTTCCGGGCAAAGGCTTGGAAAAAAAGTGTGAGTTCAGCCTGCAAATCAGAGTTGTACAACGCATCATCTTTGTAACACATCTCATTGGTCTCGTCGTCGTCGTCGGAATCGTCGCAGAAAACAGATTTTCCGTTGTCCCCTATCATGTCTGACAGCAGCATTTCGCCATACTCTTCCTCGTCTTCGAATTCATCCTCCCCATCACTTCCCTCTTCCCACATATCCTCTTCTTCTTCAGTAT
>JACKZZ010016244.1_pt1 | contig 13466 bp, 4 predicted proteins | sample 8027871 | NCBI WGS metagenome assembly JACKZZ01 (sample SAMN15724774, study PRJNA655200) | protist metagenome | isolation source: fluorescence activated cell sorting (FACS) single amplified genomes of... | place: USA: West Boothbay Harbor, Gulf of Maine | collected 2000-07-19
TCTCCGACAATCGCCCAAGGCTGCACGTAGTATAAACCTGGCTGCTCGAGGAGGTTTCAACGTGGCGGAAACCTGTGATCTGACTCTTCAGGCTTTATATGATGCAGTTGATTAAGCTCGTTGGTCCCTTCATGAGCAGACGTGATCGTATGAATCAAACCGATCTTAATTTTTTTCCCGAGTAATAAGTCCAATGCTATCGTCCCTCGTTTTAGAGAGTAACGAACACCACCCTAGACGATCTGCACGTGGATGTCACCTCCCTATTGATTGTTGTATCGTATGTACTGCACTTATGGGTATAATGAATGTTATTTCCTCATAATCATCACGTTGTATTTTTAGATAGATAGTTGTACTCGTTATCCCTACTGTCATGGCAAAATCTGATCACGTTCCGTCGTGTCGTGTATTCCAAATCCGCTCATTGTAGCCTGCTTACGCTTCAGCCAATCACGTACTGCATGCTGTATTTTCATGGCCGATATTACCCGAAGCACTCTCCTGCCCCGTAGCTGAAGTTTGACATACTCTTCGGCGCCAAGCGCGTCGATAGGCACAGAGCGAGAACACAAAGTCTCTAGCAACATTGCAAAGGAGACGTTGCGGGCATTTGGTCTGTCTGCAAACGAGTTATGTTTTTCGCGATTAGAGGGTGATCTCGGCGGACTTCTAGGGACTTCGACATTGAAACTTGTTCGAGATGCAGCCAAGTCAAGTTCAAGATCTATTTTGGCAAATATTTTCATGGTAGATGACTTTTGAGTGTCAGGGTCAAAACCCAATGAGCAACTCTTTATTTCATGCAAACTTTTCACAAAGGGTTTTATCTCGTCGTACGCAATTGATCCAGACGAATCTGGATCATACCGATGCCAAACATCACGATAAAATGCAAAATCTTCATACGAAATGCCGATTTCCTTCTGGTGTTTTCCCCCCTTCCCAGCCGAAACTATGTTCCCAGCAGTTGTGACAGCAGAAAATGTATCCAAAATTGTCGCCACGTATAGATTCAAAAACACACAAAATACGAGGATGAAAAAGGCGAAGAAGAATATTGGGGCTAAATCACTTTCACCACAGTCCTTGTTGCCGTACCATGTTTCACTAGGAACGGGATAGTTGTTGGTGCACATAGAAGAGGGGATGGATACATCGCGCATAATCCCCATCCAATTTTCGCCTGCAACAATTTTGTACAACGTTATTACAGAGGCAGGAAATGTTGAAAAATCGGCCAGGTTATCTAAATTTGGACCTTTTTTTACAAGGGCAAAGAGGGACATGCCAAGGATGGCAAAAACGTAAAGTAGCAGCATAAAAAGTCCTGTCACATTTAGCATAGGTGGAACACTTTTTACTAACACACCAAAAAGCCTTTCAATTCCTGTAAATCGTCGTAAAAGAACCGTTATCCGAGAAAATTGGAATGCACGAAGTACTCCGACGCCATTGTAAATCCCTTGGCTAAGCGGAAGTGCAATCATCAGAATGATGATAAATGCATCCCAGATATTCCAAAATTTCCCCACAAAACGTCTTAGCCCAAACGCAAGAAATCGGAGCAGTGTCTCGATGGAATATATTCCAGTAAATACCCAGTGCATAACAATACTGACAGTGCTCTTGTCTTCCACTGCAACGTTTTTAGTCCCTAATATAATGAGCTGAAGCAAAATGCACATGGTCATAAGGTCTTCGAAAGACCTGTTCGTTACCACGTCGTGAGCATAGCCTTGTATTTCATTGCGAGGACGACGGAATTTGGGCTTAACTGTGGCAATCATTTGTTTCGTTACCAGCCATTTCAACTGTGCATCTGTATACAAAAGCGTCCCTGAAAATTTCCTAAATGTACCAACGATAATGCCCACGAAAATTTTCAAAAAGAAATTTGCCCCAATAAATATATAAAACACAAAATATATGGCCGCTCCTGGGCTGTTATTATATATTGGTTGCTGGTCTATTCCCACTGCATCTATGGCACTGTGCAACGGTCCAAGCCACCCTCGAAGGGCCACAACTTCGAATAAAGTTCGTATAGCGTTAAAAATGTTGTCAAAATTGTACGGTGGGTTTTGCCAGACCCGTGGAGTTACAATTCCGTTTTGCAAGAAAACACCAACGCAAGTTGATTTACCGACAACAGATTTGTCATTGCACGCATAGAAACGCCCACTGAACAAACTCACGCCTAAAACGCCGAAGAGAAAAAAATAAGCAAGCAATATTACGACTGTGTAGAAAACGGGAGTCATGCTTCGTAAAAGTGCATCAACAATGACCTTCAGTCCCTCGTTTCGGTTTATCATACGTAAAGGACGCAGTATTCGCCCAACCCTCAGAGTCCTGCCTATGCTTGAGCCGCCACCACCATATCCCGCAAAACTTACGATAATTACGAAAAAGTCCAATCGATTCCACGCATTGCTGAGGTATGACTTTTGTGGCAAAATAAAGCCATTAGCAATAATCTTAAGAACCATTTCTAAAACAAAAATGATCATAAAAATCAGATCTGCTACGAACATGACTTGCGTCAGATCGGCATTACTGTACGTTGGACTTTCCAAGGCAAGAAAAAGACTGCTTAAAACAATTGTTGCAATAATAACCCCTTCAAACACTGGATGCTCTGTAAACCTTTTCAATTTCACTCTCACAGGGTGGTTTGTTGGCATACAAAAACTGTAGTTTAACTTTTCAGCGGACAATAACTTTGGCACAATGTATTTCCGCCAACCAAGAGTTTTGCCCCGCCGACTTCCACCTTGTATTGCATTCTGCCGTCTATTTGTGGTTCCTAAACCTTCGTTTAACTGACCGTGGTAATCAAACTTCTGTGAAGCTCGACGCCGCATTAGTGCTGTCCTCGCATCCCGCATTTCATTTCGCTCTGTCTCGGTGGGAGCAAACTGTGACATAAGTATAACTATTAAGACGTTTAGAAGTATATACGAAACCATGACGGAGTAAATAACGAAGAAAAAGGGGGCAAATCCTCCGCTGGTTGTATTCATTGCATCATATATTAAAGACCATGTTCCAGCGCCTCCTGTAAGAACTTTGAATAATGTCAACATTGAAGTCATGAAGTCATCGAAATTAGACCGGATCGTCATTGTCGTCAACTTTCCTTGGATCCAAACTTCTTCGGTAGGAAATTCACCGCCAAATAACTGCATCCCTAAGATAGCAAATAAAATAATAATGAGAGTCATAAATAAAAGAACATTTCCCATCGCGGGCAGAGAATTGACTATGGCTTCAATGATTTTCATTAGCTCCTTATTGCTTCGGAGCATTCTAAGTAATCTCCCAACGCGGAAAACCCGTAAGAAAGAAATGTTGACGAAACCATTTGCATATTCCGTCATCAGAAAGTCAAATATAGTGATCATAACAATGAATGCATCAAAGCAATTCCATTTCTGGTTTATGTCGTAGTATAGATATTGTGCAATACCTTTTAAACCAATGATTTTCAGAATCATTTCACCTAAAAACAGAAACGTAAATGCTACTTCAACAATCTTGAGCATCGTTGAATACCATGGCTCCATTGGATGTTTTTCCATTGCAAGAAAGATGCAATTCACTACAATTGCTATCATCACGAAGCGATCCGTAAGTGGGTGCAGAATGAACCATCTTATGCGTTCAACAAAACACCCTTCAGCTGGCAGGCAGCAGCACACTCGTTCCTTTTGAAGCTTCTTTGAAACAACCATTGAGGTTTCTTCCGGCAGAACTTTTTTCCTTGAAAACGAAAAATTTTCCGCTAAATTTTCCGATTGCCTTTTCTCTGCTGGTTCTGATTCAGAAGGTTGAACCGATGCCTTTTTCTCCACTATCTTTCGATTTTCGTTCTCTTGCCATTTCTTTCGTTGTGTTGACTGGAAAGACACCCGCACAATAGCAATGAACAGGGCAAGAACTAATGCCGAGATAAACACAGTAATTGAAATGAAAAAAAATATATACACGTCTGATGAAGATTCCATGATCGGCGTCATAATTGTCGCTATCCCCGGAGCTTTTGATGCCAATCTCATTACTGTTAAATATGAAGTGCCCAAATTTTCAAACCCAACTTTACCACCCGCCATACTTTTTACTTGTTGGCAATATTGGCCAGGAGGGCAGACTAAATCAGCTATGCTGCTATTTTTGTTGGCATTCAATGCTGTTTCTTTTGTGCAATATGTAGCAGGCACTCCAAACGAAAAGTTTAGAAATGGTCTTTCCAACGATAAGTCTGGCAAATTTCCTAGGCCTTGTGGAACAACACATCGAAATTGCATGGCATCGGCAAACACGTCTAGACCAAACACAGCGAACAACCAGCAAAAGTAGAGATACACAAACAGTGCTTGCAAAATCCCTTCTAACGTTCCTATAAACGTATCGACAACTTCGCGCAATCCTTGTAGATATTGCATGGTCCTTAACGCACGCAAAGCACGAAAAGCTCTGAATGCAGAAAAATTCACTCCACTGATAAATGGCAATTCCGTGAACCAACCAAGACAAACAATTATGAAGTCCAACGCATTCCAAGGATTGCTTAAATATGGTGAGAGGCCTTCGAGCGCAATGATTCGAAGCGCCGACTCAAGAGTGAATATTACAGCGATAACATATTCTAGCACCCCCAAGACCATTAAGGCATCTTTGTCTGCCCCTTTTCCGGAGTAAGCCATCGTGAGCACACTGAATATGATGCAAGAAAGAATAAACCGATCCATGTATTTGTTGTACATGAACGCGTGAATTTTAGAGGTGATATTTTCTTTCTTTTTCCGATGCATTTGAGTAAATCCTAACTTTAGGCTCTTTTTCGGAGGATCGCGTGTATACGTTTCCAGCAATTTGTTCAACCCGCAAACAATTTGCTTAAAATCGAGTGGTGAATCTACTTCAAAATCGTACGACCTTTCCGCCGATATCAACGAAAAATACATTTCTTCCTCATTCTCATCTTCATCTACATACTTTTTTGAACGCTTTAAATTTGAAGAGTTACGACCTACACGTATGTCCCACACTTTTCTGAGATCAACGAAATCTTCATAAACGTCTTTGCGAAACATTTGCGGTTCTGGGCCACCACAAAGTTTGAAATATACCAATGGATCTAAACGCAATTGAAACCCATCATCCGAAAGCCACATCCATACACTTTTCGGGGCGCCTTTGTAAGGGTGCGAGCGCACGTTGTTGATGCCCTCCGTCATCCAACATTTAAACTCGTCTAGCGACATCATACGAGGTGAGTTTAACTTATCCAGTAAAGACGGGTCAATTTTAAGTGCGTTTGTTAAATCTGTGATATTAAACAATGGTGACGATTTTTCTTTCTTCGCTGCCGGCTGTGACAATGCTAACGAGTCTTGCAAGTTCTTTGTGTTAATTTGAAGGCTAGTTGATCCTGTGTTCGAAGAATCATCTCTGCTATCGACATCTGTCTTTGTCTGTTTTGAGCCTTGTTCTAGTTCAGCATCGTCAGGAATACGAGATGGGTTATACTCTTCTGCCGGAGTTGGGACGGCACTTTCAATGTCGATATTTGTGTCTGATTCTTTTTCGCTGTTATTTGAGTTTATGACTGGAGTTTGGTCCATCTCCTTATCGCTTACTGCTTGTTCGCCTATCCCGACCAGAAGATGTAAGTCTAATCTTCAGCGGAAACCTGCTAAAGCGCAGCTTAATTGATATTGCTCAACAATACGCGCTGTGTGAAAAGCGCGATGTCTCGTAGCGATAAAAAACATCCTGGGGGAGATAGTTAGTCTGATCTTGTTCCTTTCATAATAAACCAGCCGCAGTCATTTTTTTGTCAAAATAAACTAGAAATAAAAATAATACCTAAAACTAAACTGATGTTCATATTTGTTAGATTACTTAAGATACTATTCTTTTTCCCTCAATTTAGGTGTATGAGTAAACTGATGTTCATATTTGTTAGATTACTTAAGATACTATTCTTTTTCCCTCAATTTAGGTGTATGAGTTAATTGTTCGTTGTTCAAAATATGTGAGGGAGTTAAACTGTCATTTCGCAACATTCGGCCTTTTACTTTCTTCATCACAATGGTGAGTCCATATTGTACTACACGCATCGCAATTATTTATTGGGTTCAAGTACAAGATACGGTTCACAAGTAGTTGCCTCGGCTCTGAAGTATTTGAAAATCGTTACATTTTTCATGTGATTTTGAATACCGCGCTTGTGTAACTGTTTGAGATTGACATGATTCATATTCCATTTTTTGTACATCATTCTTTACGCACAACATAAGTACTGAAGCGAGTGCTGAAACTTATCTTGATATATTTCTGTAGGTCATCATGGCATCTGCACCAAATCCGCTCGGCAGCGTCCCGGCGAAGCAAAAAAAAGACACGGGTTCATCTCGCACGACTTTGCCGACAAAACTCTCGCGGTCCATACCTGAAAAAGGAACAAAAAGTAAACGTTGGGCATTGACTCAAAAAACGCGTGCAAACATGAAGTTAGTTTTAAACCACAAAAACGATGAAGAGATCATTAAACGCGACATGGCCAAAGGGCAGGCATATTGGGACATGTGGGCACATTCCTATGACGATGAATTTGTTTCTTCTATAGATGACGACATGGAAGGTATTATTAAAGAGAAAATAGTCCACTATGCTTCAGCGCTTGAAGAAGACCCTGGACAATACCCGTTCGCGTTTGATTTTGGTTGCGGCCCTGGTTTGTACTTGCCATTTCTAGCACGTTATTTTAAACTCGTGGGTGGCTGCGAGCTTAGCAAGAAAGCAACTCAAATAGCTGAAGCCCGGTGCTTTATGTATCCACATGTAAAAGTGACAACATTTGATTTAACAAATACAGACAAAAATCCATTAATGCCATCGATACTTAAAGAGTTGAAAAATAAAGAAAATGAATTGGGGAGTGTTACAAAGCCTTCCTTCGGGGTATGTGCAAATGTGCTGATTGCAGTAGAAGAGAAAACTCGAAAGCATATTTTGAATAGTATATATAGAAACATGAATGACAATGGGATAGTATTGTTTGTGCTACCATCGCTTGAGAGTGCCCTGTATTGTAATTATAGAATGCAAGTGGACAAGCCGAAAGATGGTATTATAGACCCAGGTTTAACAATTTCAGAAACTCGCCCAAAGCAAGCTCGCCATATATTGCGGGGCATTATTAGCAGGGATGATGTTCCTACGAAGCATTACATTCGCGAAGAAGCCGAGTATTGGCTATCAAAAAACGGCTTCAAAGTGCTTGAAAGTCATAAAGTTCCCTACGAATGGGAAACTGAATATCCTTGTGCAGAGGATGTAAGCCCATGGATTCAAGCTTCCCCATTTCCTAGACCATTTGATTTACTCATTATTTGCCGAAAGTCCTCCAAACTAACAACATGATGTTGCCATCTCTACAACGTGAATGTAGTTGGCTTTACCGTCGTCGTTAGCGTCGGCGTTACAAAAATTCTACCATAAAGTCGAGAAAAAGAAACAATGGTGGAAATCTAGAAATGTAACTCAAATGACCCAACAAATCTTGAACGGCTCTATATAAGGTACTCACAGCCAATAGTACGTAAGAGTAATACCCGTACCGAGTGCAATGCTCAGTTCAGTAACTAGTAATAGTCTACTCGATGCAACCGAGGGCAGATAAGATAATAATATAAATAGTATTGGCTGTTATTTACGTAATAATATATTATAATAATATGATATGGTACATAATATATAAAATAATAGTACTTAGTTAGTAATAGAGTGAGTATTCCATGGCAATACCAACTTTGAAGAAGTAAATAATGTTTGTGCCCCTACGGCATCATCACTGTCTGTATTTGGTCCATCTCATTCTACCTTTATGTATGATGCTTATTATTCAGCAGTGATTGGAATCAGAAGACCTTTCTTTACGCACTTTTATAGGAACCCAAACTCATCGCTATCATCCCGTCGCACACCTTGCTTGACAGCGTAACTGTATGGTTCCTGCTTTGGAGAACTATTGTTCACCTTATCCGACCTAGCGATTTTTGAGGAAACACTGTGCATTTCAAACCCGGTGCCTGACCCATCGTCTGCATTTTCGTCAAATAATGGGGCTACTTCATCGGCTTCACCAGGATCTTCCTGCGACAGCAAGGAGCGCTCTTCGCCATCCCGCCCGTCCCTATTTTGACGGTATCTGCGCGAAATAAATCGCTTCACCGACTCACTCATGCCACTGAACCAATTTCCAGCCTCCACACGGGATTGCTCATCACTGCCCCCTGAAGGTCGATTTGGCGCCTCACAGTTTGCAATTATTCCCTTTTCTCTATGACGTGCCCGACTTTCCTTCCTCGCCTTAGACTCTTCCTCTTGCGCTAACAGTCGGTTGAATAAAGGATCTTCTCGTAATTGTTGGCGAAAAATCTCGTTTTGAAGCATTCTCGCGAGTTCTTCATCCCTTAAGGTCGTAAATGATGATGAAGATGTTTGCAAGTAGCTCGAGGGGAGTCGCAAAAATTGCTCTGGCAATGGATTACGCCATTTCTTGACACCAACTTTAGGCGGCATGGCCCTCCTACTCCCTGACTGACTTTCTTGTCGAGCTCGCTCGAGTGCTCGTGCTTCCGCCAAGGTCGCAGAAACAGGTGACGCTCGAGCTTGTTGCAACGGAAAACTAGACCGGTCAGTTGTTGACGACGAAGGCGATGGCGATGATTCCGAGTTCATATCCAGTAAATTATCGATTGTGCTCTCCACGTTGAAATTGTTCGCTTGAAACACTCTGTGGATCGTAGTCTTGTCTATGCCCTCGAACATCGACGCTATCATCACTACTTCTTCTCGAAAAGACATCTTTCTGCACACGGGTTTTGCGGCATATCCTGGCAAGATCGGGACATTCGGCTTTAGATATAACGACGTAGGAGTGGATTATTGCGGGAACATGGGGAAATTTCAAAACTCCTGCGATGGTCTTGAGTCTTGAGTCTTGTTAATAAGGATTGAAAACCAAGTAGTATAATAATAATATAATAATCTATTAATAAATATGCTATACCAGTTCTAATTTAGTATCCTGCATTGTGAAAAATGGTCTTTCATTACTTCCCCGTGTTTGTATTCATTCATTCATCATGCAGCAAAATAAATAAAAAGAGCATCATCATGATGCACAATGATTCTTGTGAATGCAGAAGTTGAGGCGCAATCGCACGGACTATGCGTAATTTCGTTTGCATCATTTGAGTTGCAGAGTGAAGGAAAACGCAGTAAAAATTCTTTTGTTTTTTAAAAGACAGCTTCAAAAATGATAGCGAATACAGACAAGAAACTCGAGAGATTTGTTTGGTTTTCTCCCTCTGGTGGGAAAGAGATTGGCGATTGCATACCCGCTGCAGTTATTGGGGAACCGGGTGCAGATGGATTAGTGCAGATACGAGTTATAGATGAAGATGAGGTTTTTCTTGTTGAAGAAAGTGAAATGAGGGTGATTCATCCGTTGAGTCTGCAAGGTGTACCAGATATTCTGTTTTTAGATGATTTTTCAGAGGAATCTTTGATGTACACTTTGCGGAAGCGTTTTCAAGAGCATAAGATATATACTTACGTAGGACCGATCCTAATATCATTAAATCCATACGAATGGACCCACGACCAAAATTCAAGTGATTTGATGATGAAATACAAAGGGAAAGCGCATGGTGAAATGCCCCCACATGTATTTTCCACGGCCGACGACGCGTACAAAGATTTGTTGAAGCCAGGCAAACGTAAAAATCAAAGTATCATTATTTCAGGAGAAAGCGGGGCAGGAAAGACAGAGGCTGTCAAATTGATCATGCGGTACCTTACAAGAATCACAAACAGCAGTGGAGAAGTGGGAAGCCTGGAAGAGCGTGTTTTAGGCACTAACCCCTTGCTAGAGGCTTTTGGGAATGCAAAGACATTAAGAAACGACAACAGTAGTCGATTTGGAAAGTTCATTGAAATTCAATTTAACCAGGATGGACGAATTGCAGGAGCAAGGATACAAAATTATTTGCTAGAAAAGGTGCGTATAGTCAGACAGACGTCAGGAGAGAGAAATTATCACATATTCTATCAGCTCATGCGTGGGGCTGGAATAGAGAAGTTACAAAAATTGGGTTTGACATTAGACATAGAAGATTACTTCTATCTCGCCCAAAGTAAATGCACTGCCGTTGACGGAATAGACGATGCAGCATGGTACAAAACGACGTTGGACTGCATGCTTCTGATAGGTTTGGAACAAGAAGAGATCGAAGGGGTTTGGAAAATGTTATCAGCAATCTTGAATTTAGGAAATGTTCTTTTCGTAAACGATAATGATGGCGAAGGTTGTAAGATACATGAGGAACAAAGTTTTGCGCACTTAACATATGCATCGACTTGTATAGGGGTCGAAGACGGTGCGTTGTTGACGGCATTTACGGAGAAGCAAATGACTGTAGATGGTGTGGGTATCTCGAAAAAGCAGACTGTCGTCCAAGCATTTGAGAAAAGGGACTCGCTAGTTAAATCGATTTATTCATCTTTGTTTGATTGGCTTGTTTATCGATTGAACATTACCATAGCCGAGGGGAAAAAATCATGGGGCTTCATCGGATTACTGGACATATTTGGATTTGAAATGTTCGAAACAAACTCATTCGAACAATTATGTATAAATTACGCAAACGAAAAGCTCCAACGCATTTTCAATATTCATATTTTCGAAGCCGAACAATCTTTATATCGACAGGAAAAAATTACATGGAGCGAGATACAATTTAATGATAATTCAGCTTGCGTCGAATTAATTGATGGAAAACCAGAAGGAAAACCTGGTATTTTTTCTTCTCTGGACGATGTTTGGCGTCTAAAAGGAGAAGAAGCTAACATAAAGTTTGTGTTGTCGTTAAATTCATGTTTTGGCGCCAGTGGTGCAGGTACAGGAGGGACAAACAATAGATTAAAAAGTAAAGTGCAACTCTTGATGGCATCGAAAAAAAAACGCCCTAGCTTGGCCGACGCAGTGAAACTAGCACACAGACGCTCATGCGATTACTTTACTTCCCCCAAAATGGACAAAGATATTCTTTTTGGAGTCAAACATTATGCAGGAACGGTTATGTACAATGCCACGGGTTTTAATAATAAAAACAGCGAAAACTTTGATGCTGATATAAAGAATTTATTATTGTCATCAACCTCGTCTTTCGTGACACAGATATTTAACCGCATGGAGAAACTCGCAGCTCTTCGTACAAAAACTAGTCCGTCGTCAAAGAGAGGGAGTGTTCGACGACGGCAATCGACATCCTCCTTGAAAGGTAAATCTGTCAGTGCCCAGTTCAAAGAGCAATTGAGTGGCCTTATTCTGACGCTAGATTCCACAAATCCTCGATTTGTCCGCTGTGTAAAACCTAATCCAGACAAGCGCCCCTATGAAATGTTACCAATGACATGTTTCTTGCAATTGAAGTATGCCGGAATGATGGAGGCAATACGTGTTCGCCAACAAGGATATGCAATGCGCGAAGATCACGCCGAGTTCTTACGACGTTTTTACGTTCTTGATCCATTTGTGAAAGACATAAAAGACTTGCTCGCAAAGATATCTACTTTTTTTCAATCCAATACTTCCCAGTGGCAATTGGGATCAACGAAAGTGTTCTTGAAGAGAGAGCTTAGTGATAAGCTAGAACGGCTCTCCCGCTTGAGGTTGAAGTTTGCGGTGCGAAAAATCCAACATATTTACAAGACGTATTTGCGTATAACAAGGGCAGTCATAATCCAAAAAACATGGAGAACGTTCAAAATGTCGAAGCAATACTACCAACAGCGAATTGCCGCCATACTCGTGCAATCGTATGCACGAAAAGTTTTGGCTCGGCGGCAAATCAAGCAAATACAAAAACTAAGGGAAGACCGTTATCAAGGAGCTGTCAAGATTCAATCACGATCGAGAGTATTGCTTGCTCGGCGAAAAGTCAGTGAAATGAAGAAAATGAAGCTTGCGGCTGCAGAAGAGGCAATACGACGAAAAGAAGCTCGTAGTGTCGAACATCTAGAGAAGCGTATAGAAACCAGCGAATTCGAAAAACAAGAACTTGCAGCCAACTCTGCGTCTTTAAAAGGACAGGTAATTGAGCTAACATCGCAGCTGCAGCCATATATTTACCGCAGCAATTTATTTTTTCGTCGTATGAAAACGCATTTGGAGGTTCTTGCTCACAACACCTCGCGCGATGACACAGTGGTCCAAAACATCGATAGGAAACTAAAGCAGTTGCTCATATCCAACGACGGGCTATCTGATGAAGTTTTGGAGACAAATTTTTCTTTACTTATAGATCTCGTACAATCTATCATCTCTGTTACAGACACAACTCGTGCTGCCGCTGGAAGACGCACACTTGTAAATGAATCAAATGAATTAAAACAAGCCACAGAATCGACAGTTGACGTTCTGCACGAAAAAATTCATTCGCAAAGTAATCTCATTTTCGAATTGCGAGGCCAACTCAACGAAGCACGCAGTGACGCTGAAAAAGCTAAACTGCAAAGGGGAACAATTGGCATATCAGAAAAACGATCACCTCATGTTCCTAGCGATTCTAGAGAAGAGTTGGAAAAAATGTGTACTCAACTAAATAATCTCGAAAGAATTTTTGATTTGGGAAATGCAGAGCTGCGATTCACTACTGATAAAGGCTTTGATCATGTGCAGAAAGAGTTTGCCTCCCTAGTAAGGAAAATTGAACAAAGAAAAAGTATGCATGACCGGCACATCGATATGTTGTCTAGTCGAACTTCGGCAAGAAGTGCTAGTGAGCGTGAGCGAGGATATATGAAAGATTTGGATCACATGTATGATAAGCTAAAAACAGCCAAATATAATTATGAAGAGCTTGAGACAAAATATCAAGAATTGAGAAAGAAATTTGCTAGCTCTGAAAGAGGTAATGCTGTTATGGCGTCTATGCTTTTGCACACTGAACAATTAAAGGGGACTAATTATGACTCTCCAGATGCTTACCAGGAACTGTTGATGTATTTTGGAATGATGTCACAAGAATGGGGGCATCCAGAATACGATGAATTGCAGACAATTTCTGGAAACCCTGAAGATGATTTATTTTGACCCTTGGTCGTCAGAAACTCGTGAGTACGCGATAAGTCAAGTTTTCACAACGTACAGTAGCTTGATTCATCGTTTTTATTCAAACAAACGACATAGTATGAACATGATAAAAATCAAAACCAACAGTTACAAATTAACAAATTAATAATAAACGAGAAATTTACCTCATTCGTATAGTCTTTTCAGAACATATTCATATCATATACTAAGTACTACTTATAAATATATAAATAGTATATTGGCTGTTATTTACGTAGTAAATAAACAAGTTTCAGAAACTGGTTAATCGTCC
>JACKZZ010002532.1_pt1 | contig 13464 bp, 8 predicted proteins | sample 8027871 | NCBI WGS metagenome assembly JACKZZ01 (sample SAMN15724774, study PRJNA655200) | protist metagenome | isolation source: fluorescence activated cell sorting (FACS) single amplified genomes of... | place: USA: West Boothbay Harbor, Gulf of Maine | collected 2000-07-19
CGCACCATCGTTGGTGATCACGACCTCCCCGGGTCCCTTCTGTATCATTTTGTCCATGCCTCGGGGTCCGAGGGAGGTACGGATAGTGTCAGCCACGGCCTTGGCGGCGATGATATTACTCATGCGCACATCCTTCTCTTTGGAGTTACCCTGTTGTGGTTGTGTGATTGTGGTGTTGGAGTGGAGGAGGAAAAGTTAGAGAAAGGGCACTTGAGAAAAAGGCGGCGAAGGGTGTGCATGGAGATGCTAAACACATGTCTTCTCCAATAATCTGCACGATTTTGCTACAGTGGTACGTTGTGAAAATACAAAGTTGTGCATTTACAATACATGGGCTTCTCTACGCATCGATAAGCTTGCTGCACAACAGTGCAGACTTGGAACGCCAATTCGACATCATAGAAAACCAGAAGCGACTTGCACTACAAATCAATTCAATTGAATGGAGCAAGAAGTCACACGTACCTTTTGTCTATCACCTCCCATCTTGCTGAAGAACTGCTAGAGTAGTGTTTATCGAAAGAACATTTTTCGAAAGGAACCGGGATGGAAGGGGCAGGCCGCGGTCTAGACGATGGGAAAGACAGGGGGGAACCCTGATTTCCCACATAACCAAAAATATCCTCCAACAAGATTTGGCATCTGGCAATATCCTTCCCCTAGTCACATCAAGCCCTTTGGGGCTGTTTATGTGGTCTTATTCCGTGCTGCTGTATTGTTGGGTGTTCTGATATAGCCCTGAGTTACACTGAAGTAGCTTATACGGAGGAAAAGGACTGGTTGTGTGTGGTGAGTCAAGGAGAGAAAACTCAGTAGGTGATGGCGAAAAGCAAGGCTAAAAGGACCAAGGGTTCCTCTGGTGGTGGTGGTGGCAGCGGTGGTGGTAATTCAAGTGGCGGAAGTGGTGGAAATGGCAGTGGTAGTGGCAGCGCCAAGAAACAGGCGGATCTCGCGGCAGAGCTCAGCACTGTGGTGTCTACCATCAATCAATTCCACCAAGAGCTCGTCAAGAGCCCGCGTATCCTCGAGCAAGTGTGTCACATCAGCAAAGTGGATCTGCTCCAAGAGATACACAAGGGTGAGATCGCTGAAGTGTTCGAGTTAGCGCTACTAGGTTTGGACGGTATGGAGGTAGAGGGTGGCCGTGAGAGTTGGGTGCGAGGCACTATACCAGAAAGAACAAAAGAAATCAAAGAGCGGTACCAAGAGAAGACCATGAAAGCAGCAGAGGAAGCCTTGTGTCAAGCAGTGTACATGCGAGCACAGAATGCCACCCACCTACCAGGTGCAGGTGCCTATGAACGACGACTTATGGAACTCGCTGCCTCACGGCACCCTGCTGTCATCGCTGAGCAAGCTGCTGCTGCCGCTGCTGCTGCTGCAGACGGCACAGGAGGGGGCAATGGCTCTGCGCCGGGGTCTGGAAAAGAGGGGCTGGCGCGAATACTGGGGCGTGTGCGAGACCCTGCACCAGGTGGTGGTGCAGAGGGGGGGAGAGAAGGAGGCGTGCGTGATGGGAGTGGCGGCGGCGGAAATGGTAGCAATGAGTTGGATCTGACTGCGAACGTGATGTTTCTCTCCAAGAATGGTAATAACAAGTTCATTAGTGGATCATCATCACGGGACCAAGGACATTTGCAAATAAACTTTGCTATACTGAAGGATGACATCTTCACAATTCTCGTGAATGATGTTATGGCTTCTCTTGTTCAGACCAATCTCATTCACACTGACAATTCTGGAATGGGTGGTGATGGTAGTGGAAGTGGCGATGACAATGCAAGTGGTGATGGCGATGCTGACGCTGATGCGGATGCGGATGCCAAAACTATTACTGTAGCCGGAAAAGGTAGTGGTAGTGCAGCCAGAGCAGGGGTCGGCACTAGGGTAGAGGTGGAGAAACTTTGGGACCCACGCAATGGCACCATGCTGGACCTTATCGATGCACCCTTCGTGGAGCAGCTTAGACACCCCGACTTGGCTCAATTTCTTGCAGATGGTGCTGCAGAATTCATGGCGGATGAGAGCTACGATCAGCGCACGGACTACTTGATGGATCTGTTCAATGTGAGGTATCATGCGGACATTCCGTTCGTTCCCACCACTTTCCCTTATCCAAAGTTTAGCGATGGGCAGATACTATTGCAATTCGTAGACACACTCACATATCCAAAACCGATGAGGGCTTTCAAAATGTTATTTAAACCCGACACGAGGATAGGCTTTCTCCGAACCATTATGTTGGACGAGTGCCAAGAAGGACTTCAGGATGGCAGCACATTAGTTATGAAAATCCGAGGCAAAGAGCTGAAAGTAGAGAATGATGCCCTGACTTTGGATGAGGTGGGAGTTCCTCTCAAATTCGAGCAGAAAATTGTTTTGACCAAGAAATTGGCTGATAAAAAGGCTGCAGCCGTCGAAGGCGAAGGAAAAGCAGAAGCAGCGGTCAAGAGTGGGAAAAAAAGCGGTCAAGATGTCAGTGATTCAAACCGCCGATTTGTTGGTGATTTACTTCTTGGTGCAGCGCAGTCGCAGAGAAGACCAGATGGTAGTTCGACATCAGTTGAACTCTCACGCTCTGAAGCACAAAGAACTACATCATTGAACAAAGTCAGATTACGACAAGGTTATGAGATCTTAGGGAAAACTTTAGAAAAAATCATTTTGCAACGTATTTGTGATGCTTATCATAAGGAGCAAGAGGCGAAGCGATCAGAACTGGAGCTTATCGCACTGCTTGAAGAGGAGGATTTCTTAGGGGGGGCAGGTGGGAAAGGCAGTAGTGGTACCAAAGCAAGCAAAGCTTCCAAAGCTGCAGCAATTGCTGTATCCAAGTCCACCCCGCCGCTTTTGTCTGCGGGTACTGTTACAAGGGACTCACTCGGGAAGCAGAATGGGCAGAAAGTAGAGCCAAAGCAAGAGCAGGAGCAGGAGCGCCCGCATCAAACAAACGAGCCCAGTGCGGAACTGGATTCTGATGACGATGATGATGATGGCGACCTGAGCAAGCTCGTGCCAACGACTCTCCGAGTGGGTTCCACTTCGCAGTTGCAATATGCATCCCCCGCGCTTTCTGTCTCAGTTAGCAGCAGTGTAGATGCAGGTACCACTGGTCTTTCAGCAGAAGAGATAGATATGCAAGTGGCGAAGAAGAAGAAAGACAAGAAGGCTGACAAACAAAAGGAGATACTCAAGAGGTTCGATGAGGAACAGGAGGCGCAGCGCCTTCTTATCATAGCAAAGCGTAAGGAAGAAGAAGCGCACGCCGCATTTAAACTCCGTGAGGAAAGGAGAAGGGCTATCATGGAGGAGCAGGAGAGAATTAATCGCGAGTACGAACTACAACAAGAGGCTCTGGCAGCAGAACAATTATGCAATGAAGCAGCTGAGGACGGTGTGGCAAAAAGTGGCAAGAAACTCAAACCTGGTAGAAATGCAAGGAGAAAGAAGCAGAAGGAGGCCCAAGCTGATGCAGACGAGCAAGCGGAAAGCGTAGGTGACGCTGTGCTAGACCCGTACGGAAGTGTTTCTCACACCAATAAGGTTCTTATCTCTACAGCTTACCAGCTCGGTGGTGCTAGTGGTGGAATGATGGGCTCTCAAGCTACTGAACAGTACAGTAGTGCCACGCCGCCGGGTCTGGCAGGGCCTCCCCTGCCCTCTTTAACACAGGGGCTTACAGGTGGTGGGTATAATAGCAACACAATGGGAGGATTGGGATACCAGGGAGGTACTGCAAAGTTCTCCACTGACTACCCTTTGAGCATGGAGCATGGCCTGGACTTAAACCTACGCAGCGCTGTGGCTGGTGGCAGTAGTATCAGTAGTGGTAGTAGTGGTGGTAGTGATACTGCATATACTAGTGCCCCGCCACCAGGCTTGGCGGGTCTGGGTGCCGCTGCTTCAACTGCAGCTCCTGTTCCTGTTGCAATACCAAGCAGTGGCAATAAATTCTGCACCAACTGTGGCAACCCTTTGGCGCCCGGTGGGCGCTTCTGTGGTAATTGTGGCACAGCGGCTATGGCAGCAGTGCCTGCACCAGTCACTGCAGCCCCCAGTCCTCCCCCCGCTGCAGCTGCAGCTGCAGCACCGATTGCACCTGCTGCAACTACTGGCTCTGCATTCACTGGCCTCGGCTTGGGCGGGTTCGGGGGGCTCCTGTCACCTTCTGACGTCATGAGCGGCTTCGGCAGCGACTCTCTCTTCGCTGATTCCAGTTCAACATTAGGAAGTGGTAGTAATGTCCTAGGAGACGGTGATACCAGGTTTTCATATGGCGCTGGTGATGGTGGGCTGGGAAGTGGGCTAGGAATTAGTATGTCAGGGGGGCTCACCACTGATAGAGCAGGCGCTAGCAGCGCTCATCAAGTGGCATCTCAAAAGATCTCTGGCTTCCTTGGCTTAGAGGATTCTGGTGCTGGAGCCGGCCTCACGTGGTCTGAGGGAAGTGTCGGCGGTAGTAGTAGCAACTTCTCCCATGGGTTAGGTAGCAGTTCTGATATTGGTGCTGGAAACAACACTGGTAACAACGCCAACAATACCTTTGGCATTGGAAGTGTCGTAGATGACATCTTATTGGCGAAGCAGCGTGGTCCTCCTAAAGCGCGGAGGTAAACATGACCGCAGATGGAGATATGGATTTGGTATTTTGGGAAAAACTAAATACAATACTATTACTACTGTTACTGTTGCTACTACTACTACTACTACTACTACTACTGCTACTTACCTAACGCTTGGCCTTTTGCATGCGGGGCTTGCCAGGAAAGGACTTGCTCAGAGGAAGACTCAACCTCATCACAGAGTCCGCATTGGCGCCGTGGCCTGTGGTCACGCGACCACCCATTGTACGGGCAATTTTTACTAAGTTCGTGGTAGGAAGATTCATGCTCGAGGCAACAGCACCCAAGTGCAGAGAGTAACCGCTGCCGTGGTGCCCTAACGCGAGTATGTAAGCAGTGATTTTGTCGATGCTTTGCTTGGTCCATGACCATTGGGGCACCCCTCTGTTCTTCTTACTTGTACAGAACTGGCTCACAATCGCGTCGATAAGTGCGTCCTGCCCCTGCGCACCTAGGTACATCAAAAGAGCCTCTTTTTCGCAGCTCATGAACTTGTTAGCCGGCTTTGTGAAGTACTGGTAGGTCTTGAGTATAACATTCATGTAGAGGTAGCATATAACCCTCTGCTGGAAAGCTTCATTTGCCTCCTGTTTATTCATCGCGGGTGCAGCAGGAGTGGGCGCAGGCGCAGTGCCTTCGTCGTCAAGTTCACCATCTTCATCCATCACTGCCTCCACTTGCACAGGCATGGGTGAATGCATGGATTCCATCAGTACCCTGGCAGCTTCTTTGATACCTACTAGTACAGCGAAAGCGGGATTCACATCTTCAGCTGAAATTTCAGGTCCAGAGATGGTAACAGCAGGGGCAGGCTCCACTTTCATGGCAGACTCTCCACCCTCGCCCATCTCCTGCCCCTCCTCAGCCGCCGCTGCTGCCCCCGCCTCCTCTTTCACTAATGTCAAGCGCTGCACCGCTGCCTGTTCTAAATTCGCAACAATAGCTGCACTGGCAGTCGCAATGTATTTCTTGGCCTTGACATCCGCGATGTCTTCTGGTAGCAAGGACTCGTACCACGCCTCCATATCCTCGAATATCACAGCAGGAATGAGTGCATGATTGCTAGGACCGTCCTCACTAGCATGCATTGGGTACGCTTCTGCAGGGGATATGGTGTCCCTATTGTACGGTGGCAGCAGCAGTTTTCTGTTCTGCTCCAGAGCATATAGTGAAGCGTCGACGTGTGTGGCATTGTCAGACTGCACAACGCTATCTTTGAGTACAGATTCTACGGCACCTGCACCCGTAATATTCTCATCCACAATCTTATTGGACTCAGCTTGGGCTAGCGCCCTCTTCTTTTTACGACTACCGAAATCTTCTGTTAGCGCGTTTCTGCGCTGCTCCAGACTCAAGCCAGAATGTGTTGGGGGCTCCAGGGAGGGCTTGTTGCTCTGTGGACGCATGACGTAGAGATGTGGCGATGGGTACACAACCATCTTTCCAGTCTCCTTATCAACTTTGCATACTGCAAACTTGCACAAGTCGTTTTTGTGAGTATGCGTGCTGCCATAATCCACGCCCTTGTATGGCATTCCGCCCACTTCGGTGACAATTTGTCTCTTGCGCTTCCTCCCAGTACCCTTGCTCCCCACAGTGAGGGACAGAGTAGTTTCTGGGGCACCACCTGGAAAGGACAAGATGCGAGGGTAGCTGTCTTGGGACTCTCCGTCCTCCAGGCTCACCGTTACTATGCTGTTTTTGCTCTTAGATACCATACTGTGCTAAAAAGTAGTTATAAATCTCCAATGGAGGGACGATGCTTGTCGGTGTGGCGAGCGCAGCCTTTGCACGAAATAAGGACAGAAAAGAGCTGTTTTAGAGCAAGACGTATAAAGTGGTGTTGACTAGAAGTCGGCTGACAAGCTTTGCGTGTCTTTGGTACTGGAACCAAAGCGTTACAGTCGATGAATCTTTTTATGGGTGACAGCGTCACAGAACGCTTGAGCCGCAGTTACAACTTTGTGGCTAATTTTTGCAAAAAAGGAGGGAGAGGGAGTGTGGCACCTCCTCTGTATATCTGCGCACTTTGAACTTGTGGTGGTGAGCGAGCCAGCGTACAGGGCTCGTCTTGCGTAGGTCTGTCGCCAAATTGGAGCGGAAAAAAGGAGGAAAGTAACTTGACAAGCAAGATCGGATTTGCATCTGGGAATGGAAAGATATGACATTGTGACCATCACAGGAATAGGTCGCTATGCAAGCAGTGCAGCGGGACATCCATCTGCGATCATGGTAGGGTGAAGTCTTTATGCAAGGAGTGCGGTGGGGCATCCTTCTGTGAGGATGGCAGACAAAGGTCTGCGTGCAAGAAGTGTAAATATCTCTCAAAGTTCCTGCAACATAACCATTGTGAGCGCAGGCGACGTGGCTTTGTATGATACCGCCGACATTGTGGCCATGTTCCTCGTGCTACCACTTCGCTAATGCGGCCTTTCCCCCCTGCTTTGCGCGTCGAGGTCTACATCGTGTGTGCGTGTGTGCGTCTATGCTCTCGAAACGATACGGGAGTGGGATGGAGTTGGCTGATGGCGGTAATACTTGAACCGTGTTTTCTACCATAAGTTTTAATAATAATCAAATACCTGTGGTATAATACTGGTTAGGGCTAGGGGCTCTATATATTACAGTAAGTTCATTCGTCTTCTATGTATTAGTCTGTGTACTGTGTACTACCATCACCAGCCCTAGCAATGTATATTTAGCGGCTGGAGCGGCTGGTGATAGCGGATACATGCATAAATATAGCAAGGAGTGCAGTGGCAGTAATAGCAGTAGTAGCAGTAGTAGCAGTAGTAGCAGTAGTTGTAGTATTCTAGTAATGGCCAGCAGACTTCCAGCCGCCCATGTTCTCAAGCTTTCTGTTCTTGAGTAGGCCCTTTTTATCAGCGCGCTGCAGCATGTGTGGGGTGTGGGTCAACTCGACGGGACAGTTCTTCATGAGAGGTTGTGTATTGGGTACCATGTTTTCACAATGGCAATCGGCGTGCCCACCGGCCATTTGCACCTGTAGTGCTTGCCTCATCATATCGATCATATCAGTCAACGAAGCCACCTGCTTGATAGCGCTCATCTTCTCACTCGTCTCTTTATGTAATGCCACTTGTTGCTCGTCATACTTCGACTCTTGGTCTTGCAGTCTCTGGCGAAGCTCAGCAATCTGATTTCTAAACTCTGCAATGCCAGAATTCCTGCCACTATTGCTATTGGCACTAGCAGCACTGGCGGATAAAGATTGTGCCTGAGAGGCAAGCAGCAGTCTGTGAGCCTTTTCTTGTCTCTCCTTCATGATCTCTGCCTTCTTCCGTGCTTTTTCTTGTTGCCTTTGCATGTGGATTTCCTTAGCTTCGGCGCGCTGCTTTTCCTTCTGTGCACGCTGCTCAGCTCGGGCAGCTCTCTCTTCGAGTTTTCTTTTGGAAGAAGCTTCTCTTTGTGCTTGACGGGCAAGTTTAGCTTGCAGGCGAGCCTCTACTTTAACTGCGCGCCTCTCTTCTCTTTCAATTTTTTTCTTCAAAGCTTTCTCTCTCTTTTCTGCTTGACGTGCCAATCTCACGGCCATGTTCTGAGCACCCTCTGCAATTTTCTTGTTCTTATACTCCCCTACAAAATCACTGGACATACCTGACACTACGGGACCTCCCTCATCATCGGATAGGTCAGAAGCGGATTCGTCGTCATCATCGTCATTACTATCACTCTCACTATCAGAGTCAGGCAAGGTGTTGATAGTGGTATCTGCGATAGACATGACACTCTCTTCCATAGGCTCATCAATCCACTCCTCCTCGTCAGAAATCTCTTCCAAAGAGTCGTCATCATCATCATCATCATCAAGACCAAGACCGCTACCACTACCACTCATTCCAGATGGAACTTGGCCAGCATCGAAGTTCATAATAGCTTCGATTTGTTTGCTAAGGCGCTTCTTATCGTTGATGAGTTCTTTGATCTCAGCTTTAAGACCCTTTTTCTCATTCGAAAATGTGCTTTTCATGTCTTGAATTTCCTTTTGGAATTCATAACGATCCTTTTGATGCTGCTTCTCAATATCTGCAATTTGTGCACGTTCTTGTCTGACAGCTTGTTCACTAATGGTCTTCATACTTGCCAATTGCTTGTCGAGTTTGGACTGCAAGGAAGCTACAGCTATGCGCGAAGCAGCTTTCTCCTCCAACACTGCACGCTGATAAGAAGCAATTTCTTCCTTGTTCAATTGGGACAATTGTCTGCGCTCACTGATGATGCCATTGCGTGAAGTTTGGATCTGTGCATCCATGCTGCGTAGAACATCAGCTATATCCTTCTCCTTGCTAGCCCTCTCGCTGTGCAGAGCCGCACGTAGCTCTGTGAGCTCTGCAGCTTGCTGTGTCACAAGAGCGGCGACGGCTTTAGGTGAGCCGACCTTGGCAAGGCCTGGGGGAAATGCTTCATTCCATTCGTCCAGAAGTGCTTGAAAGACTGCTGGTTCGTTTTCGTGGCGCTTGATTTGCGCACTGACTGCTGATAGCTGTGACATGACCTCTTCTGCCATTTGGTAGATGTAGCGCTGTGCTTGCTTGTTGTCTGTGTAGCGTCCTTGCGTCTTCTCCACATAGTGCAGACATATCTCTCTCACCATTTGCACGGAGGACTTGGGGAAGGTTCGAACAGAGGCGCCAGTGGAGGATCCTTCGCAACCAATACTGTAGTAGTAATAGGTAATAGTAGGGATGATTAGGTTGCGTTGGGAGCGGTGTGGCGGTGAGTGGGTTTTTATTTGGTTTGAAAAAGTGTGAAAGACGGTTAGTTGCATGATTATTCATGTTGTACTTGTCATCTTTGGATATAATGTAAAAGTGTCGGACGTGATGCCAGATAGACAGCGCAACCCGCGCCAGTAAGAGCAGGCACGTACCGGTGCTTGGGCTCAGGTATTTTCCCAGGGTTTCCATGCTTGTTGAAGACAGCCTCCCAGCGCTTCTGCACATTCTTCTGCGTCCCTGACATTTCCTATTACAACTCTGATGATGCAATTTACTTAAGAATTTCAACGATACGTCAGGATGTGTGATCTGTGAGAACGTACAACGTGCCCTCCAAAATGTGTTTGAATCCAATATACTCGACATTGGCTCTTTTATAGCCTTTACCTTGTATATACCCACCCTGAACGCATTACATATTACTTGTTTTCTTTGTTATTTTGCATTTGAAGTTTCATTATCGTCCCTTCTGAGGTCCACCAAGTGACGTCTCCTAAACGTCAACGTGTGTGACAGGCTGGTGATATAGAAAGACACGGTTTCAGCTTCTGATTCTAGCTTCCGTCACACAACAAGAACAAAAACAACAAAAAGAACAACAACAACATGTCGTCACCTCTGCACTTGCCTAACATAGGGGGAATAGGAAGGGAGAGCCATGATTACAGGAATGACGGTGGTGGTAATGGTGCTGTGGGCACAGGGCTAGGGGACCCTGCCAACCCCGGCCCCTTCCTCATGGGGAAGAAGATCATTATGGTGGCCAAAACCAGCGGAAGTCCGAGCTCCGGAAAAAGCTCGGGCTCCCCCCGCAGCAGCAGTCCCACTAAAGAAAGAAGTGGTCTCGGCACAGGCACAGGCAGTGATAGCAAAGTCAGCAGTAGTAGTAGCAGTGGCAGACCCAAGAGCGGCAATAACGCCTACGACAAGAATAAGAACAGCCCGGCCGAGCGGTTGAAGCAATGTGCCTCCCCACTGAAAGCTCGCACCAGAACGAGTGTAGACGCGGGTGGCGCAGGTGTGCTGCACAGAGACGTAGACAGAGACCCTGCTTCGTCTAATAACCCCTGGGAGCGGTCCCACTCTCTGGGTCTGGGGGGCAGCCCGGGCCATTCTGTGACAGTATCGGCGCCTCCGCTGCATTCAGCATCAGCATCAGCATCAGCATCAGTTCATCTGCAATCATCTGCGGCAGAGAGGCTCAATGACGCGCTGGGTACCGCTACCACTGCCAGGGGAAATCCTATTAATGTACTCACGCGCACATCAGTCAACAGTCTGCGCAAGAGTAAGATACCTGCGCCTGCCTCTGCCTCTCTACGAAAATCCCTTGACACTGCTGGTAGTAGTAGTACAGAGAGTAGTACTGGTAGTCTTGGAAAAACATCCTTGTTTTCTTCTACTGCACCTGCCAACTTAATGACGTCCTCGTCTGCTGGCAGCTCCCGCTCTGGTGGTGGTGGTGCTCGTGCTGTGACATCGCTGAATCTAGAGAATATCACAAGTGGAAACAGTAACGCAGACGGCAACAATAGTAATACCAAGTCAAAGACCCTCAAGACTCGACAAAAACTACAGAACAGGCCGAGAGCTGGCAGTGATGTGTCAGACTCTAAAGGATCGGATACGGATACAGCGAGTATCAAATCAGGAGCTTCCAATAGTAGTGGCGGCTCTAGTAACAGTGCTATGGTGAAATCCTTGGTCGCTACTACAGGGGCGACACAAAATGCATCCGCATCGTCTTTTCAAAATGCTTGCAAAGCGCGCGTGGCTCTGCAAAAGAAGGCATTACAATTAGCATTGCGTAGCAGTGTGGACTCTGCACATGCGCATAATAGCTCTAGAGACATGCATGCAGCTATCAAAGAAGCTACAGCAAACCAGGAGTTGGAGAAGAAGAAAAGAAACAGAGCAGAAGTTTATGCGATCAATGCATTTTTGAAAAATATGGAAATTGAAAGATTTACCATATTTTTGAAAGAACAACAGGAGAAAGAGAGTAATGAAGGAGATAATGACGACATTTCATGGTGTACTGCTGATAGCAGTGTTATGCCTACACCACGATATCGGTCTGAAAAAGAAAGAAACTATGCGGGATCCCCGAGTAAGAGATCTGCTGCTGCTGGTGGTGTTTAAGACTGATGGGGAATAAATGTCGAAAGTGTAAGAGGTTTTGTAGCTATATGAATATAGGCATGATATATGCAGTATTTTTTAGTGGAGAAAATTACAACATAGAAGATTAGAGTGAGCGGAGAGTGTTTGTTTAACCTATAATAATTACAGCGTTAGTATATTTCTTGACATAATCTTTCTTTGTCCTTCGTCCAATCCATTCTTCTTACTGCCCTTCCAATCATCGAAGAGTACGTAAATGGATTGATTGGACGAGATAAATAATGGTATGTATAGAGTGGGGGGGTGGGAGATGTAGCTAGGTAGATATTTAATTCAATTGCTTTACTAACTTAGACTAATAGGTTACAAGAAGTCAGAAAATAAAAAACTATGCCAAAATTGACTTTGGAATAAAGAAATCGGTAAGAGAAGAGGCATCAGCATCAAAACGGATTAGGTAATGGGAGAACAAGAATTTGCTAATAGCAAGTCCATGTGCTTTATCCACCCCCTGTGCTACTGCATTTCAGCCGTGTGATCGCTCACACAGATACTAATTTCTAGCACAACAGTCTCTAATCACCCTCGCCGCATAAAACAGGTGTCCAACACACACTCTCTTTCCTTTCCTTCCTCCTCTTTCTACATCGTTTTGTCTTCCCTAGACGTTTGCAACACACACTAACCCAAGTGCACATACAAAACAAAGTTTAACTTAACTAGAAGGTATTCCAGACAAGAAAGTAATTTACTCCTCCTGAAGGGCAAGCTTCTTAGCATTGGAAGCAGCCTTGCGCTGTTCGTAAGTGAGCTTGACGTCGTTTCTGACCTCCTTGCCGGTCTTCTTGAAGGTGAAGGCGGACTGGTTACCGTCTTTGTCGAAGGTAAGACCAGCCTTGCGGCCAGGTGACTCACGGATGGCAGCGTGAACTCCCTCATAGAGACCCTCGAGATCATCAGATCCATAGTCGTTGGCGATGTAGGACGAGAAAACTTTCTTGTAGTTCTCCTCATCATCCTCTTCCATCATGTCCATGTACTCACCGATGTGTGCACCGAAGATACGGTTCTTGAACTCCTCAGGGTCGTAAGAGTTGGCATCGGGATCGAAACCAGGGAATTTCTTGTAGTTGTGGGGAATATCCATGCCACCATCGGAGGCACCCTTCATGGCAGCAAACACCTTGGCGCCTCGGCTAGTGGACTTGATTCCAACGTCGAGGTAAGCACGGAAGGGCTTTCTCTCGTTCTCATCGACACCCTCAACGTAGAACTTCTTGGAGTTGCAACGGGTCTTGTCAGCAACTTCCATACCGTATGCGTTGAAGACATTGACGGTACCGTCAACCTCCTCGACACCAGGGTACATCTCGTCCAGACCGAGCTCAGAAAGAAGACGACGGGCACACAAGAGACCAGTAGCATAGGCAGCGGCGAAGTTCTTGAGGCCAGTCTTGAGGCCGTAACGAGGCAACTCAGCAGAGGAGGCGGCACACAGGACCCTGTCACCGGTGATCTCGGCGGCGATCACCTGGACTTTCACGTACTTGTTGGAGAAACGGACTACGAGTCTGTACTTGGGGGACTGGTACTTGTTCTTGTCCTGGGTGATGAGCTTATGGCGGGCAGCATAGTCGGTGTGACCGGCTGTAATATAGAGTAAGGAAGAGCGAAAGCGAAGGGATGGAGAAGGCGATGGAAAGGTTAGTACATGTGAGAGAACACGATGATTTTGAAGGCTAGCTGTGCATCGCTAGTGGAGCTTAGGGTGCATGAAACACCAGGTATTGCAGAAATCAATGCTTATAAGAAGTGAAAAGTGGCAAAGGAGCGTAGAAGACAGCTCTCGTGAGTAGCCTGTGTTTGCGGTGATATTTGGGGTACTTACAGCGTCTGCGAGCGAACTTCACCTGGAAGCGCTTGAAGTAGGACTTGTCCTTGATGACCTTGACGAATGGCATGGTGGCTAACTAAACTGT
>JACKZZ010008252.1_pt1 | contig 13459 bp, 4 predicted proteins | sample 8027871 | NCBI WGS metagenome assembly JACKZZ01 (sample SAMN15724774, study PRJNA655200) | protist metagenome | isolation source: fluorescence activated cell sorting (FACS) single amplified genomes of... | place: USA: West Boothbay Harbor, Gulf of Maine | collected 2000-07-19
CCACCATGTGATTGGAGTGAGAGTATATGCTCTAATGCAGCTAGAAATGGTCATCTGGACGTGCTGCAGTGGGCTCGTGCTCAGGATCCACCATGTGATTGGAGTGAGAATGTATGCTATAGAGCAGCTAAGAATGGTCATCTAGATGTCATTGAATGGCTTCGCACCCAGAACCTGCCAGCTTCATGGCTGCGACACTTACCTCAAAACACCTGACTTCTGACAAATGTATAAATATAAATGGATTGAAAAATAAACCCACCCAGCACACCTCCTCTGATACAAACTTCATCCCGTGCTGCTCAAATGCATAAAAAGAAGTCAAAATGCAAAAAGGAAATTAAGAGAGAATAATACGGTCTTGCTGCAGAGTTAACACACATTATTTAACAAAAAGCAAATACAAATATAATTTATATGAAAAAACTTTTTCTCATCTAAACATCTTCTATCCTAGTCCTGACATCAGGTGGTTTGGCGAATGCATGTGATTCCTTCAATCCTTCGACTAAATTCAATGCATCTGCTTGAGATACCTCCCGGACTTGATAGTGACGAGATAATTCTTGTATTGTTCTGTCCTCAAATACTGTATGATTGGGTAAATGATTACATATCTTGTCTAAGAATTCACTGTGAGGTCTATCCCTTCTATAGTCTGGTCTCTTTTTAGGCATCAATAAATACTTCATGTTATCGGTGGAGTAATCCCATAGAAAACTAGTGTGATGAACCCACCTATCCTTTGTTATACTTTGTGCGTTACCACCAATTTTAAGATTATTCAAAATATAATCATTTTCTCTCAATGAAAATTGAGCTTTTGTCACCATATTTCCATCATCATGATTCCCATTTCCAGTGCCATTGAACACTGGTTTATATACACCTTCCGACCAATCCATAATATCACGGGGATATGGTAAAGCTGATACATCATCTGCATTCATAATGAACGAAGCAAATAAAGTGTTATCATCAACAATAACTGTACCGCCACCTGTATACCTCCGTATAAGATCAACACGCTTTCCATTTATATGGCTTTGTTTCACTAATTCTAAATCAACTAACTCGTGTATTTTACCACCAAAGCCAAGAACAATAGCTAAGTCTGTCATATGACTATTCATAAGGAACCAATTGTCTTTTGTTCGCCTCAGGAGTACCTCTTCAGCTTGTAATTGCTTCAGGATTGAAAGACCACGACATCTAACCACATTAATTGATTTGGACATTTTCTCTTACGATTTGCTCTAAAAAAGTTGGTCAAACTAAATGTAGTTTTGGGGTTTCCATTTTTTCCGCTACAAACATAAAAGAAACAAAGGAGAGGAGTAGACAGCGGTCGCCCTTTGATTTGAGGAAGTGTCATAAATTAAGCTTTGGCGCGTGATCTAGCAATTCATATACATTATTGTTTGCATTAGTTTAGCAAGTGTTAGTGTTTAGTTCTTTGGTTGGTGATGCAACCTCCTCCAGGTATGCAACCCCCAGGGATGCAACCCTCTAGCTATGAGATGCCTGCACAAGACATCGATGCCAAGGCTCGTGAATGGAATAAACATAATACCAAAAGGTTTTCTGCTAAGAAGAAGAACGCTGGTGGTCCTGTAGAAACCGTCAAAGAAGACTTACCACCTGAGCATATTCGAAAGATAATGCGTGATCATGGTGACATGACATCCAAGAAATTCAGGTATGATAAACGTGTGTATCTTGGGGCCCTTAAATATATTCCTCATGCAGTATATAAGTTATTAGAGAATATGCCAATGCCTTGGGAACAAGCACGTAATGTTAAAGTACTTTATCATGTCACAGGTGCCATTAGTTTCGTTAATGAAATCCCGCTTGTCGTAGAACCTATCTATACAGCACAATGGGGTACAATGTGGACAATGATGCGTCGCGAAAAGCGTGATCGTAGACGTTTTAAAAGAATGCGTTTTCCGCCATTTGATGATGAGGAACCACCGTTAGATTATGCTGACAACATTCTGGATGTCGAACCATTGGAAGCAATCCAAATGGAACTTGATGAAGATGATGATGAAGAGGTTTATGAATGGTTTTATAACCATAAACCATTGTTAGGTACATCGCATATAAATGGTTCGTCGTATAAGACGTGGCGTTTGACGGTGAAACAAATGGGTAATTTACATCGACTAGCTAACCAACTTTTAAGTGATTTTATTGATAAAAATTATTTTTATTTATTTGATAAAAAAAGTTTTTTTACAGCAAAAGCATTAAATATGGCAATACCTGGTGGTCCGAAATTTGAACCATTATATACTGATGTTGATAGTGTTGAAGATGAAGATTGGAATGAATTTAACGATGTCAATAAACTAATCATTCGACATCAGATACGAAGTGAGTATAAAATTGCATTCCCATTTATGTATAATTCAAGACCAAAAGGAGTACATATGGCGCCGTATCACCATCCACCACTGTACTATATCAAAGCAGAAGATCCTGACTTACCTGCATACTATTTTGATCCTATTATAAATCCTATACCCGCCTATCGTACAGGTAGTAAGAAGAACATTAATGTAGATGATGCTTTACCTGATTTAGATGTACCAGATCGCTTTGCTCCTTTAATGAAATCAAGTCCATTATATGGTGAAGATACAGCAATGGGTATTGAATTGTATTGGGCACCAAAACCATTTAATTTACGGTCAGGTAAAACACGCCGAGCATATGATATTCCACTAGTTGATAAATGGTTTCACGAAAAATGTCCATCAGAATACCCCACAAAAGTGAGAGTTAGTTATCAAAAATTATTAAAAAATTGGGTTATAAATCAATTACAAACTGAAAAAGATAAGAAAAAATCACCAGGTGGTAAACAAGTGTTATTCAAAGCATTAAAAAATACGAAATTCTTTCAACAAACAGAGTTGGATTGGGTCGAAGTTGGACTACAAGTATGCCGTCAGGGTCATAATATGTTAAATTTATTAATACGCCGTAAAGGCGTAGAATATTTACATTTGGATTATAACTTTAATTTGAAACCAATTAAAACATTAACTACAAAAGAAAGAAAGAAATCTAGATTTGGTAATGCTTTCCATCTTTGTAGGGAAATTCTGAGATTAACAAAACTGGTGGTGGATTCATTTGTTCAGTATCGATTAGGACATGTTGATTCGTTTCAACTGGCAGATGCATTGCAATATATATTTGCTCATGTTGGTCAATTAACAGGTATGTATAGATACAAATATAAAGTTATGAAGCAAGTGCGTGCAACAAAAGATCTTAAGCATTTAATATATTATAGATTTAATCAATCTCCAGTTGGCAAAGGTCCTGGTGTTGGTATTTGGGCCCCAGGATGGAGAGTATGGATTTTCTTTTTAAGAGGTATTATACCATTATTAGAGCGATGGTTAGGTAATCTTTTAGCACGTCAATTTGAAGGACGCGTATCACGGGGTACTAGTAGTGTAACGAAACAACGTGTGGAATCACATTATGATTTGGAACTCAGAGCTGCTGTAATGCATGATATTTTAGATATGATGCCTGCGGGTATGAAAGCAAACAAAGCGAAGGTTATATTGGCACATTTATCTGAAGCATGGAGATGCTTTAAAGCTAATATTCCATGGAAAGTACCTGGTATGCCTGCTCCAGTCGAAAACATGATATTACGCTATGTAAAATCGAAAGCAGATTGGTGGACTAATATGGCGCATTATAATCGTGAACGTATTAAGCGTGGTGCTACTGTTGATAAGACCGTTTGCAAGAAGAATTTAGGTCGTCTTACAAGACTGTGGCTGAAGAGTGAGCAGGAAAGGCAACATAATTATTTAAAAGATGGACCCTACGTTAGTACGGAGGAAGCAGTAAAGATCTATACTACAACTTTTAATTGGTTAGAAAGTCGAAAATTTTCTCCTATACCATTTCCGCCGCTTTCATATAAACATGATACTAAATTATTAATATTAGCATTAGAGCGTCTTAAAGATAATTTTATGTCTGGTAATAAATTAAGTGGTGCAGAACGTGAAGAATTAGGGCTAGTCGAACAGGCTTATGATAACCCTCACGAAGCATTGAGCCGCATCAAGCGACATTTACTAACACAAAGAACATTCAAAGAAGTAAGTGTTGAATTTCAAGATTTATATTCACATTTAATTCCTGTGTATGCCGTTGAACCATTAGAAAAGATTACTGATGCTTATCTCGATCAATACATATGGTATGAATCTGATAAACGCAATTTATTCCCTGCATGGGTAAAGCCATCAGATTCTGAACCTGCACCATTATTAGCTTACAAATGGGCACAAGGTATAAATAATCTAAAAGATGTATGGAATACAAGTGAAGGTGAATGTGTTGTACTTATGGAAAGTATGCTTGATAGTGTTTATGAAAAGATCGATTTGACATTATTGAACAGACTACTTCGTCTTATTGTTGATCATCATATCGCAGATTATATGACCTCTAAAAATAACGTCGTATTATCTTTTAAAGATATGATGCATACAAATTCATATGGTCTTATTCGTGGATTACATTTCTCTACATTTGTATATCAATTTTATGGTCTTGTACTTGATCTCTTGTTAGTAGGCTTAACTAGAGCCACCGAAATGGCCGGTCCGCCTGAAGTGCCAAATGATTTTTTATCATATAAAAATATCAATGTTGAAACATCACATCCCATTCGTTTATACATGAGATATGTTGATAAAATATATATGGTATTAAAGTTTGATGAAGAAGATTCAAGAGATATTATTCAAAGATACTTAACAGAACATCCAGATCCGAATAATGAAAATATTGTTGGTTATAATAATAAAAAGTGTTGGCCCAGAGATCAGAGAATGCGTCTAATGAAACATGATGTTAACTTAGGCAGAGCTGTCTTTTGGGAAATCAAAAATAGATTACCAAGATCATTAGCAGCTATGAATTGGGACACTTCATTTGTGAGTGTGTATTCTAAAGATAATCCGAATTTATTATTCGATTTATGTGGTTTTGAAATACGTATTAAACCTAAATCGCGTATGCACATGGAGCAAGCTGTACATAAAGATGGTGTATGGAATTTACAAAATGATTCAACAAAAGAAATGACTGCACAAGCATTTTTAAGAGTTGAAGATGTAGCATGTAAACAGTTTGAAAATCGAATTCGTCAAATATTAATGTCATCCGGTTCTACGACATTCACTAAAATTGCGAACAAATGGAATACAGCACTTATTGGTCTTATTACATATTATAGAGAAGCTGTTATTAATACACAGGAATTACTTGATATATTAGTGAAAAGTGAAAATAAAATTCAAACAAGGATTAAAATTGGATTAAATTCGAAAATGCCTAGTCGTTTTCCTCCTGTAGTATTTTATTGTCCAAAAGAATTAGGTGGATTAGGTATGCTTTCTATGGGTCATGTTTTAATACCACAAAGTGATTTACGTTATTCTAAACAAACTGATGTTGGTGTAACCCATTTTCGTGCTGGTATGACTCATGATGAAGATCAAATTATACCAAATCTATTGCGATTTATCACACCATGGGAAAGTGAATTCACTGATTCACAACGTGTATGGGCTGAATATGCACTGAAACGGGAAGAAGCTTTATCACAAAATCGTAGATTAACATTAGAAGATCTTGAAGATAGTTGGGATAGAGGTATTCCACGTATTAATACAATCTTTCAAAAAGATAGACATACACTTGCGTATGATAAAGGCTGGCGTGTTCGTACGGAATGGAGACAATATCAACAAATGAGGGCGAATCCATTCTGGTGGACACATAATAAACATGATGGAAAATTGTGGAATTTAAATAATTATCGAACAGATGTCATTCAAGCACTTGGTGGGGTGGAGGGTATTTTAGAGCACACTCTATTCAAAGGTACCTTTTTTCCAACTTGGGAAGGTTTATTTTGGGAAAAATCATCAGGATTTGAAGAAAATATGAAAGGTAAAAGTAATCTTACAAATGCACAAAAGAGTGGTCTTACACAAATTCCTAATCGTCGCTTTACATTGTGGTGGTCACCGACAATCAATCGCGCTAATGTATATATTGGCTTTCAAGTTCAATTAGATTTAACAGGTATATTTATGCATGGTAAAATTCCTACGTTAAAAATTTCATATATACAAATATTCAGAGCACATTTATGGCAAAAAATACATGAATCATTAGTTATGGATATTGCTCAGTGTTTTGATGTAGAACTAGATTCACTGGAAATTGAGACTGTACAAAAGGAAACAATACATCCACGTAAGAGTTACAAAATGAATAGTTCTACATCTGATATTCTTTTATTTGCTGCTAATAAATGGAATGTATCTAAACCATCCCTATTATGGGATACCAAGGATACATATGATAGTGCCAGTAGTTCTTTATATTGGATCGATGTACAGCTTCGATGGGGTGATTTCGATTCACATGATATTGAAAGATACACACGTGCCAAATTTTTAGATAATACAACAGATATTGGATCGATGTATCCTTCACCTACAGGAGTATTAGTAGCATTTGATCTAGCTTATAATATGTTTGCAGGTTATGGTAATTGGTTTCCTGGTTCAAAACCATTATTACAACAAGTTATGCAAAAGCTACTACGCGATAATCCAGCTTTATATGTATTGCGTGAGCGTATTCGCAAAGGTTTGCAGTTATATAGCTCCGAACCAACAGAACCATATTTATCAAGTCAAAATTATACTGAATTATTTTCTAATCAAACTATATGGTTTGTTGATGATACAAATGTATACCGTGTTACAATACACAAAACATTCGATGGTAATCTTGTCACGAAACCTATCAATGGTGCCGTATTCATATTTAATCCAAGAACTGGACAAGTATTTATAAAAATTATTCATACATCAGTATGGGCTGGTCAAAAGCGTCTTGGACAATTAGCTAAATGGAAAACAGCTGAAGAAGTAGCTGCTTTAATTCGTTCCTTGCCTTTAGAAGAACAACCACAACAAATCATTGTGACTCGCAAGGGAATGTTGGATCCACTGGAAGTTCATATGTTAGATTTCCCTTCAATTGTTATTAAAGGTTCAGAATTACAATTACCGTTCCAAGCATGTTTAAAAGTTGAAAAATTTGGTGATCAAATATTAAAAGCTACTGAACCCAAGATGCTGTTGTATAATATATTTGATGATTGGTTGAAAACAATCTCTTCCTATACTGCATTTTCGCGATTGATATTAATACTAAGATCTCTTCATGTAAATACGGATAGAACGAAGGTTATACTACGTCCTGATTCAAGTGTATTTACCCAACCAAATCATGTATGGCCAACTTTAACTGATAAAGCTTGGGTTGGTGTAGAAATTGCACTGAAAGATTTAATTTTACAGGATTATGGTAAGAAAAATAACGTCAACGTCGCATCATTAACACAAAGTGAAATAAGAGATATTATACTTGGTATGGAAATCCAACCACCATCTGTTGCAAGACAGCAAATGGCTGAAGTAGAGAAGCAAGCTCGAGAACAATCACAATTAACGGCAGTAACATCAAAAACACAAAATGTTCATGGTGATGCTATGGTGGTGACAACAACAACACAATATGAACAGCAAGCTTTTAATACACGTACAGATTGGCGCATACGGGCTATATCTGCGACAAATTTATACCTTCGTACAAATCATATATATGTATCATCAGAAGATGTTAGTGATGATGGAATTACATACGTCTTACCTAAAAACTTATTGAGTAAATTTATTACCATATCAGATTTACGAACACAAATTGCTGCTTATATGTATGGTATATCACCACCAGATAATGCTCAAGTAAAGGAAGTGCGATGTATTGTATTGGTACCACAAGTTGGTAATCACAAAGGGGTTACATTACCAACTCGCCTTCCCGATCATGATATGTTGGAGGACCTCGAGCCACTAGGTTGGTTGCATACGCAACCATCAGATTTGCCTCAATTGCCTACAGAAGACGTGATAACACATGCAAAGATTATGAACTCACATAAGACATGGGATGGTGATAAGACTATTATACTAACATGCGCATTCACACCTGGATCATGCAGCCTGTCCGCCCATAAGTTAACATCGAAAGGTTATACATGGGGTAAAGATAATATCAATGCTGCAGCTGTAGGTGGCGATATGACAGGATATAGTACAGATTGTTATGAAAAAGTACAGATGCTATTAAGTGATCGATTCCAAGGTTTCTTTATGGTACCTGATGACGACATCTGGAACTTCAATTTCCAAGGTGTAAAACACAGTGCTACTATGGATTATCACGTAAAATTAGGTATACCGAGAGAGTTTTATCATGAACATCATCGTCCTGCACATTTTCTTACATTCTCTAGTATGGAAGAGACTGCACAAGGATCTGATCAAGCAGATGTACAAGACGTGTTTGCATGAGAAAAAGATCGAAGATGAAACAAAAAGATTTAGTTATAATATTGTAAAAATCCTAAGAATTGTAAAGACATCACTCTTATGCACTTAATTCACAACCTGCAAACGTTTTAGCAAATGTGATTATATCAGGATTGGCTGCCAATACATCTTCTGGTAATTCGTCGAGCTCCAAAAGGCTTTCAAACTTTTCGTAATCTCCCACAAATTCTTTCTTTCCATCATTACGTACAATGAAAATTTGAGGGTATTTTCCTTTTATACCTGATAACTCAAATAACTCTGTTCGCACATCATGGTTGCTTGGCTCCATGCCATCAAGTTCATCGAAGGCAAACCCTTTCCCTTGCAGTTTGGTGCGCAGATTTCTCTGGTTAGCCTCTTGGATAGGATTGCCTGTGAGGGTTGTAGTAAGGATCAAGATTTTTGCAGTTGCCATGATTAATATACCAGTGGTATATACTTTTTCCCGTAAAGATTTTTAAAGATGGCGTCGTGAACGTCGTCAGCAAGATTTATGGTAGGGTTTATCATTGTTGCAAACAGTATAAATAGCATTATTCCATACGTATCGATATTGCAGTGTTTAATTTGTAGGTAAGCAATATCAAAAAAATTACATCATGGGAAAGGGTTTTAAGAGAGCAGCTCAAGGCTCCTCCACGAATCAAGGACCCATGAAGCGATCAAGTGCATTCATCACTTTAGGTGCATTGACTAGACCATTGAATATATCTCCAAAGGGCGCTAGTGGTACTGATAGTGTTTCCCAACTGCCTAAGGAAGGACGTGTTTGGCAGCGTAAGCATGAAAAGCTTGATGAGTGTGTGTATCATATATCATTGAGTGAGGCACAACCAATGATCGTTATTTGTGATGAAGACAAAGTTTCTGAATTAGTATCGACATTTAAAAACTTATTTCCACCGCATGAATCAGTAAATGCAGTGCAAATAACGTCAGTCACATTGAAACATCAACGAAAGCATATCCAGAAATCATTGAGAAAGAATTTACAAGCTCAGCGTGGTATAATAGTTGCAGCTAAGGAATGTGTAATGCTCACAAAGACATGCCTCCCCCCTGGAATATGGTGTAGAACATTTGTCCATGTAGGATCTACAATACCTAGTGCTGCAGAAGTATTAACAAGAAGTGAACTAGCACGTTCTTCAGTACAAAATGAACTAAAAACTAATGACAATAATGATAATAGCAAAAAGAAGGAACTTAAAAGGGTTACTAAAGTACAGAACAATAAACCGAACCATATTTACTTGACTGAAAGTAGTTCAGTATCTTCTCTTGGGAGTGGACTGGACTCCTATGATGTTAAGCGCAGATGGATGCCTTGCTTGCAAGCAAGATGTTCTGCAGCAAGAAAGCTAGCTAACACAATGAAAGATGGGAGTGTCATATGGTCTAGTGGTGATCGAGATGCGCGTACAATGGATAAAGCAGTAGAATCAGTTAAAGTAGAAAGTGAAGAAGGTAAAGCACTTGCTGGTCGTGTTGAAGGATTAAAAGCTAAGCTTAAGATTGCAATGAGCACTCCGCTTCCAGGTGAACAACCTGCAAATTTTAAATTGTGTGAAAGTGATAATCGATCGCAAACAATAGCACTAGAAGTTACACCAATTGGAACTGAAAAATGCAAGGCTATCAGTCAAATTTCTAGTAAATCTCGTCGCATTCGAATGGAATTACTGGGTATGGTTCATACTCCTAGTCATGAAGAGAGAAAATTCCAAGCAACAACAGGTAGGTCACTTGCAGCTACTCGGTGGCTTGATGGGAAAGCATGTGCCTCCGTGGTTGAAGAAGACGGGGATAGTGATGCCGAATTGGTATCGAGTTGGAATACTGTGCGATATGGTGCAAGTAATGATGCAACATCCAAGACAACACGTTCCATCGTGGAAGGTTTTCGTGATTTTGTTGCACATAAATGTTCAAGAAAATTACCGAAAAAAGAAGAAGAAATTGATCTTGTCAAAAATCTACCATCGAAAACAAGCGATTTGTTGACATGTGCCAGAATAACAGCACTAGGGTGGCGGCCAAGTCCATTTGGGGAAGGCGAATGGGGTGGAAAATATGGTAAATGTTGCGCTCATAATGAGGTTGCACTCTTTTATATGAGACCATTTTTCCCTCAGGAAGTACTTAATACTCATGTATGTTCTAAAGTGTCACCTGCTCCAGGGAATGAAGGTTTCGATGGGTGCATGGAATTTTTAATATCGCAATGTATATTTTATCAAAAGGCAATGACTATATGGGATGATAGATATTTTCATTATATAGATTCAACTGGTATACATAATAAAATTGATAAATCTGATTATGTATTACGTTATCATGATGAAAACCATTTACGAAAATTTATGATAAACTTAAGAAAATGGACAATAGAGACCCTTGGTCGATATCCAATGAGTGTATTTATTTCTGAAAATGAGAATAAAATTAACAAGGATGAAAATCAATAATCGATTATTTTTTATCTTTATATTATATTATTTATTATACAAATATGTCAAATATAATGTAAATAGAAGTTACAAGCCTTTTGATTCAGCACTTCCCGCAGATTTTTGTCTCTTAACTCTCGTGCTCTTGCGACTATTTCTACCAGAACCACCTGATCTACCAGTAGCAATACTTTCTGTACCTTCTTCAACGCGTAGAGTCATAATTCGTAAATTACATAATGTATCACCTATAGTAAACTCTTTAATTATTTGTTCATAATCACTTAATGCAATCAATTCAGATAAAGGTACATCGATTGTGGCAAGAATCATATTTCCTGCTTCGGAATTAGATTGTACTTGTACCACTTGAATTAATATCTTTTTTAAATCGGCAGCAACTTCAGAATATACATCATCAAGTACTTGCATGGGTTGTGGTGCAAAGAAGATGCATTTTGTCGGTAAGTCAACTTTTGAGGCATCTTCTTCATGCATAATACCATTATGATTATGTATAATAATTTTATGCTTCATTAATTCATCTTCTGTTTCTAAATTGGGTATAGTAACACTTTCAACATGACATAATAATTGTGTTGGAACATGATTACCTTTGTTCCCACCCCCTAATGAACCCAAACTGTCCTGAACACTATCGCCATCGTCAATACTTACTCCATCAATACCAGTTCCGGCCTTTGCTGCTGCTGCTAAATATTCAGATATACCAACTTTAATTGATTTCGATCCACTATAATCTTGTTCAATAGCTTTAGATAAGCGATTTAAGAATATATCAGTTTCACTTTGCAATTCATGAACTTTATCCAGCAAAGATTCTTCTGTAGTTTTAATAACTCCAAATACCTCGCTACGCATGACCTCCATATCAGTTTCACCTAAATCTAAACACATAGCTTTATGCATTGGTATCCATGTAATTTCATTTTGTATAATTTTATGGCGTACATAATATTCTAAGCCATCATCATCATCTTTATCTTGTTCCCATAAGAAGAAAATGAAGTTTAAGTAACTCCACATATTGTGATCATCTCTAATATGATGCTTAAATCCATCAGGACTATTAGCTGCTCTGTCAAATACCTGCCTATGAATACTGCAAATAAAGCATGTTTCTGTAGTATCATAATTACGATCATTTTTTTCACTTCTTAAACCAGAAAATGTATCAATAATAATACCAAAAATGATATTCAACATCGCGACAGTGACAATTAAGAAAAATGTGTAGTGCAATAACATTGGATAACCGATATCATGATACATGATGTCGCCAATACCACCACCTTGCCTAAAGCCATATCCAAAAACATATTTATAACAGCCCCATAATGTGACGCAATCCATTTCATCAGCTCCACCGGGCGTACCATCGTCGTCTGCTGTCAGACGATATGGCATAAAATAGAAAATAAAGAATGTATAAATATAAATTGTGAATGCACCTAATACAAATGCAACAGCTAATTGATTCTTTGGTATTATTACTGAATTTAATATATCAGCTGTTGTTGGATTTTTAACAATTAAATCTAGTAATAAAAATGTAATAAACATATCATGATAAAAAGCACCAAGGCATGCAAATAAGAAATACCAACAATAATACAGTGTCATGGGATCTAATGCAGTATATAAAGCGATTTGAAATTTACTTGTTATATCAGGATCTTCAGATAAAGCCCACGCAATAACAGGTGAACGCACAACTAACGTTAATATAATTGTAAAAAATGATGTGGTTAACTGCATATAATTTAAGACATTAACTGCAGACCTTACACCGGCAGGTATGGCAATGTTGGTTGGATCTGTAATAAATGGATTCTTATTGTAATCTAATGTGGCATTATATTCATCATCTTGTCCATCATCATTTTCTCGTACTTCGTCACCATCTTTTACTTTATAATATACTGTAAACAATGTGTTAATTGTGAGTGATAAAAAAAATGAAACCCATGTAGTTGTATTATGCACTCCAGGAGAAAAAATACCTGCTATTCCTAATTCTTTTAAATATTCCTGATGTTTGATTTCTCTATATAAATTTTGAGCACGATCTAAAAAGTCTAATAACTTATTTTCAGGATTAGATCGATCTACTTCTTGTACTAATCTATCTTTTGATGATTTAGCTAACAAATGACAGACATCTGGTACATTGAAGAAACGCCTGTTAAGAACACCATCCCATGAAACTTCAACACACGCAGTTGAATCGAAATCAAGTTCAATTCCATCTTCTTCCATGTCTCTACGAATACTAGGTTTATAATCACAAAGCATTTGTAATAATACAACACATTCTGTTTGTAATTCTAATTGATCATCATCTGGTCCTTCGTCTTCATCGTGTTCTTCATGTTCATTTTCCGGTATGTCTGGAATATAAGGTGTCGCTAAAGTTTGAAAGATATCAATATGAATCACACTAAGAATACGTACTGTAACTGGATCTTTTGGCATTTG
>JACKZZ010001353.1_pt1 | contig 13458 bp, 12 predicted proteins | sample 8027871 | NCBI WGS metagenome assembly JACKZZ01 (sample SAMN15724774, study PRJNA655200) | protist metagenome | isolation source: fluorescence activated cell sorting (FACS) single amplified genomes of... | place: USA: West Boothbay Harbor, Gulf of Maine | collected 2000-07-19
TATGATACATTAGATCGATCTGGAGTTGGTGCATTGGCGAAATAGTAAAACGTGACGAATATCAGTTATATAAATATGTTAATAAAAATGGTGTATTTATTGATATTGGAGGTAATCACGGTATATGTAGTATTATATTATCAAAACAAAACCCTAAAGGAAAAATATTTATTTTAGAACCAGATCCAATATTAATAGAAAAAATTAAACATAATATTAAAATAAATAATTGTAAAAATATTACTGTAATAAGTAAGGGAATAGGTTCTGGGGAAAATGTAACTTTAACAACAGGTGGCCTTTGTAGTGGTGCTAATAGTACTATTGTTAATAATAGTAGTAAATTTAAAGAAATACAAAAAGGTTACAAAAGTGAAATTGTAGAAACTATTACATTTGATAATTTGCTAAGTATATACAATATAAGTAATATAGAATTATTAAAGATTGATTGCGAAGGAGGTGAATATTACTTATATGATTCTGAAAAATTTAGATCATCTATTGTAAAAAATTTAGTAGGCGAATTTCATAACTTAAGTTATAATAAAAATGATTTAAATTGGAATTATACTGATCTTACAAAATATGTTAAAAAATATGTGAAAGGAGATATAAAATTAACTTATTTGGATTTATAAATTAATGAAAATAATTAAAACATTATATAATATTTAGTTTAAACATAATATCTTTACAAACTTTACAATATTATTATTGTAACGTTTGTTTTTCTGTATAATATATTACAATTTTCTGTATAATATATTACAATTAAAATATTATAATATTTTAATTTAGAGATTTAACACTAACAATTATAAAATGAAAAAAACAGTAATGACTATAAGTGGAATTAGACCCGACTTTATTAGAATGTCTGAAATATTTAAAAAATTAGATATTGAATTTAATCATATTTTAGTGCATACTGGACAACATTATGATAAATTATTGTCAGGTGTTTTTTTTGATGATTTAAATATTAGAAAACCTGATTATACATTAAATACTGGAAAATCAGGAAAAGGAGGACATCAATATCAATTATCATATTTATCAATATCTATTATTGATTTAATAAAAAATGAAAAAATAAACCCTGATATTATTTTGTTTTTAGGAGATTCTAATACTGTTTGTTCAGCATTGCCACTACGAAAAGAAGGATATATTATTGGACATATTGAGGCAGGTATGCGTTCATTTGACAAGCGTATGTTAGAAGAAATTAATAGAACAGTATGCGATCATTGTAGTCATATACACTTTGTATATCATCCTGAATATAAAAAATACTTAGAAAATGAGAATATAGGAAATAATGCTCATATAGTTGGAAATACAATTGTGGAGGTTTGCAAACCTTTTATCCCAAGTGAAGAAAAAAAAAACAATTTAATATTAGTAGATATTCATAGGCCTGAAAATTTTAAATATAAAGAAAGAATGCGAAATATTATAAAATATGCAAATAGTTGTGGAAAAAAATATAATTTACCCGTTAAGATGTTAAAATTTCATGGAACATGTAATTCTATAAAAGAATATAATTTAGAATTAGGAAATATAGAATTAATTGACTTAATGTCCTATAAAACTTATTTAAATACTATATATCATTGTAAATTTATTATTTCAGATAGTGGAACAGCACAGGAAGAACCTGCAATTTTTGATACTCCTGTAATAGTACCTAGAGATTTCACAGAGCGACCACAGTCGGTTCAAGGAAACTGTAGTTTTATGTTAAATGCAAATAATTTGGATAATATTGATAAAAGTTTTTCCTGGTTAGAAGATATTGAAAAAAAAAATATAGTTCCAGATTTACATTGGTTAGGAGATGGTAATACAAGTAGTATGATAATAAATATATTAAAATCGTTTTTAATTAAGTAATTGTAATACAAAACTTATTATTAATAAAAATTATAAGTTATAAATTTCTTTATACTTTTCAGGATCAACTCTTAGTAATCGTAATTTATCTTTTTCTTTATTTTCTGGTTCATTTGGTAATTTAATAAATAAGGCTTTCTGATGTTTATTTGAATATTCATTTTTATGATTATTACTTAAATATGACACAGTAACAAATATTCTTGTTTCATCTTCCAAGCACCTTACCGGTATTGGATTACCATGCCATGCATTATTTGTATTATTGAATAATATTAATTTATTAAAACTTGGAAGTATTTTTTTAACACACTTATTTAATTTATGATTTTCAGTATTAATACTATCTCCTTCCCATATTTCTAAGTGACCTAAATTTTCTTCACTCCAATTTTTGCTTAAATATATACCTAGTGTTATATGTTTTTTTTGTTTTGTTTGAGGATGAATCCCAGCATCACTATGTATATCTAAGTGATCTCCATTATCATATTTATGAATACCCCACCAATTTTTAGTAGGGTCTAAATACAGTTTTTCATTTACAATTTTAGAAAGTTGTTCTATAAATTTTTTTGAATTTAAATAATTAAATAAAATAGTACAGTTTTTAGGAAGGTTATTTTTATTTCTTAATGTATATTTTTGTTCAAAAGGATTATTATATCTATCCCATTCTTTATCTGGTATATTAAGTATTTCATCTTGACATTTTTTTGCTAAATTCATTGGTAATATATTATCTATTGAATAGTGTGGATAAGGTTTTGTATTTAAATAGTCTTTAGTCGATATATTTAAATCTATCATTTATTTAATTAAATATTTTTTTTAAATAAATATTTAATTTAACAAATTATCTATATTATTTATAATTTTATAATTAATATCCAATTTAGGTTCACAATATATATTAAAATCTTTTTTTTTCATATTAGACCTTAATTTATTGTATAAATTTTTATTTTTAGAAATTAATGATTCATTTTGTTTAGCAAGTATAGGATGATACTGATGTAAACCTAAAATTATATTATTATTAATTTTTGTATCGAGACAATTCACCTTACATATTTTATTTATTCTTCGTAGTAACTCATTATCATCATACCAAGCCCCATCCTTAAATTCATTATCAAATCCTCCTATTTTTTTTAAATCATTTATGTGTATTACTGATAAAAAGTGAAAGTTACGTAGTCTGTAAATAGGATGATTACACCATTCTCCAACATGAGTTTGGAAACGTGTAGCCGTCATAAGTAATTTATTTTCTAATTCATCATATGGAATATTAATATAATTAATTGTTTGTTTGTCATTTAAAGAACTTAATACAGGAAATGTTAAATATAACCCTTCCTGTGAGTATTTTAAAACAATATCAAAAATATTAGTTAAATGATATATTTCAGGATTTTGAATAACAACAAATTCTGTATCTGGTGAAATATGAGTAATTGCTAGATTATAAGCAACACAAGGATTTATCCAATTTTTATCTAATACTTTTAATAGAATTATTTTAAAATTATAATTATTTATAATATCATCTATTATATTATCATCATTACTTTTATCATCTGTGATAATAACTTCAAAATTATAATCTTTATATAATTGACTAAATTTATTTAGAGTATTTACTAAAAGAGATTTTCTATTATAATACCCCATAATAACTGCTATTTTTTTTTTCATATAGTATAAGAAGATATAAATATTTTAAGTTATATATTACCCTATAAACAATAATTATAAATATGACTAATAATATCATCAACATTTTCCCACTTTAATCCATAATCAGATTGATTATGAATTACAGGTATGTTCATTGCTTCACATTCTTGAACACTATTTGCATTACCATCATTACTTGTTAATCTTAGCATTATAAAACATTGTTTATAAATATCTGCCATTTCTTCCCATTTAGCATTTAATTCATTACTAAATATAAATGTATATTGTGGTAACTGTTTAATTACTTCTTTGTAATATTTTTCTCCATAAATAAACTCTCTTCCTTTGTGTTGACCATTGAAAATGAAAATTTTATTTCCTAATTCAGATTTAGAAACAGGATAAAATAAATTAACATTTACAACATTATAATCAACCAAAATACTTATTATATTTTTTGATTTTAAATTTTCATAAGTGGATTTACTTTTTGAAATATGAATAATGTTATTTAACTTTTTAATTTCATCTATAGTTGCACTAGAATTGGCGTTCATTGGATTAGAGTCTTCTCCACACCAAATGATGATACGTAATCCTTCATGATTTTTAATTTTAATTAAATCTTTATTATTATACATTCCAAAAAATAAACAAGGTTTATGTTTATCATAATATTCTTTTAAATTATATTTTTTAAATGCTCTGTTTTTAAACATAGAAACACCGGTGCTAAATACAGATTGTTTATACAAATCTGTAAAATTGTTAAATGAAACTTTAAATAATTTTTCCTTTTTTTCAATAATGATATGCGTACGTCTATTTTCATGATAACCATATTTAACATAATGATATTTGGCTTTATACTCGGTATTTATTCCTGCCTGTTGTAGATCAGGATATATTTTTATATAGAATTTCCAATCAAAATTAGGAAATTTATCGTAAAATTTCATATATTAATTATATAATATTAATATAAAAATGAGTATTGAAAAATTAAGTATTTTAGTTACAGGGGGTGCCGGATTTATTGGATCAAATATTGTAGAATTTTTGTTAAAAAATAATGTTAAAAGGGTAAGAGTAATAGATAATCTTTCTACAGGAAATAAAAACAACCTTAAACCTTTTTTAGAAAAATATGATAATGTAGAATTTATGTATGGAGATATTTCAAAATTAGAGGACTGTAGAAAAGCAGTAAAAGGAATGGATGTTATTACAAATCAGGCGGCATTGGGTTCTGTTCCTAGATCAATGAAAGATCCATTATCGTCACATATTTCTAATGTAAATGGATTTTTAAATTTATTGATTGCTGCAAAAGAAGAAGGAATTAAGCGTATAGTTTATGCGTCTTCATCATCTGTATATGGAGATCACCCCGTTCTTCCAAAAAAAGAAGAAAATACCGGGAGTGTACTTTCACCATATGCTGCAACAAAGGCAATAGATGAAATTTATGCAGGTGTATTTACAAAGTGTTATGATATGGAATGCATAGGGTTGAGATATTTTAATGTATTTGGTCCTAGACAAGATCCTAAAGGAGCATATGCTGCTGTTATACCAAAATTTATTGATATCATGAGAAATAATAAACAACCAACAATAAATGGTGATGGTGCATTCTCTAGAGATTTTACTTACGTAAATAATGTTGTTCAGGCAAATATTAAAGCATTAACCACATCCAACAAAGAATGTTATGGCGAAATATTTAATATTGGTGCTGGAGGTAGAATTACTATTTTGGAACTAGTAGATGCAATTAATAAAGGATTGAAGACTAATATAAAACCAATATTAGGTCCAAATAGAGCAGGAGATATACCACATAGTAATGCAGATATTAGTAAGGCGAAAAGTATGTTAGATTATGAACCTAATATACAATTTTATGAAGGTGTTGCGAAATTATTAAAATATTAGTAATATAAATATTTATATATATTATAAATGAAAAAAATAGTTATTTTAACGGCATCTATAATAAGAGGAGATTTTCACAAAAAAACTATTGGAAAATTTTATCATTTTTTTTATGAATATTTAAAAGAATACGATATTTATCATATTATAAATATTGATGAACCTAAAAATTTAACATACTATTTTAATAAATATGAAACAATGCACGTTTATAATGAAATTATACCAGATAAAGTTAATGTTATTTTTATTAATAAACCAAATCCTGGATTTTTAAATGCTTACAAGAAACTTATATTAAAAGTTGAAGAACTTAATCTATTAAACGATGATTATTTGTATTATTGGTTAGAAGATGACTGGGAACCTAAATCTAATTATAACATTAATAATTTTTTTTCAGTATTAAATTATCCAAATGCATGTTATACCTATTCAAATTCAGCACCATTAGGTTCATTTCGGGGAGGGCCATTTATGACAGGAAGTTATTTTAAAAATGTATTTAATATTCAAAAATATATGAATGATACTTGTGATCCAGAAAGACAAATGGTACGATGGATACGAGGAGGAAATAAAAAAAATGGTAGAGAATCTATACATAGATTTTCTATACAAAATAAGAATATTGATTTGTTAAATATTCACATTATTCTTGTATATTCTAAAAGTGATAAATTTGATTTTAGTAATAATGTAACAAAGTGGATTTATAAATCACCACCATATGAAAGATCTATAAAATTTCATTATCATATTATTTCGTATGATATAAATTTTAATCTTAAATATAGCAAATATATTAATGAAGGATATGATTTAAAACATATCACTACTTTAGAATTAAATGAAATATTTAACAATTTATCTATAAAATATTTTGTAATTAAACCTATAATTTTTAATGATGAATGGTTGGGCCGCAAGTTTAATGAAAAATATGGTTTAAAAAAATGGGTGAATATTACAGATGGTACAACATATAGTTCTAATTATTATTATAATGTAAATTTGGGTAATTGGAAATTGTTAGATATAAGTACATTGAGATTAAAACCTCAAATAACGATGAATAAAGGATTTTTTAGTTCTCTTGCATATATTCATCAATGTTTACCATATTTAGAACAACATTATTTTAATAAAGATGTAAATTTAAATATATTATATTATTCTCATAATTATGGGAATTATCCTAATTTTCAAGTTATTGGAGATATTATTCAGTTAAATTATACACCATCAATAAATAAAAAAAATAAACAGATTGATGAATTAAAGTGTTTTGGTAATTTAGTTAGAAAAATATGTGGAAAACAAATAAAAAATGAAGATACATCGCAATATAAATCTTTTAAAGATGATTTTAAATCATCTAATAAATATTTATTTAAATATTTGAAATTCAATTCATTAATTACTGAAAAAGTAGAAATGTTTACTAAAAAGTTTAATGATAGAAAAGTTTTAGGTTTACATTTTAGAGGTACGGATAAAAATAAAGTAAATTGGGTTACTCATATTTCAATAGAAGAATTTATAAGGATCGTAGATTATCATTTAAAGAATAATCATTATGATGTAATATTTATTAGTACAGATGATAATATGTTTATAAATGACTGTATGATAATAATTATACAATTTTGTTTTATGATGAAGAAAAAAATAGCGATAATAAAAATTCAATTCATTTAAATAGACTTAACGCAATACAAAGAAAAATAAAAGAAATAAAAAAGTGTAAAAATGATGTAAATAAATTAGTAACATTAGAAAATGAATTAAAAGTAGAAACACAGGTAAATAGAAGATTATTAGAAAATCTTATCGTAAATAGTTTTATACTATCAAAATGTGATTTAGTGTTAAAAACCCATTCACAAGTATCTGCTTATGCAAAAATATTTAATCCAGATTTAGAAATATATCGAGTTAATGCTTGTCAAGAAGGATATTGGCCAGACAGTCATATACCATTATATCATTATCAAAATATTGATGATATAGAAGTGAAAAAATTGCTAGAGAAAAAACTAAAAAATGAATTTAGTAAAGAGAAAAAATATGCATATAGAAATATTTAGGACTATACCTTTCTATAATTTTAATATATTATAAATATATTAAAATGATAAAACCTGATTGCTATGTTATTAATTTAGATCGAAAAAAAAAAGATTATGATAGATTTCAGAAAAATTGGGATAAATATTTTAATATAAAAAGAATATCAGCAATTGATCATAAAAATTGTAAATTAAAGGGAAAAGAATGTTGTAAAAAAACACATTTAGATTTAATGAAAAAAATTGTTTTAGAAAACAAAAATGATGATAAGTTTGTTATTATAATGGAAGATGATGTTTATCCCACAGAAAGTTTTGATAAATACTGGAATGAAATAGTCTATTTTATAAATAATAAAAATAATTATAAAAATAATTTTAAATATGATTTAATACATTTAGATATAATATTAAATCTTGATAAAAAAAATAATAGTATTTCAGAGTATAATGATATTTTTTTCACATATTCAAAAGGAAGAAATGCAGCGTTTATGATATATAACAAAAGATTTTTAAAAGATTTTGTTAATTCAGAAAAATTTAATGAACATTATAAAAAATTAGATATAGCCCTAGATTTTCAGGGAGGTTTTACATTTGACAATAATCTAAAAAAATTAACATGTAAAGAATTAATTGTTCGACAATACACTGATAAAATATCTGAAATAACAGGAGATCGGGGTTATATACGTTATTATGATAAATGGTATGACGAGACAAGCGATATTTTAAAACAAATTAGTATTTTATAAATATTATATACGATATTTATTCATTTAGTAAAAAATCTAACATATCTTCACCTGTATATTTATTATTTTCATTTATTCCAAGGTCATAGTGTGGTGCATATTTATAAAAACATATTTGATAATAATTAGGAAAAAATCTTTGTACTAAATCAGAACGAGGATTATAATCATATTCAGTATTCCCGTACGTAATACCCAACTCAGATGTGATATTCATCATATAATATAATTTAGTTATTTTTTTTACATATGGTAAATATAAACGTCCAGCCGATCCACAAGATAATATAACTTCTTTTGCGTTTCTTAAATAATATATAACATCATGAATATGGTGTTCATAAGGATCTATATTTTTAAATCCATTTTTTTCAAACCGTTTTAATAAGTTTATAGGAATACACCCTAATAAAGAACGAGGTTTCTGTAAGTTATTACTATTGTTTAATCCTTGTCCTTCATATTTACCTATAAAAATTTTATCGTATACTGTATTTTTTTTAGTATTTAAATCCACATATTTATTAACAAATGATCGAAACCAATAAATATCATTATTATAAACAATTAATGGGTATTTGTTATCTGGCTTCATTATTTTAGGATCACACATTAATTCAATATAAGAACTAAAAATAAAATTAGAAAATTCATATTTAATATTTGATTCTAATAGTAATATGTTACCAAATATATTATTAGTTAAATTAATAACATTTTGATTTGTATTATTTGGTATAATTACATTACTTCTATATTTTTTTGCGAATCTTAAATATGTTGATATTTTCGATATACAATGTGTTATACCTGCATTAGGACGTTCATAATAGTGTAACACCTTTTTCTCTATTTTTTTGGTGTTTTTACATTTATTTAATTCATTTAATATAGTACTTTTGTTATTTACTGGGAAACGTGAATAATCATTTAAAATATTATTGTATTTATCTAAATATATAAATTCTTTTCTTTCATTCATATAAAAAATTACTTTTTCTATTTTGTCCATAATATATATATATATATGTAATAATATTTTCTTATAAATATATAAATGACATATAATGGTCGTCACAAAGAAGATAAATATGTATACGAAAACTTGTTTTACAATATAGAAAAAGGGACTTTTATTGAAATTGGTGCAGGAAATGGAATTGTTGCATCTAATTCTTTGTTTTTTGAAAAAGAATTAAATTGGAATGGTATTCTTATTGAAGCAAATCCAATATTTTATAAAAGTTTAAAAAAAAATAGACCCCAACAACATATTTTTAATTGTCTTGTATCTGACTCTAAAACAAAATTAAATTTTAATATAATGGAAGGTAATTGTGGATTATGTTCAGGGGTTGACAATACTTTAGCAAAGGAACATAAAGACGCATTTTTTTATAACCAAAATTGGGGTAAAAATTCTAATAAAAGACAAGAATTAATGAAACCTAGATCTATGCAAAGCATATTAGATGAAGTAGGATTGTTTGAAATAGATTTTCTTTCATTAGATGTTGAAGGACATGAATATAATGTTCTTAATTCTATAGATTTTTCAAAAACTAGAATAAATGTTATTTTAATTGAAATGTTACCTTGCGACACAGATTTAAATGAAAGAAGGATATTTTTAAAAAATAATAACTATATATTTTTTGGTAAGGTAGGTCGTAATGAGGTCTACATTTTAAAAGATTTTAATTCTTCAATATCATCAATAAATAAATAAAAAACAAAAATACAAAAAAGTATAAATATTTTATAATTGAATAAATTAAATAATTCCTATATTAAGTATTATTTAATAATATAATTTTTCGTACGCTTTTTTTCAGATAGACTTTTTTAAGTTATGTTCCTTCATAAATTTTCTTCCTATATCATTACAACAACCACAAGTAATTCTAATAAATGTTGTTATATTATTGCATTTTTCTTTTACTTTTTCTTTTTTAATATAATTATCTTTAATAATATTACTATTTTCTTCAATATCATATGTATAATAACTGTTTGTTTGATTTAAGAATCCAGAACCAAAAAAACCTTCTCCGGGGTTTTTAAATTTATTAATAATTGTAATATTATTCATATTTTCATATTTTAAGTTAAAATTTTTTAAGAAATATTTTCCTACACAGTGTTCTGGATCAATATGTTCTTTTTGTTCTTTCCACGCTTTAAGATGAAGTTTTTCCCATAAATTATAATTTATTAACCCAGGAGCCAAAGCGTGTATGTAATTTGCACGTATAAAACTTAGATTTATATAACATAAATTTGACATATATAACGTAATTATTCTATCTAAATCTAATACAACTCTTTTATTTAATTTCCAATCATCTTCTAAACAAAAAATTATAACATCTTCTTTATTTATATTATTATCTATTACATGTTTTTCTATTGTTTGACTTACTCTTTGACATGCCTTTAAAAAGTTACCCTTACCTTCTGGATGTTGTAAAAATGTAATAGGAATATCTTTTATAATATTTTCATAATTTTCTTTTGTTTCTTTATAAGTAAAATTTAATTTGTCAATCATATCAATATTAATAAACCAATGAATATTATATTTTGTTTTGTCTACTGCATTTATCCAATTATACCATTCTGGAATGTTATCTTTGTGAAGAACAGGTCTATTTACTGAAGTCGTACCTATTAAAATAGTTTTCATTTATATAATTAAATATTTTTATTCTTATGTCAAAAATATTTAATTTAAAAGCATCTTTAAAAATCCCTTTTTATGTGAATATGTCGTTAAATGTTTGACATTATTATTCAAAAATTCTATGTTTGGTTTTGCCAAAGCATATGATTTCCAGTCTTCACTATCAAACAAACTTTCGTCATGCATCAATTCTGGTGATATACCAACTCGTGTCGATATAATAGGTGTTCGTGTAAGACCACATTCAACTATTGCTCTGGGACCCCCTTCGCATCTACTTGAAACAACATATAAATCTAAACAATTATACAATTCATTAAGTTGTTCTATGCTAACCATATTAAAGTAATAATATTTAATACCCAATCTATCAAGTTCGTTAATAATATAATCTCTTCTTAATCCTGCTAAAACAACCTCCACATTATTATCCTTTTTATGCATATCTTCTACTATTTTTACAAACAAATCTGGACCCTTTGATAATTTTGGCAAGTTGGACTTACCTTCTGTATCTTTTTGAAAACTGCCAACTAATAAAGCAGAATTGTTTATATTATATTTTTTCATAATTAAGTCTATGTCTCCTTTAGAATTTAATTGATAAAAATTATTTGAATTAACCCATAATTTATGGTCAACTATGGGTCTATTTACAAAATACTTTTTCATTTGCTGCTTTGTTTTATCACAAATAGCATGAAATTTTGTTCCATATTCTTTCATAAAATCAAATTGTTTTTTTAGTTGATCTAACTTTCCTTCATCTACGTGATGTTGGGTCATAACAACCTTTTTTGTTTTTAGAAAAAGAAACCAATCCTTTACAGAAAATCCAGAGGGTATGTGTCTTTTATTCCAAGGGGCTAAGTACCATATTATATCTGCTTCTTTTGCATCTAATGTTGTATTATTAGGGAACGTTTCAATAAATTCCTCTTTTAACAGATCACAGATCCACTTTTTACCCTTAAACTCCGGATGTGATTGTTTTATTTCATCTCCAATAATATAAATCTTTTTCTCTTCCCTATTTACATCAATTATATCGATAATCCTTTTTACATATTCTACAGTTGTATGATTTTTTGACCATTCAATCCCTTTCTGTATTTTATTCTCTATTCCCTTTTTATCTTTTAAAGTTCTTTTAAGTTTATTAATAATATCTATATCACCGTCATCAATATTAACCTCAACAATAAACTCATTGAAATTTTCTTTATCTTCGTATGGAATATCTCCAACAATAATCGAACCAGCCATTGGTATTTCCACATATTTACCCAGTCTATAATTATGCCGAGAGGTACATGCCATGCATAAAATACTTTTATTGACAATTTCATTGTATTTTTTTTGATTTAAACTTTTAAAACTATCGTTATGTCTATAACCCGGATGACTGTGTATATATATTCTGTAGTCTTTTAATTTTGTATTTTTATACTTATTTAGAAGTTGTAATAATTTATATTTCAATGGATAATGTTTTTGTTTACATACACCTGAAATCATTATGTCATACTCTTTTTCAACATGAAGAGATTTAAATATTTCTGAGTTTGCATGATGTGGATTATAATAAAAAGTTTTAGATGTATCATCTTTATAATGCAATGCATATTTCATATAATCATTTTCATGATGACAAATAATAAAATCTGTTTTGGTTCTTTCTATTTCATCTGATGTAAATTCAAAATCCCACATTTCATTGTATCTTAACATTGTTTTATACGGTAATTTCGTATCATAACAAAAATTATAATTTTCATCCATCGGTTTATACCAAATAACAATGTCATAATATGTATGTTGATCCATAATATTTTCTTGCAATGTTTTTTTGGTATCAAAATGTTGAAATCCTGGTCCTAATAATTCTAAATGCACATCTTCCCTCTTCCCTAACTCTTCTATAGCCCAGAATCTAACCCTTGACATTTTATGAATAAGATATTTAACATCACATGCAAATAACACAGTATAACATTGATTACTGTTAGACACTTTATTAATATTATTTATATAATCTTCAGCATCTCCTATATCTTTAAATTCAAAATAATCATCTACAATCTTATACCTATTTATAGATCGAATACTATTCTGTATCATATTATTTTCTACGGTTTTCTTCTTTGTTAATATATCTACATCTTTTCGTATATCTAAAATATTATACTTTTCCCATATCTCTTTATGTAACCCATTCTTATACCAAGGTTTATACATACCGGACCAATCCAAAACATCATGACTTATTAAATCATTTAAATCCCAATGTCTACGATTTGAACCTAAATCCTGCAAACATCGTAAAATATTATTTAAGTCCCCCGTCCTTCCATAAAACACAATATTTTGCAAACTCATTGTAAACAATTTAAATATTCCACCCTCGGTTTTGTTATGT
>JACKZZ010016310.1_pt1 | contig 13456 bp, 6 predicted proteins | sample 8027871 | NCBI WGS metagenome assembly JACKZZ01 (sample SAMN15724774, study PRJNA655200) | protist metagenome | isolation source: fluorescence activated cell sorting (FACS) single amplified genomes of... | place: USA: West Boothbay Harbor, Gulf of Maine | collected 2000-07-19
TCACTTCTCCCGATAGTACCGACGTTCGCGATATCGCACGCCTTCGCCTCGCTTGAAACGAGCTGGGCCAGACCCCGGAATCTTTGCAGATCTAGACCCGCAAGGAGCTGAGACAGACGCTTGTGGAGGACGCGCACGCAGATTTGAGCGGAAGCGGAATCGATGGTAGTGTCGCTCGTCCCGCTCGAATCCGTCGTCCGCATATGCCCGAAACGAAAACGAAGGCACGCGCAGAGCATTTGCATTTTGCAGGACAGCGACGTATATCTGGATTTCATCTGGATGAGATATTTCAATATTTGTCACGCGATTTTTCGGAACCATAGAAAATGAGCTCGACCCAACAGTTACTACAAAGCAAAAGACTTTCAAGTTCTCCGATGATAGTACCATCCCCGCCCACCTCAGCTTGTGCACCATGAGATCGTAGAAGAAGCTGCGGACGATCGGCCTTTCGGTGTCTAGGAGCGGGAGGACGCGGAGAATGACGTGCGTGTACCTGTGCACCTCAACCTCGTCCTTCAAATTCTTCTGGAGGAGATGCACGCACACCTCGCTGGCGTCGTTGGAGGCCAGCAAGGCGGGAGCTCTGGTGTAGAGATGCACGAGTTTGAGAGCGACTGCGGTCTGCAGCTTCTGTTCGGCGAACCGCACAAGAATTTCTCCACACAAGGCGTGCACGTGGGGATATTTTTGTTCGATTAGCTCTGCGGAGGTTCCTTGCTCCCGGCTCAAAATGCTGCTTACGCATGTCAAACACTCGAGCCACTGCTCCCCGTTGAAGTCGGGCGCAGCCTGCATGCGTTTGAACAGTTGCGCAGCGAGAAATTCCAACGCCTGCTCGTGCGCCACAATCTGGGACTCCGCAGTGGCATGTGCGGACCCAGAGCTCATTCTCGCTCTCCTTCTCGCCAAACTGACTGCCAGTTCGCGCAAATTGACAAGGACAGCCGGGCAGGACCGCCACACCTGGTCAAGGACCTGTTGGGAGCCAACGTTGGCACAGAGCCAGACGGGATCGTACACGATCCTGGTGCTTTGCACTAGACGACGATGCAACAAATCAACTTCGTCCACGTGTATCAGCAGTTTGCTCGGCGACCGACCCTCCGCACCTGCGGCGCTTACATTAGCGGCGCTCGCATTAGCGACGGCCAGATGTTCCTTCCATTTTTGCAATCTTTTCGGTGGCATCGACGCTTTCTCCCACCCTCCCGTTCCTGGATTTTTCCCGTGAATGGCACTGGTATCGACGAAATTCAACCTGTCGACTCGGACGTTGTCCGGAGAGAGAAGGGGGTTGCGGATCCAAGGGGTGTTCGTATGAAGACAATCCCCGACCAGAACCTTAACTGTTTGTATGTCGCTGTCGGAGACGCTGTCGGAAATGAGGAAATTCTGCACGGATGTGGTCAGCTGCTTGTCCAGACCCGCGAAATTCTTGCTTTGTTTTTCGGCGGCCTGGCCCAGGCCCTGGGAGCTGTCGGGAGGTTTGCTCGCTTTCACAACCCTCTGAACGGATGCTGAGGCATACGCCTTCTTCTCTGATTTCACTGAAACGAGTTGCCGCTTGGGGTTCTTGGGCAACTGCTTTGCTGCGTTTGCGCTGTCGCCGCCGTCGTTTGGAGCTCGTTGACTCTTCGTTTCCGACGTTTTTTCATTGCTCGCCTTCTGCCCCGTCTGCATATCGACACTGCGCGGACTTTTAGTTTCCAACGCTTTTTCATTCCTCTTCTGTTCCGTCTGTTCCCTTTTCGCAACGAAACTTTCCGGACGATTGCGAAGCCGCATGACATTTGCGGACTCTTGGGAAGCGACATGCACAGGTCCTGCTTCGTGTGCCCTTCCCGGTAGCAGCGATAGTTCCGTTTGCCTAGTCAAATCCTTTTCATTGTCCGCTTGAAAGCGCGATCGATTTACACGAAGCCGTGTTACTTTTCCCAACGAGCTGCCAGCAGTCTTGTGCGGAACATCAGTGCTGTCCTGCGTCGATGGAACCGCGCTAGGAAGTTGAGTACCGGAGAATTTATCGGAGAATTTCTTCGTCGAGGTCACGATAGCGACATCATCGTCAGGTCTCTTTGGTACTAACCGGGCGGCAACGGCTCCTGAGGGCGTTTCGGTCTCCGCAGACGCAGGTCTCGCAGATGGATTTCCAGAACATTCCTCCTGACTGCCCCCGCTACTCTCGGACGGCTTTGGCTTTCGGTCGATGTGTTTTTTTGGTTTGTCCTTGAATGTCAATATTCGTTTGATCGAAGACCGATTGCTATCTTCCTCTGCCTCACCCTCCAATCGCACAACAGTTTTATCAAAAGAAAGTCGTGTGGCCGTTGCAATTTTCACGATCGGGCGTTGTAACGTCGTCTCTCTCGTCTCTCCTGCAGTGCCGTTTCCAGTGCTGTTTCCAGTGCTGCTTCCGCTTGGGACGGAAGTTCCGCTCGGAATCGAGACACTCACGCTGCTCACGAGACTACTGTTCGCTGCGCTAGCAGCGCAGGCGGCGCTGCTAGCGCTGGAGCTAAACTGAACTTGCTGGACTAGGAGGGACCGACATCGAGGAAGGGCCTTCATTGGAATCCTCGTGAAACGCACGTCACTCGCTCACGCAGGTCACTGGGGTCGATGTTACGACGAAAATCTCACGTGATTCGCAAGTGACACCGAGGTCGAGCACAATAGCACCCCTCTCCGAGAGACTCTCTCGCCACAAGGACGTTACACGGACGCCTTGTCAAATGAGTCGTCAGATAAACCATTCCCGTGATCTTTCCCGTGTAAAGAACAAAGCAACCCCCAGTGTAAGGAAGAACATTCCCTCTCCGACGCGAGTGCAAAAGATGTTGCTAGTCCTTTGAGCAGACCCTGTACGAGTACAAAATAAAACAGTATCCGAGGAATCCTTTTGTGCAGACAAAGTGGTCAGGGGTCTCTGGAAACTGTTCGCAAATTCGAGGCTAGTAGGTGACAGTAGAGCAACTTTTCTAGAGGTCTTTGAACTTGCAACGGATTTAATAGAACCCTTTTCGAATATGATATCTCTTACTGGAATCCAGCGGAATGCTGAAATCCTCCCTTGGGTGCGCCTCTGGGGGTGGAGTGCTGGCATTCCTGCACTTGAACGAAATTCTTCGCGCCTCGCTCTGGACGAAATTCTTTGCGCATGTGCTCCTCCTCGATCGTCCCAACGAGCGTCGCACTGACTCGGCTTGCCGGTCTCCTCGAAATCAATGCGACCGGTGGTCCGGTCGGCTCACAGGTGGGCTGACAGTTGCTACAGTTGCTTCATGACAGGTGGTCTGACAAGTTCTGCTGTTCACGTGCGGGTCACGCAATTTGGGCTGACAAGTTCTGCTGTTTCTTCTGTGAAGACAGTGAGTTCTTCGTCTCTTCGTCTCCGACGACGACTGTGCCTCGTCCGACGACATGACTCGGCGAGCCTGACTCGGAGACTCGGAGTCTCGGAGAATCTTCCTCGACACACGTTTGACGACACATCACAGGTGTGACACTTCGACTCCTGCCACACTTCTACATGAAATCTTCCTCGGCCGCAATGGCGTCTTCTACTGCGGCCGCAGTGGCGGAGATTGCACTGATTGCACTGATTGCAGTGGTGTGCTCTTTCTTGTTGTTGTTGTTGCTGCTAGTACTGTTGGTGGGCGTCTCCTTCTTGCCCATCGGAGTTGTGTTTTCACTGCTGGTTTCCATCCGGGACCAGTCCGTAGAGGCTGGACCGTGAGCGGCCGAGTAACTATCCGAACTGATTTTGAGCTTGCTCGCGTCGCCCATCTCCACATCTGCCAGCAGGGCTGTGTTCGCCAGTGGTCCACCCTGCGACAGCAGTCCCTGTGACAGTCCCACCCCCATCATCCGTACGTCGCCATCCGCGTCGAGCCGCGAGAGGCTGACTACGTGCTGCGAGGTGAGCTTTTTCTTCTCCTCACGCTCCTTCTTTTCCTTCTCCTCAAACAGTTGCTCGAGCGTGCGGTAGCGGGTGACTTTCTCGACCTTCTCGCTCAGCTGCCTCAGCTCCTTGACCACTTGGTCCATCTGCACAGAGAGCTCACTGGTCATCTTCTTCTGCGCCGCCAGACTACTTTCGCACTTCTGGACCATGATGCGGTTTTGCTCTCCGTGCTGCAACTGGTACGCCTTTTTTGCGTTCGTGTTTTGCTGCTCCAAGTCGCGGGTCTGTTTGTTCAAAAGTACGAGTCAAGTATTATTATGATTATTATGAGAAAGAAGAAGTGGACTCCTCAATTACAGAATCAATTAATATTGAATAGAATCTTTTGCCGAAATCTTTGGCAAATAGTACCTTTTTCTGGAAGTTCATCTTCTGCTTGTTTAGATTGTCTCGCTTCTCGACGAGCTCCGCCTGCTCTTGCTGCAGGCTCACTTTCTCCAGGACGACGGAAAAGTACGGGTCGTTCTTTACTCGCTCGTTCCAAACGTTTTCGTCCTTCGGCAGAGTGATTTCCTTCCAGTTCTTTATGTACGAGCAATGACCTTCCTCACGCGACAGCCAAGTGTGCAACGTCCAACTGTCGGAAGCCCCCTGGAAGGGATACTTCAACTTGCCCTTCTTCGTCACAAAACCGTACTGATCTTCGAACTTGCTCACAGGAAGCTTCTTCTCTGGAAATGGAAATTGCGAGGAAAGTTGTATGACTGTACTTTCAGAATATTGGAAGAATACTTATGAAGAAGGCATTGTGCAGAGAACATGATGATGAGGTGTGGGTTCTATGGGAAATAAAATGATAAGATGCGGGCTGCTGTTCTATACGGTCAGAGGCTTGGATCATGTCTCGAACTTGCAGCAAGAATTCCCGCCACTCGATTTCGTCGTTGAACTCCGCTACGTCCTTCTGACTGACGCCGTTCGCATCCTCTTCGCGCGGGGTTGGGAAATTCGGCGTCGAGGCTTCACTCGTAGCCTTCTCCTTCTCGAGCTTTTTCTGCTTTTTCTTTTCCTTCCTCTCGTGCCTTTCCTTCTTCCGCACCAAATCCTCCCGCTCCTTCCGAATTTGATCGTCGACTACACCGTGCTGCACCGGAGCATTTAGGATCCTATCGGAGTACTCGGCGCGCTTCTGTTTCCGGGCCATCACTTCCTCGGTCCCAAGCGTGTTGTTGTCGCAATTTCGAGAGTAATGTTCGTAATCTGCATTCTGCTTGGCCACGTGCGCCCGCCAGCGCTCCTCATCGGTGGACATCACACTCTTGTCGGCAGACTTGTCGGTAGACTTATCGTGGACACCACCATCGCTCCTCATCGTGGATAGCAGGGTCACTACGTTGTTTCCACTGTGTAAACCCTAATACAAAATCTATTAGCTGATGATGTTCTTTAATCCTAGACTAGGTCAAAGACCTGGTACTACAATATCTCGATGTCGGAACTCACTCGCTAAGGAGGAATCTCATGCTATAAATGACGGGAACTGCTATATAAAAATTGAATGAATGTTCATTGCCATTATCCTCTTGTAAAAAAAGTGCAGTTTGAAGGACCTAGACCTCGAGTTCCGAATGGACCGAATCCTACGAGAACAGGCGTCGGTTGATCCTCTCTCCGAGAGACACTCTATCACGACTCCTTCTCCAAGCACGAAATTTAGACTCTTGTCGCACGGATTTATCCAGAACAGCTTTGGCTTCGAATTCATACAATTCATACAGAGAACGCGAGATACCTACGTTATTAATATTCCGATATAGAGAACATCGGTCGCAAATCGCTGCTGGATAGCCTGGATCTATGACGAGGAGGAGGAGGAAGACTCGTCCCCGCTGCCGCGCCCGCTGCTGGAGGAGCTGCTCTCTTGCTTCTTTTTCTTCTTTTTCGACTGCGAAGCGAAGAAATGTAGCAAGGGGACGACGGAGCATCAGCGGTTGGGAGTTCCGAGGTAGCAATACCAAATTTTCGAGTGCCAAAGGATCAGCGGTTTGAGTATCGGTGACGGTTGAGATCAGTTAGTTTTTTCAGAAGATCGAGAAATGTGTCTTTATGCATCAGACTGAAATTCAACGAAATAATGCATCCTTTCGAATCACGACATTGAATTCAATTGGTCGTAGGATGCTCCTTAATGGTATACTTTGCCTCCCTTCTTCTTGCGCGCTTCCTTTTTTTTGACTTTTTTCGTAACCTTTCTATCCTTTTTCCTACGTTTTCTGGCCTCCTTCTTCGCAGCTTTCTCACGCTTCTCTTTTGCTTCTCGTGCTTCTCTCAAACTTGCGTCGTCCATCCAACTTGGCTCGCTTGAAGAATCAGAGCCGCTCGCCCCACTGGCTTGATCATGTTTCTTCCTCTTTTTCCGCTTTTTGTCCGCCTTTTTTTGCTGTTCTTCTTGTCGTTTTCTCTGCAATGCAAGTTGTCTGCGATGATGATCTTCATGCGTGGAGGGGACTGATACCGCTGACGAAGCTTTGGACTTTCCCTCATCAGGCTTTCTCCTCAACACGTCCCAGTAGTCATTTTGCGTTTTTTCGCTTGCGTCCCCCATTGAGGAGTGCTACGAATGCTACGAGAAAAATAATGAGTGCGAAAAAATAACACCTGGATTACGAATCGAAAGAGGCCAGAAAGATTCGAAGCAAAAGACGACCCCTGAAATTTTGACGGCAACGCCTGTAAGTCCATTCGAGTTGCATATGATTTTTGCTAAGGCTGCAGGCCGAGACACTGCGAGGCATTTGCACTAAGCAATGTCTGAGCCGACAAGCCCCGGCCAGCCGGGCTGAGCCCGACAGCTTGCAGCGCTCGCGCGTGAATGTCGCACCGCTCTAAGTCTGGACGAGCAAAGAAACTGCCGCCGCTCTGGATAAGCAAGACAAAGAAACGGCCACCAATTTCGAAGAAACCACCCAAGGCCACTCACCCGCGAAAAACAAAAAGACCACACAAACGCCAAGAACACCCAAACCCAGTCACAGAAAATCACAGACCGCACGCGACGGCCCGACGAATATCAGCGACCGCGCGCGCAGCACTCTTCAGACCCCGCGCCCCGCGCCTCCTTTCGCGACTCCCCCGGCGCTCTGCGGCCTCTGCCGCCTTTTGCGTCATTAAGGGTAGAGCCGCGGCCGCGCACTTCGGCAGCGGCTCAGCCAGGCCAGCCCGGCTGCTGGTCGCCAGCCTGCTTCGCTCGTCGCCAGGCTGCCTGCTGCTTTGCGAGCTCGCGCGCTGACTCTTTCCGAGTTGACCACTGCCAGCGCCCTGCTGCGGGGAAAACTGGTCCAGGTTGCCAGGTTGGACAGACTGGCCACTCACCGTCTGGCCGAATTGGCTACTCCGCGTCTGGCCGAATTCGCTACTCCCCGTCTGGCCGAATTGGTTGGGGACCGGCGGAGGATTCATAGTACCAGACGTGGAGGCCGCTTGGTTTAATACTTGATCCACCACCCCTCCCGGACTGTTGCCAATTTTTCTGCGTTTAGGAGCCAGTGCGTGCGCCATGACACTGTGGTCAGAGATGTTCTTCAGCTTCATTTCTTCTATCTTCCCGTTCAAGATCCCCGTTGTGTCTCTCGTCTTCCGATCGAGCATTTTGAACATCTTGTCATCGACGGTGTCCGGCGCGCACAGGTACCTGACCGTCACCGCGTTCCTCTGCCCGATTATGCGCACGAGGTCCTCCGCCTGCTGCATCTGGCCCGGTCCGGGCACCCCGCACAACTCCGCGAACACCACATGCCGCGACGCGGTCAGCGTAAGGCCCACGCCGCATGCCGCAATCGACAACAGCGCTATACGGACAGCGCCGTTGGTCTGGAATTCCTGTGCCAGCCCCTGCCGACTCTCCTGGGGCGTGCTCGCGTCGATGCGCATGTAGCCGATCTTCTTTTTCTTCAGCTCCTCCTCGAGGATATCCAGCATGAACCAGTGGTGCGCAAACAACAGGAATTTCTTATTCTCCTGCGAATTCTCGAGCAAGTCGCCGATATACGACAAAACGGCTGGCCCCTTCGCCTCAGCTGTGAGCTTGAACATGTTCGTGACCGCCACATTCCCACTGCCGCCGCCCGCGTCCGGGTTGAAGTTCTCCAGATCCGTGCCGGCCTTCTCCAACACGTTCGCCAGCTCCTTCATCTTCTTCTTGTCAAGCAGGTCCCGCCCCAGGTTCACTTTCTGACGCGTCTTCTCCGGCAGCTGCGTCAGCACGTCGCGCCTTGAGCGTCGGATCATGCAGGCTTGGGTCATCAAGTGGAGCTCACCCGGCCGTTTCACGCCCGTCCACTGCAGGACGGCGCGGTCCCCGAAGTTCTTCTGCTCGAAGTGTGCATACCGCTTGATGTATTCGATGAATGACGGGAGCGAGCCTTTCTCTAGAACCACGTCCAGGAGCGCGTACAGCTCAGAGTTCTTGTTCCTGCCCGTCGCCAGCACGCACTTCTTCGCTTCTTTGGCAATTTTCATGACGGCCTGCGCCCCTTTCGACTGTTGGTCCTTGATGTAGTGCGCCTCGTCCACGATCACCATGCCGTAGCTCCGGCCATCGTGCCTCTTCTGGAGATGCGCCGCCGCGGCGACATGATCGAAGCTGACCACCACGAAATCGGCGGCCGGGTCGACCTTCTCCGTGCCCTTCGTGATGCACTGCACCGTTATGCTCTTCGCCTCCGTCCGCCGCAGCTGGGGATTGATCCAGTTCTCAGCCTCCTGTTCCCAGACATAGCGCAACGAGCTCGGGCAGACCACTAGCACGGGCCAGGTGTCGATCTCATGACGGTAGTAATAGGCGACACCCAGCGCCTGGACGGTCTTTCCGAGGCCCATCTCGTCGCCGATGATGCACCTCCCCCCCGCCCGAATCGCAAAGTCGATGCCCTCCTGCTGGAACGGGCGCAGACCCGGAAACACCATGCTGTCGACGGGGGCCGCGCTCTCACAGTGCTCCTTCCTCTTCTTGATGGTCGCCGCCATCCTCTCAACCCAGGCCGGTGGGAGCTCGAGGTCTTCTGGCAATATAAATTTCTTCTCCAGATTCTCGAGGATTTTGTCTTTCAACGAGGCCCCCCAGATCATGCGACCTCTGACCACCTTAGGGCTGAGCGCTGCCACATCAGCTAGCTTGCTCGTGTCGATCGTGGGATCGTCGCGCAGAAGACTGCACATCGCGACAAATAGCTCTCGACCGACGGATTTCGCGAAACTGACACAAACTTCGTCGATGCCGGCCAATTCGAAGCACACTTCGCACGGCACCTTCTTTTTCACGAGTTCATTGCCACGGTAACGATGCGCCGCACTCCCCACGTTCTGGGCGACGTTCTGGGAGCTGGACGAAGAGCTGGAGACGTTATGTCCGGTGAACGTCATTTTTTGAGAATTCGAAAAAGCCTGACGAAAGCCAGAACAGAGTTGTGTTCAGATTTTCACGTGACCGAACGGGGCTCAAACGAACAGCGAACACACGCTTCAATTCTGTTGGACTTTCGTCGCTTTGATGGAGTTTCAAAACAAATTACTATGCACTTAGTGTTAAGTGTTCACTATAACTCTTTTATTTATTGCTAAAGGTGATAATGGATGGATCGATAATACTGGTGTAACTCTTTGCATATACGGCTGCCTTGATTTACTGGAGTAACTTACTGGAGTAACTCCTCACGTCTTGTTTCACGCAACAACTTATGGGCACTAAAAGATACTCGGACAATTAATGCATATACTAGATGTTTCAATGGCACCGTGCGACGGGGCGCCCGGTCAGTGCGACGGTCCTCCACGGGACTCGACCCTTTTCCCTTCCTCCTATTGGCTTGGCACTATTCTAATCTCCTCCTTCGGCCTTTCTTCTGCCTTCGGCGTGTGTCCGTGTGCCTCCCTCCTTCGGTCTATGTCTTTTTCACTACGCTTGTAATGACTTTACTTACTCTTGCTGAGAGCTGCACTCTCAGTGGTTCTGTACCGTATAGGATCTAAAAATATTAGGTATAGCGGATCGACTGAACGGACATACTCGAGGAAACAACGGACACCACTGTGTTGAGAATTGTGGTACAATTAAGTCGATACGAACGAAGCTATAAACCGAAGACAAACGAACTATAATATCAATATCAGCGACGATAAAGTGGATCCCCATACATTAATCCCCGATCGAGAAAGTACCGAACCCTGAGAAGAATGTCCAACAAGCACCTGTGAAAAAGACTGAAAGTACAGAACCCTAATTCCCACTCCCCCAAACCTAGTGTAACAACAACCCCAACTCAACGACTCGGAACAAATAAGTTCACAACCACCTGCCAGCCCGTCCAGACTACCGAGACCGTCCACTACACCGACCGTCCACTACACCGACCGTCCACTACCGAGACCGTCCACTACCGACCGTCTACTCCCGATACGGTCCACTACTGCGGCTCCACTACTGCGGGTCCACGAAGATGTAGTTCTTTGCGTTTCTGAAGGTGGAGTTGTCCTGGATGCTGCTCATGTGTTCCTTGTACTGGATCAGCGCGTGGGCGTCGAGATCCAGGATCTCCCGGAGCTTCTCCCCGATGCGGAACCTAACCTGCGGATTTTCATTCGAATTGTTCCACAGAGACAGCACGTCGTCCTTCGCCCGTGTGGATAAGACGCAGCCGACCACGTCGGGGATGCCGAAAGCCTCTCCCACGGTCCCCATGAGCAGGCTCTCCCACATCCTATTCACGTAATTCTGGCCCGTTTTCCGTTTGATGCGGATGATCCAGCACCCGCCCTCGGGAAACTCCTCCCAGGCGGGCCTGTAGCCCTTCCGGAAGCACCACAGGTTGAAGTCGCGCGGCATGTCCTGCGGGCGCTTCAGGTAGGCGTAGTGCCGGTAGAACGACTCCACGGTGTTGAAGTCGCCGAGTCGAGACAGGTTGTCGATGTAGTTGCCCCGCTCCTCCGCGTCGGGGTGAGCCGCAAGTTCCTCGTCGTCGTGGGCTCCTTCGTCGTCGTCGAGGAGGTCAGCATTGTTGTGCTGCTGATCTGGGCTTCTACTGGACTTGGAATTCTCCTTCGGATTATTCTCCTTGCCGGAGTCCTTCCTCTCCCGCTTGGATTCTTTGTCGTTCTTGTCCTTCCTGTCTTTATCCTTCTTGTCCTTGTCCTTGTCCTTCCTGTCCTTCTTGGCGTCCTTCTTGGCGGTGGGCTTTTTGTCGTACCAGAAGGTCCACTCGGTCTCGAGGGGGTGCTCGCCTTCGGCCCACTCGCGGACACGGATGTCCTCGTAGAGGTGAGGCGCGTTCGTGTTGCTGTACTGGCCGCCCATCTGGTTGCAGTCTGGACCTCCCATCTGGTTGCAGTCGCCCATCTGCCCGTCCATCTGACCGCCCATCTGGTTACAGTGCCCTCCCATGCCGTAGTCCATCCCGTTGCTCATCCCGTTCATGTAATTCATCTGATCGCCGCCCATGTGATCGCCGCATTGATTTACGTAAGGATTGTTGCCGTAGGGGTTGTTGTCGAACGAGTTATCGAAGGAGTTGTCGTACTGGTTTTCGAAGCCAGGGTTGTCGTAAGCAGGACTATCGTATGAGTTATCGCCGGTGTATCCATTGTAATTCATGTTCATCATGCTAGGGTCCATCATGTCTGGGCTCATATTCATGTTGCCATTCATCATGTCTGGGCTCATCATCTCTGGACTCATCATGCCCATGCTATTACTCATATCGCAGTAATTTCCGTTAAAATCGGGATTAAAATTCTTAAAATCCTGATTAAACTCTTGATACGGGTTGCACTGCTTCGCGGTATTGGAATTCTTGGGAGTCGGATCGATGTGCCTTTCCGGTTTGTCCGAGGGTACAATGGTTTCTTCACCCATAACTAACGAGTTTCCTGCTCTACTCGCTACTTTCTAACTATACTTGTTCACTCTACTTCTCCACTATACTCTTTCAGTTCTGCACTTCGGGAATTGGTTTTGGAATGTCTTTGGGAAAATGTTGAAGAAATCGGGTTTGGGAATGTTGAGAAAAATTGTGAAGTACGACGACGAAGTTTAAGGACTCTCTATATCGCGCCGATTCGAAATGCTTGCGAAATGCTTGCTTCCGATTCACCTAGAATTGAAAATTGATCGCAAAAGAACTATGAATTCCGCCAAAAAACTACAGTTAGCTACGAACATTCCGAAGACACGATCTTATGGATGCCGACTACATTATCCAAACTCGTTTTTCATATTTCTCTACTTGTTGCTGTACTTAAATCACCCGGACCAAAACGAAGGACTACTTACACGAGGTTAACATACTACCACTACTTCACTGGCCTACTTGACCGACTGACCCCGGATTAGTTCTACTTTCTGCTAAAACGACCGCTATTTCCACCACCGACGAAGATGACACAACAGCCTTTCACTCCGCATTCCCGCTGTGCTCTGAATCGCGCAATAATCTTCCGTCGAAAATCTCCCGACTGCTGCGCAGTAACTGCATCACGCTCTTCGTTCCAGCCCTCTGACTTCGTCCTTGGGTTCTCCTCTGACTTGGTCCGACTTCGTTAGTAGTCGTCCCCCCTGGACACGATTTCCTTGCACGTGGGCTTGATCAAAACCGTGTGCTCCATCTGCGTGACTATGCTGCCCTTGACGTCGCAGAGCGGCGGGTAGGGCTGCACGAGGTCGTTGTCCACGAGGTTTTTCAAGGCCATCAAATGCCGGGTGTGGCCCACGTCGTCCAACCACCGTCTCGCAAACGCTAGCGTGCCGAAGTGCTGGTCGATGCCGTGCAGCAGCTGCTTGGCGGATTTCACGCGCAGGGGCACCTTCGCCGCGTCGAAGACCTTCATGTAGTGGGAGCAGTCCAGATCTTCGATGACGTACCCCTTCCCTGTACTGGCGAAGGTCTCGATCGCGTAGAATTCGCCCTCCTCCATCACGGTCGTATCGTTGTTCTTCACGATCGGGACGCTCTTGCCGGCGTGGATCTGCCACGGCCCGATGCTGTGCCCGTTCAGGTTGCGCACCGGCTTCATCGCGTACACTTTGCCGTCCAGCTCCACCTCGTAGGACTCGATCACCTCCTGGATGCCGGCCCCGATCTCGGAGAAGCGCGCGTCGATGCCCGCGATCTTCAGACCCGTGTTGGTGGCGTCCTGTGTGCATTTGATGGCCTGGTCGTACTTCGGGTTGAAGGCCATGGTGAAGGCCGAGTCCACGATGCGGCCCCCGACCTGGATGCCGAAGTCCAGCTTGCAGACGTCGTTGTAGCACAACACCGTTTTGTCGCCGTAGTTGGGCGTGTAGTGCGCGGCCACGTGGTTCAGGGAGCAGCCGGTCGGGAAGCCCCAGCCCGCGTTCAGCCCGTCCTTGCCCACGAGCTCCAGCCCTTTCGCCTCCAGCCTCTGGCACAGCTCCACCATCGAGATCCCCGGGCGCACGTAGGACTGCACGTAGCGGCGCACCTGCCGGTGCACCTCGGCGGCGCGGCGGATGTTGTCGTAATCCGTCTGCATCAG
>JACKZZ010010340.1_pt1 | contig 13454 bp, 7 predicted proteins | sample 8027871 | NCBI WGS metagenome assembly JACKZZ01 (sample SAMN15724774, study PRJNA655200) | protist metagenome | isolation source: fluorescence activated cell sorting (FACS) single amplified genomes of... | place: USA: West Boothbay Harbor, Gulf of Maine | collected 2000-07-19
TGGCCATCAAACAATTACATGGATCGCTGAACATACATACCTTGAATAGCACGGTGGACGGATCCACGTGATCGATGGAACGAGTCTACCATGTACAAGTATCGTATCCTATCATTTCGATCGAGTGTGTGAGTTCATAAATGCTACCTTTGGTCGAAGGAAAAAGGGTATTGCATCGACACAGGCACAGGATCGACTTATTTTAAAATGTCGTCTGAAGTCTGAAGCAACAACACAACAACACGCAACCAACACGGGGCGTCATTCATTCGGCATCATCCATCATCTCTCCTAAGAGAATACGATGGGATACTACTAATCATAAACAACCACCGTGCGAGTGAGAGCGAGAGAAGCCAGAAAAACAACACGCGCTTTTTGCGAGGGGGGGAAGACAGGCACACACGATTAGAGTGGAGGAACCTCTGAGTTGGAAGATCTGAAGTTGGTGCAGTACTTACTTTGAATAGATAGTAGTGTACAGTGGCGCATGATTCGAACTTGATGATGCTATATCGATGTTCTTCTACATGGATTGATAGGGGTCGAGAGGAAAACTTGGCCAAGTTCAAATGATATACTTGATTGCATGTAAGAGTATACGATAGTTTCTAGGTCGAGTCTGAGTCTGCCATCTCGTGAATGGTGACCGATCAATTTATGCATTTATGCATAAATTGATGGATGCCTTGAAAGGGACACAGGGAGGGAGGGTGGACCTTGAGTGATGATGGACAGACATACATCGACACATCACTCCAGTTGAGTATACACTGTAACGAATCAATGAAACATTACGAACACAAAACCGACTGACCTTCCCCCTCCCCTATATATTATTCTTGTGTGTCGAACACAGACATACACAGACATGGCAGGCACCAGATAGGGAGTCTCGAGGAGAGATCCCTCGGTTCAGTAAGTTTTAAACGTAGTCTATGCTTCGATCAGTACGCGAACACGCGAACGACCAAGTCGGATCAAACGAGCCGGATTGAAAGTCCGCACTCACTCGATTCCCCAGGTGCTCTCGGTCTCCATTGGTACCCACATCCATGTAAATATTTTGAGAGTTACGGCTTGGACACTCTAACAAAGACTACACAACTAGACAGGAATAGTCCTGTGCTACAACTATGGCCCGACCGTTTTTTGTGTATGGGACATTGATGAGAGGGTTCCGAAACCAGACAAAATGTTTGCCGGCTGAGGTGACCACGGGGGTGGTCAATGTTGGCTGCTTTGCCCCGGAAAGGGGGGTGCGGATGACACACTTTCCCCAGGGATACCCTGGCATGTACTACTGCGAAGAAAAAGAAGTATGTTCGTCTGTGGTTGGGGAAATAGTGTATGTTAAAGAAGACTTTGTCGACAGCACCCAGGAAAAATTGGATTTCCTGGAAGAATATTACGGGCCAAATGATTCGAGGAACATGTATCGCCGTGAGACTGTATCGGTGCTAAACGAGGCAACGGGTGTGATAGTTTCTTGTGATACATATTTTTGTTTGTTAGATCCCAGTGGAGGGGTCGACGTTCCTCCGAAAGATGGGAAAATCTCTTGGCGCAAATACATGGAAAGCTCTGGCTTAGAGGGAGCGGGGGAAGATTGGGCACAGAAATAATGCGCACAGTGTACACTACTCGCTACTCTCACATTAGTCATAGAAAGGGATTAAGCCGTACGAACTACATAAACATACAATGACATGCATACCCCGTCTTCGTCTGCTACCCAAAACCACGGTCATTCCTTTCTAGAAGAGGCTGCTCGCTGCCTCTCCTCCCGCCACAACTGTTTCCGCGCACGGCGCTTCTTTCGCTTCTCTTCTGTGGACACGGGGGAGTGGCTATGCGCAGGTACAATAACCTCTTGCAAATCGTGCGCCAAATGAACGTCGGCAGAAGTCAAATGGCATTGCTGCGCCGCTGCGGCTTTCACGGATTTTTCGAATTCCTGGTAGTTTTTCTTTAGGTGAGGAGGCAGCCAAGGGCTGAATGTGGGGTACCGGTGTGAAAAATGATTCAAATACAACGCACGTGCGCGGACTGCCTTGGCCATAGCACCGGCCATGGCTGGGTTAGAATGACCCCGGCGTCGGATAAACTCCGACAATCCGCACTGTTCGTTGATGGTATTTTCGCGCTCATACTTGTTGATCCCTGAATTGGTGGCTTCGTGAACCAGAATGTCGCAATCCATAGCAATGGCTTTCATCGAGTCCGAGGCGTCTGAGCAGTCGCCGAAAAATGCAAATTTGCGACCTGGATGGTCCTCCGTCAAAATATCTCTCGCCAACACTTTTTCCCCGTCAGGAAAAGTATAAGATTGGTGCCGCTTCATCTTTTTCAACTCGCTAAGCATAATCATCGGGTTTTTGAAGCCCAAATTTACCAAGGCATCCCAGTTTCTGTCGATCGCAGGAGTGACTAAGCTTGGATCGATTCGGCCTGGCCGATCGTGCTCTTGTACGACGTACCCCACTGTCGGCACAGTGTGGTGGAGCGCCGCGGCCTTTACGGAGCATTCCCCTGTCTGCACAATTTCCCATATCCCGTCACTGTTTGCGCAAATATCATCTCCCTGGCGCACCTCGTTTTTTCCAAGTGTTTGGCTCGCTGGTGAGTTTTCGGACCAGACGGGGACAAATTCTTCCAAGGCACCAGAAGTGCGGCGTTTGTGACTGAAATTCGGAACGTCTTTCAACTCATGAACTATGTAGGGACAAAATGAAGCCCCTGTGAAGAGCTCCACACTCCTTAAATAAGAACGCAGCCCGCTAGGGCCGTATATTTCTACCGTGTTTTCTTCGGCAGCTCTATAAGACTGGCCCGACTCGGTTGGCTTGGCTCGAAATCGGTCGCCCTTGGCAACGTTCATGTGAGACAACAGTCCCGGCAGGCCAAAAATGTGGTCTCCGTGCAAATGCGTGATGAACACCTTTCGCAATCCTTTGCTCGTCAGTTTGGCGCGTTGGTACTGGATCTGAGTGTTTTCCCCACAATCAAACAACCATACGGCTTCTGGTAAACGAAGAGCAAGCGAGGGGGACGAACGGTGCCGAGTTGGGGAAACAGAGCCCGTGCCCAGGAAGAGGACATCCAAGGCTTGACCCAAGTAGTCAGCGTTGCGGCTGTCCCTGCGCACAGCACTGTCCTTCTGCCTCATGCCTACTTGATACGATGGACCCTCGCTCTCTCCAGAAGCGCGAGGAGGAGATGCCGAACAAAAAAAAGCCCTCCGGGTGGAGCGCAGCACCCGAAACCCGTAGGGTGGACCACGGCAGACGAGTCGAAACATTCCAAAACGAAGTCAAAGAAAAATAGAACCTCCGCACGCAAAAAGGACAAAAACTTGCGCCCGACTTTACAAACTGTCCTGGTCTCTATGGCACAAAAGATGACCCATTGCCGTAGATGTCACCCCCTCCCACCAACAACCCGATCTAATCTTCGTTTCTCCCTCCATCCATCGCTCGCATCGCTCCATCGCTCGCATCTCGCATCTGACATCCTGACACAGTAGATGACCGGTAGTTTAGGTAGGGATGGTAAGTACGGAGGGACTCCTATCCTTCCTCGTACATGTATGTTCTGGTGTATACGGTCCAGGATGATCATGGGATCGTGGAGTGGATAGGATGATGGAGGCCATGTATATACAATCTCATAGTATTATGTAGATGAATGTCATAGAATGTATAGGTAGTCATGAATATGTACTTGAATCGATCATGGTCCATATCGTACTAGTAGAATATGTGAATGATTTCAACATACAATCGGTTCGTTCGTTCGTTCCATAGTTTCAGACGGACCTTGACTTGCGACTGACAGGTCTGGTGCAGTGGGACATATGTTTTGGTGTGTGCCTGTGCGGGGTGCGCGCTTGTTTGAGACTTTGGAGGCACGGTTTGTGGACACTGGTTGTGGGCACGGACTGGTTGCGTAGTAAGTATTTGTGTTGGTAGTGACCGTCGTGTCTGAAACAACTTGCGTGGCGTGCACGCATGGCGCATGCCCGGGAAAGTTCCCACTGCACACGGATTGCCCGTTTGTTTGGCGAAGAATATGCTACCGCGGTGGGCAGGGCGATAGAATATGTCCTTGGTGCGAAGAAACATGAAAGTGTTGGGTATGTATTGCCTGTCCTTTCGTGTAATGAGTTCGGGGTTGTCCAAGAACGTATTTTAGTTTTGACGAACAGACGCTTGTACCGTGTCAAGTTCGACTTCAACAGCAAAAAGATAGTCCGCTACTCAACAACGGAGCTAAACGACGTCGTCTGTACCTACTGTGGTGAGTTGTACGAGGGTCTTGTTAGTTTTGGTGAGTGTGCTGTCAAAGTTGTTTCGCGGACGCAGGATGGTGGGCGAAACTTAGCCGAGCATCGTTTTGTAAACAGTGGAAACGTTGTGGGCAAGGATGGTGCACCGGTCACGCTTTTTTCTCGCGTGTACAAGTCTCTTTTGCCCCCTCGGTTTGGGCGTATTTTCTGTGAAGAACTGGCCGCCGTGATATCGGCCGTTGCAAAACGGAAAATGTTTTTAGAAGAAGTCAGGTGGTGTCACTTGGGCGGTCCGATTGCCCCTGTGTTAAATTATTTCAACATCGGGCGCTGGAACCAGCGCATTACGGACAGAGAAGCCATGGATATTGCGAAACGATTGAAGGATATGTTGGAAGAAAACAAAAAGAGTGAACATGATGCTGTAGTTGCCGAGAGATGGGGCGAATTTCTAGCTAGCTCGAGTAGTGTGAAAGTTAATCAGAAAAATGCATGCGAAGAACAAAATGTCGCGACAGCGGCTGCAGAAAAGCTTAATGCCTCCCCCACCAGTGTTCAAAGCGATGTGTTGTGTGCCGCAGCGATAGGAGCACCGTTAAGCACTGCGCCTACGGAATCTCCAGCAGTATTTGTAAGTGAGAAGGAGCGTAAATGCGTAGATGCTCCGCCAATATGTAAAATGGTGTCAGAAAATTGAAAGTAGAAGCATTTCTTCATGCACGCACTTATTGCGCGTAGCCATATTAAACTATGAAACGAAAGTGCATGAATGAATGAATGAACATAACTTCCTGTCTTACTTCTTAGAAGTTAAGTAACATATGAGAGAGGTACTTAGTAGATACTAAGTACGAATACGATATAAAACTACTTCTTGGTACGTAATATAGTGGCTGTATTAAGTTGACTCAAAACCAACTAGATATTGGCTGTTATTTACGAAATTTAAACAAGTTCCTGAAACTTATCAATCTTTCCCCCACGTTTCATTTTCTGCAAAATTTGCATTCACCTTCATCGCCATTTTTAAGAGATCGTACATAATATCCTGTGAAGTAAGCATATCATATGGGCATCACATATGTATTCCACACAACGCAGAAAGCAACAGTTGGCACCGAAAATAAAACTTGAAAGATCAGAAAACGCCGATCCGACGCAAGCCATTGGTGAAAACACGACACTTAGTAGAGAATAGTGGGAGGATTTACTGCTGTTGTAGCAGCCGCATGTTGTGTTTTAATCAGCCTTTCCATGAGATGTCCGTAATCTCGCAGCCTGGATTTCGTAGCATCGATACAAATCAATAGAATAACTTGTAAAGAACAAGGTTATGGCAGACACGGCCAGGTATTGGGATATTCCACCAGAGTCTGCAACCTGGACTGTGGGCCAGTATTTGGTGACTTTCAGCATGAAAGACGAGGGATGAAGAAGAAAAGACACCACAGCTGGTAGGCTCATCATGTAAAAGCTGCACAGTTTACATTGATATGACGTACGGTTCGAGACCAATTTATTTGACAGCAAAGGTGAGTCTGTCGTGTCCATGATATCCAGGACCGTATTGCAGTGATATATCGAGCATCCGAAAAAGATAGCAGCTGCTATTTGGTGTACAACCGATTGAAACTCCAACCTGCCACCCTTTTTCCCAAACGCCAATTCCACCGTGTTGTCCTGGAGTGGGACGATGCCTAGAAACGCCAGAGCCATGAAGCCTATAAATGCCGCCCAGAAAGCTGTCGTAAATTTCGATCGAAGTTTTGCTTCTATTGTTTTGGTTGCTGCATCTTTGAAGGGGAAGAAGCAGACGCAGAAAAAAAAAGATACTAGAGGAAAACCGATTTGCCCAATCTTTCGTTCGGGTTCTTTCGCTAAGGCGAGTGAAATGGCTGGATATCTCATGCCTTTCGGTAAATGCCCAGGCATTTCTCGAGACAATCGAACGCTCCACGTAATTGTAGCACATGCAAAAAGAGACAATAAAATCGGCATCACAGACAGGATGCGGTAAGAGTATTTCGGCAGTTCTAAAGTAGGCACGCTCGTTCCCGTCGCCGTCGCCTGTTTCCTCGTACTGTTTTCCTCCTCTTCGTCAGGGGAAATTTTTTCAAACGAAACCATCTTCTCTGCGATCGTTTAGGCCGTGGCAAAAAAAAGTGCGGTTTAACGCACTCCAACGTATAGGAATATCGGGTGAACAGTTGTGGTGCGCTAGGCGACCATACATTCGCACCAGAAGCGAGCATGCCGAGGAAGATTGTACAATTTTAAGATTTTAGATTTATTATGACATTTTTTTATTATCATTACGAGCGATACATCTAAATAAAATTATGATGATATTAGTTATGATAATATCATCATGTATGACAAAGCTGAGGGTTAGTCATTTTAGTACCGACGCATTATGTAGGGGGTATGACTAGTGTATAACCACCATAAGTACGTGCGTAGGTAGGTAGGTGTGCAGAACAGGCCACACGATGGAGTCTGTGTGCGAAGTAAGAAGTGGTGACGTGGAAGTGGTGACGTGAATGTTCTGGCCATGTTATTCATTCACGTGCATGATCAAATGACCTCACTTGTTGAAAGAGAGCCCGATACAAAGCTAGAACCTGTGTGGGTTTGACCACAGCAAGTAAGTGTGCACGTCTTCAGGCATGTCTTACCCCGTGTGTTGAGAAAGAGGGACCTTCGAGGACATTTATGTTGAGAGTGATTCACGCCCCGGCACGTTCGAGCCCATTCTGTTGGTACATTTGAGAGCATATTCGTCCTTGCGCTTCTTTCGGGCTAGTGAGAACACCAGTGTCATCCTCAGTGCATGAAACAGTCATGGCCTCTTCTGTGGCGTTTACTCTATCACGGTCGCCGCCCGACCCCACGACTATGTGGTACGTTCGAGAAAATGAACCTGTCGCTTACTCTACTCTTCTAAACCACGTCAAAAGCTCTGATGAAGGGGTACCGACCATGCAGACCATTTATGATAGCAGGCTTCGCACCCCTCAGCGCGAAGATGTTCCACCGACTCAACAAAATAAAAAAAAAACTCAGAAGAGCTTCATTCCTTCCAGAAAATTCATGATGACAAGCTTCTTCTAGCTCGGCATGAACAGGTTCGACTGACGACAACTGTCTCAATGGACGAACATGAACCGAGGGGGCTACCTTTTCCTGTACTTCCGAAAACACCAAACCATTCGACCGGGTTTGAAGTTAGCAACATTTTTGAGCAGTTGGAACAGACTGAAACGCCCACAAGTGATGACACTGGTATCATGAACAGGAAAACTATTCAGGCCAAACCAAGGGAAACGGGGTTGTTTGACGGGAGGAAGCGTTCGGCACAAAAAAGTGTACTCCACCTACTTCCTTCCAGGGATGGTTGTGGCAGGAAAAAGCCGCGCGTCCAGCATGCCAAGCAATCGTTTGATTACCTGTACTCGAAGAATAATGCCTTTGGCAAAGTTTACATCAAAGGTCGGGAAAACTCATCTGAAACCCAGACAACATCATGTCAAGACGAAACAACGGGTCCATCCCAACAGTCCCCAGTGCCTGCTGACGCTACAGGTATGATAAATATGTTATCTGATTCTAGCAGCAACATCGACCTGTTTTACAAAAGTGTCAGCTGTCAAAGTGTCGTTGCGATAGGGTGTGTTTGGGAAAATGGGGATACGAATGTTCGCGACGGCAAACTATCCGATCGCAGATCAAACAAAGCTTTCAAGGCACAAGATGGGGGTTACCGTGAATCTTTCGGGTGCCAGTCGGTGATATTTTCTGTTTTCACTGAGAACTCTGATCTTGATCCAAGAACAATCAGCTCTAACACAATGCATTTTGTCATCCGACTCGATGATCCTACTGAACCTGTGCGACGAGAAAAATCAGCAGGGCAGCAGCATATTGTCGTGCAGCCATGCGATTTATGTAAAACCCTTCTTCACCACTGCGCAATGTTAGAGACACGTATTGTGTGTTACAACTCCCAACAGTGCCTTAAACCAATTTTACATAACAGCAATCATCAAGAAGGACGTGACGCCCACCTTCGGTGCATATCACAAATGTTAGCGAAGTCCATCTTTGACGTTCGAGTTGCTTCGTGGCTGCTGTCACCAGCTCGCCAGGAACCTGGTGCATATCGCTTTGATGCCATCAACTGCTTGTACGGGGGTCATGAAACAGAGGATCGGGTCGTTCCTGATCATCCTTACCAACAGGTTCGTCAAGATCACATGCTTCTGATCACAAAGTTGTACCCAGAACTGGCCCGACAATTAATTGCGGAAAAATTGTGGGACGTGTTTTGGCACCTAGAAATGCCACTCTCGTTGTCGCTGATGAGAATGGAGGTAACTGGTCTGTTTTCTGTCGACATGGGTACGTTGGCCAATAAAGAAGAAATGATTGTGCGGCACATTCATCGGTTGGAACAACGAGCATATATGAATGCAGGGGTAGAATTCAATTTGTCAAGCCCGTCACAAGTCGCCAATATTTTATTTCAAAGGTTGAAATTGAAACCGCCACATTCTGATAAAGGAGGTAATAAATCGCATCTGAGCACGGACCAAAGCACTTTGTTGGCGATGAAAAACGCCGCGTTGGCTTCGCAGCATCAACCGCATGAAATTATTGAAATTTTACTTCGCTATCGTTCGGCGCTGAAAGCGTTGACAGCATACGTCCGTCCCCTAAAAAGCATGGCAGTGTCGATCGGAGATGGATCGCAAGGTATATTAAAAACTCATTGGAACCAGTGCAACACGGCGACAGGCCGCATTTCTTCGTCATCGCCCAACCTGCAAGGTTTACCTCGTGAGACCATAGTCATCGATGGTGATCTTGCAATAAATATTCGCAATACCATCGTTTGCTGTAAGCAGGCTCTGGTCGACAATGCAACGGTACTAGTTCGATTCGACTATTCTCAAATTGAAATGCGGGTGCTGGCTCACTTTGTGGGAAAGGGCACCTTGTATGATCTCTTTTTGAACCACCCTGAGATTGACGTGTATAAACTAGGTGCGGCGGAAGTATACCAAAAGCCTGTTTTGCGGGTGACTGATCAAGAGAGGAATCTCATGAAACGGGGTACGCTAGCAATTGTCTATGGGGCGGGTCCGAAACAGATTGCGAAAGACCTGCGCATGTCCGAACAAACAGCAAAAGATTTTATACAGAAATTTTTGCGCTACTTCAAAAATGTGTCCAAGTATATAAACACCACCAAGCAATGGGTCAACGAGCACGGTTTTGTGCAAACCATTAGTGGCCGAAAGCGGTACTTTAGTGATGTAATGACATCCCAGAATGCAAGTGAGCGCTCACGTGCTCAACGCCAAGGCGTTAATGCGATCATCCAAGGAACAGCTGCAGACTTGATGAAGGGGGCAATCGTAAAATGCCATGCGTACATTGACCAATATGAAGCGTCTTGCGCGCGAGGTTCTCCCGCAAAACTTTTGGCGACAATCCACGACGAAATCGTTATTGAGGTAACCCGGGAGAAAGAGATTTTCAACGAAGTGGTCACAAACTTGACGCATATTTTAGAATCTATTGGCCTCGATTTCGGAATTTCTACTATTCCCTTACCCGTAAAAGTTGAGTATGGTGCTTCCCTCGGTGAGATGCAACCGTTCACATCGTCTAGAAGGTGAGTTTTTTATGTATGCCATCGTGAAGGAAGTGCCGACGACCCCGCAAACGATGACTTTTTTATCGATGCGGACGCAACGGAGGAAGAGCTGGAGGAACAAGCTCGAAAAGAATTGGAGGCGAAGTCAGCAAAATCGTTGCCTGTGCGGGACGATATGTGCACGCAAGCAGTAGCGTTTGTGCGGGAGCTCTATAAAAAGGGCGCACAAGGTGCTGATCAGGAGAAGCCATTGCTATTTGTGGAAAAGCAAGGGCTAAACGAGGCGGAAATGGCAGAAGTGCGAAAGCGGCTAGAAATGACAGAGGAGGAGGAAGTGGAATACATGAAAACGAGGCACAGCGCAACGAACCCTATCACAGAGGAGGAGATTGAGCAAGCGCTCAAATCTGAACTTGCAGACTTTTACAAAAAACACAACCCGGCCAAGCTAGAAACGCCTAGAAAATTGGTCTGGATTCTACGAAAATACTCTGGGCCCGAGAAGCGAGCAAAGCTAATGCAGAAGCTGCGCACGAAATATGGATTGAAGTCAATGGAAAAGACACCACCCACAGCGACTCCTTCGGAAGAGGGGGGTGCCGGCACCGCTACGGCAGAAACCGGCAAAGGAGAAGCAGCAAATGATGGGCATGACGAAGATTTTTTCACTGATGCAGATAGCGACGACCCCGTAAGCAAACAATATCAAGAAAAAAAGCGGCGGCGCGAAATGCAGTTTAATGAGCAGCCTACAAAAGTACCGTGGGAAGAGAGTGGAAACGTGATGCACTTGACCGTGAAATATTTTCCGGACTGGCGTGCAAACACCACTCGCGGTGCAGTGATGTTTTACACTCCGGACTGCCCACCATGTAGAAAATTGAGAAAACATATGATCAAAATTTCGAGAAATAAAGATATTCTTGATCACAACCTTTCGATCGGAGCATTTGACTGCACAAGTCAAGCGTACGCTTGTGATGCGATGAACATTACCGAACTGCCTTCACTGGTATGGTTGAGTGGAGACGAGCTGCTGTCGGGGCTGACTTTGTATCCTGAAATAGCGACCAAAAACAACGAAGCTGATCTGCTAGAATGGCTTATGCTTTTCGTCGACCCTCTTTGGGGTCCAGAAGAGGATGCTACTGGGGGCGTACAGGCGAACGAAGAGACTTCGACGGACACGTCTGGCGTCGTAAACGTTCAATCCAATGAGGAGCTTGACCAGCTTCACGGTCTGAAGAAAAACCTGTTTGTTATGTTCCATGCGCCTTGGTGCAACCACTGCCAAGATGCGAAAGCGCCTTTTCGTGAAATGGCAAAAGAAAAAACTGAGTTGATCACTTTTGCGTCTGTGGACTGCGAAGAACATCGTGAAATATGTTATATCTGGCAAATTGATGGGTACCCCATGTTCTACTACATTGGGGAGGACATGGACGATGTCATAAATTACAGTGGACCCCGCACTTCGGACGATTTTCGCCTCTTCCTCGATGCACAGATTACAGAACGCGTCGACGAACCCATCCAGACGGTCGATCTAAAAACGCTGCGTTTGGGGCAATTGCAAGGAATTTTGCAAGAATTAGGCCTCGCTTGTGATCATTGCAAAACGCACGCAGATTATGTGCGCGTAGTGCAAGAAATCAAAGACAAACGCATGGAGCACATGACTGGAGAGGCTGACCTTGGCAACTCGGGAGATGGGGGAGGTGCCGATGAAGAAGGGGAAGACATCTCCCCCTCCTCTGACACCAGCCGGGCGCTGCTCAATAAACGAAAATCCGACAGTCTGAGTGGAAGGACCGGGTTTGAAGGTACATTTGAACACATGGACAATGCGGATTGGGAAGAACGAGCGCCTGACCGTACGAACGGTGCCATGGTCATGTTCTACGCCCCATGGTGCCAAATGAGTAAATTGGCCCAGCCAATTTTTTCTCGTTTCAAAGATGAGCTGCAATCGACACGCTCTACTGTGGCCGCTGTCAACTGTGAGAAAGAAAAGGGGCTATGTAGCAAGCAAGGCATCACAGGGTACCCGACGTTCATGTTCTACAAAGGCAAGCATAGTCTAGAGTTTGAAGGCCGCGTCACTGTGAAGCGAATGTTGAAGTTTATGGGCGAACAAATGGGCGAAGAAAATGCTTCCAATGCTCCTGGCGCAGGAGTAGAGACTGCGAAAGAAAAGATAGACCTGCCTGCCTGGCCGGACTCTGGTAAGGTCGTGAAAGTGACGGATGACAACTTTGGAGAGCGGCGGGGTATCACACCGTATTTATTTCTCATGTTTTATGCCCCTTGGTGCTCCCATTGCATGGATGCAAAAGGCGCTTTCGCCGCAGCCTCTCTTGGTGGATCAGCGGGCGCTGAAGTCGATTTTAAAGGGACTGTTTTCGGTGGCGTAGACTGCGAGATGGAAGCGCAATTGTGCACCGATTTTGAAATTTCAAAATTTCCCACGTTTGCCTGGTTAACGGGCGGGGATAGGGTCGTTCCACCTGCTGAATACAATGGAGAACGCGAGGCGGAAGAAATGGTGGACTTCGCGCTCACGAAACTGATTGGAGATCGAGTACCAGATGATTTCTTCGGGGAAGCTACTGAGAAATGAGGAAAGGGGATTAGTGTGAAGAACTAGTACTAGTACTGGTGGTGGTACAAAAATTAATGAAGCCCTTCTCGATTTTCAACGTTTGCATAAGATGATGATGTGTTTTTCGTGATGTGCTTGTTTTGATTATTGGTATTTATGTAGGAGTGGCACATGTCAGCAGATATTTGTGAGATATAGATGGAGCACGTAAGGAAGGGAAGTGTCACCATTTTACTCTTTACAACTTGCTTTTATATAACTTATTGCATCGCGAGTAGTATATGAGGACCTTGGTGAAGATTTTTATTTCTCGTTATTGAGTGCGTGTGTGTGCGTAGACCCCAGTAGGCGTGTCATATATCATATTTTTACGTGATGATAAAGTTTTATATAATATATTATATTTAAAGCATACTATAAAATATGTCTTTTATATAAGGGGTGTTGCTTATTTACTTTTAAAAATAGTAAATCTTACTTTATTACACATCAGAAACTTGTTTATTTACGTCGTAAATAACAGCAGCCAATCAATATATATATATACTACTACTACTATTTTCATCATCATATGTTAAAAACAAAATATATAGTATGCTTTAAGACTCTCATTTTAAATCAAATACAATTTCAGTTCCAACCCTAAAATCTAAATTGGTTTTTTAATTGGTAATGTTTCTTTTCTTGTGAAAGGCGATCTGTACTCAACAAACCGATTCAAAACCCAGATAAAGTCTTTGAAAGATTCCTCCATCTTTGGAGACTCCTGTGAGTAGATCACTTCTTCACCGAAATCATCAGAGTCACTTAGAGGATCGATCTTCTTATTAATTCCGAAAATCGAACAGCGGCTAGAATTTTTTTTTGATTGCCTGGTTCTGTACGAATCTTTTGGTGTTGAGGGG